>Ga0209162_1000574_pt1 | contig 39807 bp, 38 predicted proteins | sample YNPNPMetaG_FD_187121 | JGI IMG/M metagenome (GOLD analysis project Ga0209162, IMG submission 187121) | Anoxygenic and chlorotrophic microbial mat microbial communities from Yellowstone National Park, USA - YNP NP MetaG (SPAdes) (version 2) ...
CTTGGAGTGCTGCTGGGTGACCTGCACCAGTTCCGTCACCGTCTGGCGCAACTCGGCAATCGCCTGCGTGTTTTTCTGCGTCATCTCGCGCAGCTCGGCGATCTCTTTGGAATGCTTTTCCGTCACCCGCACGAGTTCCGCAATGGCTTTGGTATTCTGCTGGGTGACCTCGCGCAATTCCGCAATCGCCTGCGTGTTCTGCTGGGTCATCTTGCGCAGCTCGGCGATTTCCTCGGTGTGTTGACGCTGCACACGCAGGATATCCTCGACGGTCTGCTGCATGCGGGCAAAACGTTCCTCTATCTCCTCCCGCAGCTCCCTTATCTCGGCGTCCAGCGTGCGGAACCAGCGCTCGGTCATCGAATCCTGCACCTGCTGGACGGTAGTGCCCAGCACCTCCGCAACTCCCTCCGCCGCGCGAGGGTCCATGAACTCCTTCAGCTTTTCATAGATAGCCAGCGTGTCTATCATGTTGTCCCGCCTCGCTTCTTCTCATTGCAATTATACCACGAGCCGCGGATTTGACAGCAGACCAAGGGAGCTTCGGCTAGCGCAACCGTTTGCCGGTGACCACTTCGTAGGCAGCAAGCACGTTGTCCACCGGTGTATTGGGCTGGATGCAGTGCGAAGGCGCAAAAATATAGCCGCCGTCCTTTCCGATAACCTCCACGCGGTGCTTCGCCTCGGCAATACACTCCTCTATGGTTCCGAAAGGCAACGTCTTCTGGGTACTGATGAGCCCGCACAGAGTGAGTTTATCGCCAACCTCGCGCTTGATCTCTTCGGGATTCATACCGACCGGCTCGGGCTGCATGGCGTCCAGAATGTCCAGACCCATCTCCACGAAGCGCGGCTGCAGCTTGCGGGTACTGCCGCAGCTGTGCATCATCACCTTGCACCCATACTGATGCCCGAGGTCATAGAACTTCTGCAGGCGAGGACGGAAGAAACGGTCAAACACCTCCGGAGAGACCATCGGGCCCAGCTGGTTGCCCAAATCCTCACCCAGGCAGAGCACGTCGATAAGACCGTCTGCTGCTTCCAGCCCGCGCTTCACAAACTCGTAGTAGAACTCTACCCGATGGTCAATGATGGCAACGCCCACTTCATCTTCGGTGAGGATGTCTATCAGCACCTGTTCCATGCCTCTGCCGCGGCTGACTCCGTTGATGATGTCGGGAATCCCCGCATGCCCGAAGCACACCACGTAATCCCCTACCGCTTTGCAATCTTCTTCCAAGTGGGAGAAATCGTAATCGTCCACTGAGGGCCACGGATATTCTTCCACCTCTCTCAGCGTCGTCATGCTGGCGAAAGGCAGCTCATACGCCTCCAGGTACTCGCCAAAGCCATACGATTGCCTCGCGTACCCAATGCCCCACTCATCGTAATAAGCCACCTTGCTACCCGTTTCAGGCTGGCGCAGCGGCTTCTTTCGCGGCACGCCCACCGTGCGAAAATCCACCTCAAGTACCTCCAGAAGATTCTGCCCCGGAAACCGTTCCTGCAGCTTCGCCTCGAACTCAGGGGTTGTGTAGAATTGAATGGGCGGGCGGTCGGGTTGTTTATGCGCGACGCAAGTGTAAAACCTCTCTTTGGGACTCATCCATGACATCACAGTGTACCTCCTCTCTTGTTCCCGGACACCGTTTTTTTCGTGTCTCACTGCGCAGACGCCTGCACGTGTCGTCAGCTGATGCTCGCCACTCTGGCGAAAGCGTCTATCGCGCAGGTAATGTCCTCATCGTCGACGTCCTTGTGGGTGACCAAACGGAGGGTATGTGGAAACACGTCCAGACACAGCACGCCCAGAGTTTCCAGCTGCTGTACGATGCGTCGTGCTGGCTGTTGCGTTTGCACATAGACCATGTTGGTTTGCACCGTCGCCATATCCACCGAGAAGCCGGGCATGTTGGCGATTGCCTCTGCCAGTCGGCGAGCGCGCCGGTGGTCGTCTGCCAGACGGTCGATCATGCTGTCCAGCGCGACCAGTCCCGCCGCCGCAAGCACGCCTGCCTGCCGCATCGCACCTCCCAGTATCTTGCGCACCCGCCGCGCCTCTTCGATGAACGCCCGCGAACCGCACAGCACCGAACCGACCGGACACGCCAGTCCTTTGGACAGGCAGAACATCACCGAATCGGCGCACGCCGCCAGTTCTTTCGCCGGCACACCCAGCGCTATGGAGGCGTTGAAAATACGTGCGCCATCCAGATGCACCGCCACACCATGCTTTCGGGCGAGGTCCCATATCTCGCGCATATACTCCAGCGGCAATACCACCCCGCCCGCCGCATTGTAGGTGTTTTCCAGACAAATCAGGCGGGTGGGAGGCACGTGGTCGTCACCGGGGTGGATGCGTCTGGCATATTCCTCTACGGGCACAATGCCCCGTTGGCTGGGCAACGTGTGCAACTGCACGTTGCTGATGAAGGCCGCCGCGCCCAGTTCCCATTTCACGATGTGGCAATCCTCGTCCAGCAGCACCTCGTCGCCGGGGTGGGTGTGCACTTTGATGGCAACCTCGTTACCCATTGTGCCGGACGGTACGAACAGCGCGGCTTCTTTACCCAGTAACTCCGCTGCCCGCTCCTGCAAGCGGTTGATGGTCGGGTCTTCACCGTATACATCATCACCGACCTCGGCGTTTGCCATCGCGCGACGCATCTCCGGGGTGGGTACGGTTACGGTATCACTGCGCAAATCCACCAGACGATGCATGATAGCCTCCACTGATAAGAGAATATCCCTTTACAGGATACACCGTGCCCGTTTCAAAATCAATGTCCGAGAGGTGGATATGCGTGACCTGAACACTCTGTTGGAGACGGTCCGCACGGAGGCACAGGAAATACCAACCGGCATAGCGAAACAAAAAGTTAAGCAACCTGCAGGAGGTTAAACAAATGGGGAAGTTCGGCATCGCATTGCAAACCTATACCGTGCGCGACGACATGGCGCGTGATTTCAAGGGGACGCTGCGAAAAATAGCCGAGATGGGCTACCCGGCGGTACAGCTTTCCGGTACGGGTGGCATGAGCGTGGAGGAAGCGCGACAGTTCCTCGACAGCATCGGGCTGAAGGTGTTCGGTGGGCACTTCGGCATCGACCAGCTGGAGAACGACCTGGATAGCGTGTTGAGTCTGGCGCGAGGGCTGGGTATGGAGTATATCGTGGTGCCCTGGATGCCCGAAGAGCTGCGCAAGGACGCGGAAGGCTGGAAGAGCGTTGCCACACGCATGAACGCCATCGGTGAAAAGGTCGTGGCGGCAGGCTTTACCTTCTGCTACCACAACCACTCGTTCGAGTTCCAGAAGTTCGACGGCAAGTACGGGCTCGACATCTTCTATGAGAACACCGACCCGAAGCTGGTGCAGGCGGAGCTGGATACTTACTGGGTAAAGCATGGCGGCGAAGACCCCGCCGAATATATCCGCAAGTACGCCGGACGAGTGCCCCTGTTGCACCTGAAGGATATGGCGGAAGACGGCAGCTTCGCCGAAGTCGGGCACGGCATTCTGGACTGGGACGCTATCTTCCAGGCGGCTGAAGAGAGCGGAGTGAAGTGGATGGCGGTCGAGCAGGACGTGTGTAAACGCCCGCCCCTGGAGAGCGCAAAGCTCAGTCTGGAGTTCTTGAAGTCTAAGGGATTACTGTAGGCGAAGGCGTGGAGGGCGAGACTCCTGCCGAGCTGTAAAATCCCTCCCCGTCCGCGGGGAGGTCAGTTGGGAGCGGCTCACGCGGAGGTTCGCCCTCCAGGTGATGCCTAAACCCCAAGTGGAGGGCGAGGCTCCTGCCGAGCCGTTGCCTCATTCGGAGGTCAGCTCTCCCGCAAGGGTGTGCAGCGATCAAACCTCAACGGCAGGTAGACATGCATGGCAACAACTATCTGGCAGAGAATACGTGCGGAATCAGAAGCAAGGGAGGAGGCAGTCCCCGCACAGCGTGGTGTGACCCTGCGTGCGGTGGTCGTTGGCGTTATTCTTGCTCCGCTGATTGCATGGTTTAACATCTCTATCGAAGCCATTCGCTACGCAGGGCAGCCGACCACCATCTCGCTGTTCCCACATGTGCTGTTTGTGCTTCTTTGTCTGATCACCATCAACGCGGTGGTGGGGCGCATTGTGCCCAGGTGGCGATTCTCTCCGGCGGAGCTGATGACCGTCTACTTTTTTACTCTGATGACCGCAGTGATGGCGTCGCACGACCTGATCGAGGTCATCACGCCGATTCTGACCTATCCGTTTAAGTACGCCAACCCAGCCAACCGCTGGGAGAGTGAGGTTATCCCCTACCTGCCAAAGTGGTTGTTTGTGAGCGATACTGACGCAGTGGATAAATACTACATCGGCAACGCCAACTTTTGGAACGGTCGGGACCTGCGCATCTGGACGCCACCGCTGCTCATCTGGACGGGCTTCTTCACCGTGCTGGCGTTCGGCATGTTCTGTTTGAACGTGCTGTTGCGCAAGCAGTGGACCGACCGCGAACGGCTATCGTATCCGCTGGTGCAGCTACCCCTGGAGCTGGTGCAACCGCGCGTGCCAGTGTTTCAGAACCGCCTGTTCTGGATTGCCTTCGCACTGGCGGCGGTGAACGACATCTGGTTCGGGCTGAACCGGTTGTTCCCCAGCATCCCCCAGCCCTACGTGCGCTGGCAGACGCTGGAACAGTACATCACCACCCCGCCGTGGAACGCCATCGGCTGGCTGCCCCTCGCTTTCTTCCCGTGGATTGTGGGCATCGGGGTGCTGTTGCCGACCGACCTGCTCTTTTCCTGCTGGTTCTTCTTCTGGCTGTGGAAGCTGCAACCCATCATCGCCGCTTACTACGGCTGGAACCAGATACCCGGCTTCCCCTACGTGAACGAGCAGTCTTTCGGGGCGTATATGGGCATCGCGCTGTTCACGCTGTATACGGCACGCAAGGCGCTGGCGCACGGTTTCTCGGCAATCTGGCGAGGCTCGGACGGTACGGACAAAGGGGAAGCCCTGCCCTACCGTTGGGCGGCGCTGGGCTTTCTGGCAAGCCTCGTGGCGATATATCTTTTCTTTCTCTCCACCGGCATGAGCGGCTGGGTCATCGCGCTCTCGCTGCTCATCTATCTTGCCATCTCGCTGGCAGTAACCCGAATGCGCGCCGAGCTGGGTCCACCGGCGCATGACCTGCATGACTCCGGCCCGCAGCGACTGATTCCTCTGCTGTTCGGCGTGGAGAACCTGAAGCGGCAGGACCTGGTGATGTTCGCGCCGATACAGGGCTTCAACCGTGCCTATCGCGCCCACCCGATGCCCACGCACATCGAGGGCTTGCGCGCCGCCGAACGCACCCGTTCCTCCATGCGGGCGATGTTCTGGGTGTTGGTGTTCGCGGTATTCTGGGGCACGCTGACCGGCTTCTTCGTGAACGTACATCTGCATTATCAGTGGGGCGCGGCATCCAAGGCGGACACCCCTTACGTCAGCACCATCTTCGGCAGGGAGCCGTACGACCGCATTGCCTCCCTGCTGGCGGGGTCGGTCTCCTCCCTGCAAAAGCGCAACGTCATCTGGGCGATGATGGTGGGCTTCGGCGTGACGGCGGTATTGAGCCTCCTGCGCATGAACATCGCCAACTTTCCCCTGCATCCGGTGGGCTACGCCATCTCCAGCAGCTGGAGCCTGAGCGTGCTGTGGTTCTCGCTGCTGGTGGCGTGGGTGTGTAAGGTGGTCATTATGAAAGTCGGCGGTCTGCGCTCGTACCAGCGGGCAATCCCGTTCTTCCTCGGACTGGTGCTGGGCGAATGTACGATGGGTAGCCTGTGGATGCTGGTGAGCATCTTTACCGGTACCAAGACGTTCATCGTCTGGCCTTACGGATAAGGAGGAGTGTGCACATGTCTCACGTGAGCGCAAGCGACAGGATTTTGCTGGGCTTTATCGGTACGGGCGGGCGCGGGCAGCACCTGATGCGGGTGGCGATGGCGAACCCTGACGTGCAAATCGCCGCCGTGTGTGACGTGATGGAACAGCGTCTGGCGCAGGCAGTGCAGCTCACCGGAGGTAAAGCCACGCCGTACAACGACTTCCGTCGCCTGCTGGAGCGCAAGGACCTGGATGCAGTGTTTGTAACCACGCCCGACCACTGGCACTGCATTATGACCATCGCCGCGTGTGAAGCGGGCAAGGACGTGTATGTGGAGAAGCCACTGGGGCACAATATCGCGGAGGGACGCGCGGCGGTGAACGCCGCCAAACGGCTCAACCGCATCGTGCAGCACGGCACGCAGCAGCTCAGCGGACAGCACTATGCCGAGGCGCGGGAACTGATACGTTCCGGCGTGCTGGGTAAAATCACGCATGTGCGCGTCTGGAATGTGTGGAACGAGGCGCCTGACGGCATCGGCAACCCGCCCGACGCCGAACCACCACCCGATATCGACTACGACCTGTGGCTGGGGCCCGCGCCCAAACGTCCCTTTAACCCCAACCGCTGCTACGCGCCCGGCTACTGGTTTCAGTGGGATTACTCGGGCGGACACATGCTGGCGTGGGCGATACACCATATCGACACCGTGCACTGGGTGCTGGGGGTAACCGCGCCGCGCATGGCGGTGTCCACCGGTGGCAAGTATGCTTTGCGGGACAACCGCACCACGCCGGATACGCAGGATGCCCTGCTGGACTATGGCGATTTCCATGTGCAGGCATCGGTCTACCATGCGAATGCGCACCCCATCGAGGGCAGCGGGTATGGCATTGCCTTCTACGGCACGAACGGCACCATGCGCCTGCTGCGGGAGGGCTTCGAGATATATCCCGAAGGCGACCGCACCCGTCCCGTGCAGCGGGGCGGCAGTCCACAGGATGAGCCGCATGTGCGCAACTTTCTGGACTGCGTGAAAAGCCGCAAACAGCCTGTAGCACCCATCGAGTGGGGACACTGGTCCACCAACGCCATGCATCTGGCGAACATCGCACTGCGCACAAAGCGGGCAGTGCACTGGGATGCCAAACAGGAGATAGTTATCGGCGACGAGCAGGCGAACCGCTACCTGTGCCGTACCTACCGCAAACCGTGGGGGCAGTATGTGTGGCGCTATCTATCGCCAGCGCACAAAAGATACTACCGCGAGGGCTGAACAGGACGGCGTGACTTAGTGGGAGGCGCAGACGGGGATGTTCATCACGGAGAAGCGTTTAACGGCTCGTCGAGAGCCTCGCCCCCCAAATGGAGTCTGGCGGGCTTACGGAACACCCTTCTTCTCAGTTCATCCAGAACTCCGGCGGTTACCAGAGCGCACCATCGTCAACCCTCCCCATCCCCACTGTATCCATTGCCACCTCCACGGCGTCTGCGCACTGCCCTGCTGATACCGCAACACCCCGAATGTGTCATACACGTTGTTGCTCACCACCTGCGCACTGCTGTTCGTAATCACCTGCGCCGTGCCTAACGGGTCAAAGTGATGCCATTCGTTATTCCGCCGTACTAGCGAGATGCCCTGCAAATACAGGGCACTCGTCGTCCAGCTGCCACCCTCCAGCGGCTTCTGCTGCTCCACCAAGTCGCCAGCGCCGCAGGCTACCCCACAGGGATACCGAGTCCAGAGGCTATTTCTACGTCCTGCATCACCGCTCTAACCTCAATCTGCCATCCTACTTCATCCCGAAGAATCTCTCCAAGATAGCCTGGAGGTCTTTTGTACTAAGCCTCTTCTCCTTCGCATTAGGCGGTATAGTGAGCAGCTTGACCTCCGATTGGGATGGTTTCGCGCGACGCAGCCGTATCGTCTGACTTACCAGCTGACCGCCGACGAAGGATGCTGAGTACGCTACGCCACCCTCAGTATCCGCCCAGAGTTCTGCATACGCAGTGCCGTCAGAGGCTGGAACCCTCCAGCCTTTGCACCTTGTACCCGCGATATCCTTTTCCCCAAGAGATTGCCAATTTGATTCGGGAGGCACGGAGGCACGAAGCGCATCTGCTATATTCAAGCTGCGTTGAAGGTCAGCCTGGTCAATGACGTAAACTTCATCCTTGGTGAAGGACGACCAAAACTTTGCTGTCTGCAATCGGCGATCAACCACGATAATTAGCACCCGATCCCCCTTGGTGATACGCGTGGTCGTCCTGCTTGTCTCGTGGAATTCCCACCTTCGTGTAAGGCTAGTGGGAATTCCATCCTGATACGCTATCTCGAGATACTCTCTTAAGACAGGGGATGCTCCTGTGGCTACGCTGCACATCAGCAGCCACACAAACGTTAATACCGTTCTGCCTGCGTGAATGTGACGCATTTGCTTTCCCCCCCACCTTCTGAAGCTGTACAAAAACGGATCTGAGCTTGTGCCGCATGGTTATGCTGTCAGAAGCTGAATGACCATTTGATGCCGAATCCTCCGTCGACGGGTCCGATGGATACCCCAGGTGGCAAGAACGGGCGTGGAAGACGAGGAAGCACCGGCTCCCTTACCTCTGGCGGTTGCCCCGGATCCTTCGTACAGTCGTCGATGCACTTTTTCAAATCCTCGGCGCATCGTTGTAAGGCTCTGGCGTGTTTAACTGCAGCTTGCGACAGACACAACTGCTTACCAGCTTCTGCCGCTCTTAAACATCGTTCCCTATCTGGGGGATGGGGAAACAAATGGCAAGCCGCGGCTATCTTCGCAAACGTCACCTCACAGTTCGCCTTGTCGACGGCATACTGAGCGTCGGCAAGCATTTTGCAGGTCTCATAGTTTCTTTTGCAGGCGTCTATACACTTTTGGAGGTCAGCGCCACCTGCCTGCAGCGAGAGGGCATGTCTAGGAATATAATCCCGCCCACTTGCCGTCACCAGACCCTCCTCGCCCTGTGGGTTTTCCTTCCACCTCCACGGCGTCTGCGCACTGCCCTGCTCGTAGCGCAACACCCCGAACACATCGTACAGGTTGTTGCTGATGACGCTCGCCGAATTGTTCGTAATCACCTGCGCCGTGCCCAGCGGGTCAAAGTGATGCCATTCACTGTTTCGACGCACCAGCGAGATGCCCTGCAAATACAGGGCACTCGTCGTCCACTGGCTGCCCGACAGGTCGGACGTCTGCTCCACCAGGTCGCCAGCACCGCACGCCACCCCACAGGGATACCGAGTCCACACCCCGTTCACGTAGTCCTTCCGCCAGCGACGACCACCGTCAAAGCCGTAGCCATACTCATACGCCAGCTGCACGTTGCCCCCGCCGTAGTCCCGACGGATGCGAACCAGCCGGCTTCACGTGTGCCCTGTGGCCTGCAGGGGAAAACCATTAGCCCAAATGCACAACAGAGCTGTCAGGGTACGTAAGTGAGCTAACAGGAGATACGTATCACTTTTAGAATAGCAATCGGTGTCGGATTTGTCAAGGCATTTTTGCGGGGGTGGTGGGAAATTTTCTGAAAAAATCTGCTGGCTGGGGTGGTTTGCCCTCACCCCCTGCCCCTCTCCTGATGCTGCGGGGTAGGGGTTTTTCACCTCACCCCCGTCCCCTCTCCTGTGAGGAGAGGGGCGTCGCGCACTCCCCCTTCCCCTGTGGGGAAGGGGGTTGAGGGGGTAGGTTGACCGTCGTTCTCCCGAAGCTTCGGGAGAGGGGTGTCATCAAACGCCATGTAGCCGCAGGCTTTAGCCTGCGCAAGACTGGGGACGCAGCTTGCCCGCAACCCAGCATCCGCGTTATGTCCTTGCAGATTGACCATGAGGAGGTACAATGTATCTGTACTTCCGTTCCGATGAACATCAAACCATGCGACTGTTAGAGATTGACTTGCTGAACTTCCGCAACTACGAGAGTCTGCATCTGGTGCCGGATGCGGGATTGAACCTCATCACCGGCACAAACGCTCAGGGCAAAACCAACTTGCTGGAAGCCATCTACCTGCTGGCAACGGGCAGACCCCTGCGTGCCGGTAAGGAGGAAGAACTCATCCGCTGGGGGGCGGAGGAGGCGAAAGTGCACGCGCGCATCCACCGGCAGCAGTCGCTGGACGTGGAGGTGGAGGCATGCCTCTCGCGCAACCATCCCCGAGTGATGATGGTGGATGGACAGGTGCACCGCGCCGCTACTGCGCTGGGGCAGTTTAACGTGGTCATCTTCAGCGCGATGGACCTCGAGGTGGTGCGCGGACAGCCGGCAGACCGGCGCCGGTATCTGGACGTGGAGATTAGCATGCTCAGCCCGGCATATGGACGGGCGCTTGCCGGTTACCGTCGCGCCTTAGAGCAGCGCAACCGCCTTCTGAAAAGCATCCGCGAGAGCGGCGGCGCAATAACCCCCTCGCTGATAGACCTGCTGGATGCATGGGACGAGCAGCTGGTGCGCTACGGTAGCAGTGTCATCCTCGCGCGTGAACGTTTCATCAGTGCGCTGTGCCCGCTGGCGTCGGCGGCACATGCCGAGCTTTCAGAGGGACGTGAGATGCTGGACATCCGCTACGCTCCAGCGGTGGATGGGGTGCAGGGTGAGCGGGAGCAGGTAGCGCACTGTTTCCGGGAGCAACTGCACAAAGTGCGCGAGGAGGAACTACGGCGGGGCACCACCCTGGTCGGTCCACAGCGTGACGACCTGCTGCTGTTTGTAGACGGCAAAGAGGCGCGCACTTACGCCTCGCAGGGACAGCAGCGCACGGTGATGCTGAGCCTGAAGCGGGCGGAGTTTGAGCTCACCCTGCAGGAGCGACAGGAACCACCCATCGTGCTTCTGGATGACGTGATGTCCGATTTGGACGACCTGCGGCGTGCGCAGCTGCTGCGCATGGCTCTACGAGGGGCTCAGGCGTTCATCACCGCTACCTCTGCTGAAACCTTCCCACAGGAAATCCTTGCCGCTGCCCGAATGTACCGGGTGGAAAGCGGTCGCATCGAGGTTCTCAACGAGGGCAATGCAACCCGACCTGATACGAGATATTCTGGATGAAACGGTAGACGCACTTGGTCTGCGGGATAGACTGAGAGCGATTCGGGCGTTGCTCAACTGGGAAGAGGTGGTGGGCAAAACGGTCGCTGCGGCAGCGCAACCTGAAGCGTTGAAAGAGGGCAAAGTTTTCATCGCCGTGAAGAGCAACGCATGGATACAGGAACTGCGCTTCCAGCAACAGACCATCCTGCAGCGGCTCAACGAATATGCGGGATCCCCCATTTTTAACGAGCTGGTCTTTCGGGTCAAGCCACGTTCGCGCAAAGCCTCCCGCAGCGAAACACAGCCCGAACAGCCCCCCATTGTGGAACCGGAACTGGACGCAGCCACCATCGCACGCCTGCACAGCCTCACCGAGCCGATTACCGACGCGGAGCTTCGCGCGAGGGTGACCGAATATCTGGTCGCCTACCATCGTCTGGCTCAGATACGCCGCCAGCTGGGATGGCGAGAGTGTGTACGCTGCGGATGCCTGCACCCCGGCGAAGGCTCAGAGTGTCCCTTCTGTCGGGGAGAGCTGGTTTGAACGGGGACGTTGGGCGGCACGCACCCGTGCGTTCAGCCATTGCCAGAACCCTTCCGAGAAGCACGCCTCGATATCCAGTACCCAAATGGGAGTTTCCAGCGCCATGGCGGGCATCTCTTCCAGCTTCACGGCGTCCTTCTCGGTGACCACGATGACCTCTGCGCCGCACTCACGGGCGAGACGCTGGGCTTCCAGAATGTCTGCGGGCGAATAACGGTGATGGTCAGGCAGACGCCGCACGCCAACCATCTGCGCGCCCAGCTGCTCCAGCGTTCGCCGGAACGATTCGAAACTGGCAATCGCTGCCAGTGCGAAGACACGCTTGCCGGACAGCGCACCGGCTTGCGAGCGGGTTTCCACATGATGCAGCTGCCGGATGCCTGCAGCCGACTTTTGCCACGTGAAGCAGGGAGTAAAGGGGAAGGTTTGCGTGAGAGCGGCGCACAGCGTACCCTCGCCCCGCACCAGCAACGCATCGGCTCGCTGCAGGTGCTCCACAGGTTCGCGCAGGATACCTGCCGGTAACGTCCAGCCGTTGCCGAGCGGACGCTCACCATCCAGCAACACCAGGTCCACGTCTCGGTGCAGCTGCCAGTACTGAAAGCCATCGTCCAGCACCAGCACGTCGCATCCGAACTGTTCAGTGGCTTTGCGTGCGGTCTTGCGGCGGTCCTTGCCCACCAGCACCACCACACCGGGCAGTTTGCGGGCAATCAACAGGGGTTCATCACCTGCCTGCGCGGATGTGGCGAAAATATGCTCGCCATCGGAGACCACACCGCCTGCATGGCTCATGGTGCCGCCGTATCCCCGGCTCAGCACGGCTACCCGGAACCCTTTGCTCTGCAAATAGCGGCAGATGGCAATGACGACAGGCGTTTTGCCTGTGCCCCCTACCGAAAGGTTGCCTGCGGAGATGACCACCGCTCTCGCCCTGTTCTGGCGGGGCAACCTCCACCACAGGTATACTTTTAACCCCGTGCTGTACAGCACCGAAAAGGGCACCAGAAGAACCTGCCACCACTGGAGCCGCTTCCTGTTGCTCATACCGCTCTCCGCTTCTCTCGTTTCCGAAACGCTGGTTAAACCCGCTGCAACATGTTATACTCTTATTCAGAAGCCAGTTTCGCCAAGGAGGTTCCGCGTGTCCGACGAGACTCTTGAATCGCTGACCCAGCAGATGGCGCGCTGGCGTGAGGCGCGACACCTTATCTCTTCGCGTCTCAACCACGACCTGCGCGCTCCACTGACCGCCATCGTGGGTTTTGCAGAACTGCTTGCCGATGAAAACCTTACCCCAGAACAGCAAGCTTACGTGCAGCGCATCCTGGAGGCGGCAGAGAAAATAGTCCACATTCTGGACGAGGTGCGAAAGATTCTCAACGAGGTGGAACAGGAAACCTGAGAACTACGCCCCTTCAGCGCGAGAGCGTATACCTTCCAGCACCATTTGCACGTTCTCTTCCAGCTTCTTGTGGATGAGGTTCTTTACCAGCGCACCCAGCAATGGCACATTATAATCGTACTCCAGCCGCGAGTAAAAGCGTGTGCCGCCCTCTTCCTCGACAAATCGCCACTCGCCCTCCATGCGCTGAATGTCACCCTTGATCAGACGGAAGCGGCACGTGTGTTCAGCATCGTTCCAGACGTCCTCTTCCGTCCATTTCACACGCATGTTGTTGAACTCTCGCACCAGCCCCGTCCACTCGGTGACGGTACGCGAACCGTCTTCGCTCCGCTCCAAAACCTTGACCGATTCGAGGTCGGGCATCACCTCGGGAAACCGCTCGACCTCTTTCGCAATGGCGTACACCTTGTCTACGGGTGCATCAATCCAGATGCTATGTTCAATCATGGGCATCGTGTTCCGGAACCTCCTGTTGTCACTACCATTTTAACATGAGTTTTCGCAGGGGCGCAACTGGGAAGGTAGTTCACGTATTGACGAGAATATATAAGCGATTTATGATATTACCAGGTCGGCGCTACAAATCATTCCCGTCAAAGGAGGTAGGAAGTTGAGCGCACAGGGTTCGTCTGGAACGTACCATCGCGAGAAGCTGTTTATCGCCAGCTGTATCGCGCTGGTGACCACGGCGATGGCGTTCTCCATCCGCGCAGACATCCTGAAGGAGCTGGGTGTTACCTTCAACATCAGCCACGAGCAACAGGGCTTCGTGAACCTGATGGGCATCTGGGGGTTCCCCATCGCCATTCTGATTGTGGGGCCCCTGTGTAACATCATCGGTATGGGCAGGTTGCTGAAGCTTGCCTGTATCGGGCACATTCTGGGCATTGTCTTCACCATCCTGTCGCCTCAGTATGGGTTCCCCGTACTGCTGGCGTCCACCCTGCTGGTTGGTCTGGCAAACGGCACGGTGGAGGGAGTGATTAACCCACTTGCCGCCTCCATGTATCCGGAGGACAAAACCCACAAGCTGAACGTGCTCCATGCGTGGTGGCCCGGCGGACTGGTCATCGGCGGCTTGCTGACCACCGCGCTGGCGGATCTGTTCCATGCCAGCTGGCAGGTTCGCATCGGCACCATTATCATCCCCGCCGTTATCTACGGGGCGATGATATGGACGGAGAAGTTTCCGCCCACCGAGCGCGCCGCTTCTGGGGTATCTACCGCCGAGATGTTCAAGGAGATTCTGCGTCCGGGCGTGCTGTTGTTGATGCTATGCATGTGTATGACCGCGATTACCGAGCTGGGACCCGACCAGTGGGTGGGGTCGGTGCTGACCGACACCGTGGGTATTCGCGGCATCCTGTTCCTGGTGTACACGGCGGGATTGATGTTTGTCTTGCGGTTGTTCGCTGGACCGCTTGCCAAAGCCTTCACGCCGGTGGGATTGCTGGCGATTTGTGCCGCACTGGCGGCTGCCGGTCTGTACTGGCTGAGCCATGCGTTTGCTGCCGGTGTGGCATTCGCGGCGGCAACTCTGTTTGGTATCGGCAAGGCGTACTTCTGGCCCACCATGCTGGGCGTGACCTCCGAACGGTATCCGCGCGGCGGCGAGTTCCTGCTGGCGGTGATGGGCGCAACCGGCATGATTGCTGCAGGCATTGCCGGGCCGGTGATGGGACGAATCTATGACCACCACACTATCCAGCACCTGACCCCCGAAATCCGGCAGATAGTGGTGGTGGATAGCAAGTTCAGCCCGGAGAAAGCGAAAGAGATAGAGGACAGGGCAAAGCAGGGTGACCCAACCGCCGTCGAGCAGGCGAAGGTGATTAAGGAAGCCCTGAAGCAGGGCGCGGCGATGGCTATCCGCTACGTGGCGATCCTGCCAGTGATTCTGGTATTCCTGTTCGGTTTGCAGTTCCTGTACTACAGGTCGAAGGGTGGCTACCGCGCCATCCGGCTGGAAGGCAGCGGCGAAGGCGGGGGAGGTAGCGGATAGGCTTCTGTAGCCCTGTCTGTTCTGCTCCCTTGCCCGGTAGGGGTGAGATACCCATCGCCCCTACCGCTGTTTTTATGTTATGATATATTGGGTATCGCGCAGGATGGAGGAGTGAAAAGGTTCGCATGGCGATTTGGAAAAGATTACTGGGACGTTTCTCGCGGGACATGGGTATCGACCTCGGCACGGCAAACACACTGGTGCACGTGCGAGGGAAAGGTATTCTCCTCCGTGAGCCTTCTGTAGTCGCTATCGAGAAAGACACCAAAAAGGTACTGGCGGTCGGCGAAGAAGCCAAAAGGATGCTGGGGCGAACGCCCGGCAACATCATCGCTATTCGTCCCCTGAAAGACGGAGTGATTGCCGACTTCGAGCAGACCGAAAAGATGCTCCGGTACTTTATCCAGAAAGTACACCGGCGTTCATGGGCTGCGCCAACGGTGGTGGTGGGCATTCCCAGCGGCGTAACCGAGGTAGAGCGTCGCGCGGTGATGGACGCCTGCAAAAAGGCGGGAGCGAAAGAATCGTACCTGATTGAGGAGCCGATGGCAGCAGCGATTGGCGCGGGCTTGCCTGTCGGGGATGCGACCGGCTCGATGATTGTGGACATCGGCGGCGGCACCACCGAGGTAGCGGTCATCTCGCTATCGGGTATCGTGGCGAGCCGCTCCATCCGCATTGCAGGTGACGAGATCGACGAAGCCATCGCCGCTTACGTACGTCGTACTTATAACCTGTACATCGGCGACCGCACCGCCGAAGAGGCAAAAATCCAGATTGGCTCCGCCTATCCACTGGAGGAAGAGACCCAGATGGAGGCGCGGGGGCGGGATTTAGTCACCGGACTGCCACGCAGTGCAGTCATCTCCTCCGAAGAGGTACGGCATGCCATTCAGGAGCCGGTTAACGCTATCGTGGAGGCGGTCAAGCTGACGCTGGAGATGACTCCACCCGAACTCGCCTCGGATATCATCAACCGGGGCATCACGCTGGCAGGCGGTGGCGCGTTATTGCGGGGGCTGGACTGCCTCATTTCTAAAGAGACGGGAATGCCCGTGCATGTGGCACCCGACCCGCTCAGCTGCGTGGTGATAGGCACGGGACGAGTGCTGGAGGAGATCGAGACCAATCCCAGCCTGCGCAAGGTGCTCATCGGTACCAATCGCTCTTACTAATCGCGAGCGTGTTTCTCTATGCGCAACCTGTGGCGGGACAACCGGTTCCGGATAATCGTTGTGCTTGCTGTGTTGGCTCTGTTCGTTGGCATCCAGCACAATCGTGCGATGCAGCGAGGGGCGGCTAACCCATTTGCAGAAGCGGTGATGGCTCTGGTGGCTCCTGTGCAGTCTGCTCTGCGTTCCACAGGGGATTTCCTCTCGGACTTCGGTTACGGGGTTGTGCACGGGCGACGGTTACGCGAGCAAAACCAGCGGCTGCAGAGAGAGATAGAGGCTTTACGCGCTGCGCAGACCGCGCTGGAAGAAGTGCAGCAGGAAAACGGTCGACTGCGCCGATTGCTGCAGTTTGCCCAATCCAGAAAGATTCGCCCTCTGGTAGCGCGTGTGCTGGCGATCCAGCCCTCTGCCTACTTCCACACGTTAATCGTGAACCGAGGTCAGGCGGAGGGTGTGCGCCCGCGCATGGTGGCGGTGACGGACAGAGGACTGGTGGGACTGGTGTATCTGGTCACGCGCCACACGGCACACGTCCTACTGATTACCGACCCGAACGCCAGCGTTGGCGCACGGATACAGCGTGCGGAATCGCGGGCGGTGGGCGTGTGTCGGGGGCGCGGGGAGGATTATCTGGTGTTAACCTTCCTCTCCAAAGACGCCGATGTGCGCCCTGGCGACGTGGTGATAACCTCAGGGCTGGGAGGGGTATACCCCGCAGGTATTCCCATCGGCACTGTCGAACAGGTTTTAGAACAGAGACAAGCGGGGATGCGCGAGGCGCGGGTGAAGCCTTTTGTGAATGTGATGCAGATAGAAGAGGTGCTGCTTACTCGCGGGGAGACACCACCTTCATGAAGATGCCCGTGTGGCTGAAGCTGGCGTTGCTGATGCTGTTTGCTACCGCTGTGCAGGGAAGTTTCGCACATCACCTGCAGTTTCGCGGTGTGCAACCCGATTTCAATAAAGTGGTGCTTATCTGCATTGCGGTAAACACCCCTGTACATGTCGCCACAGCCTGTGGTTTTCTCTCAGGCTGGCTCATGGGCACGGTGGTGGGGATGTCTGTGGGCAGCTATCTGGTCAGCCGGATGATACTGGGTGCGTCGCTGGGTTTACTGGAACTGCGGGTTTTTCGCCATAATCCTGTAGTACTGATTTTCTCCGCCCTGACGGGCAGTATGCTGTGTGAAGCGGTGTTCTTCCTGTTCTCGCCGCAGCCCTACGTGTCGCAATGGGTGTATCAGGCGGCAGGCGAGAGCATCTACAACCTGCTGTTTGTCTTGCCAATCGCCCTGTGGGTGAGGCGCATTTTGCCGCCGGGACCCGGGCTGGTGTACGCATCATGACTTACTCGATGGAGGAAAGCGATGACCACAACGCACGACAAGGGACGCAACGGAGCGAACCCTTATGAAATGGCACTGGAGCAGCTGGCGATTGTGGCGGACCTGCTGAACTTGGACCCGAATATCCATGAGTTTCTCAAATATCCCGAGCGCGAGCTGACGGTGCATTTCCCGGTACAGATGGACGACGGTTCCGTACGTATCTTCACAGGTTATCGAGTACAGCACAACCGCGCGCGAGGACCTTCAAAGGGAGGTATCCGCTACCATCCCAACGCTGATCTCAACGAAGTGCGCGCCTTGGCGATGTGGATGACATGGAAGTGCGCGGTGGTAAACATCCCGTATGGGGGGGCGAAGGGCGGCGTGATGTGCGACCCCAAGAAACTGTCAGTGAGAGAGCTGGAACGTCTGACCCGACGCTATGCCACCGAAATCAGCGTTATCATCGGACCGGAAAGCGACATCCCCGCACCGGACGTGGGCACTGACCCGCAGGTCATGGCGTGGATTATGGACACCTACAGCATGCACAAAGGCTACACTGTCCCCGCCGTGGTGACGGGCAAACCGATACCGATAGGTGGTTCGGAGGGGCGCATCGAAGCAACGGGGCGCGGTCTGGTGATGATAGCCAATCGGTGTTCGCAGATGCTGAATATTCCGCTGCAAGGGGCGCGGGTGGTCATTCAGGGCTTCGGCAATGTGGGCAGCTCGGCAGCCAAGTTCTTTCACGAAGTGGGCGCGAAGGTTGTGGCTGTCAGTGATGCCCTGAACGCAGTCTATAATCCCAAAGGGCTGGATATCCCCTTGCTGTTAAAACACTGTGTCCGGCGTGAGGGCACTCTGCCTCAGTACGCAGAAGGCGAGGTTTTGACCAACCAGGAAATGCTGGAGTTGCCCTGTGACTTTCTGGTGCCTGCCGCGCTGGGGAATCAGATTACCAGCGAAAACGCCGCGCGCATTCAGGCAAAGGTGATTATCGAGGGAGCAAACGGACCCACCACGCCAGAAGCAGACCGCATCCTGAACGAGGCTGGCGTCTTCCTGGTGCCCGATATCCTGGCAAACGCAGGCGGGGTTATCGTGTCGTACTTCGAGTGGGTGCAGGACCTGCAAAGCTTCTTCTGGAGCGAGGACGAAGTCAACCAGCGTCTGGAGCGCATCATGATTGACGCCTTTGACGAAGTGGTGCGCACGGCGAAGACGCGCAAGGTGGATATGCGCACCGCTGCCTATATTATCGGCGTGGGCAGGGTCGCCGATGCCATCATCACGCGAGGAATCTACCCATAGCACTTGCGTATCTAAACGTGAGGAGGTGTATCGCATGACTCATAAACTCATCATCATCGGTTCGGGACCGGCGGGCTACACCGCCGCCATCTACGCTGCACGGGCGAATTTGCAACCTCTCCTGTTTGAGGGGCTACAGCCGGGTGGGCAGCTGACCATCACGTCAGAGGTGGAGAACTACCCAGGCTTTCCAGAAGGCATACAGGGGCCGGAGTTGATGCAGCTGTTTCGCCAGCAAGCGGAGCGCTTCGGCACGCAGATAATCACCGATGCCGTCACCCGGGTGGACTTCTCCTCGCGACCGTTCAAGCTGTGGGACAGCGCGGAGAACCTGTACGAGGCGCACGCGGTCATCATCGCCACCGGAGCCAGCGCGAAGTGGCTGGGGCTCGAAGCGGAGCAGAAGCTGCAGGGCAAGGGAGTGTCCGCTTGTGCCACCTGCGATGGCTTCTTCTTCCGGGGCAAGGAGGTCATTGTGGTCGGCGGCGGCGATACGGCGATGGAAGAGGCACTCTTCCTCACCAAATTCGCCACGAAAGTGTATGTCGTACACCGACGCGACCAGCTGCGCGCCAGCAAGATTATGCAACAGCGTGCCTTCGAGAACCCGAAGATTGAGTTCATCTGGAACACGGTGGTGGAGGACATCTACGATGTGAACGCAGGCAAAGTCACCGGCGTGCGTCTGCGCAATGTGAAGACGAACGAGGTGTGGGACAAACCGATTGACGGGGTGTTTATGGCTATCGGTCACAAGCCCAACACGGAAATCTTCGCCGGGCAGGTGGAGATGGACGAGCAGGGCTATATTGTCCTGCGTCAGGGCACTTATACCAGCGTGGAAGGGGTATTCGCCGCCGGGGATGTCGCCGACAAGGTATACCGCCAGGCGGTGACCGCCGCCGGTTCGGGCTGTATGGCTGCCATTGACGCCGAGCGATGGCTGGCAGCGCAGGGCATTGAGTGACCGATATGGATGCAGCGGGACAGGGATGCACCCTTCCCGCTTGAATCCTGTGTGAAGATGGGATATAATTTATCATGCTAAATATTCGCGCCTTTCATGCCGGTACACGCCGATTGGGGAAGCATGCGCGTGGACTTCGGCAGGCAGTAGAAAAGATATACTGTACCAATCCGACAATAAAACAAGGAGTGAAAACTGCGCGATGATTACCCTGACCGAACGAGCGGCAATAGAGATTCGCCACATCATGGAGGCACAGGGGAAGACCGACGCCATGCTGCGGGTGTTTGTGGCAGGCGGTGGTTGCTCTGGCTTGCAGTACGGCATGGCGATCGACGACATCGTGGACGAGGGCGATCAGGTCTTCGACTCGCATGGGGTGAAGATTGTCGTCGACCCGTTGAGTCTGGGCTACATCACGGGTTCGGAAGTCGATTTCGTGGAGGGTAGTCAGGGTGGCGGTTTCAAAATCGATAATCCGAACGCCGTTGCATCCTGCGGCTGTGGTCAGTCCAGCGACGAGGGTTGCGGCTGCGGCAGCTGCGGATGCCACTAAAATTAGACTATTCTCCCGTCAAACGCGGGCATAGAAAGTTTATTCTCGCACATGACCTGTGGAATAGTCGGGTACTGGTTCCTTAGCTTGCTCGTGACGGCAAGCAGGTCCAGTGCCTTTGGTGTATTATCCCGACGCCCGAAGGGTGCGCCTACAGTACGATGTTCATGCCTCTGATACCGCTGGCTCCAGCAGGGTGAGGGTACCCGCCGTTGCGTCCAGTCTCGCCTGAACTCCTAGAGGCAGGGTCAGCGGGTTGACCACATGCCCGAAGGGAAAACCGATAATCGCGGGCTTACCCAGCGGCACGATGATGTCCTGCCAGACTTGCTCGATGGTCAGGCTCTCTGCAGGATCGGAGACATGCTTCTGCCAATCGGTGATTTCTCCTATCACAAAGCCGGCCGCCTCATCCAGTACGCCGCATCGCTTCAACTGCGTCAGCATCCGGTCCACCGCATAGGGGGCTTCGTCGACATCTTCGATACACAGGATTTTGCCCTTGGCATCGATCTGCTCAGGCGTGCCGCAGGTCGCAGTGACCAGGCATAGGCAGCCGCCGGTGAGTTCGCCTTCCGCGATGCCGGGCACCAGCGTCTGGACGTTTCCCTCACGGGTATCGTAGGTGCCCAGCGGTTCTGGCTTTTCCAGAACGTCGAACAGATTCTGGATGGCATGTTCAGAGACGTCGCGCGAAAGGGTGATAATCATCGGCGCATGATACACCACCATATCGGTATAGCGCAAGAAGGCGATGTGGAGTGTGGTGATGTCACTGTAGCCGATAAGGGGTTTCGGATGGGCGCGGATGGTATCCCAATCCAGATAGTCCAGAATGCGTGATGCTCCGTAGCCGCCTCGCGTACAGAGAACGGCTTTCACGTCCTTGCGGGCGAACATGGCGTTCAGGTCGGCGGCGCGGTCGCGGTCTTCGCCTGCCAGATAGCCTCGGCGGTCAAAAGCGTGTTCGCCGAAAACCAGCTTGTAGCCGCGCCGTTGAATCTTCTCGATGCCCGGTCGCAGTGCTTCGAAGGCTTTGTAGCTGCTGGGCGACACGACGCCGATGGTGTCACCCGGACGTAGAGCCCGTGGTTTGATGCGTGGCATATTATCCTGCCTGCTCCTCCTCTACGCCATTGTTCACCGCAAGGGGGCTTTCTTCCTGCAGTTCCTCTGGTGTTGCCAATGGCTCTCCGGCTTGCTGCTTCAACTCTTGCAGGGTGAGGGGTGGTTCCCCTGCCTTCGCCCTCAACCTGTTCAACCGTTTGAGCATCTTCTGGATCTGCTTATCGGTTTCACCCTGCCGGTAGCTCTCTTCGAGAGCGGTTTGCATCGCCAACAGAAACATTTGCGGTTCGCCCAGCCGTTCAAACGCCTCTTCATCCGCCTGCCGACGGGCGAGGTCGTGAAGGAGAGATGGGACGTCCAGTAAAGCGGGCAGAACGAGCAGATGCACCAGGTCCCACAGCGGGTTGACCCCCAGCAATCTTCGGACATAGTCGGTCACCGCCAGAGTAATCATCAGTGCCAGAGCGATCGCCAGTACCACCAGTGCCAGATATCTGTGCCATACCTGTTGCTCCATATAGTTGCGCACGGCGATGATGGCTAACAGGCGTGGAGACATTCGCTCCAGCAGGTCGTTGCCTACCCACAGGACGTTCTTTCGCCAGCGCAGGTTGTTTTCTACCGATGGTTCACCATCCGAAGGAAAGGTAAATACCACGGGGTTCACTCCCATGATGTTCGCCCACAACAGGTAGGTGTGCAGCCACTGCACAAAGGGGTGGTTGCTTTCCAGAACCGGATATTCGGGAAAGCTTTGCTGATTGCTCTGGTTGTTTTCCATCGGCTGAACTTATATCCTGACCTTATCCACCTTATTACACTCGTTCGGGGGATGTCGTAGCAGGAACTCGTCCTTGTCGATGGGCGGGCGGGACGGGTGCTTATGTCCATCGTCATCCGAAGGCGGTGGAGGCATCAGCTCTTCCATCGTCACCTCGGGATAGCCGTTCTCCTTGCACAGCGAATTCAATCTGCTGACCAGGTCCGCCACATTTTTATCCAAGCCTCTTCTCTTTATGTCGGCTTTGATGACCGCGGTGAGAGCCTGCAGGAAGGTTTCGGTTTCCCCTGTGCTTTGGACTATCTCGCGGTCGATGCGCCGGGCGATGCTGCGGCGCCATGCCCACACTCGTTCGATGGGCACTATCACGAGCAGGTGGAACATCCAGTGGTAGACCTTGTCGTGTGTGGGCGGGGCAAGGTGGTAGATAAGCAGCGGGATGGTAAGCAGAATCAGGAACGTCAGCAGGAAGGAGCGTACCGTGAACCTCCTTTTTGCCTGAGCCTCCAGATAACCCCGTACAGCCAGTAACGCCAGATGTCGGGCGGGCACCTCCTGCAAAGCTCTGTTCGGCACCATCAAATGCAATCCTTCCCAGCGCAAGCCTCCAAGCAGAGAGATGTGCGGGTCATGGGGACCAACCTCCACGGTGGGAGACGTACCCGACTGCACATAAAGCATGTAGGTGCACAACCACTGGTGGAGCTGCGCCAAGTCGTGGTGGTTTGCTACCTGTTGCAGATGTTGTACCAGCCTTTCCATCGTACCCTCTTATGACTAAAAAAGGGCGAGCAGGTGACTGCTCGCCCTTTGCAGAGGCTTGCTCTACCCGTCTTTGCCGGGCGTAGGAACAGGAGCGGTTGCTGCTGCCGTTTCTACCTGCTCCACGATGGAGCCTCGCTTGCTCCAGTAGACCGCAAACGCCAGCGCCGCCAGAGCCACCAGCACAATCGCCGCACGGGCAGCGGCGCCGATGGGCTGAATAACTACCGGTGCAATCAGGATGCCCACCAGGTTCATGACCTTGATGAGCGGATTCAGTGCGGGACCGGCAGTATCCTTGAACGGGTCGCCGACCGTATCGCAGATGACGGCAGCCTTGTGGAAATCGGTACCCTTACCACCGAACAAGCCGTCTTCGATCTTCTTCTTGGCGTTGTCCCACGCACCGCCGGAATTCGCCAGCATCACCGCCATCAGCTGTCCCGTGAGGATCGCGCCCGCGAGATAACCACCCAGCGCCTGCGCGCCCTTAATCGGGTCGCTGAAGCCCATGCCGAAGCCGACCAGCACCGGCAAAGCGATTGCCAGCACGCCCGGTCCGAGCAGCTCCTTCTGGGCAGCGGCGGTCACGATAGCCACACTGCGTCCGTAGTCGGGTTTCTCGGTACCCGCCATGATGCCCGGTCGCTCGCGGAACTGCCGACGCACCTCTTCAATCAGCTCAAAGGCGGCACGTCCCACCGCTTTGATGGAGAACGCCGAGAACAGGAACGGCGCCGCGCCACCAATCAACAAGCCGATGAAGATTTCCGGCAGGTCGATGGGCAGGCCCTGTACCGTGTTGCGGGTCATCTCGGGGTCATACAGGCGGGCGTCTTCCACGAAGGAGTGGAACAACGCCGTTGCCGCCACTACCGCGGTAGCGATGGCGAAACCTTTGGTCAACGCTTTGGTGGTGTTACCCACCGAGTCCAGACGGTGCACGATGCGGTCACCGCTCAACTGTCCGGGTACCACTTTCTGCTCCTTCAGCGCGCCGGACATCTCGAAGATGCCGTTGGCGTTGTCGGAGATGGGACCGAAGGTGTCCATTGCCAGAATGAAGCCCGTGGTCGCCAGCAGTCCCAAACCGGTCAGCGCGATACCATAGAAGGAGAGTATCGTGCCACCAAACAACGCCGGCGGGAAGATAAACAGCGGCAGCAACAGCGCAATCACGATCGCGCCCACCGCCCACACGCTACTCTCCAAACCGGTGGCAAAGCCTTCGATAATCATGGTGGCGGGACCGGTCTTGGATGAGTAAGCGATTTCGGTAACGGGCTTCTTTTGCGTGGAGGTGAAGTACTCCGTGAGGCGTTCGATCAATAGCGCCATCACCAGACCGGCGGCGTTGGCGAGGAAGAATCGCCACCATTCCACCTGCGTGCCGCCCAGCTCCGGCTTGAGGGCGATGTCGTTCATCAGGAAGTAGCTGACCAACGCGAAGCCTGCCAGAGCGACCCACCATGAGATGTTGAAGCCCACGTTGATAGGGCGCATCGGGTCGAGGTCCTCGCGGTCTGCGCCACGCACGCCCAGCACGCCGATAATGGAGGCGATGACGCCTACCGCACGCACCAGCAGGGCGTACACAATGAGCTTGAGCACCGATGGACCGGTCAGGACACTGGCGGTTGCGGCGCCCAGAATAATCGCCGCCACGAGGGTGACCTCGTAGGACTCAAACACGTCCGCCGCCATACCTGCGCAGTCCCCCACGTTGTCACCCACGTTGTCGGCGATGGTGGCGGGGTTGCGCGGGTCGTCTTCGGGGATACCGGCTTCTACCTTACCGACCAGGTCCGCACCTACGTCGGCGGCTTTAGTGTAGATACCGCCACCCACGCGCATGAACAGTGCGGCAAGGCTACCGCCGAACCCGAAGCCTACCAGCACCTTCATCGCATCTTCCTTAAACAGCAGGAAGATGGTAATCGCGCCGAGCAATCCCAGACCGACGGTTGCCATGCCCGAAACCGCGCCCGCGCGGAAGGCGGTCTCCAGCGCACCCTTAAAGGTGGTCAGCGCCTGGTTGGCGGTGCGCATGTTGCCCTTCACCGCCATGTCCATCCCCACCACGCCGGCGAAGTACGACGCGGCAACGCCCATAAAGAAGGCTATCGCCACGCCGACGGCGAGGATGGGCTTGTCGGAGTAAACGGGCGTGTACAATAACCACAAGCCCACCGTGATGAGCAGCACAAACCAGATCATGGTCTTCGCCTGCCGTTTCAGGTAGGCATACGCACCGTCCTGAATGGCACGCCCGACCTCCTGCATCTTCTCATTACCGGGGCTCAGCTTCAGCGTCCACGCGCGGAGCCACAAGCCGAAGCCAATCGCCAGCAACGCGAACAGCAGCACCACCCAGAGCACCAAACGCTCAGTCGGTCCGAAGGGGGGAAGTTCGATGGCTTCAGCGGCATGCGCTCGTGAGACGGCTAGCAACGCGAACAGCGCAGACGCAAACAGAGCAGCATTCTTGCGTCCCGCTCGTATTGTCAAATGCATCGCTGCCTCCTATCCTCCTGTATTCGCAACGAAGTGATACCGTATTGGAATGAGAGTGAGTTTGTGACTGCAGTGCCAGAACAAACTCACCATGTTATTATATGCCCAGATTTGCCGGATGTCAAGCAGAACTGGGGGAATCGGAGCATTGTAACCCACTGGAGGGCGAGGCTCCCATCGAGCCGTAGACCTTTCCCATCCGCGGGGATATCGGGAGGAGGTCGGCTCACCAGAAGCTTCGCCCTCCGGAGTTGTGTGCATACAGACGCTACTTATCCTGCAGCGCCGCCACGCCGGGCAGAACCTTGCCCTCAAGGAACTCCAGCGACGCGCCACCGCCGGTGGAGATATGCGTCATCTTGTCGGCAAAGCCCAGCTGCTCCACCGCCGCGGCGGAATCGCCACCGCCCACGATGGTTACCGCGCCGGAGTCCGCCAGCGCCTGCGCCATCGCTCGCGTTCCAACGGCAAACTTCTCGAATTCGAAGATGCCCATCGGTCCGTTCCACACGACCGTTCCCGCACCTTTCACCGCCTCGGCGAAGAGCTTCTGGGTCTCGGGACCGATGTCCACGCCCTGCCAGTCGGCTGGGATGGCGTCCACCGACACTACCTTTGTTTGCACGGCGTCGGGTCCCTTCTCAAAGGGGTTGCCATCAGCAACCACCACGTCTACAGGTAGCAGGATTTTATCGCCCGCCTTCGCCAGCATCTCGCGACAGAAGTCCAGCGAGTCGGCATCCAGCAGCGACTGTCCGATTTCCTTGCCTTGTGCCTTCAGGAAGGTGTATGCCATACCGCCACCGATGATGAGTTTGTCCACCCTGCTCACGAGGTTCTCGATGACGGGGATTTTATCTTTCACTTTCGCGCCACCCAGCACCGCGATAAAGGGACGTTTGGGGTTCGCCAGCGCGCCGCCCAGGTATTCAATCTCTTTCTGCATCAGGTAGCCAGCGACGCCGGGCAGATATTTGGTGACCCCTTCGGTGGACGCATGAGCGCGGTGTGCCGTACCGAAAGCATCGTTGACATACACCTCTGCCAGCGAGGCGAGCTGTTTGGCAAACTCGGGGTCATTCTTCTCTTCCTCGGGATGGAAGCGTACGTTCTCCAGCAGCAGAACGTCGCCATCCTTCATCGCCTGCACCATCTTCTCCACTTCTGGTCCCACACAATCAGGGGCGAGGGGCACAGGCTTGCCCAGCAGCTCGCTCAATCGCTCGGCGACAGGCTTCAGGGTGAACTTCTCCCTGTCTTCGGGTTTGCCTTTGGGGCGTCCCAGATGCGAGGCAAGGATGACCTTCGCACCCTGGTTTATCAGGTACTGGATGGTGGGTAGCGCGGCACGGATACGCCGGTCATCGGTGATTTTTCCCGTTTCATCCTGTGGTACATTGAAATCCACGCGCACCAGCACGCGCTTGCCTCCCACGTCGATATCTTCAATGGTCTTCTTGTTCATGGTTGCACCTCCCGTGCGTGACATCAAAAAGGGCGGGTTGCCCCGCCCTGTGTGTGGAGTGGTTACAGCCCTTTCTGCACCATGTAGTCAATCAGGTCGGCAACGCGCACCGAGTAAGCCCACTCGTTGTCGTACCAGGCAAGCACCTTCGCCATGTTGCCGCCCAGCACCATGGTGGATGCGGCGTCCACGATGGACGAGTGTTCGTCGCCGATGAAGTCGCTGGACACCAGCGGCTCATCGGACACCTTCAAAATGCCTTTCATGCGCCCGTTTGCCGCTGCGCGCAGGGCGTCGTTAATCTCGGTTTCGGTAGCGTCCTTGCTCAGCTGAACCGCGAGGTCTACCACCGACACCGTAGCGACGGGTACACGCAGAGCGATACCGTGCATCTTGCCCTTCAGTTCAGGCACGACCAGGTGGATGGCTTTCGCCGCGCCGGTAGAGGTGGGGATGATATTCATCGCCGCAGCGCGGGCGCGTCGCAGGTCCTTGTGCGCTTGGTCGGCGACACGCTGGTCGTTCGTGTAGGCGTGCACGGTGGTCATAAAGCCTTTCTCCACGCCGAAGCTATCCTGCAGCACACGCATGACCGGTGCGAGACAGTTGGTGGTGCAGGATGCGTTGGAGACAACGTGGTGCTTGGTGGGGTCATACATCTCGTGGTTGACGCCCATGACGATGGTCACGTCCTCGTTCTTGGCAGGCGCGGTGATGATGACCTTCTTCACCGTATCGCGCAGGTGTGCCTTGGCTTTCTCCGCATCGGTGAACAAGCCGGTGCTCTCCACCACAACCTGCGCACCCAGGTCGCCCCAAGGAATGGTGGCAGGGTCTTTGATAGCAAAGCTGCGGATAGCTTTGCCATCAACATAGATGTTCTCGTCGTCCGCTTTGACATCGTTGGGAAGCGTTCGGTAGTTGGTATCGTATTTCAGCAGGTGGGCGTTGGTGCGGGCGTCCACAATGTCGTTAATGGCAACCACTTCGATGTCGTTGGGGTACTTCGCCAGTATCGCGCGCAGCACCAGTCGTCCGATGCGCCCGAAACCGTTAATTCCGACTTTAACCGCCATGACTCTCCTCCTTCTTGGTTCAAGATTCGCGTCGAATCGCTATACCTGTCTCGTCGCGATTCGTACGATTACCGTTTACATAGTATCAGAGAAATCGCCCCTCGTCAAGAGACACTGTGGGTCTTGTGGGCATCGGCATCTCTTGAGACCGATTCCACGTGGCAATCGTTCTGGCGCCGGGGGTGGTGTCGGGCGAGTGCTTTACGAACACCGTGTATCGCACCTTCTACAGTATGATGCCGCGTGCTCACTCCCGGGTCCGGACGAACACACACTGCTTGGCGCGGTCGTAGCGGATGTCTGCACCCAGCACCTGCCGCATCATCTCTATCGGCACATACAGGCGGCCTCGTATCAGCTGGGGCGCCTTCGATGCCTGCATCTGTCTGCCTGCGATGCTATAACGGCTTTGCCGCGCCTGCAAACGAACCTCTCCCCGTCCGGTGACCACGATGCACTCACCGTTCTTGTACCAGCGCAATCCGCTACGCTCTCCGCCAGCCATCAGGTAGCCCACCCAAAAGTAAGCATCTCCGCCAATGTCTAAAGCCGGACGGTTCAGGTGCACGGGCCGCCCGTCCCAATCTACCTTCACGGGTCGCTCTCGTGAAGCAGCCGTATTGCGGATGGGCTTTCCCTTCTGTTGGGTAGAACCATGCAGTATGTCCCACCCCAGCAGGGTGCCCGTAAATGCATCTACGGCACAACCGTACCCCAGCCAGACGTGTCCAGGGCGGTCGCCGTATACCGTCAATCGATACACCAGTGTCTGCCAACCAAAGGGATCTGGGTACATGACGAATAGCCTATCCACGACGCCTGCTTCGGCGTTCACTAGACCCAGCTGTTGTGCCGCCGCCGCAAAGGCTTGCTCGGGGGTCAGGATAGGTATCGTGCTGACTAACAGCGGGTAGTAGACGCAGCCAGCCCCTGTAACCCGTCCGTAGACCCTGTCCACATCCACGCGGCACCAGCTGGGACCGTACACGCCCTTCGGCAGCCGCTGCCAGAAGTAGACGGTGTATTCGGCCGGAATGCGCCCTATCCCTCCGCCCGAACGTACCTCTATGTGGTTGAGCAGCTCGGGCAGTGGGTAATGGGTCTGCATGTAGGAACGGGCGATGGCTACCGCCTCCTGCTCGCTCAACGTCGCCCGCTGCCGCAGCATCTCTTCACTAAACGGCTCATCGTAGAATGACACGTCCAAGAAGTAGTACCATGTCCAGCTCCAGTGGTTGATATTGAAGGCGCAAATAAAGAACTCCCAGTTGTTACAGCGCAAACAGTGGAGCGCTTCCACGCCTAGCCGTAGCGAAGGCGGTGCGATGTATCGAGCCCGCAACCAGCCAGCAGGACGAGGTGCAGGTTGGTCAGCGTTTGACCACTGCCCCCGATGCTCTCCACGATGAGACAATCTTGCCATCCACGAAGCCCAGGAATCGCATACCAGTCCGCGTAGCAGGTTATGAGCCAATTTTGACTATGTTGGGATGCCTGGTCTGGCGGTTTGTTGTGGCCCCTTAATAATAGGAACTTTCCTGCAAACTGTGCTGCACTGTGCCCCGAGAACAGGACAGCCTTGAGCGGCTTTGAACCGGTTGCTGGGTCGATATACTCCAGCGCGCGCCGCATTTGTCTGATATTAGGGTTACCATACCACCAAGCAAACCCCGTTAGCCGTTTGAAACCCATCTTCTTGCATCCTTCCCAGAAGCATTCTGCTTGTGACTGACCGACCTCTAGGGTAGGCACACGCGCCTCTGCCGAAAGCCGATACAGGTATATCCCGCGTGGAGCCGTGCTACCATCCGCCAGCCTGCCATCCCATCGCCATCACGATGCCGCGCCCGCAGATAACCCTACAGCCCCCTCTGCCCACGAGGCAAACGCCAGTAAGCACCCCAGTGACCCGTGTGCCACGCTATCTCATCTGAACATAGCGAAACCGGATGGACGTGAACCATACCGAACAAACCACGTGCTCCGGGCACCATAGCTATCACTCTAAGCACAGGAGCCCCCAACGCGACGCCTTCCCCCAGACATCGGGACCTCGCCAAACGTCTGGGTGAACGTTAAAGCCAACCGAGTCTCCTAACTTGTTCCATTGGATTAGCACCTTGTCTTTGCCCAAGTACTGAATCAAGCGACAAAGAGCAACATCCGACAGTATCTGTCTTGCGGAACGGTGTTCCATGTCAAAGCTGAAAATCTGAGCACGATAAAGCACAAGAAGGTCGGTTCCATCCGAGGAATGACCGATAACCAGAGGAACAGAGGTCGACTGATGCCCACCAACCGCAGGGTGTCGCAACGATGCAGCTAGCTGCACCTCTGTAAAGCGATGCTGTGATAAACGCCGGGTCGGAGGGTGATACAGAAAAGAAGCAACGCTCGCGGGTTCCGTCTCCGTATCTACAGTCACACATCCGGCACATCCGTTCGGCAAGAATGTTACTCTGTTGTCTGGATCTACCTGAGCAGGAAATGGCAGTGAGATGACATTTTGCTGCAGAGTGTCGAGCAAATAATAGCCTATTATGGGAGAAAGATGCTCGTTATCTCTGTCCCGGTTTGCGGAATTGGCGCCAGGCTTACGCTCTCGATGAGCGAGAACTAAAAGGTACCTTCCATCTGGTGAAAGAGCTGTAGCCGGTATGTGAACAACCTGCATCGGCAACGTCCATACATCATCAAGTGCCAACGCACCTGTGTTGCTAATTCGAAACCTTCTCAAGGCCCAGACGGTGCGGCTCGCCTCCTCGTACCACTGCTTGGTCAACACAACCGATGTTCCGTTGCTAACACTACTTGACACGACTACGCTGTTTCCAGTGAAAGCGGAACATGAAAGCCTTACTATCTTGGCTTGACTGGACAGCCAAATCACCCATGTCAGTGAGGAATCAGGATCGGCATTCTGCCTGTAACAATAAACGAGGTTGTCTCCTATCCACTTTGCGTCATGGATGAGTCCAGTGGTTTCATTACCGGCTGTTAATGTCGCAACGGCGCGTGCAGGTATTCGGTCTTTGTCTGTCTTCCAGATTTCTATTCGTGCTGGCGCGTAAAGACGTCCATCCGCCGTATGGCGTGGGCGATAGACTATTGCCGCCACCCAGCTCCCGCTCGCGCTGTAGGAAACCGAAGATTGCCAAAACCGCGAGGGGAGGTCTCGCAATACACTCTTGCTACCAAGAACGAACCCGCACATGGTGCTACCCTCACGGTTCCACATAAGCTTGTAGTAGACTGCGGTTTCCTCTTACATACCAGCCTCCGTCTGTGACTGCATCATGCACTTCCGCGTAATGGTTACGAATTATCGTTTTGAGTTCTTGGTCACTTCCATTTAAAGCAGGAACGTCGCGTTTGATCCTAATGTAGATGAAGTCGGAATGACTTCCCCCGTCCAGCATCAATCCGTCGCTAATATTAAACTGCTTCACGCGCGCCCTGTTCATGCTGTAAAGCCCGTAAGGAAGAAAGTCAGTAAGGAATTGCCTCGCATCCACCCAGGTCCATCCAGCGCCTAGCCCAGTGTCGAGAAGAGGGTCTCCTTTCGCCCAGACTAAGAATAAGTCGTGCCTATTGTATGTCCAAGCGCACAATGTCCGTGCGTAACACCCGTCCATTTCGTTAAACCCCTCTAGCGCTTCGTTAGGGTCTATAATACTCCTTCCTTCGTGAATTAGGCAGCCAACCCCAGAAAGCCCAAAGGGGAAAGAAGATACAGCGTCTGGTATATCGTAGTGGCTGCCCTTTAGAACCATTCGCCAAACTTTGAACGACAAGGAAGGCGATATGCCGAAGACCCATCGGCAATACATTACGGGGTTTCCGGTCCATGGCCACAAGCCTTCGCCGACCCGTCCGACTAATGGATAGGGATACGCGGTGTGGTTGAAAAAGGCTCCGTTAACAGCTGCGAAAATTGTGCCTTTACGGAGGTCTCCGGCGCGAGCTTTTGCCAGAACCTTTGTCCAAATGTAATGTTGCACTGACGGAAGGTCAACATCTGGATTGCCCGTATTAGATACGGGTGCTAGTACATTAGTCTTTACGCCCTTCACGTTAGCGTTGGTGGCTCTAGAGGAATACGCACCCATGCGATTTGGAATTGTGTGGCTCGGTATTCGTCATTTCCGACCCAGAGTATGGGAAGCATGTCAGCTTGTGCATTCAATCCTAAGGCCACTCGTGTCCGATGTGCTTTATCGTCGATACTATGTTCGTCCATAAAATAGACAAGGAACCGATATTCACCCGACTTCGAGAACAAGTAAGTTGGTAAGTGAAATAGGAGCCCGTGCATGGCTCCTGCAGTATCTTCATTTTGCACACCATCCCCGTCATTGTCAACGCCGTCAGGGCAATCCTCGTCGTACAGACCGTCGCCGTCATCGTCAGTAGGAATTGCTACCAATCCGTCCGCGCTGCCTGCGTGTGCAATACAAGGGGCTGCTTCGAGCCCCCATTCACCTACGGGGTTGACATCAGGATCGAACAGTACAAGTCGTACCGCGCTTGCATTACGGTGTGCGGTGTCATAGAGTGAATACCAACGAATGAAATAGATGAATGCATCATCGAATTCGTCTGCTGGTGTCCCTTTGTCATCATACCCCCAGTAATCGGCATACAGTATCGGCTCATTGTTCTCGTCAACCGCCCGCTTAATGAACAGGTAGTCCGACCGATTGCTATCCCTGTCCGGCGGCGCACTGCTATAAACGTACGCACCCAACCGATATACATATACCCCCGCAGGCGCAATCGTGCCGTCATCCAAACGACCATCCCACGTCCATGACCAGATGCCCGGACGAGAAACGTTCGCAAACTCCTTCACCACGACCGCGTTCTGGTTATCGTCACTGCGGAATATCCTTCACCGTGCATGTCCCAGCCTGCGCGTGCTGCAACTGCGCCGAAAACGCCACACCTGTCATCTCATCCGGCTTCCACACAAAATAAGGCTCTGCCCGACTGTCCACGAGCAGCAGGTTCAATACGTTGAAGGTGAACGAAGCCACCTCCGTGAACGTCTGCCGGTCGTTGGGTGGAGGATTGCCTGTGGAGACCGTGTATTGCACCGTCACATCCAGCCGATACTGCCCGTTGTGCCTGTCCGCGAGGTTCTGCTGGCTTTGCAACACCACCACGTTATCAGTGGGGTCACCGTAGGCAGGATTGGGCTGTGTGCTCTGGAAGGTTGGGGATGTGGGCGTTACCGGATGCACGTCGGTCTGCTCGGCGAGGGTGGATTGGGTCACGCTGGCACTGATAATGTAACCGCTTTGGGGTTGCACCCGCAGACGCAGGTAGAACCATCCGCCGATAGTGGCTCCGTTTTGCGCCACTTGAGGAGGACTGTTGTACCCGTTGGGATACCACACGGCGTAGACGGTAACGGAAGCGTGCGCGTCATGCAGGCACAGCAGGCAGAGGGCGGTCAGTACCCCCCCGTTTGAGTAGCAAAGCAAGGCGTTTCATCTTTTTTGCTCCTTTCACAAGTGGTAGAAGTTTACTTACATGATACAGCTCTCTTCCGGAAATGTCAACGTTTTGGAGGGGGTGTTTGTTGATGTGTTGGTGGCATAGGCTAATTTTCGAACACCCCCAGTCCCTCTTGACAAGCGCGGTACATCGGGGCTATAATAGCATTGGAGTGCTTACAATGAGAGGGAAGATGGTGCGAATGCCGGGCGGACAGTTTAGCAACGACTGGGTACGTATCCTGTGGCGAGGCGAGGCTTGGGGAATGCCGTCGCAACAGGATAGCCACTGGCGTCACCATCGCTTCGGACACGTGATGCGTTGCCGACTATAGACTCTGTCAAGCCCGCTGCCGTGTCCGCAGCGGGCTTTTTCGTGACGAACGGCAGGAAGGGATCGATATTGGAGGCGGAAAGACAGGTTCTCGTGTTGAATAACGACTACGAGCCGTTGAACGTGTGCAACGTTCGGCGCGCGCTGGTGCTTGTGCTGCTGGGCAAGGCAGAGGTGCTGCACGTCGATGGCGTTCGCCTGCGCACCGTGGACAGGGTGATTCAGGTGCCGTCGGTGGTGAAGCTGCGCTATCACGTCAAGCGCCCCCTGCCTGAACTCAAGCTCACGCGGCGTACCATCTTCGCCCGCGACGACTACACCTGCCAGTACTGCGGCTATCGCGGTAAAGATTTGACGGTGGACCACGTGGTGCCCAAGCGTCTGGGCGGTAGCGACGACTGGGAGAACCTGGTGACCTGTTGCCGCAAGTGCAACCTGAAAAAGGGCGACAAACCGCTGCATCAGACGGGCATGACGCTGTTGCGCCAGCCGCGGCGTCCGCGCTACGTGCCCTATATCAGTCTCAGCAAGTATATCGAGGGCGCAAAGAACGAGGTGTGGCGCAACTATCTGCCGTTCTTCAGTGACGTCACGCCTTCTCAGGACTGACCCCGCCGGTGGGGTCAGTCCCCCCGGTAATTCTGTGCCAGCTCGTCCAGCACCAGTACACGAACGGCATCTACTTGTTTCAATCGTACTTCTTCGGTGAGGAGCGCATCGCACCGATGTGTAGCATGATTAACGTCACCATCTGGCATCACCCGCATCCTGATACCGCATTTCCGCAGAGGGTGTTCGAAATTGGTAATTAGAATGAACAGATCACCTAACCCCCTTGCCCCCTTCCCTGCGAGAGAAGGGGGGAACGCCCCTCTCCTCTTAGGAGAGGGGGTGAGGTAAAGCAAGAGCGCCTCTCTCCTTACGCTGCAACCAACTTCTCAACAATTCTCGAACACCCTCAAGGGCTTGGGGATATCAGTGTATTCAGTGAGGGAGGTATGGTAGAATAGGATTGCGGCGAAAAATCTCGCCGCAGCAGGGGTAGTTCGGCACAGGGGAGGCGCAGGCAACGTGATGAAGACGATTGTTCCCCAGATAGTTCCGCTCTCGACAGATAAAGATGGTGTCATACGGGTAGGGTCTACTCGGATCACGCTGGATACGGTCATCTCTGCCTTTCTGGACGGCGCGACCGCAGAGGAGATCGTTCATCAGTATCCCTCTCTCCAACTGGCGGATGTGTACTCCGTGATTGGCTATTATTTGAAGCAACGGGATGAGGTGGATGCCTACCTGCAGCGTCGCCGAGAGCACGCGGAGCGGGTGCGCCGACAGAACGAGGCTCGTTACGACCCTGGGGGTATTCGCGACCGCTTGTTGGCAAGGCGCGCTGGCGGAGGGGGCTGAATTGCTACGGTTCGCTGCGGACGAGAACTTCAACGCGGACATTCTGCGCGGTCTGTTGCGTCGCAAGCCCGACCTGGACATTATGCGTGTGCAGGATGTGGGTCTTTCGGGAGCCGATGACCGCGCGGTGCTGGAATGGGCGGCTGAGGAAGGGCGAGTGCTTCTGACACACGATGTGTCCACTTTGACCCGTCACGCCTACGAGCGGGTAGAGGCAGGTAAGCCGATGCCGGGCGTTTTTGAGGTGAGCCGTAGCGTTCCCATCGGGGTAGCGATAGAGGATATCTTGCTGATAGCGGAGTGTAGTCTGGAGGGGGAGTGGGAGGGGCAGATACGTTACCTGCCTCTTCGCAGTTCCTCCGTAGCCTGAGGTGGATAAACGCCAGCGCGCACCTTGCCGTTGGGTGCATACACGTACTGGTCCCTCGGCAACCCTCGTGGGAAACTTGGGTTAAGCATCTCCCACTCCTCGTCGATTCGCTTCGCAGCAGCGGCACCCAATCGGCTGATGCGTCGTATGCGCACGTCAAACTGGTATAACTGCTCCGGTTTTCCCCCTTTCTCGAAACCAGATTGCTGAGGGTGTTTGAAATTGGCGGTTAGAATGAACAGATCACCTAACCCCCTTGCCCGAGGGAAGGGGCGAACGCCCCTCTCCTCGTAGGAGATGGGGTGAGGTAAAGCAAGAGCGCCTCTCTCCTTGCGCTGCAACCAACTTCTCAACAATTCTCGAACACCCTCATTTCCGCATGACATCCTCTTCTAAAAGCGGTACAATAGAGGTGGTATCACCTAAGGGGTCAACAATGCTGGTCAAACGCATTATCCCCTGCCTGGATGTGAAAGATGGCAGGGTGGTCAAAGGGGTGAACTTCGTGAACCTGCGCGATGCGGGTGACCCGGTGGAGCTGGGTGCACTGTATGACGCGCAGGGTGCGGATGAGCTGGTGTTTCTGGACATCACCGCCAGCCACGAACAGCGCGACATCGTGGCGGAGATGGCGGCACGGGTAGCGGAACAGGTATTCATCCCCTTTACCGTAGGAGGTGGCATTCGCACTGTAGAAGATTTTCGACGTATCCTGAAGGCGGGCGCGGATAAAATCAGCATCAACACCGCTGCGGTGCAGAACCCTGACCTTATCCGCGAGGCATCGGAACGGTTCGGCAGCCAGTGCGTGGTGGTCGCTATAGACCCGCGCCGGGTGGGAACCAGACCGGACGGCACACCGTACTGGGAAGTGTACACACACGGTGGTCGCAAACCCACGGGACTGGACGCCATCGAGTGGGCACAGCGGGTGGAGCAGCTGGGGGCAGGTGAAATCCTGCTGACCAGCATGGACCGCGACGGCACGCAAATCGGCTATGACATCGAACTGACGCGGGCGGTAGCTCAGGCAGTGAGCATTCCCGTGATTGCTTCCGGCGGGGCGGGGAAGCCAGAGCACCTGTACGATGCGCTGACGGAGGGACTGGCGGACGCCGCACTGGTTGCCAGCATCGTGCATGATGGGCATTATACCATTGCCGAACTCAAAACCTACCTGCATGAGCGGGGTGTGCCCGTGAGGCTCACGTAAATAACCGACAAAACGAAGAAAGGAACCAGAGGCATGTTCCGTGCTTTACCATCGCTGCGATTTGTCATACCGGTTATCCTGCTGATTGCGCTGTGGTTTGTCGGCAGTCACTTTTTCACTCAGTGGCAGCTGCAGCGCATTGAAGAATCCCCGCTGCAACGGTCTCGCGTGATGTTCATCGCCCTGCCCGATGATTTGACCGCTATCGTGGCGAACAAGACTGTTTACGTCTACCGCAGGGGGGATGTGCAGGCGAAGTCCTTCTCGGCAGGCGAGGAACCTGCTATCCGCCCGGGCGCGAAGGCGATTATGGTGGAGCAACTGCTCGCGCGCGCGCCCATCGTGCTTACCGAAGCGCAGTTTGAACCGAGTGCGGAGCTGCGTACCGCTCCTGCTCCTCCACCTCTTACGGGCGACTACGGTATCGTCAAAGTGCGCCTGACCGACGAGGGGCGGCGCAGGTTGTGGAAGTTCTCCGCAAAGAACGTGGGTCGCACGCTGGTCATCGCTGTCGACAACCGCTATGTGGCAAGGGTGCAGATCGAAACCCCGCTGAACGTGACCGAGTTCGAAATACAGCCGATATGGCATGTGGAGAGCGCGCGCCTGCTGCAGGAATCGCTCAACGCGCCGAGGGGGCAGTGATGGTATGGCTGGCTCTGCTGGCGGCGGTCTTCTGGGGCACTTCGCCCATCCTAGAGAAGCGCGCTTCGGTATGATGCTGGTAAGCAAACATGAGTGAGCAGACCGATAGTGTGCCGAAAGGCAGACACCGTATCGCTTGCGTGTGACTGGACGCCCATGTGGAAAGCGTTGCAGTTCCCACACCTCGTCCGCACGTGTGTGCAGACCATCAGCATATCTGCCGCCACGGTCTGTTTACTCTATGCGTGCAGCAGCGGGCATCACACAGCGAACCTACCATCTGAGGAACACCTGCTGTTCTCTTTCGAACGCAGGACGATGCTGCCAATGGTTGGCGGGACGGCGCCACGCTCTATTGCTGCGGAACAGGCCACAGAGGGAAAACATTCGCTGCGCCTGAAGCTGTCCCCACGCCACGAGACGGTCATTCTGGACACTGGCGGTTTCCCGATGGACTGGCGTGGGTGGCGGACGCTGAAGCTGGATGTGTTCCGAAAAGGCTCGCCTATCGCCGTCAACCTGCGCCTTACCGACGTGCATCAAAAACGCTGCTGGATATGGAACAGGCGGATACAAACCGGCGCCAACACAATGCAGTACGACCTGTCCTCCGTTAAGAGACAGATAGACCTGTCGGCAATCACCGAGCTCATGTGGTATGCCGAACAACCTTCCGGTGAAATCTATATGGATGCCATTCGGCTGAGCAGGTAGCCGTCTCAGCCCCTTTCGGAGAATCGGTTCCAGAGTTCTTCGGCTCCAGTGTCCGCTGCGAGTACGACCTCGGCGTGAGCGAGCAGGGGATAGCGTTTCTGTACCTCCTCCACCAGTTCCAATCGCACCACCCAGACCATCACGCCAAACCCATCTGCAAGCAGATGTTGCAGAACGGGCGCCCATCCATCACCACGCAGCTCCAGCGGCCCCACCTCGTCCACAATCAGCAGCTGTACGTTCGCTTCCTTCGCCGATTCCAGAGCCTGTCGCCCGAAGGCGATGCCGTCGGGGTCAAAAGCGAAAGCCCCCACCCGAATCGTGCCCTCTTGCTCAGACCGCCGCGCCAGCACACGCTCCTCTCCCGACTGCAGGTCTTTGACCAGGTAGACCTCGCGTTGTCCGCTGTTGCCGTAACAGGGCGAGACGATGCCACCTACGGTCCATCCCGCACGACGTGCCCGTTCTGCGAGGGCAAGGCAGAGGGTTGTTTTGCCCTCGCCCCTGCCTCCAGTCAGTATCACCCGTCGGCGTGCCGAGAAGCGTTCCTGCCATCTGTCGACAAGCCGAAAAAGGCGCGCCATCGTCAGGACCGGCTCCGTCAGAACATCCTTCAGATTGGGGATACTCGCGAGGAAGTCGGGCAGGGCACGAAACGCCGATTGCACAGCCGCCTGCACCACCGCCAGACGCCCCCGCGAAAGCAGGCGCAGGATGCGCGGATGCGCAACCTCCACACCGATGGCTGCAAACAGAACCACCACCAGCACCGCACGCAAAGCCATCCGTGCTCCTGCCAGCAGTCCCCCGCCAGTGTCTCTGCCAGCCGCCCCCAGCACCAGCCCAGAGAGCAAAGCCAGCAGTAGTATCTCCGCCCATAAACGGGGATTGCTCAACCTGGCAGCGGTGTGGCGATAGCGTAAGAGTACTGCGGCAACGACCACAGCGACTGCAGGCACGCTCAAGGAGAGCGGAGCCGTGCCCACAAGCCACAAACCCGCAGGCAAAGCCAGTAGCCACACAGCCAGTACCGGAAGGGAGCGGTTGAAATCCGCACTATCTTGCCGGGGCGTGCTCTGAGTGGTGATTAGCCGGGCAACATCCTCCGGACTGCTGGCATACGTGTCCTGAACCCGCCTACCCACGTACCAGCCGACGAGCCCAGCCGTTATCCCCAAAGTGCCCTGTATCGATACCAGCGCAAGCAGTACGCCGCCGGGTTGCAGCCCCTGCCAACCTGTTCGCTGAGCGGCGAACCTCACCAGCCCCGTGAACACGCGCATCAGATCGATACCGTAAATAATGGTCAGCGAAACCATCTTCTGCAACAGGGTGTAGCTCACCGCCAGCGCGCCTCCTGCGGCGCAACCCAGCCACCCTCGCCCAAGCAGGCGCAGAGACACCTGCAGGATAACCCCTTCGACAAAGATGCCAATCATCGGGCTGAGCAGAACCGCGCTGGGGGATACCGACTTCATCAACGCACACACCAGCGCCGTGCGCCAGATAAGACCTTTGTCTGTCCATACCTGTGCAGCGGCGGTAATCAGGAAGACGCTTGCCGTTGCCATCACGGTACCCGCGAAGGGCACGCGCAGATTATGCAAGAAACTGCCTACCACAATCTCGAACGCCGCCCACAGGCCCCCCAGGGCAGCGGCACGGTTCCATGTGTGGATTGCTTGTGAAAACGGAACACCCCTGAAAGCTTTGCGGGAGGTAATCACGGTTCTTTTTCCCCCAGCATAGGCTCTTATCGGTGAAAGTATTC
>Ga0209162_1000576_pt1 | contig 39776 bp, 26 predicted proteins | sample YNPNPMetaG_FD_187121 | JGI IMG/M metagenome (GOLD analysis project Ga0209162, IMG submission 187121) | Anoxygenic and chlorotrophic microbial mat microbial communities from Yellowstone National Park, USA - YNP NP MetaG (SPAdes) (version 2) ...
AGTATAGCATAGCGCGAAAGCGGCTGTCAAATCGCGCAGCGTTCACAGGACGTGCGCGGTGGAGGGGTGCGGGGAGACCTCGCCTCCCCGCCTCGTGCCGAACCGCTCCCTCCCTGCCCCTTCCCCGCTGGGGGAGGGAACCCGGCGCCTCCCCCCAGCGGAGGCCGGGAGGGGGGCAGAACCCCGCGAACGGCACATTACCCGGTGAGAGGGCGTTGCCCTGCCGGGAACAACCTTTCATTGACTATGCCCGCAATACGCGTTCCAGACGGCTTTATCTGGGGCGCCGCCACGTCGGCCTACCAGATCGAGGGCGCCGTGAACGAAGACGGGCGCGGCCCCAGTATCTGGGACCGCTTCAGTCACACGCCGGGCGCGACGCGCGACGGGCATACCGGCGACGTTGCCTGCGACCATTACCACCGCTACCAGGAGGACGTGGCCCTGATGGGCGCGCTCGGTCTGAAAGCCTATCGCTTCAGCATCGCCTGGCCGCGCATTCTCCCCCATGGGCGCGGCGCGGTCAATCAGGCCGGCCTCGATTTCTACCGCCGCCTGGTGGACGCCCTCCTGGCGCGCGGCATTACCCCCTATGCCACCCTCTACCACTGGGATCTGCCCGTGGCACTGGAGCAGGCCGGGGGCTGGCCATCGCGCGCGACGGCCTATGCCTTCGCCGAGTATGCCGGGATCGTCGCCGCGGCCCTCGGCGATCGCATCCGCCACTGGATCACCATCAATGAGCCGTGGTGCGTGAGTATGCTCGGCTACCAGACCGGCGAGCATGCTCCCGGCCGGCGGGAGATGCCCGCGGCCCTCGCCGCCGCCCATCACACCCTCCTCGCCCACGGTCTGGGTGCGCAGGCCATTCGCGCCGCCGCCTCCGGCGCCGAGGTGAGCATCGCCCTGAACTTCGAGGCCGTCGTCCCGCTCTCGGATAGCCCCATTGATCGCGACGCGGCCCGCTACCGCGATGGCTATTTCAACCGCTGGTTCCTCGACCCGGTGTGCGGCCACGGCTACCCCGGCGATATGGTCGCCGACTATAGCGCCGCCGGCTATCTCCCCCGCGGGATGCACTTCGTGCGCCCGGGCGACCTCGCCACCATCGCCACGCCGACCGACTTCTTCGCGCTGAACTACTACACCCGCGTGGTGGTCGCCGGCGATCTCACCCCCTGGGAGCACCGCCTGGTCATGCTTGAACGGCCCCGCACCGCCATGGCCTGGGAGATCTATCCCAAGGGCCTCTACAAGCTGTTGCTGCGCCTCTACGCTCATTACCATCTGCCCCGTATCCTGATCACTGAGAACGGCGTGAGCTACCTCGACCCGGTTGATGCCGACGGGCGCGTGCGCGACGAGCGGCGCATCGCCTTCATCCGCGCGCATCTGGAGGCCTGCCATCGCGCGATCCAGGCCGGCGTGCCGCTTGCTGGCTACTTCTACTGGTCGCTGCTCGACAATTTCGAGTGGGCCCAGGGCTACCACCAGCGCTTTGGCCTGGTGCATGTGGAGTATGCGACGCAACGGCGCATTCCCAGGGATAGTTTTGCCTGGTACCGTGAGGTGATTGCCGCTAATGGCTTGTAAAGCCAATACGTTTCAAACCGACGCTTCGCGCATGGTTCTGGAGCGCGTCCTGACGTGAACATGGAGGAACCAGGTTCCCCCACGCCCCCGCCCGCCGGAGGGCCTGGCTCTCACGCAGGGGGATGGGGCAACCGGGTTTCCCCCTGCCCCCGCCCGCGGGAGGGTCTGGGCGGGCGCCGCCCGCGCGCAGGGGGATGGAGAAACCGGGTGTCCCCACGCCCCCACCCGGTGGGCGGGGTGGGGCGGGCGCCGCCCGGGCGCAGGGGGATGGGGCAACCGGGTTGCCCCAGATCCCACCCGGTGGGCGGGGTGGGGCGGGCGCCGCCCGGGCGCAGGGGGATGGGGCAACCGGGTTGCCCCAGATCCCACCCGGTGGGAGGGTTTGGGAGGGCAAAGCCCTCCCAGGAGAACGCTTCTATCCCCTTGCGGATGCGGGCCGGAGGCCCGCGCACCCATTCCCCCGCCCACGGGAGGGTCTGGGAGGGCGCCGCCCTCCCAGGAAGTACGTTCATCCCGTCGCTGTGCGGCGCAGCCGCATGGATGGCTGATGGTCTTTGAATACATCATCCGCTCTAGCCCGCGCCAGCGGGCTTCGCATCCCCTAGCCGAGGGCTTATGTTCAATAAATAATCCGGTATAGCCCGCGCAGGCGGGCTTCGCATTCCATAGCCGAGGGCTTCAGCCCCACGGCCAGCCCGGCAGAGCGGATGAATTTTTCAAAGACTATGAGCCCCACGGCTAGCCCGGCATACCGGATGAATTTCTCAAAGACCATAAGCCCAGCGTCAGCCACGCGAACGCCCAACTGAAAGAGGGAGATATGCCACAGGAGAAAGACACCATCCTCTCACGTGAAATCGGTAAGCTGGGAGGGCCTGGCGCCATGCTAGCAGCCAGATTGCTGCCCAACAACATGCTTGAACTCACGATGGAGACAAGTAGTCCGCCAGAGACGGCATTAGAGACCGTTGTGACCATATTGAGCCGGGAGGGAAAGATAATCGAAGACCGCAGAACCGATCCTGACAAACCTGCGGTTTGTGCGGTCGTAGGGTCGGGATTATGGAATCTCAACCCGGCTCTTGTAGAAGTCCAGGTAGTGTCAACCACAGACAATGTAACAAAGCTATCAATCGTTGGAACAGCCAGGGAAGGATTGATCAAGCAGCGCGCCGGAGAAAAGGCAACCAGAAGAATCGCAGACTTGTTGGCTCAGGCATTGCCCCCATGCGCCTGATCTGGACGGTGATCAACGGCGATGCCGCGACCTGGGCCGCTCAGGTTGACGCGCTCTATGCCCTGCCGGCGATGGCGACCCGGCCCCTGGTGCCGGCCTACTTTGTCAAGACCTCGTTCGCGCGCATGGGCGGCGCTCTGGCCGTGCTGTACGACGGGTCCGGTCCGGCGCCGCTGGCGGTCGGGTTGCTCTTTCCGCGCGCGATCGCCCATGGGCAACCGGTCTATACGCTGCGCCTGCACGCCTCTGGCGCCTTGCCTGCCACGGAGGAGCTGCGGGCGACCCTCGAACCCTACCTCGCGCCGGCGCGGGTGGTTATCTACCTGCCGGAAGACGGACGGACCTTTGTCCCTACCCATACTTCGATCGGCGCGTTCGACATCGGCGCGCCGTCGCTGGCGGAACTGCCCGCCATTCGCCGCCTCCGGAGCCTCATCTGGGGCCTGGGCGAGGCCGAAGCCTATCCCGATGACCTGCACAGCGCCGAGTTCGCCCCGGCCACGTCCCTGGTCGCTCGCCGCCACGGGCACGTGGTTGGCTTCCTGCTGGGGTTCTTCCGCTTCGGTCTGCCGGCCCTGGAGGGGTTGGCGCTCCCCTATCGTCTCGACCTGCTGGTTGAATCGCAGACCATGGGCGTGGCCGCGGCCTACCGCGGCGCGGGCGTCGCCGCCGCGCTGAAACGCGAACAGGCCCGCCAGGCCCTGGCGCGCGGCCTCGATGTTATTCATTGGACCGCCGATCCGCTGCAGTTTCCCAATGCGGTGCTCAACTTCAGCAAGCTGCGCGCGCTTGCCGGCGAGTGTTATCGCGCCTACTATCCCTTCCAGAACGAACTGAACCGCATCACCGCCTCGCGCCTCGGGCTGGTCTGGCTGCCCCGCTCGGCGCGTGTTCGGGCCGCCCTGCGCGAAATGGCCCGTGCCGAACATCATGCGCTCGACCGCTTTCCCGGCTGCGCCATCCTCAACGATGGGCCTCGCCCGCGCCCCTGCCCGCGCGATGCTCCGCACCTGGCCCTCGAGGTTCCCGCGGATTGGACTGCGCTGCAACGGGATGATCCCCACACCGCCGCAGCATGGCGCGCCGCCAGCGACACGCTCCTCGAAACCTACCTCGGCTTCGCGCCGGGCCGCTACCTCATCGGCGATACGGCAGTGGAGGGCGGGCGGCGCTATCTGGTGGCGCATCGCTTCGATCGGGAGTTGCTGCTGTAGATGTGGGGAAACCGGGTTTCCCCACACCCCGGCCCGCGGGAGGGTAGGGGGGCGCCGCCCTCCCGAGAACAACCTGCGCGCCGAGGGCGGGACGCCCCCTCGCTCCCAGGCCCGTCTATGACCCCAGGGGTGCACAGGCGCCTCCTGGCTGCCTTGCGATGCTTCGCACTGCCGTGCTATAATCCCAGAGCTTATACCGGCAAGGAGCGCCCCGTGGCCGTGCCTCAGCAACTGAGACGGAACGTGATCCTGGCCCTGACGCTCCTCACTCTCGTCGCGTGCAGCGCGCAAGGCGCCAGTCTCTCCACCACCCCTCAGCCCGCCGCGCCGGCCCCGGCGCGGACGATCCTGATCCTGTGGCACGCCTGGCCGCCTCCCGCCGACCGCGCCCTTGCCGCTGTGGTCGAACGCTTCAACCGCGGCAATCCGCGGATGCAGGTGGTGATCCAGACGCGCCAGGCCGTCAGCCTGCGCGATGAGCTGGCGAGCGCTGTTGCCGAGGGCGCCGGCCCGCACCTGGCGATCGTCCCCAGCCATACCCTGGGCGCCCTGGCCGAGGAAGGCGCGCTCCTGTCCCTCGACGGCCTGCTGGCGGCGCAAGAACTCGAGCGCTTGCTGCCCGCGGCCCTGGGGGCGGCTCAGGTGCGCTCCCGCGAGGGCCCCAGACTGTACGGCGTGCCGCTTACCTTCGATACCCTTGCGCTGTACTACAATAAAGCCAACTTCTCCGCCGCCCCGCCGGGGGATACCGATAGCTTGCTGCGCGTCGCGCGCGGCCTCAGCGACAACCGCAGCGACCCGCCGGTCTGGGGGTTGGCCTACAATCTGAACCTCGACCGCACGATAGGCTACCTCTACGCCTTTGGCGGGCGCGTCTTCGATGATCAGGGCAACCTTGTGCTCGGGCTTGATGGCCGCGCCGGAACCGAGGCCTGGCTGGAGTGGCTGCTCGTCTTGCGCGAAGACGAAGGCTTGCTGGCAAGCCTGGACGGCATTACCGTGGATAATGCCCTGCTGAGCCAGCGCGCCCTGATGACCATTGACTGGGCGCACGCGGCAGGTCGCTACCGGGCGCTCTGGGCTGGCAATCTGGGCGTCGCCCCCCTGCCGCGCCTGTCCGAGACCAACCGGTTGCCCCAACCCTACGTGCGGAGCGACACCCTGGTGCTCAATGCCCGCCTGGGTGATGGCCCGGAGCGCGCCGCGGCGCTCGCCTTCACTCGCCATTTGATGACCGAGGCCTCCCAGCGCGACCTGCTGCGCGCCGGACGCCAGCCGGCGCTGATGAGCCTCGACCTCAACGCGGCTGATCTGGCCATATCCCCCGAACTGCGCGAGGCGGCGCGCGTCTTTCGCGCCCAGGCCGAGACCGGGCTACCTATGCCCAACACCCGCGCCGCCACCGAAATAGTCTGGCCGGTGCTTATTGATATGCAAAGCGGCGTCCTGCGGCGTCTGCTCACCCCGGCCCAGGCGGTCGAGAACGCCGACGCGGCCCTCCGCGCCCGGCTCGATCAACCCTGAAACGCGACCTCGTCCTGGCAGGGGGATGGGGAAATCAGGTTTCCCCAGATCTCTCCAGGTGTCCGGGGTCAGGGCGGCAAACCGGCGGCGCTCGTACCGATTGTCGTAATAGACCAGTGCTATACTCATCATAGCGACTAGTCATTACACTTCAACGCCCGACCGAAGGCGTCCTTGCCCATCAGCACGAAGCAAACTAGTTGCTGCTGGTACGGAGTTGTAGTAAAATAGGCGCGGATGGCCGTCGCGTTGCGGCCCTGAACCAGGCCGGCACGTTCCGGCGCACTCTTGCCCCTGCCCCACAACTGGCTGACGGCCCAAGGAGGATATGCATGGCAAGCAGAACCGAAGAAATGGTGCGGCATCTGAAAGCCCTGTCCATGAACACGCCTGACATCGAGGCGTCGGCCGTCGTGAGTGTTGATGGCCTCATCATGGCTTCGGCGCTGCCCGCCGATGTGGAGGAGGATCGGGTCTCGGCGATGAGCGCCGCGATGCTCTCGCTTGGCGAACGCATCGCGTCCGAGTTACGGCGCGGTCAGCTTGACCAGGTCTTCGTCCGTGGTGAGGACGGGTACGTGATCTTGATGGCTATTGGCGAGGAGGCCGTGCTCACCGCACTGGCCCAGAGCCGGGCCAAGCTTGGCCTCGTCTTTCTTGATATGCGCCGTACGGCCAATGAACTGATCAACCTGGTGTGATCAGCGGGTGGGGCGCGGCAGACACCGGGGTCCGAGGCATAGGCCTTGGGCCCATTTCTGTGCCTGTCACCCGTTGGCCGACCAGGCCGGGTCGTTCCCGACCGGGAGCGTTGAGGGGGGCCTGGCCCTCCCGGGACCATCCTTTGTTGTGCGGCGCAGCCGCATGGGCATGTGACGAGTCGCCAGCGGTTTCGCGCGCATGGCCGCGAGCCCGGCGCTATGTGGGAGGCTGCAGTGGCAGGTCACTACAAGCGAGAAGAGATCCGTGCCGCCCTGGCCGAGACCGATCCGGCCTACAGCTACTATCTCGATCTCGAAACAGGGGCGGTGGTACGCGTGCCGGATACCGAAGACACACCCGAAGCAGCCGCCTTGCGCGACCAGGTCATGGAGGGCTACGGTGGTCGCTACCGTTACATCCCCGGCGGCAATCCCTCGCCCAGCGACAGCGACGTGCAGAGTTGGCTTGAAGCCGAAGGCCTGGTGTGAATATGGGGGAACCATGTTCCCCCATACCCCGCCCGCAGGAGGGTGTGGGAGGGCGCAGCCTTCGAGCAGGGGGATGGGGAAACCTGGTTTCCCCCTTTCTGGGAGGGCAGAGCCCTCAAGCAGGGGGATGGGGAAACCGGGTTTCCCCATCTCCTCACCCGGTGAGAGAGCGGGGCAGAACCACGCCCTCTCGACAACACTTCACTTCTCATAAGGCTTGCCCGCCGCCGCCGGGCCGACCGCGCGGCCGATCAGGCCCGCCAGCACGACCATTGTGGCCACGTAGGGCAGGATCTGCAAGAACTGCACCGGCACCGGCACTCCGCCAAGCTCAACCTTGAGGATCTGCAAACGAGTCTGCAGGGCCTCACAATAGCCGAAAAGCATCGCCCCGCCAAAGGCGCCGAATGGCATCCACTTGCCGAAAATCATCGCCGCCAGGGCGATGAAGCCCTTGCCGGCGGTCATCCCATCGTCGAAGTTGCCCACCGTCTCGAGCGAGAACCAGGCTCCCCCAAGACCGGCGATCATCCCGCTGATCAGCACGTCGGTGTAACGCACCCGGTACACATTGATGCCCACCGTGTCGGCTGCGCGGGGGTTCTCGCCCACCGCGCGCGTGCGCAGGCCCCAGCGGGTGAAGAAGAGCGCCAGGTGGGTCAACACCACCAGCGCTACCATGGCGTAGAAGATCGGCTTGCCGTTGAACAGGGCCGGGCCAAGGATCGGAATGTCGCTCAGCAGCGGAATAGGCGTCTGCGGGAGCGTCACCCGTCCCCCGCCGGAGTCAACGATGAACTGTCGCCGCAGGTAGCCGGTGACCCCGATGGCCAGAATGTTGATCACCGTGCCGCTGATGATCTGGTCGGTCTTGAACTGGATGGCGAGCGTGGCGTGAATGAGCGCCATGCACCCGCCGACGAGGACCGCCGCCAGCACGCCCACCCAGATGTTGCCGGTGAACGCAAACGCGGCGAACCCGAACGCGGCGCCGCTGAGCATCATGCCCTCGATGGCGATGTTGATGACCCCGCTGCGTTCGGCCCAGATGCCGGCCATAGCCCCCAGGGCGATCGGCGTGCCCAGCCGCAGCGTCTCGCTGATCATGGTCATGGCGTTGGTCTGTTTCCCCGCGGCGGCCCAGATCAACACGGCGGGAAAGATCAGCACGGCCGAAACCCACAACAGCCAGGTGGCGAAACGGGAGACCGCAGGGATAAACGCCAGCGCGCCGCTGGCAAAGAAGACGCCGCCGATGAGCGTCAGGGAGAGGGCCGTCGGCGCCGCGACCACCGGGCCGGGCACCCCGAAGGCCAGTTTCGAGATGGTGGGGTCCGCCTCGCCGATCCTGGCGATGTTGGTGACGACCAGGAGCAGGCCGAGCGCAATGAAGAAGCCAGCAATCACCTGGCGTCGGGTAAGCCCGCGGCGGCGCACTGCCATAGGCTGCGATCCTTTCCTTTTAGCGGCTGCTGTATGATATCATACCCCGCCCTGCCCCCGGGCAGGGCGGCAAACACGGCTCCGGGCCGATTCTGGTATACTGGCGTGCCGGCGCGTCCACGGTTGTGGCGGCGCGACGGTCAGGAGCACCCTTCCAGCGGACGAAGCGAGGCATGAGCGATCCCGAACCCGATGCGCAGCCGCCCCTGCCCCACCTGCCACCCCCTTCGGTCACGCCAGGCCTGGTGCAACTGGTGGAGAGCCTGCTCTTCATCGCCGGCGAACCCGTCACGGTGGCCCAGCTTGCGCGCACCCTCGAAGCGCCCGCCGACGCGGTGGAAGCGGCCCTCGATCAACTGGCCCGCCAGTGCCGCGAGCGCGGGGTGCGGGTGCAGCGACACGGCGAACTGGCCCAGCTCGTGAGCGCCCCGGAGGCGGCGCGGGTCGTGGGACGCTTCCTTGGCGTCCAGGCCAGCGGGCGCCTCTCCAGCGCCGCTCTGGAGGTGCTGGCCATTATCGCCTACCGCCAGCCGGTAACACGGGCCCAGATCGAGGCCATCCGCGGGGTCGATAGTAGCGGCGCGCTGCGGGCCTTGCTGGCCCGCGACCTGATCTGCGAAGCTGGTCGCCTCGAAAGCGTAGGCCGACCCATCCTCTACGCCACCACCCCGGCCTTCCTCCAGCAGTTCGGCCTGACCAGCCTGGCCGACCTGCCCCCCATCGATCCGCCGGCAGCCTCGGAGGCAGCCGGCGATGCGGACGCTTCCGTTGAGGCATAGCCGGGACGGACGCCCCTGTCAGGACGGGAAATGGCAGGCAAACTACCCACATCCACCCACACGTTCTCCACAACCAGGGCCAGGTTATCCACAATGCCGGTGAAGCCGCCGGCGCCGCACCCTGTGCCGCTCCAGACGGCCCGGACACGGAGAAAGGGATGACACATGGCCAGGTTATCCACATGGTTGGGAAAAGGTTGTCAACATAAAGCACAGAATAGCGCGCCAGAATAGAAAGAAACGTTGCTATACCAACGTTCATAACTATAAGTAGGATTTATAGAATCGCACATTATGTTGCTTGAAAAATTGGAGAGTTTGGAGTATGATCTCGTCCACACTCAACTTGTACCACCAGCGGTCCCCACAACCTGTCCGCTGAAGTGTCCGGCCCGTATCTCAGAATCACCCTGCAACGACGCGCGGCGCGCCGCGTGTTGGGGATTCCTGTGGCCAGTGCCAGGGAGGCGCACGTGAACTTAAACCAGATCTGGCAAGCAGCACTGGGCACGATACAACTGCAGACTTCGCGCCAGGAGTTCGATACCTGGCTGCGCGGGACGAGCCTGCTCGCCCTTGATGGGGGCCTGGCCACCGTCGGCACGACGTCGCCCTTCCACAAGGAGGGACTGGAGTCGCGCTTCCTGATACCGGTGCGACGCTCCCTCGGCGATGTGGTCGGCTATCCGGTGCAGGTGCGGGTGGTGATCGCCAGTGGCGCACCCCCATCTGCCCGGGGAGAAGGCCCTGCCCCAACCACTGCCATCGCCGCAACCGACGAAGATAGTTGTCTCGGTAGCGAGCGGGCCGTGCAATTGGAACTCTCCAGTGCGCTGCGCTCGGGGATGCTGAACCCGAAGTACACCTTCTCGCGCTTTATCGTCGGGTCGAGCAACCGGCTGGCCCACGCCGCCTGTCTGTCCGTCGCCGATAAGCCGGGCCAGGCCTACAACCCCCTCTTCCTCTATGGCGGTGTGGGCCTCGGAAAGACGCACCTGCTCCACGCGATCGGGAATTATGTGCTCGATCGCGATCCCGAGATCAATGTGCTCTATGTTTCCTCGGAGAAGTTTACCAATGATTTGATTAATGCCATCCGCCGGCAACAGACCGACGAGTTCCGCATGCGCTATCGGAACATTGATGTGTTGCTGGTCGATGATATTCAGTTCATCGCCGGCAAGGAGTCCACCCAGGAGGAGTTTTTCCATACCTTCAACGCGCTCCACTCCGCCGCCAAGCATATTGTCATCAGTTCCGATAAGCCGCCCAAGGCCATCCTTACCCTGGAAGAACGCCTGCGCTCGCGCTTCGAGTGGGGCCTGATTGCCGATGTGCAGCCGCCGGACCTGGAGACGCGCACGGCCATCCTGCGGGCCAAGGCCGATCAGATGCATGTCTTTGTGCCTGATGAGGTGATTGATTTCCTGGCCCATAAGGTGCAGAGCAACATCCGTGAGCTTGAGGGTAGTCTGAACCGTGTCGCTGCCTACGCCGATATGCATAGCCTGCCTATCAGTGTCGAGGTGGCGACCCAGGCCCTCGCCGATCTGCTTGGCAATACGCGCCGCCGCCGCATCACCGCCGATACGATTATCCAGGCCGTGAGCCAGCATTATGGCATCGATGTGCGCGCGCTGACCGGTCGCGGGCGCTCGCGGAATGTTGTGGTGCCGCGCCACGTCGCTATGTACCTGCTTCGCGAAGAGACGGAGGCGAGCCTGGTGGATATCGGCAATATGCTCGGCGGTCGCGACCATACCACGGTCATGTATGCCTGCGAAAAGGTCGCCGAGGAGATGACCACCGATAATCGCCTGCGCAGCGAGGTGTTGAGCATTCGCGAGAAATTGCACGCCCAGGCGGGTTGAACCGGCGCCTGGCCGGTCGTCGCACCGGGCCAGGCTCCTCCCCCCGCCCGTTTCGCCGCGTAAAGCGTATGCGCCGCGTGACGCCCTTGTGACGGCTGGCCGCGCCCGCCCCCGTCAATGCCTTCCTCCACGCGCCTCGCTTTACGACCTATGGCCCCGCCAGCGGCTACCTGGCCCGCGGCGGGGCCGGTGGTGCATGCCGGCGCTGAGGTGACCATCGTTCGCCGCGTTCCGCCCCCCTCCCAGCCTCCCCCCGCTGGGGGGCTGGGGGGAGGCGCCGGGTTCCCGCCCCCAGCGGGGGAGGGTCAGGGAGGGGGCCGTCAGCGTGCCCGCGGAGCCGTGGCGCGGGCGGGACGTCCGCGCTCCCGGGCCGTGTGCATCGGGCGGGGTGCGCCCCGCGCATGGGGCCTGAGGTGAACATAGGCTGGGGGCGCGGGCATCTTGCCCGCGGAGCCGTGGCGCGGGCGGGACGCCCGCGCTCCCGGGCCGTGTGCATCGGGCGGGGTGCGCTATGCGCATGACCTTCTACCGTGACCATGGGGGAACCAGGTTCCCCCACCCTCCCGCCCGCGGGAAGGTGAGGGCTACGCCCGTGCGCAGGTCTGGGGAAACCGGGTTTCCCCACGCCCCCGCCCGCGGGAGGGTTGGGGAGGGCGTAGCTCTCAAGCAGGGGAGGCTGGGAGGGGGGTACCGCGCGGCACGCTGCCGCGGCTCGACCTGGCAACCGGCTGCGCACGCAGACCGCCGGCGCGCGTGCCGGGTTCCGTGGGCCGGTTCTCGTACCCCCGATGGTGCAGCCCCATGCTGCCGGCTCCCTTTGCGCGCAACCAGAATGGTGGTATCCTAAAATGACAGGAGTTACGCGGTCGCCTTCTGGCGGGGAGGAGTGGAGGGTCGCAGGTTCTCCACGAACCGGTTGTTGCCCGCCCGCGGCGGGAGGGCCGTGGGGGGTGCGCCGGGCCGCCTGGCCGCCCCGCGGGCGGGAACAGGGGGATGCGGGGAGGCGCAACCTCCCCGCATCCCCTCCACCGCGTAAGTCCTGTAAAGTGAACTCAATCTGTTGGAGCGAGTACAGGGAAACCAGGTTTCCCAGACACTCACCTGGTGAGAGGGCGCAGTCCTCAAGCAGGGGGTGTGGGGAAACCGGGTTTCCCCATATTCCCCCTGCGGGAAGAACCTTTGTTCATCCCGGCGGTGTGCCGCCTGACGGCATGGACGGCTGCAATGGAAACAGGGGAAACCGGGTTCCCCCCACCCCTGTCCGTGTCGCGCGATGTGGCCACGGGCGCGGCTTCTATGCGCATGCTCTAGTCTGGAAAGTAGTTGATGCTTCCTGTGCATATGCTGTTTCCCGCGCTCCTGCTGCGCACCTCCCTCCGCTCGATGCTCCGCCACCCCTGGCAGATCGGCCTGTGTGTGCTGGGCGTCGCCCTCGGCGTGGCCGTGGTGGTCGCCATTGACCTGGCGACGGCCAGCGCCCGCCGGGCCTTCGATCTCAGCACCCAGAGCGTGACCGGGCGGGCCACCCACCAGATTGTGGGTGGCCCCCGCGGCCTCGACGAGGCGCTCTACCGCCAGCTTCGCGTCGAACTGGGCCTGCGCGCCGCCGCGCCCGTGGTCGAGGGCTATGTCCAGGCCCTCCCGCTGAACCAGACCCTCCAGGTCCTCGGCGTGGATGTGTTCGCCGAGGCGCCCTTTCGTCCCTACCTCGCCGGCCCGGACAGCGGCCAGGTCGATCTGGCGGCCCTGCTCGCCGAGCCGGGCGCCGCCCTCCTCTCCGAAACCGTCGCCCGGCGCGCCGGTCTGGCCCCCGGTGATCGGTTGCCCTTGCAGGTAGGCGCCCGCGCCACCGAGGTGCGCCTGGTGGGCCTCCTGCGCCCCGCCGATGAGGCCAGCCGGCGCGCCCTGGAGGGCTTGCTGATCACCGATATTGCCACCGCCCAGGAACTGCTCGCCACGGTGGGGCGCCTGAGCCGGATTGACCTGATCCTGCCCGCCGCCGGTGCGGACCCTGACGCCACCGGGCGGGCCATTCGCGCCGTGCTGCCCCCCGGCGCCGAACTGGCCTCCGCCGCCGCGCGTTCCAATGCCCTGGAACAGATGACTCGCGCCTTCGAACTCAATCTGACCGCGCTGAGCCTGCTGGCGCTGATCGTGGGGATGTTTCTGATCTACAACACCATGACCTTCAGCGTCGTCCAGCGGCGCGGCCTGCTCGGCGCCCTGCGCTGCATCGGCGTCACGCGGGGCCAGATCGCCGCGCTGGTGCTGCTCGAGGCCGCGCTGATCAGCCTGGTCGGCTCGCTGCTGGGCCTGGGCCTGGGCGCGCTCCTCGGTCAGGGCCTGGTGCGTCTGGTGACCCGCACGATCAACGATCTGTACTTCGTGGTGACGGTGCGCGACCTGAGTCTGGAGCCGCCGGTGCTGCTCAAGGGCCTGCTGCTGGGCATCGGCGCCACCCTGCTCTCGGCGGCCGTGCCGGCCATCGAAGCCACCATGACCCCGCCGCGCGCCGTGCTGCGCCGCTCCAGCGTGGAGGATCGCGCCCGTCGCCTGACCCCGCGCCTGGCCCTTGCCGGGGCCGGGTTGATCGTCGCGGGCCTTGTGCTCCTGCTCATCCCCGCCACGGCCCGTGGCGAGGGCGCCACACTGTCGCTGTTCGTCGCTTTCGGCGCGCTCTTCGCCGTGGTGCTTGGCGCGGCGCTCATCAGCCCGGTCCTTACCGTCGCGCTGATGCACCTGGCCCGTCCCGCGCTTGGGGCCGCCTTCGGCCTGCTCGGGCGCATGGCCGCCCGCAACGTGGTCGCCGCCCTCTCGCGCACCGCCGTGGCCGTGGCCGCGCTGATGGTCGCCGTCAGCGTCTCGATTGGCGTCGGGATCATGGTCGGCAGCTTCCGCCAGACCGTCGTGGCCTGGCTCGAACAGAGCCTGATCGCCGACGTGTACGTTTCGGCCCCTACCACCGCCGCCAACCGGGTTGACAGCACCGTGCCTCCCGAGCTGGTCGCCGCCCTGAGCGCCGTCGAGGGCGTGCAGGCGGTAACCCGTTTCCGTAGCGTGCAGGTAGACACCCCCATCGGCCCGACCACCCTGGTGGCCATTGACGCCCCCGCGGCGCGTGGGCGCGCGGCGTTGCGCTTTCGCGAGGGTGGCGGCGAGGCTACCTGGGCTGCCTGGGAGTCAGGCGCCGTGCTGATCTCCGAGCCCCTGGCCTACCGTACCGGCCTCGGCATGGGCGACACCCTCACCCTGCGCACCGACCGCGGCCCGCGGGCCTTCTCCATCGCCGGCGTGTACTACGACTACTCTTCCGATCGCGGCATCATCCGTATGCCCTATGCTGCCTACCGCGCAGCGTGGGACGATCCGGCCATCTCCTCCCTGGCCCTGTATGCCGCCCCCGGGGTCGACGTTGATGCGCTGGTGCAGCGGCTGCGCGCCGTCGCCGCCCGACAGGGCGACTTGATCGTCAATCCCAACCGCGCGCTGCGCGAAGGCACCCTGGCGGTCTTCGATCGCACCTTTGCCATTACCTCCGTCCTGCAGGCCCTCGCGACCATCGTGGCCTTCATCGGCATCCTCAGCGCTCTGATGGCCCTGCAACTCGAGCGGGCGCGCGAACTGGCCATGCTCCGCGCCAATGGCCTGACCCCCAGGCAACTGTGGGGCGTGGTGCTGACCCAGACCGGCCTGATGGGGTTGACGGCCGGCCTGCTGGCCATGCCCCTCGGGTTGGCCCTGGCCCTGGTGCTGGTGTACGTGATCAACCGCCGCTCCTTCGGCTGGACCCTCGATCTCAGTCTCGATCCCTCGCTTTTCGTTCAGGCCCTGCTCGTGGCCGGCATCGCTGCCCTGCTGGCCGGCATCTACCCCGCGCTGAAGATGAGCCGCACCAGCCCCGCGCTGGCCCTGCGGGAGGAGTAAGCCATGGCTTCGCCGCGCGGCATGACGCCTATCCGTTCAGGCGAGGCTGCGCGTCCTCGCGCCTCTGCCCGCCGGAAGGCCAGGGCTATGCCAACGTCGTCCGCCTGGCGATGCAAGCCGCGGGCGAGCCGATGCCGAAGCCCGCGTTCGCGGGCTCCACAGGCCACCCATGTGGCCTTCGCAGCGGTTAGCCGAGGCGTGATGGTCTTTGAATACATACTCCGCTCTCGCCCGCGCCGGCGGGCTTCGCATCCCGTAGCCGAGGGCGTATGGTCTTTGAATACACTATCCGCTCTAGGCCGCGCCGGCGGCCTTCGCATCCCCTAGCCGAGGGCTTCAGCTCCACGGCCAGCCCGGCATAGCGGATGAATTTCTCAAAGACCATTACGCCCGCGGCGCGGACGATCAACCGGACGCTGACGTAGCCCTGACCGGAAGGCTCTGACTCTTCCGTGTGATTGTTTTTTATGTTAAAATATTCGACCCTCGGTTCGCTCATTTTCGTGGAGGGCTTCCTAACGTGAAAATAGGCTCTCGAAGAGGGGTGCGGGGAAACCGGGTTTCCCCACACCCCCCGCCCCACAGGGGCATGGGGAAACCGGGTTTCCCCATCTGCCCACCCGGTGGGAGGGTTTGGGAGGGCTGCGCCCTCCCAAGAACAAACTTATTTTCATTGCGGCGTTGTGCGGCGCAGCCGCATGGACGGCTGAGGTGAAATGACTGCGCCCTGATCATACAATTCATTATTTGTCAAGTTGCGGATCGTATCGGGATGCCATCCGTCAAAAAAATGAGCGAACGCTGAGTTGGAGTAACAGTTATGCCTGGCACACGCTCCTGGAAGGTCCTGGCAGGAGTGGCGCTCATGGTAGCTCTCGCGCTGAGCGCCTGCGGCCAGGGGGCCGCGCCGGCCAGCCCGACCACGCCGCTGGCAGCCGAGCGCATCCCCGTGCTGGCCGTTTCGGAACTGGCCGTTGGTCCCAACCGGCTCCCCTTTGGCGTGCTCCAGAGCGGCACGCCGGTCAACGACCCGCACCTGAGCCTGGGGTTGCGTTTCTTCTTCCTCGATGGCGCCGAACCGGCGCGGGCACAGAGCGAAACCACAGCAACCTACCATGGTGAGGGGCTACCGTTTGGACTCTATGTCGGCTATGCCACCTTCGACCGCCCCGGCGCCTGGGGGGTGGAGATCAGCGTGCCGCAGGAGGGCGGCGAACCGACCCTGACCCGCATGCGCCTCGATGTTCTCGAACAACCCGCCGCGCCGGCAGTCGGCGCCCGCGCCGTTCCCAGCCGCAACCTTACCGCGCGTGATGTTCCCGACCTGAACCGGCTCACCTCGGATGCTACCCCCGACCCGGACTTCTACCAGTTGACGGTTGTCGAGGCCCTGGCTGCCGGCAAGCCCTTCGTGGTCACCTTCTCCACCCCTGGCTACTGCCAGACCGCCGTGTGCGCGCCGAACATGCAGGTCCTCAAGCGCCTGAAGCCCATGTTTCAGGATCGCGTCAACTTCATTCATATCGAGGTCTATCCCTACCCCTTCGGCGAGTCGTTCCAGGCCCAGCGCTACGTGCCGCAGATGGCCGAATGGGGCCTCCGCACCGAGCCGTGGACCTTCCTGGTGGACGCGAACGGGATCATCCAGGCGCGCTACGAGGGGGGCATTACCTTTGCTGAACTGGAGCCAGCGCTCGAGCAACTGGCCGCTGGCCAGCCGGTGACCTTCCCTGGAACATAGTGCTACGCTCGGTAATACCGCTCGCGTACAGTATGGGTACGGCGTGGTTGCGCTGCCCGGCCCCGTTCCGGCGGGCTACGTTCACATCAGCCGTCGTGTGCGGCGGAGCCGCACACGACGGGGTGAAAATTAAGATCGTTCTTGAGAGGGTGTAGCCCTCCCAAACCTGCCCGCCAGGTGAGGGTATGGGGAAACCGGGTTTCTCCATACCCCTCCTCGAGGGCTGCGCCCTCCCACACCCGCCCGCGGGCGGGGGTGTGGGGAAACCCGGTTTCCCCACACCCCTGCGCCAACGAAGAGTGTTCTTGGGAGAGCGCACCCTTTCCAAACCCTCCCACCGGGCGGGGGTGTGGGGAAACCCGGTTTCCCCACACCCCTACGTGCGGGCAGCGCCTGCCCCAATCCCTCCGCGGGCGGGGGATGGGGAACCGGGCTACTCCCCCCGGCGGGGGAGGCCGGGAGGGGGGCAGAACGCTGCGAACGGTACATTTTCTGCGAACCATGCCTTACGGGAGAAGGAGTATCATGGACGCAACAGAGACCACCGCAGATCCGCGGCGAGCGCCGATCGATCTGCGCAGCGACACCGTCACTCTGCCGACGCCGGCCATGCGCGAGGCCATGGCCCGCGCCGAGGTAGGCGACGATGTCTACGGCGAGGATCCGACCGTGAACCGGCTGGAGGCGCTCGCGGCCGATCTGGTGGGTAAAGAGGCGGCGATCTTCGTGCCCAGCGGCACCATGGGCAATCTGATCGCGCTGCTGGCCCACGGCCGTCGCGGGGCGCGGGTGATCTGCGGTGATGAGTGCCACATCTACCATTACGAGGCCGGCGGGGCCTCGGCCCTGGGCGGCCTTGTCTACCATCCTCTGCCGACCGCCGCCGATGGCACGCTGCCGCTGGAGCGCATCCGCGCGGCGCTGGCCGCGCCCCACGACGAGCACGAGGCTCCGCCCGGCGTTCTCTGCCTGGAAACCACCCACAACCGTTGCGGGGGCACGGTTCTGCCGCTGGCCTACCTGGAGGCGGCCCACGCCATCGCCCGCGAAGCCGGCGTGCCGCTGCACCTCGACGGCGCGCGGATCTTCAACGCCGCCGTGGCCCTCGGCGTCGAGGCGCGCGCCATCGCCCGGCACGCCGATACTGTGCTCTTCTGCCTCTCCAAGGGCCTGGCCGCGCCCGTCGGCTCGATGGTCGCTGGCCCGCGCTCCCTGATTGCGCAGATGCGCCGCATGCGCAAACTCGTCGGCGGCGGCATGCGCCAGGCGGGCGTCATCGCCGCCGCAGGCATCGTCGCCCTCACCGACATGACCGCGCGGCTGGCCGATGACCACGCCACTGCCCGCGCCCTGGCCGAAGGACTCGCCGCTCTCCCCGGTCTTCGGGTGGATCTGCACCGGGTGCAGAGCAATATGGTGCGCTTTGAGCTGACCGCCAGCCATCTGACGCCCGCCGACTTCCTCGCTCGTCTCCGGCAACGCGGCGTCCTGATGGGCCAGCTCCACGGAACCGTGCTGCGCGCCGTAACGCACTACGGCATCGCCCCTGGAGACGTGCGCCGGGCAGTCGCTGCCGCCCGTGACATCCTTGAGGCGTAAACCCTGACCATCATGAGTTCCGAGCATCCGCAATCCACAGCGCCCATCCTCCAGGCCTGGAGCGCCTTTCTGGAACAGACCAGCGACGCGGTCGTGTTGCTCGACGTCCAGGGTGTGATTATTGGAGCGAGCACACCGGCGCGTCTGATGCTCAACCGCGGCGCGGAGGTGCGTGGGGTGCCGTTCCATGCCTTCGTGAAATGCGCCAGAGATCATCCGCTGGCCGACTCCTACTGCCTGCCCAACGGGCGCTCGGCGCGGGTGCGGCGCACCATGCTGAGCGCTGCCGATCAGCGTCCGCTCGGCCAACTGCTGCTGTTCACCCCCGTGACGCCCGAGATGCCCCCCGCTGAGGAGCGCCTCGACCCCCGCGAACTGCAACTGCGCGAGGTGACGCTCACGATCAGCAGCGCCCTGGATATTGACACGATTCTGGATCGGGTGGTGCAGTTGTCGGTCGACCTGGTCGGCGCCGATGCCGGCGCGTTGTCGTTGTACGACGCCGAGCGTGATTGTATCTGGATCGAACACGAGATCGGCATTTCCGGGCTGGTCGGCTCAGGCCCGCTGTTGCGCGGCATGGGAGCGGTGTGGGAATTCCTGGACGGCGACAAGTCGGTGCTGCTCAATGACTACATGAGCCATCCACGAGCTATTCCACTGCTGGTCGAGCGCAATGTGCACGCGGTGGCGGCTGTTCCGATCCGCACCCCCCATAAGCTGCTCGGCGTCATGGGGATCTACCATCTGCAACCGGGGCGCCGGTTCACCCGGCGCGACCAGCACCTGCTGGAAACCGTGGCCCACCAGACTGCTGTGGCGCTGGAGAATGCCCGTCTCTACCAGGCCGCGCTGAAGGAGGCCGAGCGGCGCGCGCTGCTCTACCGGGCCAGCCTGGAGTTTGGCCAGGCGCTGGAACTCGACGCGCTCTACCGGGCCATCCATCGCGCCGCGGCGCGCCTGATGCCCTGTGACACCTGTGTGATCGGGCTGCTCGATGCCGAGCGCCAGGAGGTCGAGTATGTCTACCAGGTTGACGCCGTCAGGGTCTGGCCGCCTGGTCGCCTGCCGCTCCAGCGGGGACTGCTGGGCTTTATTATCCGCACGGGGGTTTCGCTGTGCATCACCGGCTGCGATCCGGAGATTGAGCAGTGGTTCGGCGCCGAGCCGTTCGGCGAGGGTGAACAGCCGACCGGCTCGCTCCTGGCGGTGGCGCTCTGCGCCGGCGGTCAGCCCATCGGCGCGCTCTCGATTCAGGCCGAAGCCAGCAACGCCTACACCAGCGCCGATCTCGATGCGCTGGAAATGCTCGCCGCCACAGCGGTGATCGCCATTCAGAATGCGCGCCTGTTCGGCCGGGTGCAGCAACTGGCCACGCTGGACCCGCTGACGGGTGTGGCCAACCGCCGCCACTTCCTGGAACTGGCCCACCATGAAATGGAGCGCGCGAAACGCTATCATCACCCGCTTAGCCTGTTGATGATTGACGTTGATCACTTCAAACAGTTGAATGACACCTACGGCCACCTCGCAGGCGACCAGGCGCTGCAGGCCATCGCCGCCCGCCTGCGCGACAACCTGCGCGAAAACGACATTATCGGGCGCTTTGGCGGAGAGGAATTCGTGGTCCTGCTGCCCGAGACGGGGCTCGAACAGGCGCTCCATGTGGCCGAACGGCTGCGCGCAGCGATTGGCGCGCAGCCTGTCCCGACGGATGAGGGTGAGGTAAGTGTCAGTGTGAGTATTGGCGTGGCAAGTTGCGAATGCGCCGGGCAACCGTTGTTGGTTGAACAGTTGCTCAAGCGCGCCGATGATGCGCTCTATGTCGCCAAGCGTCGGGGCCGCAACCAGATCCAGGTCGCGCCGCTCCACTAACGTGAACATAGGCTGCTGGAGCGGGGGGATGGGGAAACCGGGTTTCCCCATCCCTCAGCGGACGCGGGCCGGAGGCCCGCGCACCCAGGCCCCGGCCCCTGGGAGGGTGTGGGAGGGCGCGGCTCTGACAACCTTCTTTTCACCGCGGATGGCCCGCATGGGTGTGGAGCAGCCAGGGTTCCCCGCACCTGTTACAATCGGTAGATCACCTCACCCGCGGCATTGACCAGCACGTAGCCCTTGCGGGTGAGCAGCAGGCGGTGCTCGCCCGGCTGGCCCAGGTCCACCTCGCGGGCGACGAGCGTCTCGCCATCGGCGAGGGTGAGCAGCAGCGGCGGCCCAACCTCAGCCTCCCCGGCGGCGGGCCGCGGCTGGGCGCGGGGCGCCCGCGGGGTCGCGCCGGCGGTCATCGCCGCGCGCAGCGCAACTACCGCCAGGATGATCAGCGCACTGAGGACGCTGGCGGTCGCCGTGGGGCTCACACCGAACAAAAGGACAATAATTGCGGCCAGGGTCATCAGCGCCAGCCCGGCGATCACCAGGTGCTGGCGGCTCGATAGGGTGTGGAGAGCGCTCATGGTCTTCCTCCCGACGGCCGCCGGGGGGCGGTACGCCACCTCTGCGAACGGCTCGTCCCATTCGCGCTTCCAGTGTACCAGCCGGGTGTTATGGGGGCGCTAGCGGAGCATTAGTGGAGTGTAAGAGGACGGTAGGCAGGGGAGGGGGGCTGTGACGTTATATCTTGCGCGGCGCCTCGTTCCGTCGGGCTGATGGTTTGAGCATTCGCTAAACATCGTCCCCTGCAGAGGGGTGTGGGGAAACGGCATTGCCCCACGCCCCTGCCTGTGGGAGGGTTTGGGCGCAATACCTTTCACATAACAGCCGTCCATGCGGCCGCGCCGCACACCGACAGGATGAAAAAGGTTCTTCTTGGGAGGGCAAAGCCCTCCCAAACCCTCCCAGGGGCCGGGGCCTGGGTGCGCGGGCCTCCGGCCCGCGTCCGCTGAGGGATGGGGAAACCCGGTTTCCCCATTCCCCTGCTCCAGCAGTCTATGTTCACGTTAGCCGTCCATGCGGCTCCCCGCACACCGACGGGGTGAACATACTTCTTGGGAGGGCTACGCCCTCCCAGACCCTCCCGCGGGTGGGGGCATGGGGAAACCCGGTTTCCCCATGCCCCTACGGGGCGGGGGCGTGGGGAAACCAGGTTTCCCCACACTCCTGCTCCAGCAGCCTATGTTCACGTTAGCGCATGCGGCGCCGCAGCCCCCCTCCCAACCTCCCCCCGCTGGGGGGAGGAGCCGGACTCCCTTCCCCAGCGGGGGAGGGCTGGGGAGGGGGCAGTCACCTTAGCCGAAACGTATTGGGTTTAGACCGGCGCAGTCCTCCCCCCTGCCCTCCTGCCCGGCGCTGACTTCACCGGCGCCGCTCAAGCACATAGGCAATGCCCTGTTGCAGCGTTGGCTTGGTGATCATCTCGCGCAGTTCGGCCCCGATGTGGACGAGGGTCTGGGCGATCTCCGGGCTGATGCCGGTGAGCACCACGCGCGCGCCAAGCATACGGGCCGCCTGCGCGGCGCGGATCAGCGCCCCGGCAACCTGCGTATCCACCACCTTGACACCGGTAATGTCGAGGATGGCGGTATGGGCCTGATGATCGGCAATCCCCTGGAGCAACGCCTCCATAATCTGTTGCGCGCGCATGGTGTCAATCACGCCGATGATCGGCATCGCCACCACGCCGTCGGCAATCGGCATGAGCGGCGTGCTCAATTCGCGTAGCGTCGCCTGCTGCGCCTCGATGATCCGCTCCTGCATCGCCTGCCGCTCGCGCTCGGCGCGCTTCTGCCTGGTCACGTCGCGCGACAGGACCAGAATATCGCCATCGCTCTGCACCATGCGCGCTTCAAACTCGCGCAACGCATCGTTGATCAACACCTGATATTCATAGGTCTGCATCTCACCGCTGACTTTGAGCGCCTCCATGTTCCTCAGGACCTGTTCGGCCAGATGGGGCGGCAGGACCTCGGTGACCTTGCGGTTGAGGAACACCTCGGGCGGAAGAAGCAGATCGCCGCTGCTGTCCGCTTTGTAGTCCAGAAAGACACCATCGGGGCTGATCACAAACATGAGATCGGGGATGGCGTTGAGCAGCGCGCGGTTGCGCCGTTCGCTGGCGCGCAGGTTCTCCTCGGCTTGCAGTTGTCTGGTAATGTCGCGGTTAATTGATCCATAGCCGATCAAATGCCCCTGGCCGTCGCGCAGCGCCAGCGCCGCGGCCTGCACCGTGACCGGCGCGCCGTCCTTCCGCATGTACCGCACGGTGGCGCGCGGCGTATCACCCCGGGTCACCTGTGCTGCAATGGCGCTGAGCATATCCAGATCATCAGGGTGGGTGATCTCCGGCACCGCTACACCCACCAGATCGGAGTATCCCAGCATCGCGACGAAGGCGGGATTGGCGTATGTCAAAACCAGATTGGTGTCGGCGATGCCGATCCCATCGGGGGCATTTTCCACCAGCAACTTGAAGGTGCGCAGTTCATCTTCCTGCCGCTTCAGTTCGGTGATATCCTCATATATGCCCAGGAGGCCAATGATTTCACCATCCCGGCGCAGGGGCACCTTGCTGGTGCGAAGCCAGATTCTCGAACCATCGGGTCCGATGGATGTCTCCTCGGTATTGAGACGGGGACCGTGGGCGAGCACGGCGCGGTCATCAGCCTGATAGGCTGCCGCTTGCTCCTTCCACGGCATATCGAAATCCGTTTTGCCGATGATCTCATCAAGCCCGGAAAGCCCTGCATCCGTAAGCAGGCGCTGGTTCGCTCCCAGGAAGCGCGACTCGCGGTCTTTCCAGAAGACCGCCTGCGGCAAATTATCAATCACCAGTTGCAACATCGCGCGACTCTCGCGCAGCTCGCTGCGCAATTGATGCAGGGCGCCGATGTCATAGGCGATCGACGTGGCGCGCTGCACCGCCCCCTGGTCATCGTAGTGCAGCGTAATTGACCAGAGGGTATGCGCGAACGAGCCGTCGCGATGCATGGTGCGATTTTCAATCACGCCGCCGCGCTCACCACGCTGCACCCAGTCAACAAAGGTTTGCTGGGCCTGCGCGAGGTCATCTGGATGCACGAATTCGAGTGATACTCTGCCAATGCACTCTTCCGGCGCATACCCGAAAACCCGGCGCGCAGCCGGGTTGACATAGGTGAAGACGCCGTTTGCATCCACTTCAGTAATCAGCAGATCGGTGCCTTCGATGATTGAACGGAAGCGGGTCAGCTCGCTTTCGAGAAGTGCTACTCGCTCGCGTAAACGCTCGCACTCAAGCATCAGCGCCGTCGGGTCCGATGAGGGAGGTATGCTCATAACGGCGTTCCTGTATCTAAGGCATGCTTCAAGCGAGCTTGACCGTTCGCCTCGCTCCCGGACCACGGGGGTGGCCATGGAGGGGCCTGGCCCCTCCACACCTCCCCGTCAAACTGTCAGGCGCAAACCGCAGGTTTTGAAACATGCCTAAGGTAGGTGTTCACTCTTCTCCTGGGAGCGATCTTGCTCTCGTAGACGCGACGAGGGCGGGACGCCCTCGCTCTCAGGAACGTATATTACCTCAGGAGTGTTAACAGGTCGTATCAAGCAGGGGTGGGGGGAAACCCGCTTTCCCGCCATCTCTCCGGTCGGCCCACGTTCACACCAGCCATCCATGCGGCTCGCGCCACACACGGACAGGATGAAAAAAGGTTCTTCCTGGGAGGGCGCAGCCCTCCCAGACCCTCCCGCGGGCGGGGGCATGGGGAAACCGGGTTTCCCCATGCCCCTCTTCGAGAGCCTATGTTCACGTTAGCAGGTCCTGGTACTCGGGGTGGCGGCGAATAAAGGCGTCCACGTACCAGCAGAGCGGCACGACCGTGAGACCGGACTCGCGGGCATAGTCGAGGGCCACGCGCACGAGCTGCGCGGCGATGCCCTGACCCCGCAGCGCTGGCGGCACTTCGGTGTGGGTGAAGAGGATCCGCTGGCCGTCACGCCGGTACTCGGCGACCGAGAGCTGGCCCCCGGCCAGGGTCTCGAAGCGTTGCGCCGCCGGGTTGTGGCGTACTTCGATGGGATCGGGATCGATGTGCATAGGCTGTTTGCCCGGTTTCTAACGTGAACATAGGCTGCTGGAGCAGGGGGGTGGGGAAACCGGGTTTCCCCATCCCCCTACCCGCTGGGAGGGTTTGGGAGGGCCTTGCCCTCCCAAGACGTATGTTCATCCCGTCAGTGTGCGGCGGAGCCGCACGGACAGTTGATGTGACCCTGCGCCGCCCACGGGCGGAGGCGTCCCGGAGCGGGTTGCGCCCTTCCGGTGGGCGCCGCGCTCAGGCGGCGCCCACCTGCCGCGCGAGCGCGATGTACTCGTCCATTTCCTGGTGGAAGGCAACGGCGATGCGCTCCGGGTCGGGCGCCAGGCCCGCGTCGGCGAGGATGCCGAGTTGCACCTGGCCATTATAACTCAGGATGCTGATCCCCAGGCCCAGGCGGGCCGTCGGCACCCAGAACATAGCGCGGCGGATGGTCTGTCCGGCCAGGGAGTACGGCTCACGCGGCCCGGGCACATTGGTGATCACCACGCTAGCCTTGGCGGCGAAGATATCCACCCCGAACCGTTCCACCTCCACCGGGGCCGCGCCCATCGCCTCCATTAACCCAAAGGCGATCACGGCTTCGGGCGAGCGTTTGATTGCGCTGGTCTCGGCGTGAATGCGCGCGACTCGCTCCACGACGTCGGTCACCCCGATCGGCAAAGAAACGAAAATCAGCCCGAAGTGGTTTCCGCCATCAGGGAGGGCGCCGGGCGGCAGCAGGTTCACCGGCACGACCGCGCGGATGGTCATATCGCTCACGTTCACCCCCCGCCCGCGCAGGTACCGGCCCAGGGCCCCACTGACCGCGGCGAGCAACACATCGTTGATGGTCGCGCCGGTGACCTTTCCGGCTGCCTTCACGTCGGCCAGGGGCACCGGCCCGGTCCAGGCGGCGCGTTTGGCGGCGCTGAGGGGCCCTTTGAGCGGGGTCTGTGGATCGGGGCCCATGAGCACCAGCTTCCCGGCGGCGCCGGCGCTATTGAGGCCCAGCTTCAGCAACTGGTCGGGATGGCTGATCAACTCCCAGCCCTCGTGGAGCGCATGGTCGGCTACGCGGGCCACATCGCTGATCAGCGCCAGGGGCGAGCGCGGGGCGTGATGGTTCTCGCGCTGTCTGGCGGCGGCCCGCGCCGCGCCCTCGTCGGTCATGCCGAGCAGCATGTGGCTCAGCGCCATCCCGTCGGCCAGGCAATGGTGCAGGCGCATAATCAGGGCGCAGCCCGTGCCGCACCGGTCAACCAGGTACATCTGCCAGAGCGGGCGCGCCCGGTCGAGGGTGGCGCTCAGCAAGTCGCTGACCAGATCACGCAGGTCGGCCTGGGTGCCCTCGCCGGGGAGGGCGATATGGTGCAGATGGGCGCTCAGTTCAAAATCGGGGGCCAGTTCCCAGTAGGGACGACCGTCGCCTCGCGGCTCGACCATGCGCTGGCGGAAGCGCTCGAAGACCAGCAGCCGCTCGCGGACGATCCTGCGCAGGTCGTCGAAGGCGATCGGCTGGTCGAAGCCCCAGAGGGTGGTGATCACCATAGGATTGACTGGCTCGTCAATGTGGAGCCAGTAGGCGTCAATGTTGGAGAACGGTGTTCGCGCGGACCGATCGCTCATCGGGTCACCTCCTCATAGGCGGCGGCTGTGGCGGTGGATCGCGCCATGCGCCGTCGCAGCCCGATCCCGGCGAGGACCACGCCAACTGCGGCCCAGGCCCAGCGCATCCGCGCGGGATGCCGGGCGCGCACCCCTTTGGACGCGGCGGGGATGCGGGCCAACTGCTCGGCGGCCTCGGCGCGGGTGCGGGCGAACAGCGCGGGGTCGGCGCGCAACCTGTCGGCAAGGGCGCGTCTGGCCAGCACATCCTCATCGGTAACATAGACGCCAAGGGAGCGCAGGCCGGCCAGTTGCAGGCCATGCTTCTTGAACAGGCGATAGATCTCCTTGACCCGCTCCATAGTGATATTGCGGCCGATGGTGTAATCCTCGAAGCGTCCATCCATCGCCAGCAGCGCGGTCTCCGCCAGACAGGCGTAGACCGTGCCCGGCGGCAGGCCGATGTTGTAACTGATGGCTACGTCGCCCGGCAGCAGCACCTCACCGCTTTCAATCACCAGCACATCCGGGCGCAGGGCGGCTTCGGCTTCGCTGATATCAGGCGGCCGGGCCACGTCGCAGATCACCGCCCCGGGCTTGCAGCGGGTAATGTCGAGCACGCGCTGGCCGAAGGCCGAGGTGGCGGTGACGATCAGATCACACTCGCCGGCGAGTTCATCCGAGCGCGTGGCGATGATCACCCGCGCCCCGGGCGTCTCTTCCTCGATGGTGCGCTTCAGGGCGATCAGTTTCTCCGGCTCGATCGAGACCAGCACCACATCGCGGATGGCCTGGGCCAGGAGGCGCGAGCATACCGAGCCGATCGAGCCGGTCGCGCCGATGACCATGGCCCGGCCATGGGTCAGGTCGCTGGCGCCCATCTTGCGGACGGCCTGTTTGGCCGCCTCGAGCGTGGCAGCCACCGTCAGACTATTGCCGCTGGTGATGGCGATATCGGCCTCGTGGGCCACGGTGGCCCCGGCATCGCCCACCACGCTGGTAAAGGCGCCCAGCCCCATGATCCGGGCGCCCATACGTTCGGCCATGCGCGCGGCCTGGTTCAGGCGCGTGTAGGTGAAGCGTTCTCCGTGGCGCATCATCTGGCGTGGGGTGGCGCCCAGGGAGATCAGGTAGCCCTCAACCCGCTGGCCGGTGGCCGCCGAACGCACGCCGCTCACCTTCCCCACGTAGATCGGCGGGAAGTAGGCCGCCACGGCCTCTACCAGTTCGTCCGGGAGGTAGCGCGTCCAGCCGAACCAGGGATGGGCGTGGATAAAACTGACGTTCAGCGGGTGGATCACAAAGGCGAACTTGTTGATCCCGGCGTCCTCCGGCTGCAAATAGGTAATCGCCGGCGACCACTCGATCTCGGCCAGGAGGTCCAGGTAGGTGTCCTCGGTAAGGGGGGCCTCGGGGTTGGCGCGCAGGGCCGCCAGCAACCCTTCGACCGTCGCCGCCGACCAGTGGCGCAGGCCATCCACGGGGATCAGCCCGTCGAGCAGCGAGACCACGATCGAAGCGCCCCGCGCCTGCAGGTCGGCGCGGTCCTCCGCGCTGGCCCACTCGACGACGATCGTCTTGCGGTGGAGCGAGGCAGGCGCGTAGCGCCGGATGGCCCCAATTTCCCCGGCCAGCAGATCGGCCCAGGCAAAGGGCGCCGCCGGGCGCGGGTTGCGTGGCGTGCCGGGGCGCGGGACGACCCGGTGGAAGGGGGCCGTCTTGAGCCACTCCAGCGTGGGCGCGGCCACGCGCGGCAAGGTGGCGGGGCTGCCAACCCCCGGCAGGTCGGGCATGCCGAAAAAGACCACCGGATCGGCGTAGCGCACGGTGCAGCCCCGGCGCGACAGGGCGTGGGCCAGCCCGTCATGGTTCAGACCGGGCACCATCAGCACCCGCTTCCGACTGAAAATGCCCGGCTGGGCCCGATCGGCGAGGATCACGCCCCAGCGTTCCAGCATCGGACGCACGCCACTGCCATCCACCACCGGTGTCTGCCTGGCGGCGGCGGCCAGGGCGCTGCCCAGGGCGTGGGATTGCCGCGCCGGGCCAAGCCGCAGGCTGGCCGGCATGTTCTCCAGGGCAATGGCGCTCACCCGCCCATCGTGTTCGGCGATCAACCGCCGCGCAAGCTCCAGATCGCCGCCACAACCGATCCGGCGCACCTGCACGGGCGCGCCGAGCATCTGGATGGTCGCGGTCTCATCACCGCTATCGTCGTGAATAACGAGCACGTGCTTCACAGGAGAGTCCTTCCCGCTGGTTTGTTCTGGGATCGGCCTCTACTCTAGCACTGCCAGGAGATAGTTTCTGGTAACAAACGTCACACGCCAGTAGTAAGCTATTAACCAATCGTCGCGCCTGGAGACGGGGTAGGGCACCCGCGTTGCCCCACCGCCCTGGCCTGCCGGGCGGGGCCAGGAGGGCGCAGCCCTCGCGGAACAGAGCCGGCTACCCTGCGTCTCCGCATAGGCGCTCAGCGCACCACCTGGCTGGCCACGGCCAGGAAGTGGCAGATGCTCCCCACCAGCACGAACAGGTGCCAGATCGCATGCCCGTAGACAATGCGCTCGTGATAAAAAAAGTATGTGCCACCCGTGTAGGCAATGCCTCCGATAGCCAGCAGGATGGCCGTGGGGAGCGGCAGGGCCTGCAGCATAGGCTCGGCGGCAACGATGATCAGCCAGCCCATCGCAATGTAGATCAGGGTTGAGATCAGCCGGAAGCGCGTGGCAAAGATGAGCTTGAAGACGATCCCCGCGATGGCCAGGCCCCAGATCACCGCGAAGAGGGGCCAGCCGACGCTGTTGCGCAGGGTTATCAGGGTAAAGGGGGTATAGGTTCCGGCGATCAGCACGAAGATCGCGCAGTGGTCAATGATCTCGTAGCGTCGCTTCAGCCGATGATCCCGTTCCCAATGGAACAGCGTCGAGGCGGTGTACAACAGCGCCAGGGCAACGCTGAAGATCGCCGCGCCGGTGATGCGCCACGGGTCGCCGCTCCCCGCCGCCATGCCCACCAGCATGGCCCCCGCAATCACGCTCGCCACCGCCCCGACGCCATGGGTGATCGTGTTGGCGTTCTCTTCCGGGTTCATCGGATCGAAGCTCAGCATTGGTTCCTCCTCTTCCTGCTGCTCACGTGAACATAGTCTCCTGGAGCAGGGGTATGGGGAAACCTGGGTTCCCCATACCCCCGCCCGCGGAAGGGTGTGGGAGGGCGCAGCCCTCCCAGGAACCACCTTTTTCATCCGGTGGTGCGCGGCGTAGCCGCACGGACGATGGAGCGGCAATCTACCATCCGCAATCTGAACTCTAAAATGGTAAACAACGCACCCATGCCCGCCGCATGGGCGAACATGGCCATGCGCTGCCCGTTCAACGGTGCATGCCCGCGTGTATGCGTTGTATCAGTCGGGGTTGGTCACGGATGTGGCGGGAATTATACCGAATTTTCGGCGCCGGGGAAGCCACCCGATCAGGCAGTTTTGCCTGCCCACGCCTCGCTGCCAGGCGCGGCTCTCCCGGCTTCACCGCAGCCGTCCATGCGGCTACGCCGCACATTGACGGGAGGAAAAGAGGTTGTTCCCGCAGGGCGTGGCTCTCCCACACCCTCCACGCGGGCAGGGGTGTGGGGAAACCCGGTTTCCCCACACCGCATCGGTGTACCCTGGCATCAAGGAGTCCCTTCAAACCTGGCGCTACCGCCGCCCGGAAACCCATGGCAAGAGCGTCCGGTGCGGCGCTTCGCCGGTGCTGAGACGCACGGTAAAGCGCACCCGCGGCTGCGCCGGATCGTTGGTCCGCACCTCGATCGCCCCGCTGGCCGGCCACGCGCCTGTCGGCGCGGTCCAGCGCACCCGCACCGGCACGTTCCCCACCATCCCCGGGGGCAGGCTTTCGCCCGTCGCTTCTACCTCCAACCAGGCCAGGGCTGACATCTGCGGACGCAGTTCTATCGTCAGCCCGTTATCGATCCTCAGGTCGCTGCCGCAGCCGAGCGTCTGAGCCTGACGGAAATGATATTGCACCCCGGCGCTTGCCGATGCAGACGCGGGCAGCCGGCCCACCTGGCGGTAGCGCAGGCTGATGCGCCCATCGGGCATCAACAATACCTGGAAGCTCAGGCGCGTCGTCGGATCGCTGTAGAGCGGCACGTTCACCCAGTTGACCAGGAATCCCTCGGCCAGGCGGGCATAGCTTACCATGGCGCCATCACGCGACGGGTCGAGGTCAACCCGCAGGGGCGCGATCGCCGCGGCGCCAGTTTCGGTCAGGGGCAGGCAGGCTGGCACAAAGGGCGTTTCCCAGGTGATCGGCGCCAGGCTGAGAAAGCCGTTCGCCCCGATGGCGACCGTCTCGTAGATGCCATCGCGGTACGGGAACGCGAAGCCGATGGGCACCGCCGGGCTGACCCCGTCATCGCTGAGGTTGAGTTGCACCGCATCCGGCGGCGGCGCCGTCCACGCCGGCGCCGGGCCATCCGTCTCGTCACTGCGCCAGACCCCGTAAGGTTCGTCGGGAATCCTGACCGTGTAGGTCAACGCGCGCGTGCCTTCGTTGCGCATGGTGAAGGTCTCCAGCGCCGTTTCGGCGAATCCGAGCGTGAGGCTGCGCGGGGTCGTCTCGGCCACCAGGCGTGGCACATCGCGGTCGAGGCTGAAGTCGAGGCTGATCTGCGCGCCGGGGCCAGGCGTGACCGTCCGGCTGCGCCGGGTGTAATCGCGCGCCGAAGCCTGCACGGTATAGGGCGCGCTCGCCGGCGGCAGCACGAGACGGTAGCGCCCCTCGGCATCGGTGCTTACATCGGGACCATCAACCACCGTCACCATCGCCTGAAGCGCTTGCCCATCACTACTGCGGGTGACGCGGCCGGTAATGGTGGCATGGCTGGCATCGGGGGGCACCTCAAGGGTGACCGGGACGATCAGCGGGGCGCGGCTCAGGTCGGGCCCGTGCACCAGCACCCGGGCCTCGTAGCGCCCGGGCTGCGGCACGCGCCTGGCATCAATCCGGAGTTGCAGGGTCAACCCTTCGCCCGCGCCGAGGGGCGCCAGCGGCCCGGCAGGCACTTCCAACCAGGGGACATCGACCCGGGCCTGGGCCACGGCGGCGTAGGCGTCGAGACGCCCGTAGCCGTAGATGTTGTTGGGGACGTTCAGGGGCTGGCAGTCGGCGTAGGCCGGTCCCCGGTAGCGCGAGTCGTCGGTGCGAGGCGCGGCCGAAGCGGTGAGCATGGCGTAGGTCGCGTCATAATCGCCAATCAGGTCGGGGCGGGCCGACCAGAGCAGGGCCACTGCGCCGGCGACATGGGGCGTGGCCATCGAGGTGCCGCTGCTGAAGCCATAGAGCCGCCCCGGAGTGGCGATGGTCGAGTAGACGCCGCTGCCCGGCGCGGTCAGATCGGGCTTGGTGCGCCCATCGGCGGTCGGCCCGATGCTGCTGAAACTGGTGAGGGCGCCGGTGGCGTCGACCGCGCCGACGGCGGTGACCGTGGCATAATCGCCAGGCGACTGCACTGTGCCGCAGGTGCCATTGCCGCTATTGCCCGCCGCGAAGACCGGGTAGATGCCCGCCGCGCGCCACGCCGCCACATAGCCGGCATACCAGTTCGCATGGTGCCCGGCGGTCCACGAGTTATTGACCACATGCGGGCGCAACTCCGGCCGGGGGTTGGCGCCGGCCAGGTCGGTTGGCGCGAGCAGCCACTCGGCGGCGCGGATCAGCTCTACTTCCCCGCACTCGCGAGCCGAGCAGGCGCGCACTGCTATCCAGCGGGCGCCGGGGGCCACGCCCACCGCGGGCTGGGTGGGCGAGAGTCCCCGGGCAGCCATGAGGCCCATCGTGTGGGTGCCGTGATCGCCCGAGTCCACCGGCACGGGCGAGGTGCCGAACAGGTCGTACCAGTTGTAGTTGTGATCCACACCGGCGCCGGTCGAACCGCGATACTGCCCGATCAGGGCGGGATGGTCATAGCGCACGCCGCTGTCAATATTCGCCACCGTAATCCCCTCCCCGCGCACCCCGAACTCGTTCCAGACGCGGTTGGCGCCCACCAGGTTGAGGTGCCAGCAGGCCCCATCGCTGCCGGCATTGCAGGGAGACGCGCCGTTCTGGGCGGGAACGCTGGCGGGCCGGCTTTCGAGGGTCAGCAGGCGGTTGGCGCGCACCGCAGCCACCTCGGCGCGGGCCGCGATGGCGGTCACATCGGCGGCGGCGCCCCGGACGGCGAGGGCGTTCACGATCCACAGAGGCTGATAGGCGAGGCCCCGGGCATCGAGCATGGCGCGCAGGTCGCGCTGGGTGCGCTCGGCGTGATCGCGGAGGGTGCGATAGACATACGCGCCACGCTCGGCCCAGTCGGCGATGGCATAGGCGGCGGAGAGATCGGCCTGATCGGCCAGGACCACCAGGAACTCGGTCTGACCATCAGGGGCGGCGGCCTGCTCGCGGGCGATCTGCGGATCGACCCGCGCGGCCTGTATGGGCAGGGTGGCGCGCGCCTCGGGAAGCGGAGCGGCGGCGGGCCGGGCAGGCGCGGGGAGGGCCTCGTAGAGCCGTGGAACCACGGGCGCGTCGCCGTCGTTCCGCACAACCAGTTGCAGGCTGGCCGTCGCGCCCAGGGCGACCGTCGCCGTCAGCGCGGCGGGGGAAGCAGCCAGAACCGGCCCGCCGGATTGGGCGGCGACAGGCGGTGGCACGGCGGGGAGCGCGGGAAACAGCGCCACGAGGAGGAGGAACAGCAACAATGGCGCGCGGCGGGATGTGAGCATGGGTGTGTAGAGGGGTAGGGGGAAGTAGAGGAGCCGACCAGACGTCGTCTCACGGGCAGCAGCGCGGTATTGCCCGTGTCGAGACAGGGCCGCGCGAGGCCCACGACCTTGCGCGGATGGAGCGCTTACGAGTTTTGATCATTATAGCAGTTCTCAGAGTTGCACGATGACCCTCCCGCAGGCTCGCAGCCTGCGGGAAGGTGGAGCAGCACGGCGGGCGCGAACGATGGTCAACGTATGTGAGAAGCGCTGTAGGCTCAAAACGTTTCCAATAAGCTGACCACACCCTCCCTCGCTGGAGGCGAGAGTGTGGCTCCTCCCCCCGCGGGGGGAGGTTGGGAGGGGGGCTGTGGCGCCGCATGCGCTTATTTGACAGGACTTACGCGGGCGCCTTCCGGCGGGGAGGAGTGGAGGGCCGCAGGCCCTCCACCAACCAGTTGTTAGCCGCCCGTGGCGGGAGGGCCGTGGGTGTTTCGCCGGGCCGCCGGGCCGCCGCGGGCGGGAACAGGGGTATGCGGGGAGGCGAAGCCTCCCCGCACCCCTCCACTGCGTACGTGCTGTTATTTGAAAGGTATTGGCCCTAGGCCACGCGCCTGACGCAGCGTTCTTCGAGGCGCGTCAGCAGGCGATCGAGCTCGGCGAGGGTCAGCGCGAGACCGGCGGGCGCGGTATGGAGCGAGCCATTGGAGACTAGCGCGGCCTTCACGGCGTGGAAATCATCACCGGCGGCGCGCAGATTCTGCAGATCGTGATTGAGCCGCTCATTGTTGATCCTGACCCCATGCCGGGCCATCATATCGCGATAGTAATAGTAATGTTGATTCAGATGCGAGGCGACCGTTTCAAAACCATGGCGAGCCAGCAACATGCGCGTCTTGTAGCGCATGGTGTTATCATTAAACATCACATGATCGCGGCGATTCGGCTCGATCAGGATAATATCCACATCGGGATGGCGGCGGCGCACCTGCTTGAGATGGTAATGCAAACCGGCGTGGATAAAGGTGCGGAAGACCTGATTGCCAATGCGGGTCATGCCCTCATCGCTAAAGGATCTTCCCTCAAAATGGTCGCGATTATCAAAGGGAACGAGGGGATTAATGCAGACGATCAACTCGGCGCCGCACTCAACAGCCACATCGAGGCTGGCGGTGCCGCGGATGCCTCCATCAATATAATCCCGATCACCGATGCGCACCGGGCGATAGAAGAGGGGCAGAGCCGCCGAGGCGCAGACGGCCATCGAGATTGGCACCTCATCGAGGGGCGGATGGCCAAACACGGCCCGTTCGCCGGTATCGAGATCGGTGGCGATAATGGCCAGTTCGCGGTGCAGATCGGCGAAGCGGTTCGAGCGTCCGGGAAGGGAGAGGGCCGCGCGGATGTAGCCTTCGAGGGCCAGCGAGTCGTAGATCCCGGTCGGCAGGCCGGCCGCCAGCGCCTCAACGAGATCGAGCAAGGAGATCGCCCCACCCTCGCCAGCCACCCGGCGCGCCATTTCCACGAACGCTGCCGGCAAGCGGCGGAGCCGCGTGAGCAGGTCAGGCAGGTTGAGCGAGTAGAGGTGGTGCGGCTCCAGTTGCTCGATCCCCAGCATAGGACTCTCGAGGACCGAGAGCAGGGTGCGGGGGGAAATATTATTGGCCAGACAGGCCCCGATGAGACTTCCGGCGCTGGTGCCGACATAGATATCAAACTCGTTGACCGAGAGTTGTTCGAGCAACTGGTCTATCGCGCAGAGGGCGCCGATCTCATAGGCCGCGCCGGCAATCCCTCCTCCAGCGAGTACAAGCGCCGTTTTGCTACGTTGCATACAAGCCTCATCGCCCGGGTACAGAAAAACAACCTTCCAAGGGACACATCATGCGGTCCTGTTCCGCTCAGGAGCGTGTCTGGCGCGCCGAACCGGGGCTCACTGCTGACGCCGCTCGCGGAGCAACTGATCGATCGCCTGGGTCAACGCGTCGACCTGAGCATGGAGCCGGGCGACATCGTTGCGCGAGGGCACCTCGGCAACGGGCTCAACCTCCTTCTGGTCGGCGCTCTGGCTGAACTCCCTGCGCAGCAGGAGCCTGCAGAGCCGTTCCCCTTCATCGGCGGTGAGTTCGCCCGCTTCCACCAGGTAGGTGATGCGGCGTTCAATCTCCGACGTCACCAGATCATCGCCGCCGAAGGAAGCGAACAAGGCCCGCCGCACCCCGGCCAGGGTATCGCCGCCGATCTGTATCAACCCCGTCAACATATGGGTCGGCAATGGGGGACCGGACCGTCCACGTGCATGCAGGACCACCTGGGCCAGGATGCTTGAGGTAATATCCTCGCCCGTCTCATTATCGAGCACCTGAACCGCCTCGCCTTCCTGCACCAGTTTCGCAATTCCATCGAGGGTAATGTACTGCTTCTTATTGGTATGGTACAGTTTGCGGTTGGCGTACTTCTTTATGATGTGCATAGGCTTTGGTGTCTCGGCAGTGCGGTATGTCTATTATAACACGCCCGGCTGACTCCGTGCCTGCCCGAAGACCGACGCGCCGGCGCGCAGAGGCAACCGGTCGGGCAGGCACCGTCTGCCCCCTTCCCCACGACTGCCTGAAGACCGACGCGCCGGTGCACAGAGGCAACCCCCCGCGCCCGGCGCGTCTTCTGGCCCGCAACCTGCGCCACGGGCTAGCCCTCAGCCTTCACCTCGGCATTTTTCCGAGAAGCCCCCCTGGACGACTGCTCCTGCACCAGGCGCAGTTCCTCGACCCGCGCGGCCAGTTCGGCGATCTTGGCGCTCAGTTCGTCAATGTCGCGCTTCGAGGGGATGTTGAGCCGGTTCAAGAACTGCTCCAGGTTGTTCTCCACCTGCACGGAAATGCTGCTCACCTGGCTCTCAGCCTGCGCGACCCGCGACTGGCCCACGTTGCGGAACCTGGACATCGTCTCCTCCAGCAGGCGCTGCGCGTCCTTCTGGGCGATCTCGCCGCGCTCGACCAGCCGGTTCAGGAACGCCTCAACCTCATCGCGGGTGAGCGCGACGGCCCCGACGCCGGCCAGCAACAGCTTCCGCATCACATCGAACACCATCATGGGTTGCTCGGGCGGGGGCGCAGGCTCTTCGATCTGCCGGACGTTGACTTCGATCTCTTCGGCGGACGACATGGTGGTTCTCCTCACGTCTATGTGCTGTACCCTGCCATGGCCTTCGCATGATACCACAGCGTGTTCGCCACGGCAGTGTATAACGCGGTGCGTTATCCCTTCAGAGTATAACACGCTGCGTTATCCGTGTCAATCACACCCACCCGGACTCGCGCGCGCCCACGTCCTCACGATAGGTGCGTCCGGGGAAGCGGATACGCTCGGCATTGAGCAGTGCCCGCCCACGCGCTCCGGCCACGGTGGCCCCAAGCGCCACCACCGTTACCGCGTGCCCGCCCGTGAGCGTGATGCCGCCGGTGGGAGCGGCGCCGCGGAGCAGGAAGGCCAGTCCGCCCCGGCTCGCGGGCGCGTAGCGCAGACCGGCGGGGTTGTGGGTCTGGCCGTGAAAGACCAGCACGCCCTCCTCAACTTCATTCAGCCCGTCGATGGTGGCCCCCAGGGGGTAGTGGTGCGGGTACCCCTGCGAGACCAGCGCCAGAGCCACGCTGGCCTCATCGCGCCAGACCAGGGGTGGTTCGCGGTCGAGCCGGCGCGTAAGAGCCGCTTCAATCAACGGCAGCAGGTCGCTCTCCAGCCGCGGCAGCACCGCCTGGGCCTCCATGTCGCGCAGGCTGCAGCGCAGGCCCGTCAGGAGGGGCCCCTGATCGGCGATCACGCAGTCAATGCCCAGAAAGCCCCAGTAGGGCAGGCCCTCCTCGCGCAACGCGCCGATGATCGGCAGAACGACCCGCTCGTACAGATAGGCCCCCAGTTTGCGGGTGTACAGCGAGTTCCCTGTCACTGCCCCTATCTCTGGAGCAACCTGACCGTGCAGTTCGGCGCCTGGCTGCGCGTAGAGACGCACCGGCAGCAACGGCAGGGCCGTCGTTCCATCGGTGAGCACCGAGAAGCCGACCAGCGGCCCGGCGGGATGCTCCTCAATCACCACGCCCCCGCGCCCATCGCCAGCCGTGGCGGCGAAAACGGCCCGCAGGGCCTCCAACGCCGCGTAGCGGTCGGTGTGGATCGTCGCGCCGCCATCGGGGTCGTCGCTCTTGATGACCACCGGCAACGCCTGGCTGGCGAGGTACTTCTCAGCCGTGGCGAGATCCTGGCACCCCCGCCCGCGAGGCAGGGGCAGGCCGTGGCGCTCCAGAAAGGCCCGCGCGAAACAGCGGCTCCCCTCGATCAGCGTGGTTCGCTGCGCCGGGCCGCACACGCCGATGTGCATCGCGACCACTTCATCCACCAGCCCGGCGCGCAGAGGGCCGCTACCGGCGGGCACAATCAGGTCCACCTGTTCGGCAAACGCCCAGCGGGCCACCTCGACCACGTTCGTCGGGTCGAGATCGACCTGCGCCGCCAGTTGCACCGCCCCGCCATTGCCCGGGGCCACCAGTACCTCAGCCGTCGAGTGATTGAACAATTTCCAGACCAGCGCATGGGTCCGGCCGTCTGCGCCAAGCACCAGGATTTTCATAGGCTAAGGCAAGGTTCGTAGGAGATCTACCGCACCCCCGCCCGCGGGAGGGTGTGGGAGGGCGCAGCCCTCCCAGGATGTTCATCCCATTGGTGGGCGGCGTAGCCGCGTAGGCGCCTCCCGGCGGGCCGGAGTTTCAGCCCCGATGGGTGAAACGGCCGCGGGTGGCGGCGATCAGGTTCTTCAGCAGCACCGCGTTGGTGACCGGACCGGCGCCGCCTGGCACCGGGGTGAGCATCCCCGCCACCTCAACCACGGCAGCGAAGTCCACATCGCCGACCAGACTGCCGTCTTCCTGCACGTTGGTGCCAAAATCAACCACCACGGCGCCCGGGCGGATCATCTCGGCGGTGATCAACCCCGGGCGACCCACGGCCACACAGACGATCTCGCACTCGCGCAGCACGGCCCCCAGGTCTGCCGTGCGCGAGTGGCACAGGGTCACCGTGGCATCGGCCGTGGTGAGCAGGTGGGCCATCGGGCGCCCGACGATGGCGCTGCGACCCACCACGGCGGCGCGCCGGCCCCGCAGTTCCACGCCGTAGTGCTGGAGCAGGGCCATACCCCCGGCGGGGGTGTTGGGCACCATGGCCGGGCGTCCGTGGGCCAGCAGTCCGGCATTGATCGGGTGCACGCCGTCAATGTCCTTGCGGTAGTCGAGGGCCATGACCGCGGCGTGGGCGTCGAGGTGCGGCGGTAAAGGCAGTTGCAGCAGAATCCCGTCCACATTCGGATCAGTATTCAGCATGCCAATGGTTGCCACCAGGGTGGCGAGGGTCGTATCGGCGGGCAGCAGTTCGAGGCGAAACGCCGCCCCGGCGCCCTCGCACAGGCGCCCGATACTCCGCACATAGCGACTGGAGGCCGCGTCGCCCTCGACCTGGATCACCGCCAGACACGGGGCGCGGCCAAGCTCTTCGGTCAGTGCGGCGATCTCGGCGCGGGCGGCGGCGCGAAGTTGTTGGGCCAGTCCCTTGCCTTCGAGCAACGTTGCGGTCATGGTGCATTTCCAGGCAACTAACGTGAACATAAGCCCTCGGAGAGGGGTGGGGGAAACCAGGTTTCCCCATACCCCACCCCGTGGGAGGGTTTGGGAGGGCTTTGCCCTCCCAAGAACAACCTATTTTCGTGCTGTTCGTGTGCGGCGGAGCCGCATGGACGGCTAACGTGAACATAAGCCCTCGGCGAGGGGTATGGGGAAACCGGGTTTCCCCATACCCCCGCGGACGCGGGCCGGAGGCCCGCGCACCCAGGCCCCGGCCCCTGGGAGGGTTTGGGAGGGCTTTGCCCTCCCAAGAACAACCTATTTTCGTGCTGTTCGTGTGCGGCGGAGCCGCATGGACGGCTGATGTGAACTGGGAGCGCGGGCAGCTTGCCCGCGGAGCCGTGACGAGGGCAGGCCGCCCGCGCCCAGGCCGTTTGCATCGGGCGTTGTGCGCCCCGCCAATGGGGCCTGATGTAATGGTCTTTGAGAAATTAATCCGCTATCCCGCGCTAGCCGTCGGGCTAAAGCCCTCGGCCAGGCAAGGCGAAGCCCGCCTGCGCGGGCTAGAGCGGATTATGTATTCAAAGACCATAACATAGGCTACGAGAGCCAATACGTTCACCTCAGCCCATGCGGCGCCGCAGCCCCCTCCCCCCGCTGGGAGAGGAGCAGGACTCCCTCCCCCAGCGGGGGAGGGCTGGGGAGGGGGCAGTCACCTTGCCCGCGCTCCCAGGAGAACTGTGAACACGTACTCCAACTACTGGCTGATGCGGCTCCGCACAATGGCGATGATCCCTTCGGTCTCTTCACTGAGGCCGATGGTCAGATCTTCCACCTGCGCGCGGGTCTCACGCGTGAAGAGTTGATCCTCCAGCCCGCTCAGGTTGATCTCGATGTTGAGGATGGCGCTCTGCACCGCTGCGCGGGCGAGCACGGCAGCCACGCCGACGTCGCTCACCACCAGCCGGCTGACCCTGGGCGCCAGGGCGGTGCAGAGGGGCAGAATACTGGCTGCGGCCTGGGCGATGCGCAGCGGCACCTCCGTGGCCTGGCGGGTGACCTGCTGGATGGCGGCCTGACGGGTGGCCGCGTCGGCCTCGGTGGTGCGCGGCAACTTATACGCCGCCGAGAGCCGCCCGAACACCTCGATGTCCTTCGCCGCCAGGTGTTGGAACTCGTGCCGCAACGCCTCGGAGCGCGCATGCACGCCGCGCACCTCATCTTCGATCGCCGCGAACTGCTTCTTGCCGACGGTGAGCGCGCAGACCATGCTCACCAACCCCGCCGCCATCGCCCCCGCGAGGGCCGCCACGCTTCCGCCGCCTGGCGCTGGCGCGTCCGAGGCCAGCGCGTCGAGAAATGCGCCGATTGGCTGGGCATCAAGTGGTTCTGACATGGTTCATGGCTCCTTCCGTCGTGCCGACCGGGTGGCGCGACACCGTTACCCCGTGGCTTGCAGCCCCCACGCAGCACACCGTTCCTGCGCTCGGAGCGGGCGCGGCAGCGCCACGGCTCCCTTCTGGCTGTTATTATACCAGCGTGATCGATCCATTGGGCAAGGCACTCCTCCCAGGGCTCTTGCAAAGTCACCTCCGGTGGGGGTGCGGGGGCGGCTCCGCCGCCCCCGCGATACTCTTTTTGGGTGTGCGCGGCGGCAAAGCTGCCGCGCACACCCAAAAACTGGGGTTTGGGGCAACGCCCCAAGGACTTTG
>Ga0209162_1000577_pt1 | contig 39747 bp, 41 predicted proteins | sample YNPNPMetaG_FD_187121 | JGI IMG/M metagenome (GOLD analysis project Ga0209162, IMG submission 187121) | Anoxygenic and chlorotrophic microbial mat microbial communities from Yellowstone National Park, USA - YNP NP MetaG (SPAdes) (version 2) ...
CGTGGAAAAGACGGTCGAGCTGGGACGAACGGCGCTCGTCTTGGTCCCGGAAATTGCTCTGAGCACTCAACTGGAAGGGCTTTTCCGAGCTCGGTTTGGCGAGAGCCTCGCGGTGTGGCACAGCGCCCTGGCTTCAGGGGTAAGGGACGACCAGTGGCGAAAGATAACTTCAGGGCGCACCGCAGTGATCCTCGGGGTGCGCTCGGCGGTTTTGAGTCCCGTGAAAAATGTGGGCTTGATCATCGTGGATGAAGAGCACGACAGCTCCTACAAACAGGAGGAGCGGCTGCGTTACCACGCTCGGGATGTGGCGGTCATGCGCGCCAAGATCGCGAACATTCCCGTGATCTTGGGCTCCGCCACCCCGTCGCTCCAATCTTTTCATCACGGCCGAACGGGCCGCTACACTTTGGTAACGCTTTTCAAGAGAGTTGAAAACCGTCCGCTGCCCCACATCCACATTGTGGACATGAGACGCCAACGCGGTCCCTTTCGCGTCATTTCCCCCGAGTTGCAGAAGGCCCTTGAAGAGACGTTTGAAGACAACGGCCAAGCCATGCTTTTCCTGAACCGTCGAGGGTTCGCTTCCTTTTTTTTGTGCCGCACGTGCGGCGCGGTCCTCCAATGCCCCCATTGCGCCGTGAGCTTAACGTATCATCAGAGTCTGCAGCGGGTCCTGTGCCATTACTGCGGGCATGAAGAACCGGTTCCCGGGGTCTGCCCCCTGTGCGCCAAGGGGGTTATAATTCCGTTTGGGTTTGGGACGGAACGGGTCGAAGAAGAGCTGCGGCAGAAGTTCCCTCAGGTGAAGACGGTTCGTGTGGACCGGGACGCCATGACATGCCCGGCCAAGCTCGTCCGGACCCTTGACGCCTTTCGTTCCCGCAAGGCCCACGTCATGGTGGGGACGCAAATGATCACCAAGGGGCACGACTTTCCCCATGTGACCCTGGTGGGTGTCATCAATGCGGATACGTCGCTGCAGATCAGCGACTTTCGTTCAGGGGAAATCACTGCGCAGCTTCTCATGCAGGTGGCGGGCCGGGCCGGCCGCGGCCAAAAACCGGGCCGGGTCGTCATCCAGACGTACAATCCACACCACTACGTCATCCAATCGGCGGCCGCGTTGGACTACGGGCATTTCTGCGAACACGAACTGGCCACCCGCCGAGCCCTCCAGTATCCGCCGTTTACGAGGATGGCTCGGCTGCTGGTGACGGGGCCGCAGCAAACCACGACCGCTCAAGCCGCCGCAGAACTCGGCCGGATCGCTCGGGAAACAAAAGCCGCGCTGGAATCCCAGGGCATTCCTCTGGCGGTCTTGGGCCCTGCCCCCGCGCCTTTGCAGAAGTTGAAAAAGCGTTTCCGTTACAATCTCTACGTGAAAGCCTGGCGCGCGGAGGACCTTCAGGCCTTTGTGGAAAAAATCCTGCAGGGTGTTTCGAAGGCCGCCGGTTTCGAAGCTGTTCGTGTGGCGGTGGATCGCGATCCCGTCTCGAGCCTGTGAAAAGAGAGCGTGCCCGTTTTCCCGAAGCTTGCAAATTCGGCGGTGGACCATTACTGTGAAGTCACTTGGACACCGCATGTGTCCGTGTGCCCATGGAAACCATGACGAGGCGGAAAATGGCTGTGCTTGATATTTGCGTGTATCCGGATCCGGTCCTTCGCGAAAAGGCCCGCCCTATCGACACCGTGGACGGCGCCGTGCGAAAGCTCATGGACGATATGGTCGAAACCATGTACAACGCCCCGGGAATCGGTCTGGCGGCGAATCAGGTGGGACGGCCCGTTCGGCTTATCGTGGTCGACCTTCAGAGAGAAGACGACCCACACGGTCTGATCAGGCTTGTCAACCCGGAAATCGTTGAGGCGCACGGCGAGATCGTGTGGGAAGAGGGGTGCTTGAGCGTCCCCGAATTCTTCGCCGAGGTCCATCGCTCCGAAAACGTGGTCGTGCGCGGGCTGAATGCGGACGGAAAACCGATGGAGATCCACGCCGAGGGATTGCTCGCCGTCGCCCTTCAGCACGAAATCGACCATTTGAATGGGCGCCTTTTCATCGATCATCTGAATCCCATCAAGCGGGACATTTTCAAGAGAAAATGGAAGAAGCGGCTTCTCGAGGCGTCGGCGTGACGGACGACCCGGTGAGGGTCGTTTTTTGCGGCACGCCGGATTTTGCCGTGCCCACACTGGAAGAACTCCATCGAAGCGGTGCGCACATTCTTGTGGTGGTCACCCAGCCGGATCGGCCTAAAGGCCGGGGCCGAAAGCCGAGCCCCCCGCCGGTCAAGACGGCGGCGCTGCGGCTGGGTCTGCCTGTCATCCAGCCGGAACGGATTCGGAATCCGGAAGTGATCCGCGCGCTGACGTCTCTCGATGCCCATTGCCTCGTCCTCGTGGCTTACGGGCAGTTGCTTCCCAAGGCGCTTCTCGAGGCCTTTCCCTTGGGCGCTTTGAACGTCCACCCTTCTTTGCTCCCTCGATACCGCGGCGCGGCCCCCATTCAGCGAGCCATCCTCAACGGGGACACAGAAACCGGCGTTTGCATCATGCTCATGGACGAGGGCATGGACACCGGGCCTGTATTGGCTGCGGAAACGGTGCCCATCCGTCCCCAAGATACCTTCGGCACCTTGCACGACACTCTGGCCCGCCTCGGTGCGCGGCTCTTGTGCCGCACGCTGGATGCCTGGCGGCGCGGCCGGTGTCGCCCCGTGCCGCAGGACCATGGCCGAGCCGTGCCAGCTCCTCCCGTCCAAAAGCAGGAAACCCACGTGGATTGGCACCAACCGGCGTCTTCCGTATGGTGTCGGATTCGGGCCTTTGACCCGTGGCCCGGTGCCTACGGCTACCACGGATCCTCCCGAATCAAGTTTTTTGACGCCCGAATGTCTTCCTATGCCACGGATGGCGTTCCCGGAGAAGTCGTCGGCCTATCGCGGGAGGGCCTACTCGTGCGTGCCGGGGACGGCACCGCCGTGGTCATCGGAACCCTTCAGCTGGAAGGAAAGAAAGCGGTGCCCGCGGAAGCCTTTCTGCGAGGGTACGATCTTCCCGAGGGCTCGGTGTTTCACTGACATGGGCGCCGGCTTTAGAATCCCCAGCAACCCATGGACGTTCGTTCGCGTTCAGTGGCGGTTCTTACTTCCGTAAACCGGCAGGGCCCTCCGTTGCCATGCGCCTCGTTCCTTCCGAAAAATCCCTGATGGTTCTGCTGCTGGTCCTGTCCGGCCTGCTTGGCGGCGTCACCCTGGGATTGCTCTTTGTGGTCCCCTACTGGGGTTTTGCACGCATTCACCCGTCGCTTCCACGCATCGCGGGGTTTTTTTTCGCGCTGCTCATCACGGGGCACCTCGCCGCCGTTTCCCTTCTTATCGCCGCAGTCGTGCTCGGCCGGGATGTGCCCTTTTCCGCCTCCTTGCGCCGCATGAGCGCCAAGGGGCTTCTGCCGCTTCTCATCGCCGTCGGGCGCCTTCTGGGCGTGCCCAAGAAAGCCGTGCAGCACGCCTTTGTGGAGGTCAACAACGAACTGGTCATGACGTCTTTTCGTTCGGGGAAAAAACCCCGAAACGTCCTGCTGCTCATGCCCCACTGCATCCAACTGTCCCAGTGCAGGGTGCGGGTCACCTTTGATGTGGAAAACTGCAAAAGATGCGGCCGCTGTCCCATCGCCGAGCTCTTGGAAATCAAGAAACACTACGGGATCGACCTCGCCGTGGCGACGGGGGGAACCATCGCACGGCGCATCGTCGTGGAAACCCGGCCCGATCTCATTGTGGCCGTGGCGTGCGAACGGGATTTGGTGAGCGGGATTCAGGACACGCTGCCTTTGCCGGTCTACGGGATTTTCAATGAACGACCTAACGGACCCTGTGTGGACACCAAAGTCCCCATGACGGAACTCCGGTCGGTCCTGGAGCGCCTTTTTGAGGGAAATGACGGAAAAGGTCATGGATGACGTACGATCCCTTGCCTATCGCCTTCTGCTGCAGATGGACAAAAGGCCGGCCCATCCCGATCGGCTCCTTCGCGTGGCGCTGGCTCGAAACCCGGCTCTGGACCCTCGGGACCGCGCTCTTCTCACCGAACTCGTCTATGGGGTCTTGCGTTGGCGCCGACGTTTGGACTGGCATGCCCGAGTGCTCAACGAAGGGAAAAAAATCGACGCGGATGTTTTGGCCCTCCTTCGCCTCGGCCTTTACCAAATCCTTTTTTTGACAAAGATTCCGGCCCATGCGGCGGTGCATGAGACGGTGGAAGTGGCCAAGACCGCCCATGGAAAGCGGGTGGTCGGCTTTGTGAACGCGGTGTTACGCCGAGCACTACGCCTCGGCGATGCGTGGCCGTGGCCGGATCCTCGGCATGATCCCGTGGCGTATTTGTCCGTCATGACGTCTCATCCGGAGTGGTTCGCCGAATACGCCCTGAAACGATGGGGATTGAAGGAAGCCTACGCGGTTCTTTCGGCGAACAATGAGCCCGCGGGAACGACGTGTCGGGTCAATGTGCTGAAGGTCCATCGAGACGAGGTCATTCGCTGGTTTCGGGAAAGGGATGTGGCGACCGAGCCTTCCCCCTATTTGCCGGAAGCCGTTCGCATGGGAGCGCTTCGTATGGATGTGGCCGCCTGTGACCCTTTTGTCCAGGGATGGATTCAGGTTCAGGACGAGGCGTCCCAGATGGTTTCGCTCGTGGTGGATCCAAAGCCGGGGGAGCGCCTTCTGGATCTGTGCGCCGGTTTCGGCGGAAAAACTACCCATTGTGCGGCCCTCATGGGCAATGAGGGCGAAGTGGTTGCGGTGGATCGCGAGGCGTGGAAGCTCGAGGCGCTTCGGGAAAACGCCGATCGGCAGGGGATTCGATGCATTAGGGTCACCGCTGCGGACGCCCTTGAGCTGGATCCGGCCAGGACGGGTCTTTTCGACCGCGTCCTTGTGGACGCCCCCTGCACGGGATTCGGCGTGCTTCGACGAAATCCCGACATTAAATGGCGCCGGGCGGCTCGATCGCCTTACCGAGCGAGCCTCACCCAAAAGGCCTTCTTGCGCCAGGCGGCTCGTTTTGTTAGAAGGGGCGGGATTTTGGTTTACGCCACCTGCACCATCTTTGAGCTGGAAAACCACGGGGTGGCCGAAGAGTTCTCCAGGGATTTTCCCGATTGGGTGTTGGAGTCGGCGGCGGACGTCCTTCCCCAATCGTGCCGGGCCATGACCGATGGGCCGTACCTGAGCACATGGCCGCACCGGCACGGCACGGACGGCTTTTTCGCAGCCCGGTGGCGCCGCCTGTAGGAGCGTGCCTGAAAACCCCTTTTGGAGGTCCTCCTCAAAAAATGGGTGAAGGCATGCTGCGGGGTCGCGGCTTAAGCCGCTCCTCCAACATGTGTTCTCGGAAAGGCCCGTAGAACGTTTTCCGAAAAGGCCCTTGGGGGGCGCTCCCAACGCGAGGCAATGCCATGGGAAAACAAAAACTCGCCTCATCCATCTTGTCGGCGGATTTCGGCCGGCTCGCCGAAGAAATTCGGGCCGTGGAAGAAGCCGGCGCCGATTGGATTCACGTGGATGTCATGGACGGCCATTTTGTGCCCAACATCACCATCGGGCCGGATGTGGTCAAGGCCGTGCGCCGGGCGACGAGCCTACCCGTGGACGTCCATCTCATGATTTCGGAACCCGATCGCTACCTGGAAGCCTTCGTGGAAGCCGGAGCGGACTGGCTCGGGGTGCATGTGGAAGCCAGCGTGCACCTGCATCGCACGGTGCAGCGCATTCGGGAATTGGGAGCCAAGGCGGCGGTGGCGCTCAACCCGGCCACCCCCCTGTGCCTCGTGGAACCCATTCTCCCCCACGTGGATATGGTGCTCCTCATGACCGTCAATCCGGGCTTCGGGGGGCAAAAATTTATTCCTTCGGTGCTTCCCAAGATTCGGCAATTGCGCCGATGGATCGACGAACGATCCCTGCCCGTGCTCCTTCAGGTGGACGGCGGGGTCAGTGTGGACACGGTGGACGCTTTGGTGAAAGCCGGCGTGGATGTTTTTGTGGCCGGCTCGGCCGTCTTTCAGGGGTCCGATTACCGACGAACTGTGGGCGCCCTGAAGGAACGGTTTCGCGACGATCCGCCGTGACGGGGGAAAGGCGGCCCGATTCCGGGGGGGCGGGCCGATCAAAGACGTACCGGAAAATGCTAAGGAGAGGGTGATGGACGTGAAAAAAGTGTGCGTTTTGGGAGCCGGCATCATGGGGTCGGGCATCGCCCAAGTGCTGGCCCAGGCCGGCTACGAGGTGGCTTTGCGGGATATCGAGCAGCGGTTCGTGGAAAAGGGCCTGAGTGGGATCAAGGGGAATTTGGATCGTGCCGTGGCCAAAGGCAAAATGGATGCGGCCGAAGCCGAAGCCGTCATGGCCCGCATTCACGGCACCACGGACATGGCGCAGGCGGCCACCGGAGCGGATTTCGTCATCGAGGCGGTCATCGAAAACATGGACCTCAAACGCAAAGTCTTTCAGGAACTGGACAGCCTGTGTGGGCCGCAAACGATCCTGGCGTCCAACACCTCGGGGCTTTCCATTACCGAAATGGCGTCCGTGACGAAACGCCCGGATAAGGTCATCGGCATGCATTTCTTCAACCCGGTTCCAGTGATGAAACTGGTGGAAATCATCCGCGGCTTGGTCACGGGGGACGACACCTTCGAAACGACCAAGGCTCTGGTGGAAAAGATTGGCAAGGTGCCCATCGAAGTCAAAGAAGCCCCGGGGTTCGCGGTCAACCGCATTTTGTGCCCCATGATCAACGAGGCCATTTTCGTCTATTCGGAAGGAATCGCCTCGGCGGAAGATATCGACCGGGCCATGACCTTGGGTGCCAATCATCCCATCGGTCCGTTGGCTCTGGCCGATATGGTGGGCCTGGATACGCTTCTTTTCGTCTTGGAAGGGCTCCACAAGGAACTGGGGGAAGACAAGTATCGACCGGCTCCTCTGCTGCGCAAAATGGTCCGGGCGGGCTATTTGGGGCGCAAGAGCGGCCGCGGGTTTTACGATTACTCCAAGTAGAGCGAGAGGGATTCGATGAGCAACGATCGAGACGTGGTCATCGTGGCGGCGGCACGGACGCCCATCGGCAAATTCGGCGGGTCCTTGAAGGATGTGCGGGCGTCGGCCTTACTGGCTCATGTGATGACCGAAGTGTTGAAGCGGGCGGGGAATTTGGCGCCGAGCCTTCTCGACGAAGTGGTCACCGGCGATTGCGTCCAGTGTTTCGACGAAGCGAACACGGCCCGCACGGCCATGCTTCGCGCCGGTTTTCCCGTGGACATTCCGGCCCACACCATCCAACGGCAGTGTGCTTCCAGCATGCAGGCCTTGGCGGCTGCCGCTCAGATGATCAAGGCCGGGGACGCCGACGTGGTCATGGTGGGCGGGGTGGAATCCATGAGCTCGGCGCCCTATTACCTGCCCAACGCCCGCTGGGGCATGCGCCTCATGAACCATGAGGTGGTGGACAGCGTGTGGGAAATGCTGCATTCCGGAAGCCGCCTTCTTGGCCATCCCATGATCATGGGGGTGACGGCGGAAAACCTTGCGGAAAAATACGGCATTTCCCGACAGGATCAGGACGAGGTGGCCCTTCGCAGTCACCAAAATGCCGAAGCGGCCATCAAGGAAGGCCGGTTCAAGGACGAAATCGTTCCTGTGGAGATTCCGGGGCCCAAAGGCACAAGCACTTTGTTCGAGCAGGACGAACATCCTCGGTTCGGCCTGACCATGGACGACCTGGTGCGGCTGAAACCGGTGTTCAAAAAAGACGGCACAGTGACGGCGGGCAATTCCTCGGGCTTGAATGACGGAGCGGTGGCGGCTTTGGTCATGAGCCGGGCCAAGGCGAAAGAACTGGGGCTACAACCCATGGCCCGCGTGGTCGCTACGGCAGCCGCCGGCGTGGAACCCGAATACATGGGCTACGGGCCGGTTCCGGCGACCCAAAAAATCCTCAAAAAAACAGGCATGTCCCTGAAAGAAATCCAATTGATCGAACTCAACGAAGCCTTTGCCGCCCAATACATTGCCTGCGAACGCGGTTTGGGGCTGGACCGCTCCATCACCAACGTGAACGGAAGCGGCATCGGGCTGGGCCATCCCGTGGGCTGTACCGGGCTGCGCATCGTGGTGTCCCTCATCTATGAAATGGCTCGGCGCAATCTTTCCCTGGGCTTGGCCACCTTGTGTGTGGGCGGCGGCATGGGGATGGCGACCCTTCTGAGTCGGGAATAAACGACGGACCGGGTGCTGCCCTTTCGAACAGGGAGCCATGGCTCGGGAGCGCCGGCGCGAAGCCTGCAAAGCCTGCGGGCGAAACGCGCCGCGCTCCCGATTTTTTTTGAGAGCCGGGCGCTTTCAGACTGAAAGGCCCAGGCGTTCCAACAGTTCGGGAGTGGGACGACCCGAATTGTCCCAGCCCCTCAGTTTGTAATAAAGGGGAAGCATCTTTTCCAGTTCGCACACATGCCCCTTGGCGGGGCCGACGGGCATGGGTTCCCGCGTGATACGGGGAGGCAGGGTGTCGTCCTTGGCGTCGAAGCCCGCTTTGACCAAAAAGATCCGTTCCGCGTTGATGATCCGTTCCGCGGCGGTCATGAGGCTTTCCATGGTATAGTCGGCTCCCGTCACCGCGTTTAGAAGCCCCAGAATCCGAACGGGGCGGATGTCTTTGGTCTTGGTCACCAGGTTTCTTACGGAGAAAAACACGCACAAGCCGGCGGAATCGATCAGGGCAAAAACGTCCTGCCAATCTTTGACGATCTGGGGTTTGTCTTCCCAGGTCAGAGGATCCACCAGAAGGGGCACCCCGAGGATTTCGATATAGGCGGGATCGCCCCGCATGTGGCTCGCCCCGATGGGCGACGTGGCGTAGGCCAGTCCCATGCCCTTTTCGGCGCGGGGTTCGTAGCCGGCAAATTCCTGCCCTTTGGACACCATGGCCAGCTCCGGACACCCGTATCGGGTGGCCAGCCGCAGGCTCCCTTCGGCCAGTTGGTCGCCGAAACCTTCGCGAAGCGCTGTCTTGCGGACCATTTCCACCAGGCCGTGAGCGTCGCCGAAAGGCAGCGGCTGTCCAATGGTCTTTTCGTCCAGAATACCCCGTTCGTACATTTCCATGGCACAGGCGATGGTCGCCCCGGCGGAAATGGTGTCCAGGCCCATTTCGTTGCAGATGTAGTTGGCCTTGATGACGGCGGCCAAGTCCCGGACACCGCAGTTGCTGCCCAGAGCGTACACCGTCTCGTATTCGGGTCCTTCGCCTTCCCCTTGAAACGGCCCTTCGGCCACGCGCGTCACCCGGCCGCAGGAAATGGGGCAGCTGTAACAGGATTTGGTCCGCACCAGGTACTTTTCCGTGAGGACCTCTCCGCCGATATCCTTCCAATGTTCAAAGGTGCCTTGCTGAAAGTTCCGCGTGGGATAGGCGCCCACGTTTTGGGTGCCTGTGGACGTAATGGCCGTTCCGTAGACGCGAAGGGGCAAAGGCCCTTTTTTGGTGGCTTCTTTGAAGCCGGCCATGATTTCCTTCAGGAGCTTCTTGAAGGCTTCGGGGTCATGAATGGGCACCTTTTGCGTGCCAAACACGACGACCCCTTTGAGATTCTTGGATCCCATGACGGCGCCCACTCCCGATCGGCCTGCCGCCCGATCCTTGTCGTTCATGATGCCGGCAAAAAGAACACGGCGTTCCCCCGCAGGGCCGATCACGGCCGTTTTGGCGTCGTCCAGGGTTTCCCGGCGCAGGATTCGATCCGTCTCATGGGTGTCTTTTCCCCAAAGATGCCCGGCCGGGCGCAGTTCCGCCGTCCCTTCGCACACCCACAGATAGACGGGTTCCGGGGAACGGCCTTCGAAAATGATCCCGTCGAATCCGGCCTTTTTGAGCATGGTGGGAAATTGTCCCCCGGCGTTGGAACAGGTCAGCGCTCCGGTGAGCGGCGATTTGGTCATGACCATATAACGGGCGCCGGTGGGCGTTCCGGTTCCCGTGAGGGGGCCGGTGAGGAAGATGAGCTTGTTTTCGGGCGAGAAGGGATCCACGGTGGGCGAGACTTCATCCAAAAGCATCCGGACCCCCAGGCCCCGTCCGCCCACGTAATCCACGGCTTTTTGCCGATCCAAAGGTTCCACGGCGGTCGTTCCCGTCGTCAAGTCAACCCGCAGGATTTTTCCTATCCATCCCATGACCGTCCTCCCGCGCTTGCCGCTCGATTTTTCAGGGTTTTTCCTTTAATCTAAAAGGGCTTTTTAGGCATCGCCGAATCTGTTTTCCCCGAGCCCCAGAGCGTCGAGCCCAGCGGAACCATGAAGATTCACGTCGAAAGTTTCGCCACATATCGAGACTATACGCGAAACCTTCCCGCGGACAAGTCCATGGAAGTGCCCGAAGGGACCCGTGTGGCGGAGGTGCTGGCCAGGCTTGGCGTTCCCGCGGACGCGCCGAAGATTCTTCTTGTAAACGGCAGAGCCCGAACGCCGGACACCGTTCTTCGGGAAGGCGACTCGCTGGTCTTTTTTCCTCCTTTGGAAGGCGGCTGATCAGAGACCCAGGTACGCTTCCCGGATCGTGGGATCGTGGAGCAGTTCCGCCGAAGGGCCTTCGCGGACAATTCGGCCCGTTTCCATGACGTAAGCCCGGTCGCTGTTTTTGAGCGTCATTTCCACGTTCTGCTCCACAAGCAGGACCGTCATGCGGCGGCGGATTTCTCGAAGCTGCTCGAAGATTTCCTTGACGACCAGGGGGGCAAGCCCCAGGGACAGTTCATCGATCAAGAGGATGTTCGGAAGGGCCATGAGCGCCCGGCCAATGGCCAGCATCTGTTGTTCGCCTCCCGAAAGGGTTCCCGCTCTTTGGGTCCAGCGCTGTCGCAGAATGGGGAACATGGCGGTGACCCAGTCCATAGACTGAGCCATGCGCCTACGGGCTTCTTTTCGGTAGGCCCCCATCTCCAGGTTTTCCTTAACGGTCAGATCCTTGAAGACCCGCCGACCTTCGGGAACGCAGGCCACACCTAGCCGAACCACATGATGAGGCGGCAGAGGGCCGATATCCGTGCCGTTGAGGCGCACGAAGCCCCGGGCGGGCTTCAGCAGGCCCATGAGGGTTCGAATCAGGGTGGTTTTGCCCACCCCGTTGGCGCCCACGACGGCCACGGTTTCCTTCTCCCGCACGGCAAACGAAAGCCCCTGTAGGACCCTATTTTCCCCGATAAAGACGTGAAGGTCTTGGACCTCAATCATCCGCTTCCCCCAAATAGGCCTCGATCACGCGAGGGTCGTGCACCACCGCCGCCGGTTCACCTTCACACAACAGCCGCCCGCGATCGAGGACCAGGAGCTTTTCCACAACCTGCATGAGGGCGCCCATGACGTGTTCGATCCACAGGATAGTGACCCCGAAACGGTCCCGAATGGCGCGAATGAGATCCAAGGCTCTCAGAATTTCCCCGGTGTTGAGGCCGCCCAAGACTTCGTCCAGAAGGACAAGCTTGGGGCGCGTGGCCAGAGCCCTCGCGATTTCCAAAAGCTTTTTGTGGATCAGGTTCAAGTGGCGGGCTTCAGTGTGGATGAAGTCTTTTAGGCCGACGAACTCCAGAAGTTCTTCCACCTGAAGGCGTCGAGTGGCCGTGTCCCCGGTGAAGCCGTCGCGGCCGATAAGGCCCACCACCACGTTTTCGTAGCAGGTCATGTCGCTGAAGGGACGCGCGATTTGAAATGTTCGAGCAATGCCCTTGCGGCATACGTGGTAGGGTTTGCTGCCGGTGATGTCTTCGCCGCAAAACCGGATGGTGCCCTCATCACATGGAAAGGTTCCTGCGATCAGGTTAAAAAGCGTCGTTTTTCCGGCGCCGTTGGGCCCGATGAGCCCCACGATGCGGCCCTCTTCGATCTCGAAACGGACACCGGCAACGGCCACAAGACCGCCGAAACGTTTCACCACATCCTGAACTTCCAAGAACGCCATGGCCATTCCTCACGAGAACAGAGCCCGCATGCGCCGCTGCCACAAGCCCATCAGGCCTTGAGGGGCGAACCGGCAGACGACGAGGGCGATGAGGCCGAAAAGGAGCACATGAAATTGGCCGTAGATGCGGATGTATTCGGATAGGAACTCGAGAAAAACGGCGCCCACGATCGGCCCGACGAAGGTGCCCATGCCGCCGATGACCGTCATGGCCAAAACGAAAAACATGAGATTGAGCGACAGAATTTCGGGGGTGATGAGCTGATGGTAGTGGCCGTACAAAGCACCGGCCAGGCCGGCCATGGTGCTGGAGATGACAAAAGCGGCCAGGCGCACCTTGACCACATGGATGCCCAGAGAAGCCGCCGCGGTTTCATCGTTTTGGACCGCTCGAAAGGCCGTGCCCAGATCGGAACGCACGATGGCACGAATGGCGAAGAGGACCAAGACAGTGGCGACCCCCATGAGGAAATAGGCGGCGGTTTTGGAATAAACGGGAAGGATGAAAGGAACCGAAAGGCCCATGGTGCCTCGGGTGAATTCATATTCGTTGTCGATGATGATGCGCAACATTTCGGAAAAGGCGAGCGTTGTCAGCGAGAGGTAAATGCCGCCCATGCGGATGCACAGCACGCCGAGCAGCAGGCCGAGAAAGGCGGCGACGGCCATACCCAAAAGGGCCCCGAGAAGCGGCGGCAGATGAAAATGAATGGCCGCCAAGCCGGAAACGTAGGCGCCAACGCCGGCAAAGGCGGCGTGGGCAAACGAAACCTGCCCGGTGTATCCTGCCAGCAGGTTCCAGCTCGAGGCCATCATGATGTAAAAAAGGCACAAAATGCCCGTATGCAGCCAGTACTCTCCCGCAAGAAAGGGAAAGACGCACAGCCCGACGACCAGGAGAAAGGGGAAGGCTGGGATCCAACGGCGCGGCACGAGAAGCTCCTTTGTGAGACGCAGCCTCTAAAGCTGTTTGCGGCCGAATAGCCCCGTGGGGCGGACGGTCAGAACCAGCAGAAGAATGAAGAACCCGAAAAAGTGCTTGTAGCCCGAAGACACATACGCGGACCCCAGATTCTGGACCAAGCCGAGGATCAGCCCTCCGATGACGCAGCCGCCGAGACTGCCCATGCCTCCCAGCACGACGACGATGAAGGCCGTGAGACTCACCCCCACGCTCACCGTCGGCGTGACAGGAAAAATGGGCGCCAGAATGACGCCGGCCGCAGCGGCCAAAGCACATCCCAAGGCGAAGGAAAACATGTTGACCCCGTCGGGGTTAACCCCCACCATGGCCGCCATTTCGCGGTCTTGAGCCACTGCCCGAACCGTTTTGCCGAACCAGGTTTTCTTTACCACACCAAAGAGTCCCGCGATGACGGCGGCTCCCACCCCCAGGGCGGCCAATCGCTGGTTGCCGTAATAGAAAAGGCCGAACAGGTGCGTGGAACCGTCGACCCAGTTGGGGGGTTTTTGCGGGTAGGGGCCGAAGATGAGTAGGTAGGCGTTTTGCAAGACAATGGACAGGACGAAAGTGATGATCAGGGATGCCATGTCGTTGCCGTAGGTGTTTCGAATGAGGGTCCGTTCCACGAGGAGGCCGAAAAGGAAAACCAAAACGACGGCAAGCAGCGCGGCGACGGCCACGGGAAGGCCCAAGGCCCGGGCGAACAGGGCGCTGAAATAGCCGGCCAAGACATAAAGCTCCCCGTGGGAAAAATTAATGACGTTCATGATGCCCACGACGAGGGAAACGCCCAGAGCGGACAGAGCATAGATGACGCCGAGCAGGAGACCGTTGGTGCAGTAGAGAAGGAGATCCTGCATGCGCGAAGTTCCTCTGTAACCCTTCGGTTTAACGGGAAAGAGCCCTGTTTTGGTTTTTGTGGGAGCGGCCTTTCTGCCCAGCACCCATGCCGATCGAGGAAAAGCCTGACCGAGAATGTCATTCTGTGTTTGCGGCGTCTCTCTTTAAAAATTCACCATAGAGACGCAGAGCTTTCTTTTCTTTTGTGCCGCGCCGCTGAGAGGCCGGCGCGGCACAAGAGGCACCCTTCGGGAATCTTTCCGCAAACACCCGCAGGAGACACCCCTTTCCTTTTTCGGACAGCCTCCTGGTAGGAGCCGGGCGGGCTGGCGCGCCGCCCGCCCAAGCGCCCTTACTTTTTCAGCTCACCCGTCTTGACGTTCATGGGATAGACCACCACCTGCTCCTTGTTTTGCCACTGCACGATGAGCATGGGCGGCTGCCACTGGTGGTATCGATAATCGCCCTTTTCCAAGCCGAACTGGACCACACCGCTGCCCACTTCCAGCTTGGTCTTTTCCAGAGCGTCCACGACCTTTTCGCTGTCCGTCGATCCGGCCCGACGCAGCGCGTCGGCGGCGATGAGCAACACGTCATAGATGGAACGGGACTTGTAATCGGTGGGCTCTTTTCCGAATTTTTTCGTGTAGGCCTCTCGGAATTTTTTCGACACTTGGTTGAAGTCCACCTTGGCGTGCATTCGGGACAGGAAAAGCTCCAAATTGCCCGCATCCCCCACGTTCTGCCAAAACTCGGGCCAGAGGCTCGGCGGGCCGGCCCCTTCGAGAATCAAGGCTTTTTTCGGAAACAGCCCGGTTTCGTTGGCTTGGGCGATGAAATAGTGAACCCCGAAGCCATAAATGAAGGCCAAAACGAGATCGGGTTGGAACGCCGCGATTTTGTTCAGTTCCGTATAATGATCCTGGCTCTGGCGTTCCGTTTCCACGGTCATGAATTCCACGCCCATGGCCTTGAGGCCATCCTCGGCCAGTTTCTTGATGCCCAGGCCCCAATCGGTGTTTTCCGCCACGATAGCCACGCGTTTGAAGCCGTAATCCTTGACGAAGCCTAGCAGATTGTCCTTGACGACCCCGCTGTTACACGGACCGGCTCGAAAGACGTACCGGGAATTCTTGGCCGTGATGTCGTCGGCCCAGGCTTCGGCGATGATGAGCGGGTGTTTGTAGCGGTCGGCGATGGGGACTTCCGCCAGGGCGCAGGACGAATGGCTTTCGCCCACCGTGACCACCACTTGGTCCTTGGTGATGAGCTTTTCAAAACCTGAGGCGGCCTTTTCCGGCGTGCCGCCCGTATCTTCAAAGACCACCTCCATCTTTTTGCCCAAAACACCGCCCTGTTCGCCGTTGATCACATCCAGGGCGAGGGCGATGCCTTCTTCAAAGGCGGTGCCTGTGGCCGCCGCCGGTCCGGTGCGCGGCCCCACAACCCCGACCTTGATTGTTTCCGCCGCGTGCGCGGAAAAGAACCCTGCCAAGCACAGTCCGACCACCATCGATGCCACTACCAATCTTTTCCAGACCATTCGAAGCCTCCTTCCTTGTAGGCCCACACAGAAAGGGGTGCCCGAAACTCCACACCCCACAACGCCTCTCACGATGTCGCATCCAACCCCAAAATGGATCGCGCCTCATCGGGGCTCGCCACCTCGCGGCCCAGTTCCCGAGCGATCCGCACGATGCGTTCCACCAGCTGTTCGTTGGAAGCCAGTTCCCCTTTGCGGTAGTAGATGTTGTCTTCCAAACCGACGCGGACGTGCCCTCCCAAAACGATGCCCAAAACGTTCATGGGCAACTGGGCGGCGCCGATGCCGGAGACGGTCCATGTGGCGTCGGACGGAATGCTGTTTTTGAGATGCATGAGGTTTTCCGCCGTGGCTGGAATGGCGCCCTTAAGCCCCATGACGAAGTTGAAGTGGAGGGGCCGACGGGCCAGGCCGCGGGCCGCCAAGTCCAGCGCGTTGGCGATCATGCTCGTGTCGAAGATTTCCATTTCCGGCTTGATGCCGTACCGAAGCATGTCGGCGGCCAGTTTGTCGATGAGATCCGGTCCGTTGACGTAAACGGAGTCGGGAAAGTTGACGGACCCCGTGGTCAAGCTCGCCATTTCGGGACGCAGCCGCAAACGCGCGCTGCGTTCCTCATAGCCCATGCCGGCCCGTCCGCCGGTGGAAATCTGGACGATGAGCCGGGATCGGGCCCGAAGCCCTTCCGTGACTTCCTCAAACAGGTCGTAGCGCGGCGAGGGGGCCTGGGTTTGGGGGTCCCGCACATGCACGTGCACAACGGCCGCTCCCGCCGATTCACAGCGCAGAGCGCATTCGACGATTTCCTGCGGCGTGATGGGCACGTGGGGTGTCTTGGCCTTGGTGGGCAAAGATCCCGTCGGGGCGACGGTGATGACGAGCTTTTTCATCGGGCGACCTCGGAACGTCGAGAAACCCGTCTGACGGAAATCTGTTTGCTCAAGAGTTCCGCAATGATCTGGGCCGTTTCCTTGAGCGGCGGCAGGCATTGCTCCACGAGCTGCTCCACCGTGTAGCGGATCGTCGGCACGGCCACGTTGACGGCCGCCACAGGATGGCCGCGTCGCAAAACGGGAACGGCGATGGAACGCAGCCCCACGGAAAGCTCTTCATCGTTCACGGCATAGCCGCGGCTTCGCACCAGGTTCATCTCGTCGCGAAAAGCTTCCTCGGAAAGGATCGTGCGATGGGTCAGCGCATAAAAATGCAAACGCTTGATGAGATCCTCCCGCTCCTTGGTCGGGAGAAAGGCCGCCATGGCCTTGCCCATGGACGTGCAATAGACCGGAAGCCTGGCCCCAATGTGCAAGGGGTGCTTCATGATGGGTTCCGTGACGTAGCGATCCACGTAGAGAATATCCAGACCGTCCAGGACCGCCATGTTGACCGTTTCGCCCAATCGCCGGGACAACTCCTGAAGGTAGGGCTCACCCACCTGCCGAATGTCCATGCGACTCAACGCCGCATAGCCGAGGCTAAGCATCTTGGGAGCCAGCTGGTAATGCTTATCCGGCGTTCGATGCACATAGCCCAGCCGCACCCAGGTATAACAGAACCGCGAGACGGTCACCTTGTTGAGTCCGATGGCATCGGCGATTTCCGTCAGGTTGAGGGACCTTTCGGCCTGAGACAAAACTTCCAAGACCGCCATGCCCCGGGATAGGGACTGGATAAAGGTCCTGGACCCATCTTCCACGATCGTCACCTTCGGCGCCATTGGCTTCGCTCCCTCAGATCCACAAAATTTCACGATGCAAGGACTGGTTCTGCTAGGTAGAAAATAAGCGGGGCCGTGTCAAGCCGATTCTTGAGCCCGGCCGAAACAGGACGCTCCTACAAGGCGATCCGGAGGACAGGCAGGCCCGTTCCACCCATGGAGGCGATTTCTCCACGGCGCGTGGCCCATGGCGTCCCATCCCGGCCTTGAGGGGCTTCGACGGTCAGGCTAGGGCAGGGGATTGGACAGCGTGCGAGTGGCGGCGCGCACTCGATGGGCTTCGTCGTCGCGACGGCACGGAGGGCATAGGGGGATCCAGTCGAAAGAAAAGTCCGTGGATCCAAGGACCGCGGCGAGCTGATTGGAGAGCCTTCGCCGTATTTTTTCCGTGGTAAAAGGCTTACCGCACCGGCGGCAGCGCGTCAGCGGAAGAACCCATGTGATCTCGGGCGGGTGCGGCCGTGCCGCATCGGGGGCCAGCGGTTCCAAGGCGATGGCATTCACGGGGCAGACCTTTCGGCAGGCATCGCATGCTGCGGCACACAAGCTCGAAGCCGCAAAGCGCCGAAGCGCGTCCTCGTCCTTAAAGACGATGCGTTTTTCCGGGCATGAGGCGGCGCACGCAAAACAGCCGATACATTTGTCGACATCGATGCGCAGCCGTCGATCCGTTGGCGTCTCTTTCATCGCAGGTCTTTCTCCCTGAATGCTGCGCTCTTTTCCCTTTGGGCCTTGGGGCCAGGAAGGCTCTGCGAAAACGGGCCCGCCGCGACCGAGGGAACCATCCCGGCGAGGCGACGCCGCTTCAGAGGGCGTTGCAGCTCGTCGGTGATGGCCTCCGTCGGGCAGGTGAGCACGCACGCCGGGCGCTTTCCTTCCGCGCAGCGGGCCCGACACAGATCGCATTTGACCACGTTCGGCCACTGGAAAGGATCCACGGACAGAACCCCGAAGGGACAGGCCATGGCACACAGGCCGCATCGTGTGCACCGTTCGGCGAGAAGAACCACGCCGTGGGTTTTATCCCAGGCCAGAGCCTGCTCCGGGCACACGGCGGCGCAGGGACTGTTTTCGCACTGGCGGCACATAAGGGGCACGGGAAGGCCGTCGGCGAAGGCCAGGTGAATGCGGGACCCGCTGCCGTGGGCCATGCGGCAGGCCGTCTCGCAGGCGAAGCAGCCCGTGCAGCGCCTGAAGTCCACATGAAGAAAAGCGTTCATGGTCCGGTCCCTTCCATCTTTTCCAGTCGGCAGGCCGCCGTTTTGAATTCGGGGATTTTGGCGGCCGGATCCAGCACGTTCTGGGTGAGGGCGTTGGTTCCGGGAAAGTGAAAAGGCACGAAGACGACCCCGGGGCCGACGCTTCCGGTGACGTGCGCCTGAGCTTCCACGGTGCCTCGGCGTGTGACGATGCGCACCCGCTCACCGTGGCGGATTCCTTCCTGCGCTGCGTCTTCCGGGTGGATTTCCACGAAAGGATGCGGAGAACGGGTCGCGAGGCTGGGGCTGCGCCGGGTCATGGCACCGCTGTTGTAGTGTAGGGTCACACGGCCGGTGGTCAGGCAATAGGGAAAATCGGCGTCGGGTAGCTCGGGCGCTTCCCGAAACGCTACGGGATAGAGTCGGGCCAAGCCGTCTTCCGTGGCGAAACCATGTTCGTGAAGCACTGGCGTGCCCGAATGGCTTTCCTCCGGGCACGGCCAGGGAATACCTTCCGCGGCCGTGGCAAGCCGTCGGGGGCTTATGCCCCCGTAAGCGGGGATGACCCGGCGGATTTCTTCCAGAACGTCTTCCGGGCAGGTATACGGAAAGAAGGCCCCCAGTCCCAGCCGATGCGCCAGGTCCGTGAGGATTTTCCAATCGGGCCGGGCTTCCCCTGGAGGATCGACGGCTTTCGGCGACCATTGGACGCGTCGGTCCGTGTTGGTCCGGGAACCGCTCTTTTCCGCCCAGGCGGCGGCCGGAAGCACCAAGTGGGCCAGCTCGGCCGTTTCCGTTAAAAAGAGGTCCACGACCAGAAGGAAATCCAAGCGCTGAAGGTTTTCCAGGGTCTTTCGGCTGTCCGGGCTGGTCACGACGGGGTTTTCACCGATGGCGATGAGACCGCGCACCCTGTCCCCCGCCGCCTGTTCCATTTCGGTGACCGTCAGGCCCGGAAAGGCGCGCAGGGTTCCGGCGGGCAACCCCCACGCCCGTTCGAAGAAAGTGCGGGCGTCCGGATCCGACACCGGCCGATACCCGGGCAGCAGGCCGCTTAAGGCACCCATGTCGCACGCGCCCTGAACATTATCTTGACCGCGCAGCGGATAGATCCCGCATCCTTCCCGGCCTACGTTGCCCGTGACCAAGGCGAGATCGGCGCAGGCGCGGACGGTTTCGGTGCCGAGCACATGTTGGGTCACCCCCATGCAATAGATGAGCGACGCTCGAGGGGCTTTGGCGTAAAGCCGCGCGGCCCGGACGATGTCCCGCGCGGGCACGCCGGTGATGCGCGCCGCCCAGAACGGGTCGGTGTCCTTGACGGAGGCGCGCAGGGCTTCTGCGCCTCGAGTCCTTTGGGCGATGAAGGCGTCGTCGTGAAGCCCTTCCTGAAAAATCACATGAAGCATGGCCGCGAGAAGGGCGAGGTCGGTTCCGGGTTTGAGCGGCAGGTGCAGATCGGCGATCCAGGCAGTGGGAGTGCGCCGAGGATCGGCCACCACGATCCGTGCTCCTCGGTCCTTGGCTTCCTGCACCCAACGGAAAGCCACAGGGTGGTTTTCAGCCAGGTTGGATCCCACAAAGAAGAGGCACTGGGATCGGCCTAGATCCGACAGTGGATTGGTGGCCGCCCCCATGCCAAGCATGGGGCCGAGCCCCGTGAGCGTGCTGGCATGGCAGAGTCTCGCGCAATGATCCACGTTGTGGGTCCCCAGAACTCGGGCGAGCTTCTGCACCAGATAATTATCCTCATTGGACCCTTTGGCCGTGGATAGAAAGGCGAGCGCGTCGGGGCCGTGAGCAGTCAGGATCTTTCCTATGCGTTCCGCCGCCGTATCCAAGGCGCGGTCCCACGAAACGGGCTTCCATCCAGTGGGCGACCTCTCCAGCGGGCGCTGCAGCCGATCGGGATGGTTGAGCATTTCCAAGGCTGCGTGGCCTTTGGCGCACAGACGGCCGCCGTTGATGGGGGAATCCACGGCGTATTCCAGCCCGGCGACGCGCCCGTTTTGCACAAGAAGATCCAGGTGGCAGCCGACGGCGCAATACGGGCACACAGTGCGAACGGGGGTGACGGCGTTCATGGGGTCTGAGGGCTCCCTGAAGCGAGCATGTCTTCCACCTGCGGACCCCCGCGGGCGGCTTCCACAAATCGAGCCACCGTGCGGCGGCGCCGATCCGAGACGAAGCGGCTTTCCAAAACCAGGGCCTTGGTGGGGCAGGCTTCCACGCACGCCGGCTGATCCCGTCCCAAGCATCGATCGCACTTGACCACGTACCCGTTCCCTCGGCCGGGCTGAATCACCCCGAAAGGACAGGCCATCACGCACGCATGGCAGCCGATGCACCGGGGTTCCGTGTAGACCACCAGACGGCTGTCCTCGTCAAAAGCCAAAGCCCCCGTGGGGCAGCAGCGCACACACGGCGCATCTTCACAATGGCGGCACAGAAAAGGAGCGGGGCTGTCGCCCGCCTGTTCCACGAAAATGCGCCGCGACGGTTTGGGTTCTTCAAACACGGCGGCCAAAAGGGTCCCGCCTCGAGAATGGGCCACTCGACACGCGATTTCGCAGGAGCGGCATCCCGTGCACCGTTCCAGCCGCACCATCACCCTTTCTTTCACGCTTTGTTCCATAGCCGACTCCCTCAGCGCAATTTACAGCCCGAGAGCTTTCCTTTTCTGACGGATGTGATCCACAATGAGCCCCGCCGCTTTTTCCGGGTCGGGTTCCACGGCGAAGGAGGCACCCAGAAGCCCTCGAATGTCTTCAGTCAGGAGTTTGACGATCTTGGGGCTGCCGAAAATGGGCGGCGGTGTGCCGAGCACCGTGAACACACCGGAGGCTACGGCGTAACAGGCGATGGAGACGGCCTTTTCCGAGTACCATTCGGGGGCGGCGGCGGCCAAGGGAAGATCCGAAATGTCCGTGCCCAAGGTGTTGGCCAGGGCGGCGGCTAAATCCAGAATGCGCACGTTATCCACACAACTGCCCATGTGAAGGACCGGCGGGATGCCCAGGGCCGCGCATACCTTCTGCAAACCAGGTCCTGCCTGGGCCGCCGCTTCCGGAACCTTGAGGCCGGCTTTGGCATGGGCGACGGCGGCGCAGCCCGTGTCCACCACGAGAATGTCGTTTTCGATGAGCCGCCGGGTCAGGGTCACATGGCCGAAGTCGTGGCGGATTTTGGGGTTGTTACAGCCCACGACTCCGACGGCGCCTTGCACCGCTCCGGATTTGATGGCGTCGATCAATGGGGTCGGGCTGCCGCCGAGAGCCGCTACGATGGCTTCCACACTGAAGCCAGCCATCATTTTCGTCGGGGCGTTTGGCGGAGTGAGGATTTTGGCCGGAATGCGCCGGGTAAAGTTTTCCACCGCCATGCGGACCAAGTCCCGAGCTTTTTCCCGGGCCGTTTCGGGATGAAATTCATGGTGGGCCATGTGAGGGTACTTGGCCTTGTCGCTGGTGGAAACCATGAGCGTGTGATAGCAGGTGGCGATTTCTCCCAAAGCCGGCATGATGCACTGATAATCCACGAGCATCATGTCCACAAGCCCGGTGCTCAAGGCCAATTCCGTCATGAGATGATTGCCCGCCATGGGAATGCCGCGGCGCATAAGCAGTTCGTTGCCCGTGCAGCACAAGCCGGCCAGGTTGATGCCGGCCGCGCCCTTTTGCGAGGCCAGGGCAACCAGTTCAGGGTCTTGGGCGGCTTCGTAGATCATTTCGGATACGATGGGATTGTGCCCATGAAGGATGATGTTCACCTGGTCCGTTTTCAACACGCCCAGGTTGACTTGGGACGACACCGGCTGTGGAATGCCGAACAGGATATCGGAAACTTCCGTGGCGATGAGGGATCCTCCCCAACCGTCGGAGAGGGCGTTACGCAGCCCGTGGAGAAGCAGGCTTTGCCAGTCGTTGTCCACGCCCATGTGGGTGCGGTGCATCATTTCCGACGTTTCCCGGTCGATGCCCCGAGGTGTGATTCCCAGCTTCTCCCAAACGGCTCGCCGCTTTTCCGGAACCCTGGCCAGGAAAGTGAGGGCTTTTTTTCGGGTGCCGAATTCCTCCTCCATGGCATAAGCCAGTTCCACGGCCAAGGCTTCGGGCGTCTTGCCGTCGGCGGCAATGCCGAATTCCGCGGCCACCTTTTTAAGCTTTTCCGGGCTTCGAATGGTATAGCCCGGCGCACGGCCTTCGCCGACTTTTCGAAGCACCTCCACCAGGTCCCGACCGTGATCGGAATGGGACGCCGATCCGGCGGCGATCATGCGGCCTAGATTCCGGGCCACGATGATGTCCGCATCGGCACCGCACACACCGCGCTGCGGGCCGTCTCCAAAGGGGTCGATTCGGCACGGCCCCATGGAGCAATTACGGCAACTCAGCCCCAATTCGCAAAAGCCGCATTGCGGCTTTTGGGCTTCGTAGCGGTCCCAAACGGTTTCAAGGCCGTCTCGGGCGGCCTTTTCGAGAAACATTCGGCCGTCTTCAGTGATGGTGCGCCCTTGGATCTCGTCCTTTGTGAGCAACATGGCTTCTGCCCTCCTCATGAAAGATCTTCGGATCTCTCAACCCTGGAAACGGACGCCAAAAACGGACAAAAAGAGCTCAGGCAAGACCGCGCCGCAGCCGCGAGCCTCGGCCATTCAAGTGCCGATGGTTCGGCCGAAAAGGGGACCTGCGGCCCACGCCTTTCGACGAAAACCCTTGGGCAGCCTTCGCGTGCCGTCTCGCCCGCCTTCATGACGGTCCCTCCGGTGGCCCTCAAGCCGTCCGAAATATGCTGCCGGCACTGATGCGTGAGAATTTATACAAAAGTTATCGCAAAGACGGAAAGGCGGTCAAGACGCAGCCCGAGAAATCGGGAACACAGCCGAAAGGTGCCAGTCGGTACAGGAGACCCCCGATGAAGTGTCAAGGGTCAGGGCATAAGGAAAAAGTAAAGGGCTTTTTCCGAACCGGAGTCGAAATTGACGAAAACCACGCCGACGGTTTTCCCATCCACGCGACGGACCTCGCCCACGGCTTTCACCAGGGATTTGCGCTCATCGGTTAGAGGGATTTCAAGATGGACCAAATCCCCGATTTTGAGGCCGTGGGCCAAGGGGGTTTGAAAGCGGCAGCCGGTCAGCGAGATGTCTTGGACGATCATCTGCCGAAAGGGGCTGGTGGCATCGTCCGTTTTTTTTCGGTATTCTCCAAAGAGGAAGACTGACTTTCGATAGGCCTTGCGCATTTCCAAGGAGACCTTGAAGGCATGGCCGCACGGGCAGCGTACCGTGATATCCTTGTTTTGCTGCGGGAAGCGGGTGGCATCCACTCGGCGAGCGAACCCGCACTGGGGGCAGACAATGGTCGCTTTGCCGTCCTGGGCGACGAAGACTTTGAGGGTGTCCATGGCTTTTCCGGTTCTCTTTCAGCGTGTGACTTGAGCGCCGCCCGATGGCGGCGCCGTTTTTGCCTGCCGCGGTGGACCGTCCCATGAGTCCACCAAAGAGTTCGGCGCAATGACGGCGCATCTTGAGCATATTCCTTGGCAAATGGCAAGAAAGGAGGACTTTTCATGAGTCGCACCATGCAGATCGAGATTCGGCTGGTGCCGGTGTATGATCAGGGAGGTTTTGTCAAGCAGTATCCTGGCTGCAGCGCCCTCTTTCGGGACGTGGGGAAGAAACGCCTCCTCGATGAGCCCCTCACCCTTTATCATCTTGTGGAAGAGTTAGCCCGCACGGCGAGGGACCCCAACGTCTCTGCCCTGTGGAAAAAGGTTTTGGAAAAGCATGTGCCGTCCTTGGTCGAGTGCCGGGATAAAGCCCGCGAGGCGCTTCTTGCGCGGGAGTTGCGCGAGCTGGACCAACTTCTATACCGGCTGGAAGACTTATTCCGTGACCTGGACAAAGATTTGCTCTGGGAAGTCCCTTCGGGCAGGGCCTGAGGAGCTTTAAGACGTTGGGGTTCGCTGGGCTCACCCCAACCTACGGTACTCCAGTCCCGGAAAGGCGTCACACCCCCACCCATGGCGCTGACGCTTGGTTCCACTTCCCGCTCATCGCCTCGAAGGGAAGGCCATTCCACTGGTGTTGATGTCCTAAAGCGGCACGGGATTCCCTGAGCATCATTGCCCCGAAGGGCAGGACATTCCACTGGCGCCAATACCCTGAAGGGGCATGGGATTGCAGCCCAGGGCGAAGCCCTGGGTTTGGGGGCGTCACCTACCCCCATTCCCCTCAGCCTCGAAAGGGCACAACATTCTCCCTCAGGGCATGACCCCGAGCGTGGCCCCGCCCAGAGGTCGCGCAATGCCGCCCTTGCTGTCCCCGCCCCCAAGGAGCACAAAATTTCCACGGTATCCCTTCCCCAAAGGGGCACGGCGTTCCACCGGTGTTGATGCCCCGAAGGGGCATGGGATTGCAGCCCAGGGCGAGGCCCTGGGTTTGGGGGCGTCACCTACCCCCATTCCCCTCAGCCCCGAAGGGGCGCAACATTTTCCGCCAGCCCATGGCCCCGGGCGTGGCCCCGCCCAGAGGTCGCGCAATCCGGCCCTTGCTGTCCCCGCCCCCAAGGAGCACAAGATTTCCACGGTATCCCTTCCCCAAAGGGGCATGGCGTTCCACCGGTGTTGATGCCCCGAAGGGGCATGGGATTGCAGCCCAGGGCGAAGCCCTGGGTTTGGGGGCATCACCTACCCCCATTCCCCCTAGCCCCGAAGGGGCGCAACATTTTCCGCCAGCCCATGGCCCCGGGCGTGGCCCCGCCCAGAGGTCGCGCAATCCGGCCCTTGGTGTCCCCGCCCCCAAGGAGCACAAGATTCTCGCTCTATCCCTTCCCCAAAGGGGCACGGCGTTCCAGCGGTGTTGATGCCCCGAAGGGGCATGGGATTGCAGCCCAGGGCGAAGCCCTGGGTTTGGGGGCATCACCTACCCCCATTCCCCCTAGCCCCGAAGGGGCGCAACATTTTCCCCAGCCGCACGCCCCGGGTTGGGCCCGACCGTAGGGAGGTCTCATCCCCGTGTTTTTCAGTCAGCACCTCCAGGGTTCCTTTCAGCACTCGGGATCCGGTATACACCCAGTCGCCCTGAGCGACCGTCTGCGGCTCGGCTCGGCCCTTGCTGAACCTCAACCCCCTTGATTCCCTCCATCTTTTGGAAAAAAGCTTGGCATTCCATTGCCTTTCGGGGCGTCCAATGGATGCGGCCAATCTTGAGGCGCACTCTGCCGGGAATGAAATGGCGGACCTGCACGCTGGTCAATGGGTTTTGGAAAACCATGGCCTGCCCCCTCTCATCGTGGGTTCGTCACTTTATTGCCATAAGCGGGATCCGTTATCTGGTTCCGTTCTCTCTTCGGCAGTGATTTTGGATTTACAAACGGTGAGAATCTGCCGCAGGGTTGAGAGTCGATTCCGCCCCGCTTTGCTGACTTATCAATTCCTCAATCCACGCCGGCCTTCGTCGGCGTGTCCAGGTGGCGAATCGTAGTTTTTCCCCCACATAGAAACGGCGATAGGCCGCGACGGGATCTTCGGGGACTTTGTATTTGTCCGGCATGGCCTGAGGGAATGGCGTCAATCCCAGGGATGCAAATCGCAAGGCTTTCAGTCGGTCCAGGACCTGTATGGAAGCATGATCCTGGGATTTTCGGTATCGATACTTGTATTCACTGTTCAGGGCGCGTGCCAAACGCATGAGCCAGCGCACATTGTCGAAAGATTCTTCGGCCCACAGCACGCAGGGGTGCTTCGTGTGCGTGGATTTATACGGTGTGTCAAAGCCCTTCTTATTGAAGGCGGTGCAGAGGATCTGGACGCTCTCCAGAATCATCTTTACCACGTGCTGGTCGCAGTGATAGCGGGCGCACTTTATCGGATCCAGGTCAAGAACGAAAATATTCATTTTTCACCCATCAGAGACCAGGTTCAGCTGTTTCGCTGCACGGCGAGCCCGGGGGGGTTCTGAGTGAGGAACCTGTGGGACCGGTTTGGCCGCGACCCTGCATTTGCCCGGACCATCCATGGCCCGGGTTTGGCCTTGCCCAGGGATCTCGGGGCGCCCGCCCCCAACCCGGGTTCCGGGTGGGCCGTCGGCAACGGGTGTGCGTCGCCCATGCGGGAAACCCGAGTTGGATTCGTGGGCTGTTGGGGTTCGCTTCGCTCACCCCGACCTTAGATCGGCATCGACATCAGGGGGCGCAACGCCAGGGACCCCGATGAAGGCGGTTCCGTGCGTGGGCTCCCGGTTACAGGCGTTCGGCGATCTTCCATGCCGTGACGAGCTGGGCGGTGGTTTCGGGGACCAGGTGTTTCCACGGCAGCCCTTCCCGAATGCGGCGCCGAACATCCGAGGCGCTGATGCCTTTTTCGTGCCGCGGCTTTTCCCACAGCACGTGGGTTTTCAGCCCCAGGGATTGGAACAGGCGCAGCTTCTTTCTCCCCCAATCATCGTAGATGGTCAGAAAGAAAACCGCATCCAGAGGGACATAATACCGGTACCGTTCGGGAAAATTCACGGGAAAAGGAACAATGGTGAACTCCTTCAGCGAAACCCCGTGCGCTTCCAGGGCTCGACGCACCATGACCAGTCTTTCGTAATAGGTCAAAGGGTTGGCTGCAGGGTCGCTGCGGGCGGGATCTGTCTCGTCGCGGGCCGTAAGATCCGGTTCCGGGTTGGTGATGCCCACCACCAGATGACGGCAAAGGGCCTTTCCAGCCAGAAGGTACCGGACATGATCATGATGCAGGATCTGAAACCGGCCGTGAATCACGCCAACCGGCGCCGTGTCTTCCATGGATGCGCCTTTTTCGTCTCGTGGATGCCGTTACGGCTCCCGCGGTAAACACGCCCCCTTCGCGCGTCGAAGCCTTTGGATCACCACGACGTTTGCCAAAGCCGCCAGAGCCAGCAGAGCCATGAAAGCCGCTCCCTTCCACAACAGGGTGGCCCACGCCGACACAATGAGAATCGTCGTCCTTGTCCCTTTGCTGAGCAAAGTGGGCGGGCCCAAAGGCAGCCTCAAATTCTCCGCACGGGCGGTGGTGTAACTGATCAGGCTGCAGCCGATGAGGGCCACAGTGCCCAGAGGGATCAGCACCGCAAGGGGGATTTGCGGGATTTTTCGGCCGATGTAAGTGCACAGGCCCACGAGCATGGCGCCGTCGGCGTAACGATCCAGCGTGGAATCCCAAAAGGCTCCCCACGCGGTTTCCATCCCCTTCAGCCGCGCCAGCTGCCCGTCCACCCCGTCGAGGACTTGGGCCACGGCGGCCATACAGCCGGCCGCAAAGCCCCACCCCAGGCCGAAAACCACACCCGCCAGAACGCCCAAAGCGGCGGCGCTCACCGTCACCATCCACGGCGCAAGGCCGGGCACGCGGGCCAGCTGCGGCGTGATGCGGGCGGAAAGGTGGCACTTAATCCAGCGCAGAATAAAGCGATCGGTGGGTTTGGTCTGCCACGACGGGGAGGTCAAAAGCGCTTTCCTTCTCGGAAAATCCTTTCATTCGATGGATCCCGCGATCCGGAGGCTTCCGTTGTCTTTTTCCAAATATCTTCGAATGACGTCAAGGGTCGAGCGCAAAGACGCCTCGTCACGCAGCTCCAGGACCCACCATTCGCACGCGGGCAGGGTCCGAAGCAGATCCAATCGATGGGCCACATCGTCTACGGATTCGGGCGGAAAGTGCCGATTGTCGAATTCCCTGTGATAGACATGGGCATTGAGGATGCGTTCTCCATGAGGAGTGATGAAGTCCTCCACATCGAACCGCTCGGAGACAATGGACGGACTCACCACGGCATGGCCGATGTCAAAGGTGCCCCAGAGGCCGCTTCGGCGAAGCATCTTTTCGAAAAGTTCGGGCCGACTGGTCCAGCCCCAGGCAAGGTTTTCCAGGCAAAGCCGAACTCCGAGCCTTTGGGCCAAACTGTTCAGGCGCCATAGGTTTTCCAGGGTTCTTTCCCAGGAAAGATCCTCCGTGGTGGTTCGTCCCAGTCCCACATGGATTGTCAGGGTTTCCCCTTCCAGCTTGGAAACCAGGCGGCACACCTGTTCGAAAACCCGATAGGCGGCCTGTGCTTTTTCCGGATCGCGATCTCCCAGATCCACGGCGGGAAAGGCGGCGTGATAGCGCACGGCCAGAGGCCGCAGGACGGCCAAGTCTCGACTCAGCTGGGAGGCCTCTTTGGGGGTCTGGGGCAGTTCCTGCAGGGTGAAGCTCCAGTCCACCCCGTCCAGGCCGCATTCCAAGGCAAAACGGCGAAGCGCCGCGCGATCCGTGGTGAAATTGGGGCAGGCGAGTTTGGGTTTGAACATGGGGTGGGGGCCCTCCCGATCATCGTCTTCGCTGCGCCATTCTTAGGGGACAATCCCCCAGGGTCGCCATGGGACCATAATCGCAGGGCCGTGGGCGATCCAATAGAAAATCCTGATGCTTCGGTGCACTTAGCCAAGGGAAATCCAATCGGACAAGGTGGGCGGCACGCCGCCTAACGTGAAGGATGGGCTCCACGGACACATGGCCGACAATTCCACGCCGCCCTGGACGACCGAAACGGGGCGGTCGGCCGAGACGACCACGATGATGGCCTGATCGTGTTCCGCGCTGAAACGAAGCGCCGAATTGTAGCGGGCGCCGCGGGATCGGTCTTCACCCGGCACACGGCGCCCGTCCAGAAGACAGGCGAACCGATGGAGTTTGGCGTCCGCCCCGATGTGCAGCGCCCCGTCCATTTTGGACAGAGATTTGGCCAGGTCCAGATTGGCGGGATCCTGCAAGTCCAGCGGTTTTTCCAACAAATGCCCCGAAATGGACAGGGGTTGGGTCCCCAAATCCAGGACCAGGGTGCAGCCGTGCTTGCGCTCCTGGGCGCCGTGCACGAGGGCCGCCGTGATTTGGAAAAGCGTGTGGGCCGCCGAAGGGTCCAAATCCGAGGTGAGCAGAGCTTCTTCCAGCTGGACCAGTTTGGCGCGCCGGTTCGACGAGTAGAAACGCCCTTCCGAAAAGCTGCACATGGGCTGGCCGTTAAAGCGAAGAAAGCCGTAGCTGCCGAAAAATTCGGCGCTGATGCGGCAATCGGGCAAAGGCCCTCGGCCGATGCCCACAAGGGTGCGTCCTTCGGAGACGAGCCAGCGTTCCGAGTGTTCCACCGCCAGCAAAATTTTCCGAATGTGTTTCGCACTGCTGATGCTCGGACGTTCCCATTCGGGAAACACGGCCATGAAAGGAATATCCTTGAGGAACGTCTCTTCCACAAAGACCAGTTTTCCTCGAGGCCAGGCGCCTTCTTCCGGGGTCTTGGAGATTTCCAAAACGGCGTCCAAAATGGGGTAGATTCGAAGCCGGCTGTCCCAGCCCATTTTCAGGTTCAGCCCGTCCAAAATGGCGTCGTGGACGGCATGGGTCGCGTATTCGCGAAGCACGTATCGGGACGAGTCCGTGGAGAACGTCTTGGCGGTGGCAAAATCATGGGACAAGAGATAAGTCGCGTGTTCGAGCCATCGTTCCGTGGGCAGAACGGAACACATGTCGGGATGATGTTCCGCAAACCACATCTGGTAAAAGATGGATCGGGATCGACCGCCGAAGGAGATGAGCCCCGACAGGTGCAGATTGGGCAGAGTGTCAATCTGCCCGAAACGCTTCATATCCCGTGTGTCCGGCGCCTCGGCGCGCCATGCGTCGCTGTCCAGATAGAGTTCTTTCAGCTTCGGCTCATGGCCCCGAAGAAGGTCTTCCGGATCGCAGACCCTCATGGGATCGTCCCGCTTTTCCGCATAAAGCAGCGCCACGCGGCTCGGCCCCGAAAAATGAGTAAACCCTTCGCGAAGCGCTTCCAGGACGTTGTAGATGAGGTGGTTTTTCGAAATTTTCGTGGGCATGGGGCGTGCTCTTTCGCGATGCGGTCATGAACGGTCGCCCCCATGTTAGAGAAGCCGACGATTTTGTCAATTATGACGGCGAAAAAGCCGGCCGGTCCGGAATTCCTTCATCACGGGCACAGTGGCTTACGCATTGCGGAGCCCAATTTCGTGCGTTTCTACGTCAGGCTGATCACGCGGTCGGCCAGCTGCATGGACGTGACGATATCCAGCATGTTGGTGGTTTCGCCCACCGCCTTTTTCTCCAGAAGGCCGAAGTGGTTGAGGCACGTCCCGCACACAAGAAGGCTCACCTGGTCCTTTTCCAGGTCTTTTAAAATATTCAGCACGGGCGACCCTTCCACCGTGAGATGGACACCCCCGTTTAAAAACACCAACCGCCACAGAGCGGGCCCCATTTCCTTCAAGGTTCCCAGGAAATTTTCCATGAGCTTGGCTCCCAGGACGTCGTCGCCCGAACCCAGCCGTGCCGTGCCCACCAGCACCAAAATGCGGGCCGATTCGGCGTCGGCCTTGGGGATTAAGACTTCAGAGGCTTCCTCGGCTCCGCGGCTTCCAATGACCGCAAATCCCTGGGGGTCGTCCTGCACCTGCACCTGAAAGCCGGCCCGTGTAAGAAACCGACTGACGTTTTCCTTGGACGCCGGATTATCCACCCAAACCGTGATGCGATCCACGGGCGAGCGATCCAAAAGGTCCTTGACTTTCAGCACCGGAGCCGGGCAGGCCAGGCCCCGACAGTCCACGCGTTCTTCCTTCATGCGCCCCTCCATGAGCGGTCATCAACACCCTTTGCCACGATACCGGCGAGTGTGCGCCGCGATTCCGAAGTCCGCAAGAGCATAGAAAAGACAACGGGTGCGGGACAAATAGATAGTTTCGATGGAAAGATCTCACATTTTTCGGAAAAGTCGATAAAGCCCGAAGAGCGGCGGCTCAGCGGTGGCGCCGCCGGCATTGGTGGCACACGCCGTCCAGCCGGATTTCGTACTTTTCCACGATGCCCGGCATCACGGACGACGCGCTTTGGGACGGCAGGGGAAGGCTTTCCGGAGGAAGACAGGCCATGAGGCCGCACAGGCGACAGTAGAAATGGGCGTGCTGCGGGTGGTTTTCGTTGGGGGCCAGCCCGTAGCGAAAGCTTCGGTCCCCCGCGCTGATTTTATCCACCACGCCCCCTTCCACGAAGGATTCCAGAATACGGTAGACGGTGACGCGGTTGATGGTTCGGCAGGCCTGCAGGGCGTCGAAAACATCCTGTGCCGTCAGGGGATGAGAAGCGGTCCCCAGGACTTGAAGAACGGCCAGTCGATGCTTTGTGGGTTTGATGCCCACCTTTTCCAGAATTTTTTGATAGTTGCAGCGCTCACACATGGGGATGCTCATGTCGACGTTTCTGTTTCAGTCCCCCCAGAGCCACCGACACAAAATAACCGACGGAGGCCACACAGATAATGGCCGCGCCGGAGGTGACGTCCAAAGCCACGGAAAGGCCAAGGCCGATCAGGCCAAAAACGACATTGTAAAGTACGGCTCGAAGCATCATGCCTTGAAGGGATCGGCTGTTTTTTTCCGCGATATAGGGAGCGATGGTCAAAAAGGCGATGACCAGGATCAAGCCGACCACGCGAACCAGGACCACAACGGTGAGAGCGATGGTTCCGATCAGGGTTAGATAAAAAGCCGTCACGGGAAGTCCGCGCACGCGGGCAAACTGTTCGTCGTAGGAGACGGCCACCAGTTCTTTTTGAAAGAGGGTGGTGAACAAAAGAACCCCTAGCGTCAAAACACCCATGGCGGCCAAAGACGGGCGGGAGACGGTGAGGATGCTCCCAAAGAGGTAGCTCATGAGATCGGCCCCGTAGCCTGGGGTGAGATCCACCAAAAGGACACCGAAGGCCATGCCGAAAGCCCACAGCACACTGATGACGGTATCAGACCGATGGCGTTCCCGCAACGATAAGGCGCCCATGATTATGGCGGCCGCCGCTGTGAATCCCAGAATGCCCACGGTGGGAGGAATCTTTAAAAAAAACGCGAGGCCCACACCGCCGTAAGCCGCATGGGCGACCCCTCCAGCCAGGTAGGCCATGCGGTTGGCCACCACATAGGTGCCCACGATGCCACAAAGAAGGCTCGCCAGAATGCACGCCGCCAGGGCGTTTTGGACAAAGCTCAGCTGAAGCCACTCACCCACGGTCTTTCTCTCCATGCAAGGGAAGGACGCGATGGGGCAAATGGCCGTGAGCCAGCAGTTCCACCGGGCACTGGTAGCCCAGCCGCAACATGTCGTGGGTCACTTCCGGCGCCCCGTGGTGAATGACCGATCGGTTCACGCACACCACGGATTTGACATAGGTGGACAAGACCAACAGATCGTGCGTGACCACAAGAATGGTCATGCGATCGTTGAGTTCCTTGAGATGGCTGTAGAGATCCTTTTGGCCCGCCGCATCCACTCCCGATGCCGGTTCGTCCAAAAAAAGCGCGTCCGGTTCCGACGCCAAGGCTCGCGCAATAAAGACCCTTTGGCGCTGCCCGCCGCTCAGTTCATCCAGGCGGGCTTTGCGGTACGGCAGCATCTCCATGCGATCCAAAGCGGCTTCCGCGGCCTTGACATCGTGGGCGGAGTAGCCTCTGAACAGGCGGTCGGGCCCCAGGCGGCCCATGAGGGTCATTTCCAGAACGGTCAGGGGAAAAAAACGGTTGATATGGGCATCTTGGGGAACGTATCCGACCCGATGGGCCGTCTTGCCGGGCGGCGCCCCGAATAAAGCCACCGTGCCTCTTTGGGGCTTGAGCAGGCCCAATAGAAGTTTCAGCAGGGTGGTTTTTCCCCCGCCGTTGGGACCGATGACGGCCGCAAAATCGCCTGCGAGGACTTTAAGATCCACATTTTCCAAAACGGGATGGCTGTTGTAGGCATAGGTAACGCCTCGAAAAACCGCCACTTCCCCCTGAAACGTTCCCGTCATGGCATGGCCTCACGCAGCCGCCGACTCACCTGCCGCAGGTTGTCCATCCACTTTTCGGCCAAGGGATCGATGACCTCCAGGTGCGCGCCGATTTCCTTGGCCACCATTTCCGCAGATCGCGTCGAAAACTGCGGCTGAACGAAAAGGGTTTTCACGCCTGCACGGCGAGCCGAAGCGATGATTTCCTTAAGGTGCACCGGCTTCGCTTCCTTGCCTTCCGACTCCACGGCCACCTGTTCCAAACCGTAGGCGTCGGCAAAATAGCCCCACGAAGGGTGGAACACATAAAAAACTCGAGGTGGCTTGGCCTCTTGAAATATCCTGACAATTTCAAGGTCGAGAGCCGCCACATCGGAGAGAAACTGCTTATAACGCGCCTCGTAGCCGGCCCTATCTTCGGGGTCTGCAGCCATCAGGGCCAGAACGGTCGTTCGCGCCATGGCCAGGACCAGGGGCGGGGACAACCACACGTGGGGATCCGGCTCCCCTTCTTCATGGCAATGGGGTTCATGGCCCGAAGCCGCAGCTTCATGGGAAATCCCCTCGGCCTTTCCATGGCCGTGCCCTTTTTCACCCCGGCCCGCTTCCTCTTTCCCGTGCCCATGCCCTGTGAAAAACCTTTTCGGCAGTCCTTGATCCATGGGGACGATCTTCAGTTGAGGATTGAGGGATTCAATGCGGGCCATGAGCTTTTTCTCAAAAGGAATGCCTATGGGGAAAAAGAGCGAAGAGTCGGCCAGAGCCTTCATCTGCCCGGGGGACGGCTCAAAGGTGTGCGGATCCGCTCCGGATGGCACAAGCACCATCACCTCAACCCGGTCTCCTCCGAGACGTTCCACAATTTCCTTTTGTGGGGCAAGGGTTACGAAAACCTTGAGCGTTGCGGCGCAGGGGACGCCGGCACTCAAACCCAAAACGGTCACCGCGCCGATTATGATGGCAAGAAACCGAGCCCATTGCATCGATCGCCTCCCGACCGAAACCCTGAAAGCCGTTCTGCGAAAACCCACGGCAGCGCCCAGTGTCGTTTGATGCAACTCATTTGCATTTTTGCCTTTAAAAGTCAACACCCTTGGCGAACAGAGCCGCGCAGGCCTTTATGGCCGTAAAGGCCCTTGAGTGCCAAGGCTTTTGGCCGACACTTTGGGGTTCACCCGAACGCCCTCGTCACCTTCCGGGCGGTTGCTGAACCCCGAAGGCGTGACCCACTCGGCTTAGAACCTACGGCACATTGATGGACCCTGAAAGCGGCCCAAAGTGCTAAGCCATAAAATTAAGGAATGAGGTACAAGGCGATAATGAAGGTGTAAACGAGATCAACCTGTAAAACATGCGTTTGAAGCGGCGCCTCAGGTATCGCGCAAAGGCCAACATCGGGAAACCGAACAGGTTGACCGAGAGCGTGGTCGACTTTAGGGGCCTCTTAAGATAAATTATGTTGTGGAAAGAAAGCTACACGGGCAATCAAATGGGTAAACCTGCCCTTGAGACGAGGAGAAGTCAAAATGGTACAAATAAGACGTGAGGAAATTATTGTCATGGATGGCCAGATCCATCTCACTGGTTTACCTTACAAGCGCGGCGACATCGTCGAAGTCATCGTTTTGCCTTCCGCAGCGAAGAGGAGAACCGAGACCCGATTTACCGTTGGGCAGTTGCGTCAATCTGGGCTGATCGGTATGTGGAAAGATCGAACTGACATTGAAGATAATATTTCGTATGCTCGGCGATTACGCGAGCGGGCCCAACAACGCGGAGACGGCCAATGATATTGCTGGATAGCGATGTGATGATTGATCTGCTGCGTCAATACGCTCCTGCGGTGGCGTGGTTTGATAGCTTAGACCCAGACAAAGAGATCGCCCTGCCAGGGTACGTCGTGATGGAACTTATCCAGGGATGCCGGAATAAAGAAGAGCAGGAGCGCTTGCAGCATGCCTTAATGCCATACGGGGTCGTATGGCCACTGCCGGCGGACTGCGACGGGGCCTTGGAACTCTTTCTGATGTACCATTTGAGCCATGGAGCAGGCTTGCTGGATGTGCTCATTGCCCAGACAGCACTCTCCCTGGGTGTCCCTCTCTATACGTTCAACCAAAAACATTATCATTTTCTGAATGACTTACAAACCATTCAGCCTTATGCCAGGTCCTAGGGGAATACACATACAGCCGTTGAGTCTTCCTGAATCGCGCCTCTTTTCCATCACGCTGCTAGGCGGCGACATGGATGCGTTCAGAAGGGTCGTTCACCACTTCTCCGATGACGGCGGCGGGAACGCCCTCGTCGTGCAGGGCGCGAACAAGGGGCAGCGCGTGGGAGGAGGCGGCGCTGATGACCAGTCCCCCTGAGGTTTGCGGGTCAAAGAAAATGTCCTGAAGGGCGAGGGGCACTTGGGAATCAAAGACCACCATGGAACGACGAAATTCCCGGTTCTTGTGGGCTCCGGCCGGAATGAGGCCCATGGACGCGAAGTCCTCGGCCTCGGGCAGAACCGGCACCCGATGGGCTTCAAGGGTCACGCTGCACCCCGAACCGTCCACCATTTCGGCCAGGTGCCCGAGTAGCCCGAAGCCGGTGACATCCGTGCAGGCGTGAATATCAAAGCGGATCATGATGTTCGAGGCGGTGCGGTTCAGCGCCGCCATGAGGCGGGTGACCTGTTCAATGAGGTGCTCCGAGGCCATGCGGGCCTTGATGGCCGTGTTGATGATGCCGGTTCCCAAGGGTTTGGTGAGGATGAGGCGATCCCCCACCTGGAGGTTTTTCTTGGTGAGGATGCGCTTGGGGTGAATAAAGCCTGTGACGGAAAGGCCGTATTTCAGTTCCTTGTCTTCGATGCTGTGACCGCCGATGAGCACCACGGCGGCTTCGGTGAGTTTATCAATGCCGCCTTGGATAATCGCCCTGAGGACTTCCAGCCCCATGTCTTTGGCGGGAAAGGCCACCAGGTTCATGGCCGTCTTGGGCACGCCTCCCATGGCGTAGACGTCGCTCAAAGCGTTGGCGACGGCGATTTGCCCGAACCAGTACGGGTCGTCCACGATAGGGGTAAAGAAATCCACCGTCTGGATGAGCGCGAGATCGTCGCTGACCTTGTAGACGCCCGCGTCATCGGCCCGATCTAACCCCACCAGGACGTTTTCGTCCGTGGGAAAATGCATGCCGCACAGGGCTCGGTCCAGGTCCCCCGGAGCCAGCTTGGACGCTCACCCGGCCCCTGTGACGGTTTCGGTCAATCGAATTTTTTCGCTTTTATTCACCCATGTCCTCCGCACGAATGGGGTTGCGCCCCTGTGCCAGCGCATCTGGGATGGCGGGAATGAGTTCCGCCACTTGTGTGGCCGGCGTGGGACGAGCAAGCCGGCCGACCCATCGGTTTGTTAGAGCCGCCGTTCGGCATGCGTCAAGAGGATCTTTTCCCGAGGCGCACAGAGCCCCAAGGATGCCGGTCAGAGTGTCTCCGGTGCCGCCGATGGCTTCCATGGCCTCGCAGATCGGCTCACGAACCGTGGCCACGATCCGCCCCGCTTCGGCGATATAATCCGTTTCTCCTTTGACCACGAGCAGGCGGGGCGCATCGTCGTGGGCATAGGCTTTGGCCACCAGGTCCGGCACGTTGAGGGTGTCGTGCAAAATGAAGCCCCGCGTGTAGAAGGGGTGCGGGGCGCGTTCATCAGCCAGAAAGGCCATTTCCCCGATATCGGGAGTAAAGATGTCGTAGGCCGAAGCCTGGCCGCTCATCTTGGCGGCGTACATGAAACCCGCATCGGCAATGAGCACAGGCCGTCGCGGCAAAGCGTCGACGGTGAAGAGCACCTTGTTGTGCCAGTCCACGTCCGGCTGCAGGTAATGGAAAACCATAACATCGAAGGAAAACCGGAACAGGTTTTCGGCCAGGAATCGGTACAACACCCGGCTGCCGTCTCCTCGACCTACGTCCCCCACGAGGAAGACGAAAACGTCGCCATGGAAAAGCCATTCCGAAGCGGCCACGGCCGCGGCCGCCAAAGCGGGGGTTCCTCGGCCGACGGGAACGCTCATGCCCGCTAGGTGAAGCACGCCGTCCTTGAGCCGAGCCGTCCCGTAGGTCAGAGGAAAAGAGGGATCGGGGACCGTTCCGATTATGGCAAGCATCGACGGCACAGCTCCTCGTAGGCCAATTGCAGAGCGTACCCGCACAGCGTATGGCCGATTTCCTTGGGTTGCGGGGCCTCGTGAAGGCTTTTTCCCACGAGACACTCGGCGAGATAAGGCACGTCGGGACAGCCTCCTCCCGAAATATTCACGATGCGCAAGGATTCCTTGTCCACCGTGATTTTCATGTTGGCGGCCCGAACCATGAGATACGGGCCGAAGTCCTTCGTGTGAAAAAGGTTGACGGGCTCCAGCAGCGGGGCCGTCACGGGAACCACGGCAAGAGGCTGCAGGCCGGCGGATTCCAGGTGGCGTTCGATGGTGAGTTTTTCCATGAGGGGAAATTCGATGACGAGATCGCACCCCTTTTGAATTTCGGGCGGCGGCCCCTTGACGGTGATGGGAAATCCCAGGGCCTTGAGGCGTCTTTCCGCCTGAATGACGTCACTGGTGTTTTCAAAGACAAGGAAGCCACGATCGGAGGCCGCCGAAGGGACAGCGTTTTTTCGGGGCGCACGTTTTTTCAAAAACCGCAGCATAAATGGAATCAGCCCTTGACGATGTGAATGCGGTAGCCTTCCCCTTCAGGCGCCACCTCTTGGACGGTGTAGCCTTGGCTTTGGGCCGCGCGCATGACGTTTTCCCTGGACGTGTCCGTATCCACCAAAACAATAAGATCGTGGGGCGATCCTTTCTTGATGGCCTCCAGGGTCATGAGTACGGGTTGCGGGCACGAAAACCCTCGAGCGTCCACAGTCGTAGCCATCGTGATCCTCCTTACGCCATCTTTTTTCGCATGGTGACGCCGATAAAAAGACACACGGCAAAGCCGACGACCAAGCCCGCGATTCCATGGGGGCCGATGCCCTGAGGGGAGCTAGCCAGGCCGAAGTTGTGGGAAAAGGCGGCACCAACAATCATGCCCAAAACAAACACGGCCGCATCGCCGTCCCCTTCGCCGGCGAGAAAGAGCTGCCGGCCGGGGCAGCCGCCCGCCAGGGCGAAGGCCAATCCGGCCAGGGCCATACCGGCAAAATTCCACAGATGCTGCGTGTGGGCCACGGGCTGGCCTGCAAAGCCCGCCTTGAACTGCCCCAGGATCAGGTTGGTGAAAAAGGCAAACACGATGAGGCTCACAAAGCCGCTGAAAAGATGGGTGTGTCGAAAAAGGATGAGGTCCCGAAGGGCTCCCATGGTGCAAAAGCGGCTTCTTTGCGCCAAAAAGCCCACGAGGAGTCCCACGGCGAGGGAGATGGCCACGGGGGCGTGCATGGCGCCGGGACCTTTGACACTGTAAAACAAGATGCCGCTTTTGGGTTCTCCCGGAACGTGAGGGAAGACGAAAAGCAGGACCAAGAACCCGAGCATGATCAGGGGAAGAATCCAGCCCACGGAGGCGTAGGTCGATTGCGTCCTTCCCAAGGTGTAGCCGTTTTTGAGAAAAAGGGTGCCGATCCAGACGCCGAAAGCCAATCCCAAAAGACCGAAAATGGCGTTCCCATCGCCTCCGGCCAGGCGCAACATGGCCCGCCACGGACAGCCCAAGAAGACCAGCGCGCCGATCATGGCGAAGACCCCGAGAACAAACCGAACGATGGGGGCGGATCCCACGCGCGGGCGGAATTCCTTAAAAAGATAGGCGGCAATAAGGGATCCCAGGACGAAGCCGATGATTTCCGGCCGCATGTACTGGACCACTTCGGCACGGTGCAAGCCCAAGGCGCCCGCCATGTCCCGTTCCATACAGGCCACACAGATGCCCATGTTGCCCGGATTGCCCAATTTCTGGAGCACCGGGGCGAGAATGCCGATGACCGCTCCCACCAGAACAATGCCCCACCGCGACGCAAACACATTCTTCATTGGCATTGACGCTCCCTCCTCTTGCCCTGTGTCTCGGCCCTTAGGGCCCGCATGTCCCCGGGCCCGCACCCCTTCGTCCAGGCGATCCACCCGTTCGAAAAACACTCCTTGGCTCCCGCGGGTTTCTCCACGGAGGCCGGTCGGGTTCGAACCCCGTGCAAGGGTAAGGAAAACCGAAGGGGAAAAACAAATAGGAAAGCCGGATGGATGAAAGGGGAAGCGATCGAAGGCGTCAATCAGTTCGAAAAGGTTCCGCCGAAAAACCGGCCTCATGGTTGTGGGTTTTCAGGTGTTCTTCGAAGACCGTGCAGACGGGGGAGGCTTCACGTCCCTTGCGTTTGACCAGATAAAAGGGGCGCCGAAAAACCACCCCCTGAATGGGGACCACGGCCAGAGCCCCGTAGGCCACATCTTCGGCCACCGCCTGTCGCGAAAGGATGGAGACGCCGATTCCCGCTTTGATGCTTTGCCGAACCGCTTCGGTGGTCCCCATTTCGGCGACCACTCGAAGGCGTGCCGGGTCAAACCCGGCGTTTTCCAAAATTTCATAGGTGACCATGCGGGTGCCCGATCCCCGATGCCGCGCGATGAAGGGTTCCTCGGCGAGTCGCTCCA
>Ga0209162_1000578_pt1 | contig 39735 bp, 44 predicted proteins | sample YNPNPMetaG_FD_187121 | JGI IMG/M metagenome (GOLD analysis project Ga0209162, IMG submission 187121) | Anoxygenic and chlorotrophic microbial mat microbial communities from Yellowstone National Park, USA - YNP NP MetaG (SPAdes) (version 2) ...
TAACAGCAGATATAGATGACCTTTAGACAATTCGGGCAGGGCTCTCATGCCCTAAGTCTCGCGCCAGAGGCAACCGACGACAATTCCACTGCGGGTGAATTTAAAGGCGAAGAACTGGTTAACCGTTGGGTGATGGGGCTGCGCAAACGTGGCTTGCGCACGCCAAACGGCGCTTTTCGTGTTCATTTGCGCCCATTGGCGGTTAGATTAAATCAGGCTTGCAAGGAGCGACGCAGAATTTGATCGGCCTGGTGCGGAGCGAGCACCTGGGCAATCAAGTAGCCCTGGGCGTATTCGCAGCGCCAGTTGTGCAGCGATTGCCACTGCGTTTCGGTCTCCACCCCTTCGGCAATGGCATCGATGTTTAAGTCGTGGGCAAGGTTGATGATCGTTTTGGCGATCTCCATCCCGTTGCCGCTCGGGGATTGGCCGCTGATAAACGAGCGGTCGATTTTGATAGCGTGAATCGGGAGGAGATGTAAATAGGCCAGAGAGGAATAACCGGTGCCGAAATCGTCGATGTGGATTTTTACTCCCATGGCGGCCAGGCGTTCCAGGGTGGCAATGGTGAGTTCGGCGTTTTCCATGATGACGCTTTCAGTAATTTCTAACTGAAGCGAGGCAGGCGGAAGGCTGCTATCGCGCAGGGCAGTTTCAACCTGTTCGAACAAATCGGGCTGAGAGAATTGCTTATTAGATAGGTTAACGCTAACCGTCAGCGGCGGATCGCTGGGATAGCGGAGCTGCCACTGGCGCATCTGGCGACAGGCTTGGCGTAACACCCAGGCGCCCATGGGGATAATCAGCCCGGTTTCTTCGGCAAAGGGAATGAACTCTGACGGTTGAAGCAATCCTTTCTGTGGATGATGCCAGCGCACCAGGGCTTCGAAACCGATCACCCGCTGCGTATTCATGTCTGCAATCGGCTGATAATGCACTTCCAGTTGTTCGTGTTCGATGGCATAGCGCAGGTCCTTTTCCATTTCCAGATGCTGGACAACATGCATGCGCATGGCGGTGTTGAAGATGACATAGCGGTTACGTCCCAACTCCTTGGCGCGATACATGGCGATATCGGCGTCGCGCAGCAGGTCTTCCGGTTTGTCATACTCCGCAGTGCTCAAGACCACCCCAATGCTGCCGCCGATGCTCACTTCATGGCCGGCTAAGTTGAAAGGAGGGGTTAGATCGGCAAGGAGGCGTTCGGCAACCTGGATGGCATCCTGGGTTGAGGCAAGGTCTTCCAGAAGGATGACAAACTCGTCGCCGCCAAAACGAGCAATGGTATCCGAGGCGCGCAGGGCAAGTTGCAAGCGCCTGGCAACCAGCACCAACAATTGATCGCCCAGCACATGCCCAAGCGTATCGTTGACGTTCTTGAAATGATCCAGATCCAGGAACAGGATGGCAAACCACGCTTTGCCGCCCTGCCGTTTGGTGCGGTTCAAGAGGTGCTCCAGGCGGTCGGTGAACAAGCGCCGATTGGGCAATCCAGTCAGAGCGTCATGATAGGCGCTGTAAGATAAGCGTTCCTCAGCCAGCTTTTGTTCGGTGATGTCGGTGGAAACGCCCAGCACGTGCACTTCCTCAAAGATACCTACCAGCGGGCGTTTGACCGTATAGTACCAGCGCGTGCGGCCACGCCCATCGGTGAGCGGCACGGCCGGCAACACCTTTTCTCGCATGGTGCGGATGACTTCCTGGTCGCTTCGGTGATAGAGTTCGACTTCTTCGGGTTTGGGGCTGAAATCGGCATCGGTTTTGCCGATCAGCGCTGCCATGCTGGTGCCATAGAGGTCAGCTAGGGCTTGATTGACTAAGACATAGCGGCTCTGGCGGTCTTTGACAAAGATCAGGTTGGGGTTGATGTCAATGATCTGGCGCAGGAACGCTTGCTGGCGTTTGACCTCTTCTTCGGCGGCTTTGCGCTCAATGGCGAGGGCAACCTGGGCGGAGATCACGCTGAGCACATTCAGGTCGCCATACGAGTACCGCACGCCTTCGTCGTACGTTTGCACGACCATTGCGCCAAACGCTTCACCGTTCGTGCCGATCAGAGGCACCCCCATCCAGTCGAGCGAAGGCTCGCCGATCAGTTCCACCTCACCGCGCGCAACCATTTGCTCAAAATCGGTTGGATCGACCAGCAAGGGCTTTCGATGACGGATGACGTAATCGGTCAAGCCCTTGCCGAGCGGCTGGGGAGGGGAGGGGATATCGAACTGGTCAACAAAGTAGGGGAAAGTCAATTGATCCCGCTTGCGGTCATAGAGGGCGATGTAGAAATTGCGCGCCGGCATCAGCTCGCCGACAATCTGATGCACGCGCCTGAAGAGCTCGTCCAGCGAGGGAGAAAGCAAGCCGGCCTGAGCGATGTCGAAGAGGGCTTTTTCGATGCGCTTGGCTTGCTTCTCGTAGCGGATATCCTCGATGCTGCCTTCGTAGTACAATAATTCGCCGTTTTCGTCGAAGACGGCCTGAAAGGTATCGCGGATCCACAGGGTGCTGCCATCCGGGCGGCGGATTTGCAGTTCGTAACCGCGCACCACGCCCTCAGCGTCGATCCGCTCATATTCTCGCTCGAGGTCTTGCGGGTCAACCAGATAGTCGCGCACATCCATGCCCAAGGGCACTTCGTCGCCAGCGATGCCGAAGAGGCGCAAAAAGGTTCGGTTGGCATCCAGCAGGCGGTTCTCTTTATCGGTGCGGTATAGCCCAATGGGGACGTTTTCCACCAGGTGACGGTAACGAGATTCACTCTGGCGCAGAGCCAGTTCCACCTGGCGGCGTTCTTCGATTTCCCTCTGTAAGGTTTGGTTTAACTCCGTCAGTTGGGCGGCCTGTTCGAGCAGCTCAGCCTGGGCATGCTGCAGGGCGGCTCTGGATTGGGCAAGGCTTTCCAGCATCGCATTAAAGTCTTCTGCAAGCTGGCTGAGCTCATCGGCATGGTCATCTTGAAGGCGTAGGGAGAGATCCCGCTGGGAAGTGATGGAATGGATGGTCGCCTGGAGCTGGGAGAGACGCCTCAGCACCATGTGATCCAGACCGCGCAGCATGAGCAGACTCAAAAGAACCGCTGCGCCCAGCAGCGCCAAAGCGCTGAGGAGAATGCTTTGCAGAGCCGAGCGGTAGATCTGGCGCGGCTGTTCAATGGTGAGCAGCAGGGCGGGCGTCTGATGTAAATCGGGCAGGATCAGGTAGCCGGCGATGGTCTGTTGGTTAATGACGATCTGGGTCGGGGCAGGGTTTGCCTGGTCGCCAGCGGGTGGAGGGAAGCCGATTCCCATCTGCCTCAAGATGGTTTCCAGCTTCGGATCGCTGGAGGCTTCTTCGATAGTGAACAAATGCACAGCGGTTTGTGTTTGTTCAGCCAGCGCCGCTTCGACCGCGGCATCGAGAAAGCGCCCGAAGATGACTGCGCCGCGGATCGGACCTTGCTTTGCGCTGGTGAGGATGGGACGCGAAGCCACCATAAGGTAGCGGTCGTTAACCGGCAATAGCCCCTTGACTTCTGAATCGGTATTTGGGTGATCAAGAAGGAGGCTGCCAGGAGTCAGCTCTTGCAGCAGCTCAGAGGACAACGGGGTGAACTCGCCCTTTTCCAGATCGAAGAAGCCAGCAAAGGCAATCGTTCCATCCAGCGAGACGATGGCGATCAGGTTGAGCGATAAATTGGCAAAGGTGGAAGGCGTTGGATTGGTTTCGATAAAAGCGGGGTTGAGATCCTGAACGAATTGATAGGTGTCATCCCAGGTTGCCCAGTCGCCAGTGATGGCGCTTAAGTTATCCAGTTCGCGTCCGATTGCCTTTTCAACCCGCTGTAAATCTCGCTGGATGGCGTCCTGCTCATAGCGATGGATGGTCTGCAACCAGTTTTGAGCAAAGACGGCGTAGAGGGTGGCTACCAGAAGCAGGTTGATTGTGAAAATTAGGATCAGCGCTTTGCTTCGAAGGGACATAGATGATTAAGTGAGTAAACTGCCTGAGACCGCCATCGGATTTGTCTTTCTCCACGAATGAATCATACCTTAAATATTTGCGGCTGGACATTCCAGATTTGTTAGGACAATTGAATCATCGCTATCGCGCCTGAACAGGTAGCCTGAAAGCGGAAACATCCCGCAGACGATGTGGCTCATAGAAATAACCGTGATCGGTACTCGGATGACGCGGCTGGCACAGATTTGCACGGAAAAAACGGATTTGCCTACCATAGGCGCTATTTGGCAGGGCAGACCGTCCACGAATGTTTCCCGAAGGCACAAATAGCGCTGTCATTGGTTTATTCGTTGCCTATTCGTGGACGGTTTTCCCAACCAGTTCCCAATCCAACTTGTGGTGGTCGGTCGTTACCCTTTGTAAAATATTGAGATGACTTAACACGCTATTTCGCCGCTTATGAAGCGTCGCACTCTGTCCAGCTCGTTTTCCAAAACCGTCGGGGAAGCGTTTTTCGCCAGAAGGGTCTCGCCGCTTACCGCCCAGCGCTGCCTGGCGAGATCACGCAGGCTTGGGCGCATGGTCACCAGCGCCAGACGAAAAGCGCCGCAATCCAGCACCTCCATCGCAGCCTGCCATCCTTGTTGGGTATAGAATTCCAGCGGCCCTAATTCGTCAATCACCAGCAAATCACAGGGGGTTGACCGTCTCAACACCTGATTGCCCCAATCCAGGGCTTCGCCATCCAGCAGCCATTCCCCAATGGCAATCGGCGGGGCAGCAGTCGCAGGCTGCGGCCTGATCGCTCTGTGCCACCCCAGGCGCCGTTGCGCTCCGCTGGAGATGTCCAGCACATCGAATCCGACTTTGGCTCCGTTTTCAAAGCGAGCCGGACAAAGCAGACCGCCCACCGCTGCTCCCTGCTGGCGGACAAGGGCAAGGATTTGCTGGCAGAAGGTCGTCTTGCCGCTGCCGCTCTCCCCCACCACCAACCAGAGGGCGCTGCCTTTCACAGCCATTGGATCGTCTTCTTGCCCTCCACCATCGTGATCTGCAAGGGGATGGCATAGACAGCCTGCAGCACTTCGCTGGTGAAGGCTTCATCCAGCCTCCCCTGACGGAAGACTTTGCCCTGACGCAGGATCACCACCTGATCAGCGAGCGCAAGCACCACTTGCGGGTCGTGCGAGGTCATCAAAACGGTGATTCCCTGCCGCTTTAACTGGCGCACCACTTCCACCAGGCGGTAGGTGTTTTGCAAATCCAGATGAGCGGTCGGTTCATCCAGCAGGAGCAGGCGCGGCTGTTGGGTCAGGGCGCGCGCTATCAGCACCAGTTGGCGTTCGCCGCCGCTCAGGGCGCGCAGGGATTGATGGGCTAAGGCTTCAATCCCGACCCGCGCCAGGGCGTTTAGGGCGATTTCGATATCCAGCTCGCCCGGTTCAGCAAGGCTGGGCAGGTGCGGCGCTCGTCCGAGCAGCACGTATTCCAGGACGCTATAGTCAAAGGGAATATGTTCGCTTTGGGGCACCAAAGCCATGAAGCGCCCGCGCTGGCGACGGTTCAGGCTGGAGAGCGGCCGACCCTCCGCCCAAATTGTTCCCTGCTCTGGCTGGAGCCACCCCAGGGTAAGGTAAAGCAGGGTGGTTTTGCCGCAGCCGTTTGGGCCGAAAAGCAGTGTGACCTGCCGGGCTGGCAGGTCAAAGCTGATCTCAGACAAGACCTTTTGGGCGCCAGGCTCGTAGCGGAAGGTCACCCGATCGAAGACTAGCAAGGGTTCGCTCATCGTTCCCACCGTTTGCCGGAGAAGCTTAGCAGGGCAAGGAAAGCAACTGCGCCGATAAAGGAAGTCAGGATGCCGAGGGGGATTTCGCCGTTCAGCAAGGTGCGCGCCAGATTGTCGCACAAGACGACGAACCAACCGCCGAGCAACAAGGCGCCCGGCAGGCTGTAGCGGGCATCTGACCCGAACAGGCGGCGGGCGAGATGGGGGACGATCAAACCTACCCAGCCGACCATGCCGGCGACCGAGATCAAGGCTGCAGTGGGCAAGACGGCAGCGACAATCAGCAAGGCGCGTTCGCGCTGCGGGGCAGCGCCGAGCGAGAAGGCCGTCTCATCGCTCAGGGCAAGCAGGTTCAGCCGCCAGCGATAGAGAATCAAGAGGGTTAAACCTGCCAGGGAGAAGGGCAAAACCGAAAAGAACTTTTGCCAGGTCAGGCTCGCCAGCCCCCCTAAAAGCCAGAAGGTGATTTCGGGCAACTGGCTGAGCGGATCGGCGAGGATTTTTAATAGACCAACCCCGGCTGAAAAGAAGGCTGAAATGGCGATGCCGGCCAGGATCAGGCGCAGCACCCAGCCGCCGTAGCGCAGCCGCCGCGCTAGCAGGTAGGATAACCCCAACCCTGCCAGGGCAAACAGGGCGGCGTTGGTTTGCACGATCAGCGCCGAGGAGGAAAAGAAGACAATGGAGAGGGCTGCGCCAAAGGCTGCTCCCTGAGAAACCCCCAGGAAGCCCGGCTCGACCAGGGGATTGCCGAATAACAATTGAAAGACAAAACCGGCCGCCGATAGCGACATGCCTAACAAGAGGGCGGTGAGCAGGCGCGGCAGACGGAGTTGAAACACCAGCCGCCCGGCCAGCTCATCGCTCATCAAGCGCTCCAGCGAGATGAAGCCTGGGGTGGGGTAACGCCCCAGCAGCAGCGAAAGCCACAGCAAGGCAATCAGCCCAATGCCCAGCGCCCACAGGGCGCGCTGGCGCTGCTGGCTGATCGTGCGCAGGGCGCTGAGCGCCTGACTGTCGGCCATCAGGGCAGGTCTCCGCGCAGGGTGGGGATGATCGTTTCGTTCACAAAAGCTTCCTCCAGCCCATACAGGGTTTGATAGAACTGGCGCACCTGTTGCAGCGCATTGTAATCGGGGAAGCGCTCAGGATGCAGGCGGGCTGCCAGCCAGTTCAGCCCCAAAATCCAGCGCACATCGGGTTGATCCCAACTGTAGAGGTCGCCGGCGAAGCCAAACAGGTTACCCTGTTGGACGGCGCGCAGAGCTTGCCATTGCGGGTCTCGCTTGAGCTGGTTGGTCACCTCGGAAACATCGCGGAAATAAGAGACGATGAAAATCTTGTCTGCGTCCCAGGCGGCAATTTGCTCCAGCGAGACTTGCGTCCAGCCTTTGCCCAGTTGGCTTTCTTTCCACAAGGGCTGGCCGCCGGCCAGCTCGGTCAGGATGGTCTGCATCCAGTTTTGCGGCGGCACGTTGAAAGCCACTGCCCCGTCTTTGTCGCTATATTGCAGGATCAATACCGTTGGTTTCTCTGCCCCCTGCACAGCTTGTTGGACGCGTTCGACATTCTGGCGGTAATAGGCGTTGATCGCTTCCGCCCGTTCAGGGGACTGGAAGATTTGCCCTAAAGTGATTAGATCACGCTGATATTGTTCGGGGGTTTCCAGATCGAGATAGACCACTGCGATGCCTAGCGTTTCGAGGGGGGCGCCTAGGCTTTCGGCCAGATAACTCTTCAGCAAGACCAGATCGGGTTGAACGGCTGCGATCTGCTCGGCGCCGGCATCGCCGGCTAGAATGGCTTTTTGTTCGTATTGGGGGTCGATCAGGGCGATAAAGTTGCCTGTGCCTTGCCCGGCGTTGCCCAGAGCCACAATGCGCTGGCTGGCTTGCGGGAAAATGTAGGCGGCGTCAGCCAGCATGAACAGGGCTTTGCCGGCGATTACGATCCGCTGGGGCGGGGCGGAGAATTGCACCTGTCTGCCCAACGCATCCTGCACGGTGAACATAGAGGCTGAAGGCGGCTCGGGATAGGGCGTGGCAACCTGAGCAGCGGGCGGCAGTTCAGGGGGCGCCGGATAAGCGGTTGCCGTCTCTGGCGTTGGCAGAGGGGTTGAAACAGCAGAAGGAGCGCTCGAACAGGCGAGCAAAAAAAGGAGACAAAGCAACAACGAAAGATGTCTGAGAGGTTTCATCTGGTTCTCCATGGATAGAAAAAAGCTATCTCCGGAAAGGAGATAGCCAAAAGGGATGCCAAAACATCGCTGGGCATCTCCTTTCCAAGTCCTCGCCCTGCAACCGAAGGGAGGCACGGGAGGCAGCGGCGTTTCCGCCGGCTACCCGGTAAGACGGGGGTTGCCCGCCTTACGGTCCTGCTGCCATGCGGCGCTAGCCGTTTAGGCAGTCAGGCTTCGGAGAGATAGTGGAATTATACCAGAGCAGGGGAAAATAACCTCTCTGTGTTCTTTGTCAACTCTGTGGTAAAAGGTTTTGGGTCTTCATTCACCCCTTTTTACCCCTGCTTAACCCCTTCCCTGCGTTAAAGAAAGGCGCGAAACTGGGAGCACGCCCAAAGGAGGTGGCTGCAAAGACCGCCTGAGGTTCTGAAGCATCGTGCGGTGGCGGCGCCCAGGGGCTTTTGCCCCCGCTGCCCGGCGAGAAAGTTGGTTTTGGTGGTTGCGGCTGCCTCCCCTCACCCTTTGGCAGGGCAGGCAGGTGCCATTGGGCAGTGAAGTTGGCTGAGGAGGTCTGGCTTTGAGGGAAGAGAAAAACGCCAATCCGTTGCCGGCCGGCGGGACAAAACGCCGGCGGCGCTCGCGCCCGGCGCCCCTCTCGGAAAGCGATCTGCAGGAGGAGATCGCCATGCTGCGCGAGACCCTGCGCCGTTTCTTCGAGTTGGGGCGTGGCTGTGAGGATATCGAGACGGCGGCCAACATCCTGAGCGTCTTTGGGTTGGCAACCACCCGCCTGGCGCGCCTGCTCCTGGCGCAGCGTGAGTTGGGAAGTGAGCGCGATCCGCTTATGGAAGCCATCCAGACCGCGGTGGCAGAAACAGCAAAAGAGATGTCTTCGCTGGCAAGGGATTTGTGAGCGCCGATGGAAGCGACTCTGGCAGCCTTGAAGACTTTGTTGGGCGATGTGCAGCGCTTTGCTCAGGTGGCGGGCGGACGAACCCTGCGCAGTTATCAGCAGGGGGTGGCACAAGCCGTGCTCGATTCGGTCTTTGCCTGTGCCGGGCGTTCGATTGTGGTGGTTTTCCCCCGCCAGAGTGGCAAGAACGAGCTGCAAGCGCAGATCGAGGCTTACCTGCTGCTGCTCTTCTCCCCCTTTGCGGTGGAAATGGTTAAAGTCTCGCCGACCTGGAAGCCGCAGACGCTCAACGCCATGCGCCGCCTAGAGCGCGTTCTGGATCGCAACCTACTCACGCGGGGGCGCTACGTCAAAGAAAGCGGGCATATCTACCGCCTGGGGAAGGCGCGCCTGATCTTCCTCTCCGGCTCGCCGACCGCCAACGTGATGGGCGTGACCGCCAGCCTGCTCCTGACCTGCGATGAGGCGCAGGATATTCAAATCGAGAAGTGGGATCGCGAGTTTGCCCCCATGGCGGCTTCGACCAATGCCACACGCCTTTTCTGCGGCACGGCCTGGACGGCCGACACCCTGCTTGCCCGCGAGCTACGCACCGCCCGCCAGGCTGAAGCCCAGGATGGCATTCGCCGCGCCTTTGTGCTGACCGCCGAGCAGGTCGCCCGCGAAGTGCCCCTCTATGGGAAGCACGTTGCTGAGCAGGTGGCGCGCCTGGGGCGCTTTCATCCGCTGGTGCGCACCCAGTACTTCAGCGAGGAGATCGAGGCACAGAGTAGCTTTTTTACCCCCGAACGCCTGCAGCTTCTGCGCGGCGAGCATCCCGCTGAAGGACGGCCCAACGGCGAAGAGGACTACGCCTTTTGCCTGGATGTGGGCGGCGCCGACCGCGCCTTGCTGAGCGCCGAGCCGGGCCTTGTGGATGCCCGGCCGGGCGAGTCTGACAGCCACGATAGCAGCGTCCTGACCATCTTCCGCCTTGATCCGAGATCGCTCTCCGACCCGCTGATCGGCGCTCCCACCTATCGGGTGGTCAACCGCCGCGTCTGGACCGGCGTCAGGCAGGCTGATCTCTACGCCCAACTGCTGGCGCTGGTCGAAGCCTGGGCGCCGCGCTACTTGGTCATCGACGCCAGCGGCTTGGGGGCGGCTCTGGCGGAGTTCCTGGCGCGCCGCCTGGGCAGGGTGGTGATCCCCTTCGTCTTCACTGCCCAGAGCAAATCCAAGCTGGGCTGGGACTTTCTGGCGCTGGTGGAGAGCGGGCGCTATAAGGAATATCAGACTCAGGAGGAAACCCTGCGCCGCTGGCAAGAGTGGTTCTTTCGCCAGGCGCAGGGCTGTCAGATGGAGATCCAACCTGGACCGGAACGACGCCTGCAGTGGGGTGTCCCCTCAGGGCGGCGCGACCCGCTGACTCATCAGCCTTTGCACGATGACCTACTGATTTCGGCCGCCCTGTGCGCCGTGCTCGACGATCAGGCAGCCGGGGAGGCGCGCTCCAGCGTCATCCAGGCAGCCGATCCCCTCGAATGCTATAAGGAGGTGGTCTAATGTCGCCCTGGAGACGGTGGATAGCTGCCCTGCGCAGCCTGAGTCTGGGCGGTCGCCTGAGCGCTCAGGTGAATGAGGAGCGGGGGTGGGAGCGGCTCTCAGCAAATCCAGCCACGGCAGGGTTGAACGCGGCTGAAGCCTATCAGGATGCCCTCGAAGCCTGGCGCAAAAACCCTCTAGCGTGGCGCATTATCGCCATCACCACCGACTATGTGGTCGGTGAAGGGGTGAACGCCGCCGGTCGGCAGCCCGAGGTACAGGCCTTCATCGAACGCTTCTGGAATCATCCGCGCAATCGCCTCGATTTGCGTTTGGAGGCGATGTGCGAGGAACTGGCGCGAGCCGGCGATCTGTTTGTGCTGCTCTTCCGCAACCCGCAAGATGGGCTTTCTTACCTGCGCTTTGTCACCAAAGACCGCATCCGGCGCATCCAGACCGCCGAGAACGACTGGGAAAGCGAACGCGTTTACATTGAGCTGGAGGGGATGCAGGAACGGCGCTGGCTCTCGCCCCAGCATCCGCAGGCGCAAAGTCAAGAAGCGGTGATGTTGCATTACGCCGTCAACCGACCGCTCGGCTGCCTGTTGGGCGAGAGCGACCTGGCCGCCCTGATCCCCTGGTTGCAACGCTATGCGCGCCTGCTGGAAGACCGCGTGCGCCTGAACTGGGCGATGCGGGCATTCTTATGGATTGTGACCGTGCCCAGCCACCGTGTGGCGGCCAAAGCCGAGCAGTACCGCGCTGCGCCCGAGGCCGGCTCAATCATCGTCAAAGATGAGAGCGAGAGCTGGCAGCCGGTGACGCCCAATCTGAACGCCTTTGATGCCAGCGCCGATCTGAAAGCTGTGCGACAGATGATCGACGCCGGCTCGCATTATCCGCCTCACTGGCGCGGCGAGCCGCAAGGCATCAACCTTGCCACGGCCGCCGCCATGCAGGCGCCCACCGAGAAGCACCTTCAGCGCCGGCAACGCTATTTTCACTACGTGATCAAGGACATCCTGATCAACGCTTATCTGCGGGCTGCCGAAATTGGTAAGGTGCCCTTTCATTCGCCCGAAGCCTTACAGGAGCTGGTCGAGGTGAGCGGCGCAGAGCTTTCGTTGAAAGACAACGAGCGGCTGGCAAACGCCGCCGTGCAACTGGCGCGGGCGTTCAACCTGTTGGCCGCCACCCTGCCCACGCTGGCTTCGCCCAGCCTGCGCCGCGCCATGCTCAAGCAGGTGCTCTCGTTCGGCGGCCTGAGTGTGCCGCAGAGCCTGGTGGAGCAGATTCTGGCTGAAATGGAGGCCCGGGGGTGAGGGCAAATTCCAATCCCTCATCCCCAACCCTTCTCCCTAAGGGAGAAGGGAGTCCAACCCCCCTCTCCCACAAGGGGAGAGGGGCAGGGGGTGAGGGTGTCTCCCCTCGCCCGGCTACCTGCTGATCCAAACGAAAGGAGGTGAGATGAACGAAACTCAACCGATAACCCTTTCTCAAGCAACCGTCTTGCTCGGCGCGGCGCAAGCCCCCAATGCCTTCGAGTGCCGTTTTGTACGTGCCGGACGGGTGCGCACTGCTGCTGGAGAGCTTAGCGACATCGAGATCGAAGCCCAAGCCCTGCAAGAGGCGGTTGCTCTGGGCTTGTTCGAGGGCAGGGCAGTCTTTATCGACCATGCTTCGCCGCTCCAATCCCCCTCCCTGCGCAATCTGGTGGGGGTCACCGAGCTGGCGGTCTATGATGCCGAGGAGCAAGCGGTGCACGGGCGGCTGCGACTGTATGAGACGCACGACGGCAAAGCCATGCAGGCCTTGCTGACCCGCCTGTTGGAGGACGTTCAGGCTGGGCGTCCTGTGCCGGATGTCGGTTTATCGCTGACCTTTTATCCGCGCTGGGGCAAGCGCGACCCGCACAGCAACCTGCGCCGCGTGGTGGGCATTCGGCAGATCGAATCAGTGGACCTGGTCTTTCAGCCCGCGGCTGACGGGCGGGTTTTGGAATCCCTATCACAACAGAAAGGAACTTTCATGAGCGCAGAAGAATCAATCCCGCTGACTTCTTCGCCGGCGGTGGAAGAAGCCACCGCTTTGGCAAAGCCGGCTGACTCCCCCGCCGGGCAGGATTCGCAACCTGACCCGTCACCGGCGACCATGCAGGACTGGTCACAAGCTCTGAGCGCTTCGGCGGCAGCCTTTATGATCGCTAACAGCGGCTTGCCGGCTGCGGCGCGCCAAAAACTGCTTGCCCAAAGATATCGCACGCCGTCTGAGGTGGTCGACGCAATCGAAAAAGAGCGTGCCTACCTCGCCAGCCTTGCCCAAGAAGAGGTAATCCAGATTGGCAACACGCCGCCGCGTCAGGCGCAGATCACGGTCGGCGCCAGCGGTTTGGAGCGCCTTGAACAAGCCCTTGAAGCGCTGATCCGCGGCGTGCGCCCTCCCAGCGGAGTGCAACCGTTGAGCGGAATCCGCGAGCTATATAACCTGCTGAGCGGCGATTATGAGATGACCGGTGTCTTTCAGCCCCAGCGGGTTTATCTTGCCAATGTCAATTCTTCGACCATGGCAAATTTGGTCGCCAATGTGATGAACAAAGTCCTGGCACAGGAATTCAGCGAGTATCCACAGTGGTGGCAACCCTTTGTCACTCAGATGGACTTCAACAGCTTGCAAGACATTCGCTGGATCACACTGGGCGGCGTGGGTGAGTTGCCTACTGTGCCGGAAGGCGCTGCCTACACCGAGCTGAATTGGGGGGATAAATACGAAACGGCCAGTTTTGTCAAGAAAGGCGGCTATCTGGGCATCACCATCGAAGCCATTGATAAAGACGATACCAACCGCCTGCGCGCAGCGCCGCGCGCCCTGGCTCAGGCGGCCTGGCTGACGGTGGGCAAGGCAATCTCGCACATCTTTACCGCCAACAACGGCGGTGGGCCGACCCTCAGCGATGGACTGCCCCTGTTCCATGCTTCGCATGGCAACCTCGGCTCGACCGCGCTCTCGTATAGCTCGTGGGTGGCCGCCCGCAATGCCATGCGCAAGCAAAGCGAAGTTGGTTCGGGCGAGCGTCTGGGCTTCCTCACCGCGCCGCGCTTTCTGCTCGTGCCGCCCGATCTGGAGGTGACTGCCCTGCAAATTCTGGCCTCCGCACATGATTACAGCTATACCCTCGCCAATGGACTGGGTCCAGGCCCTATCAATGTCTTCAGCGAAGGGGAAACGGCTGATCTACGACTGCGCTCTGCCCGCGAGCGCGTGGTGGTTGTGGATTTGTGGAGCGACGCCAACGATTGGGCAGCGGTTGCCGACCCGCGCCTTTATCCTTCGATCGGTCTGGGCTATCGCTATGGGCGCGCCCCGGAGATTTACAGCGTCAGTTCGCCTACGGCCGGGCTGATGTTCTCCAACGATGTGATGCCGATCAAGGTGCGTTTCTTCTTTGCCGTCGGTCCGGTGGATTACCGCGGCTTGTATAAAGCCAATGTCTCGTAAAAGAAAGGAGTCCAAGTATGGAAACCCTGATCACCTACTGCTTTCATGTGCCCGGCACACTGGTCGCCAACCTGACCCCGCTCTTTGCCGTGCCGTTCGATTGCACGCTGTTGCATGTCTCTGCCGTAGCTTCTAACAACAATGATGCCACCCTCAAGGTTGGCACTCCCGCCAATCCAGCCGCTTATCTTGCCGAGTTCCCCATCGGCGACAGCCAAACCCCGGCGGTCAAAGCCAGCTTCAAGGACTTTGTTGGCGGTCAGTATCCTCGCCTGAATGCCGGCAACAGTCTGCTGATCACGCTGGATTACGACGGCAATAACGGCACCGCCGCCCAAAACGTGAGCGTAGCGCTGACTCTGGCGAAAGGATAAGAGTCCATCTCCCCTCTCCCGCTTTGGGAGAGGGGCCGGGGGTGAGGGCTGCTCCCCTCGCCCCGTGTGGGAGAGGGGCTGGGGGTGAGGGCAAACTCCCCCTCGCTAGCTGGGTGAGGGCAGATTCCAATCCCTCATCCCCAACCCTTCTCCCTAAGGGAGAAGGGAGTCAAACTCCCCTCGCCCCGTGTGGGAGAGGGGCTGGAGGTGAGGACTGCTCCCCTATCCGCGTGCATTGGAGTTCATTCGCGGTTTATCAAGGGATGGAAGGTCTGCTCGTTGATTAACAGAAAGGAGAGAAATGGACGAGGAAACTCAAAAGGCGCTGTGCAAAACCTTGCACTTGGACAAACCCATCCTTGCGATAACCGAGGAGGATCAACATCTCCTCCTGCACCTGCTGGGCGGGGAGGTGGTGCGGGTGGATCGCCATACCCTCACCGCCCAGCTTCCCCTGGAGGGGCTTGGCGTTTCCCGGGCCGATCCAGGCCTGCTGGCTGAACCCGTTGCATCAACCGCCAGCCAACCCAGGCGCTCGCACCGCAAACCCTGAGCCTCATCTCTGGAAAGGACCTGCCGTGGATGTCATTCAATTCTCCACCGAGCCAGCCGCAGGGACGGCCGGCAATGCCACTGCCAGCGCCCTCTCGCCGATGCTGAGCGGGCTGGTCTATAAAGTGGTCTTACGTTATCAGGGCGCGCCGCCCGCCACGACCAACGTCAAGCTGAGCGACCTCAACGATCCGGCGAACGAGTCGATCGTCAACGTTACGGGCAACACCGACCTGGTGCTCTACCCGCGCCGGGCGATGACCAGCAACAACGGTAGCAATCTGACCTTCAACGGGACACAAATCGTGCCGACCCCCTATCCCTTGCATGGCAACCTCAGGCTCAGCCTGAGCCTGACCAACCCGGGCGTAACGGTCACCGCTACCGTGGTTCTCTTGCGAGGCTGAAAGCCATGGACGTGGTGAAAATGATCGCTATCGCCGGCCAGCAGAATGGCGAAGACCTCTCTCCGCCCGTGAGCGGCTTGATCTATAAAGTGCGTCTGGTGTTCAGCAATAGCCCGGGCACTCAAACCGATATCACCTTGAGCGCCGCCGACGACCCGCCGAGCGAGACCATTGTCGAGCGGAAGGATAGCGCCTCGAACCTCACCCTCTATCCACGCCGTCAGGTGCAGGATGCTTCGGGCAATCCTTTAACTTTGGATGGCACGCGGCCGCTGGCTGAGCCTTACGCCGTGCACGGGCAATTGAAGCTCTCCTTGCAGCAAGCCAACCCGGGCGGGCAATGCACAGCCTGGATCTGGCTGACCCGACTGTGAAAATGCACCGGATACCTCCCGTACCTGTGCTACGAGCTACCAGTTTTCAGCAAGAAAGGAGAAACCATGAGCGTTGAGACCCTGACTGCCATCGCCGGAGCAAGCCTCTCGCTGGCATTTTCTTACCTGCCGGGCTTGAACCGCTGGTATGAGACACTGGACGGCACTGCCAAACGCCTGCTCATGCTTGCCGTCCTGACCCTCACGGCCTTTGCTTTGTACGCTCTTGCCTGCACACCCTACGCCGGGTTGTTGCAAATTCCGCTCGCTTGTGATGCTGCTGGGGCAATTAGCCTGTTGCGCTTGCTCTTGAGCGCGCTGATTGCCAACCAGGCCGTTTACAGCCTCACTCCCCGTTTCGATGGCCGATTGGGGCAGGGCGATGAGACAGCTTAGGTGATGGGTAAGGTAGAATGAGCCGCGTCATCACTGCCAATAACGCCAGCCCGGAGCGGGTAATTGTCGTGGATCGCGGTGGCAATGGCGATTTTACCTCGATCCAGATGGCGATTAACGCCGCCGCTGCCCGCTCGCCCAGCGCTACCAATCCCTGGCTGGTGCTGGTTGCGCCTGGGGTCTATGCCGAAAGCCTGACCTTAGCCAATCATGTTCATCTTGTCAGCCTGGGCGGTCAGGAAAGTGTCGTCCTGCAAGCCAGCGGCACGCCATTGATCGAGGCTGCTCACTGCAGGGTAGACGGCTTTCGTCTGGAAGGCGCTGCCAGTCCGTTGATTCGCGCTGCCTCCAATTTCAGCGGCAAACTCACCCTGCAGGAGGTGCTGATTGAGACAACGGTCGCCGAACAGGATGCTCTGCGCCTGGATGGCGGCCAGGTGGAGATTCAGGTCTGTCGCTGGACGGTAGGCGGACGGCTGGTGGTCAACGGCGGCACATTGATCGTCCGCCGTTGCCACCTCATTCATCAACATTCTTCTCCTCTCTCGCCAACTCAGGCAACCCTTGAGGTGAGCGGCGGCGCACTCTGGCTGGAATACAGCCTGGTGGAGAACAAAGCTCATCCTGCCAGCGGCGGCAGCGCGCTGAAGTTCACCTTGCAAGCGCCAGCTTCGGTCAGGCTCTGGTACTGTATCCTGCGCGCTGCCAGCGGTTACAGCCTGGATAGCACGGTCAACCTCACCGCTGTCATTGCTGCCTGCCGCATGAACGCCGAAGTGAACACCAGCCGCATCACGGGCGTGCTGGATTATGCGGTCTATGCCGCCTTATGAGCCTGGGCAGGAGAGGAAGCCCGAGGGAGCGACCAGCCTGTTGGGTTTGGGAAGGAAGACGGCAGGTGTACAGAGCGCTCTGTCGCTCTGAAGAGTCGAGTTTGCGAGGAGGAAGGATGAAATTGCGCTATCCCTTCGAGCGAGTCTATCCCCTGACCCAGGGGTTCAGCCAGCAGCATCGCGGCCTGGACTGGGGCGCGCCGTTGAACAGCCGCGTGCTGGCAGCCGCGGCTGGGCGGGTGCGCTGGATTGCCATCCAGCCGCAGGGATATGGCTTATATCTGATCCTGGAGCATGAGGGCGGAGCGGTGACGCTGTATGCCCATCTGGAACGGGTGCTGGTCGAGCTGGCGCAAGCCGTCTCAGCCGGGCAACCTATCGCCCTGAGCGGTAATAGTGGCAATTCCAGCGGGCCACATCTGCACTTTGAATACCGACCCGATGGCAAGCGCGGCATCGATCCCACCCCCTTTCTTGAAGCCCTGTCCGACGCCCCGATCGAAGAAACGGGCTCACCTGCGCATCCTGCCCCGATTCGGGTGCAGGTGGGGGATAAGGTGACCCTGCGGCGTGGCTTTGAGTACGTCAACCTGCGCCCTGAACCGGCTTATGGCGCTGCCATACCCGACATCGGCGATTTCTGCGGCGGCGCACCGGTCGAGGTGCTGGAACAACGCGGCGAGATGGTGGCGATCAAGGTGTGGGTGCACGGTGGCTATCTGGAGCGCCTTTAGGAAAACCCATAGCCGGCCAAGCAACCCCCAGTCTCCTCTGCCACAGGGAAGCTGAAAACCTTGGCGAGGTCTCTGGCACATGCGGGTTTAGAGATGCGATGCCCATACACACAGGTGTGACGATGGACGAGAAGTTGCTGGAAGAGATCAATGCCCTGTTGAACGAAAACGGACGCATTCGCCAAACGGTGCGTGACCGTTTGATCCTGGCTTGCATCGCTGAGATCTATCGTGCCACCCAGTCCCTACCCGACATCCAGCGGCGCATCGAACAGTTAGAACGACGCTCGATCCTGCTCTGGGCGGAACGGCATCCCAAAGCTGCCCTCACTTTGCTGGCGGTTTTCCTGTTTTTGATCAATCTGAGCGCCTTCAACGACCTGCGCCGGCTTTTCTTTGCCCTGTTGGGCTTGCCCCTCGAGCTGACCCCTTAGGAGGAGACACCCCATGACCACCCGTCAGGAAGTCAACCAGCTTTGCCGCCGCCGCTTGGGAGATCAACAGGCTCCTTTTGCCTTTAGCGATCTGCAGATCAATCAGTGGATTCACGATGCCATTGCCGAAATTTCGCAATGCTTTCCCCGCACACTCTATGCGCAGTTCACCTTGCAGGCGGCGCAAACTGTTGTGGATTTAAGCGGTTTGAACGGCTTTCAATCCATTCTACAGGTGGAATTTCCGCTGGGACTGCAACCGCCGCGCTACCTGCACCGCGCTTCGCACCGCGACTCAGCTCGTTTTCACGGTCGCCCGACCTACGATCTGGATTGGAGCTGGCCGAGCGGTCGGCGACTGATTCTGGGTCTCACCCCTCAGGAGGGTGAGCGCCTGGGTTTGACCTACGAAGCGGATCACCTCTATCCCGCCGACGATCAGACCGCATTGACCGTTCCCGATCGCCACCTGGAACTGATTGTGTTGTTTGTGCGCATGGCTGCTCTGCAAGAACAACTTGCCGAACTGGGCGCCCAGAGTTTGCCGCCTTCTTCGCTGTTGGGGGTGCGGGCGTTGAATGCAGCCCGTGCCCGTCAGGAATATCTTGAAGCGCTCGATCAAGCGCGTAAGCGGGAGGGCGCTGGCGCTATCGTGATTGGGTGGTGACTCCCTTCACTCCCCTCTCCCGCCCTGGGATAGGGGCTAGGGGTGAGGGCAGATGATATAATTCTGTGCGCACAGGCTCAGTTCAAGGACGACCAATGCACGAAGCGGTTATTAACCTGCACATGCACACTCCCTACTCAGATGGCTTTTACAGCCATACCCGAATCGCCCAGGCAGCCTTGCAGAGCAATCTGGATGCGGTGATCGTCACCGATCACAATGTGCTGGTAAGGGGTGTGGAACGCCTCGTCCAAGATGGCGAACGGCGCACTCTTCTCCTGGTGGGGGAAGAGATTCACGATCAAGCCCGTCAGCCGCAAAAGAACCACCTGCTGGTGTTCGGAGCAGATCGAGAGCTGGCTCACTATGCTCCGCAACCGCAACGCTTGATCGATGAAGCCCGTCAAGCCGGCGGGCTGACCTTTTTGGCGCACCCGGTTGACCCATCTGCGCCGGCTGTCGGTCAAGACGATATCTCGTGGGTGGACTGGGAGGTGCGCGATTTCAACGGCATAGAACTCTGGAACGGCTTTTCCGAGTTCAAAGGTCACCTGAAAAGCTTATTACATGCCTTGTTTTATGTGACCTTTCCATCTCTAATCGCCGAGGGGCCGTTTGCGGCTGCCTTGAGGCTTTGGGATAACCTGCTGGCGCAGGGCAACGCGGTGGTGGCAATCGGCGGCTCAGACGCCCATGCCCTGCCGATTCGAGTAGGTCCGTTGCGCAAAACCATCTTCCCCTTCGAGTTCCATTTCCGTTGTATCAACACGCACCTGTTATTGTCTCAACCCCTCAGCGGGGAGTTCAGCGTTGACCGGCAGGCGATCTACGCCGCCCTGGCGGCTGGCCGGGCGTTCATCGGTTACGATTTGCCAGCTTCGACGCGGGGTTTTCGCTTCCGCGCCATCGGGAAAGATCGCGAAGCTGTGATGGGGGAGACAATCTCAGGGCAGAGCGGGGTGACCTTGAAAATTCGCCTGCCCTTTGCCACCGAGTGCATTTTGCTCAAAGATGGCAACCCGATCAAGAAATGGTACAAGCGCGATCTGTGTACCTTCCTGGCTAGTGAGAAGGGCGTCTATCGAGTGGAAGTGTATCTGCGCTTTCTGGGCAAGCGGCGGGGCTGGATCTTCTCCAACCCGATCTATGTGGTCTGAGAGAGTATGGAGGGATTTTGAGTGGAAGGGTCTTTCATCAAGCCTCCATTTTCGGACGATATTGCAAGGCTTCGGCAAGATGGTGTATCTGAATCGAATCGCTTGCTTCCAAATCGGCGATGGTGCGAGCGACTTTCAGGACGCGATGGTAAGCTCGCGCCGAAAGCTGCAAGCGGGTGGTGGCAGTGCGCATCAAATTCTTGCCCGCTTCGTCAAGGACACAGGTTTGGCGCACCTGGGCCGTGCTCATCTCAGCGTTGCAGGTGATCAAAGGGGAGGATTCTTGCTTCTCCTCGGAGAGCTTTAGACGCTCAAATCGCTGGCGTTGGCGTTGTCTGGCGGCCTCGACCCGCTGTTGGATCACTGCTGAAGGTTCGCCCAGGCGATCGTCGCTCAGTTTGTCAACTTCGACGCGGGGAACTTCAACATGGATGTCGATGCGGTCGAGCAGGGGGCCGGAGATGCGCTTTTGGTAACGCGTGACCATCTGTGCCGAGCAGGTGCAGACTTTTTGATGATCGCCATAATAGCCACACGGGCAGGGGTTCATGGCTGCCACCAGTTGAAAGTTCGCTGGAAAGGTGAGCGACCCCTGAGCGCGGCTGATGGTTACCACTTTGTCTTCCAGGGGTTGGCGTAAGACTTCCAGCGTGCGAGGGCTGAATTCGGGTAATTCATCTAGGAACAATACCCCGCGGTGGGCAAGGGAGATCTCGCCGGGGTGCGGCCAGTTGCCGCCGCCGACCAGGCCGGCGTGGCTGATGGTGTGATGGGGGGCGCGAAAGGGTCGCATGCGCACCAATGGAGCATCCTGCGGCAATTGATCGGCAACAGAATAGATGCGCGTCACATCCAGCGCTTCATCGATTGTCAGGCGTGGCAGAATGCCCGGCATGGCTCGCGCCAGCAAGGTCTTGCCGGCGCCTGGCGGTCCGATCATGAGCACATTGTGTCCGCCGGCTGCGGCAACTTCTAAAGCGCGCTTAACGTGTTCCTGTCCTTTGATCTCTTGAAAATCGCTCTGTCCGACAGCCGGCAGGGATTGCAGGTCAATGGAAGGATGGGGTTGCAGGTTCTGTCGGCCGCACAGGTGGGCGAGCAGCTCACCAAGGCTTTTGACCGCCAACACTTCCAGCTCTGGCACTAAAGCGGCTTCGTCTGCATCGGCGGCGGGGACATAAATCCGCCGAAAACCTTGTTGACGGGCAAGGGCAGCCATGGGGAGCACCCCGCGCGTGTGGCGCACTGTGCCATCCAGCGATAGTTCACCCACCACAATGGCATCCTGAACGCTTTCCAAGGGGATTTGTCCAGTACAGGCTAACACGCCGAGGGCGATCGGCAGGTCATAAGCCGGGCCTTCTTTGCGCACTGTTGCCGGGGCAAGGTTGACTACCAGACGGCCGCGCGGGTAGCGTAAGCCGGCGTTTTTGATCGCTGCCTGAACACGCTCGCGGCTCTCTTGTACGGCTGCATCGGGCAAGCCAACGATCACCATTGCCGGCAGTCCCTGGGCGGTATCGACTTCGACCTCGACCACCACCCCATCTAAGCCAATCATTGCGCAGGAATAAATGCGAGCCAGCATGTCTCATCCATCCGTTCGTCAATTGAATCTCAGAGAAAAGGTTTTGGCATTCCTTCACCCCCGCCGGGGCACAATCCGATCTCTCAGGATGATTATAATCGCAAATGCCCTGCTGAGCAGGCGTGGAGAAGCAGGTCTATGGCTGCGGAGCTTTGTGGGTCAATTGCAGTTGCCCAAAAACCGCCTGGTTTCATCTCTAAAAAGGCGATGTATAATCCAGCTCAGGTTCGAGATACCCCAAAAAGCGTGCCAAAGGTTCGGTTTGGCTGCCAAAATCGCCTCATATTCAACCTTCGGAGCGTTTCAACGGCTATCGCCTTAACCTCCAAACGGTGCCTTTTGAGACAAGTTTCTGGAGAATTGCCATGACTCACCTGCACACCTTTCGCCTGCTGCCTGACCAAGACCTTTACGACGAAATCCAGCATTTTGTCCATACCCAAAACATCCAGGCTGGCGTGATTCTCAGCGCCGTAGGCAGTCTGACCCACGCCACGCTGCGGCTGGCAAATCGCTCCACTTACACCGAAGTTCGCGGGCCGTTCGAAATCGTCTCGATGACCGGCACAGTTTCGATACATGGTTCGCACCTGCATATCGCTATCTCGGATGGAGAGGGCAGAACCCTCGGCGGACATCTGGTGAGCGGCTGTAAGATTTACACCACCGCCGAGATCGTCATCGCCGAGTTGGAGGAAGTTGTCTATCGCCGCGAGCCGTGTGCGCGTTCCGGTTACGATGAACTGGTGGTTAAGCCACGCTGAAGCCGGCCAGAAACCCACCAAAATAGCGCCAGGGCAGCTCCAAAACTAACCGCCAGGATCAGCATCAGGCTGTAGGAACCGCGTTGCGCCATCTGCTGCCCGATGATCCAGGGATAAAGCATTCCCCCAAAACTGCCGCTTGCCCACAAAAACCCTGCCATAGAGCCGGAGATGTTGGTTTGTCTCTCCAGAAAGGCAAAGGTGGTGGGAAAGAGCGGGGCGAGACACAAGCCAACTCCCAGCGCGCCTGCCCAAAGCCAGGCCACCGAAAGGGGATTTAGCCCGATCACCCCCAGGCTCAACAGGATGCCACCCAGGCAGAACAACACCAGATGGCGTAACTCAACCCGGCGTGTGAGCGGTATCGCCGCTGCCCGACCCAGCAAGATGCCCATCCAGTAAAAAGAGGTGAGCATACCGGCCGACCTTTCGGTGGCAAGGTTTAAGGAAAAGGCGTAAGCGTACAGCCAGCCGCTGAACGAGACCTCTCCACCCACGTAAATCAGCACGATCAGACAAAATACCCCGAACCAGAATGGGCGCAACGATGTGCGCAAACGAACGGCTTCTTTCTGGATAGGAGCGGGAGCAGGAAGATACCAGAAAATGAAAGCCAGGGGGATTTTGATCAACGCCAGGGCGCGATAAGCCCAGGCGCCGCCGAGCAGAGAGAACAACAAGGGAGAAAAAACCCCACCCACGGCTGCCAACAGGAACATGCCGTTCAAATAAGGGGCAGAGCGTTGTTCAACTGTCCAAACCAGTTGCAGGTTGCAGCCAACGTCCAGGCTTCCTTTACAGGCGCCAATGACGAACATGACGGTTAAGAGCAAGGAGAAAGCTGCAATGGCTGGCAAAAGAGCTAAGCCAACCGCGGAGATTAACAAGACCGACCCTAAGATAGCCGATCCATTCCAGCGTTGGAAAAGCCTACCCCCTACGAGTGAGCCGCTCAGGTATCCGGCCGAACGGGTCAGAAACAACAACCCCCAGAGCTCGGTTTGGGTAGCAGTGTTTGCGCCGAGGTAGATCAGACTGGGTCCCAACGAGGCAATGGTCGCACCGAGGACGAAATAAGCAGCATAGTAAGCAATGATCCGCTGAACGCCCTGCTTCATGCTGTGCAATGTCGCTCAAAGACATCCAGAAATTCTTGCGGCGTACAAACAACTTCCGCCAACCCCAGCCGCAATCCCAGGCGGGTAATCTGCGGTGGGTCGACATACGTTTGGGCTAGAACCTCTTCCTGGCCGAAAACTTCTCTGGCAGGCCCGTCTAACAGCACCTTTCCGCCTCCCATGACAATCACCCGCTGAAAATTTTCGGCGCAAAAATCGATGTCGTGGGTGATGGTAAGCACGGTTTTGCCGCGCCGTTTCATTTCGGCGATGATGGTTGCCAGACGTTCCACCGAAGCAGCATCTTGACCGGTAGTCGGCTCGTCAAAGACCAGAATGGGCGTGTCCATGGCGAGAATTGACGCTACCGCCACCATCTTCCGCCAGGTGGGTGAGAGATCGTAAGGGTTCATGGAGCGCATCCCCTGCAATTGGGTCAGTTGCAAAGCATCTTCGACCAGAGTTTGGATGCGCTCGTTGGGATAGCCCAGGTTGCGCGGACCAAAGCCAATTTCATCCGCCACGGTTTTGGTAAACAACTGCTCGTCGGGGTTCTGAAAGACATAGCCAACCCGCCGAGCCAGTTTGGCAACAGAGAATTGGCGGGTGTCCCAATCGCCGATCAGGACACGCCCCTCTGTTGGCAGCAGCAAGCCATTAAGGTGCTTGACCAGGGTGGTTTTGCCGGCTCCATTCTGACCTATAATGGCAACCTGCTCACCTGGCGTAATTTCCAAAGAGACCCCACTCAAAGCAAGCACACCGTTTGGATATCGAAAGGAGAGATTTTCAATGCGGATGTTCATGCTCTTCCCTCCTGGCGGTGGGTTTGGAGAGAATCTGAGAAACCTGCCACCGCTTCTTCCAACGTGACGGGCAGCGGGCGTTCTTTTTTCCACAAGCTGCGCGGAATTGCCAGGCGTGCGGTTGTGGTATAGCGGGATACCCCAAACCCCTTCTCGCATAACCGCTCGTCGGTCAGAACCTGATGCGGTGTCCCTTCGAGCAGGATTTTTCCCTCCCAAAGGGCGATCACCCGATCGGCAAATTGAGCAATCCATTCCACTTTGTGTTCTGCCATCACCACCGTTATTCCCTGTTCAGCCATCTTGCGGATTGCGCCGAACACTTCGCGGGTCCCGATCGGATCCATTTGCGAGGTCGGTTCATCCAGCACCAGCACTTTGGGTTGCATGACCAGGATCGAAGCTAATGCTACTCGCTGCTGCTGTCCGCCGGAAAGCGAATAGGGGGAGCGATCTGCCAGGTCAGCAATGCCAATCCGTTCAAGCACTTCCTCGACCCGGCGGATGATCTCGGCCCGCGGCACACCAAGGTTTTCCAGACCAAAGGCTACTTCCTCGAAAACTGTGTATTTTGCTCCACTGATCTGATTGAACGGGTTTTGAAAGACCAGCCCGACTTTCATCACCCAATCCGAGAGATTGGAATGTTGGGCGTTGTCGCCGTCCACCTCCACGGTTCCGTGTAGCTCACCCTTGTAAAAATGGGGGATGAAGCCGGCCAGGGTGTAGCAGAGAGTGGATTTTCCGGCCCCATTGGGTCCAATGATGGCCACAAACTCACCTTCCTCGATGTCCAGGTCAATGTCTTGCAAAGCAGGTGTTGGGGTGAGCGGGTAGTGATAGGTAACTTGACGAAGTTTGACGATTGGCATGGCAGATTTCTATGAAAACCAGATGCGGCTAAGCAATGAAGCGAGCATAACGATCAGTAGAAACCAGCGTATTCCTTTATCCAACGGTCGGTCGTTTATTTCATGCAGGGAGGTTTTCGGTCGGCGCGAGGTGAACCCACGCGCTTCAATGGCAATAGCGCGCTCTTCTACTTCGACCAGCGAGCCGAACACCAGCGGACCGACCAGCGGCACCAGGGCGCGAATGCGGCCAATGAAACTCGATTCGGTATCCAACCCGCGCGAACGCTGGGCGGCGATAATGGTGTTGGCTTTGGCTTGCATTTGGGGGATAATTTGCAGGGTAGCGATGATCACATACGCAAATTGACCGGGCAAGCCGCGTTGGGTCAGGTCGGACATCAGTTCGCTAGGATGCGTGCTCAGCATAAACAAAGTGAATGACGAGACCATGACCATGATGCGCATGGCGTTGGCAAAGGCGAGCATTAGGCTCTCTTGGGTGAGGGTTAGAAACCAAACCTTGGCTAGAATCGTCCTCCCGCCTGGGAGAAACAAAGCTTGCATGACGAAAAGAAAGCCGGCTACTGGCAAAATCAACCGTGCCGTGGCTGTGAAGTACTCGCGTTGGACTTTGCCGAGAATCGCTAAAGGAAAGACAACCAGAACCAGCAACAAGTGCGGAGCCCAATAAAAGGGGATCAGGAAAGCTGGCAGGAGCAAACCAAAGATGAGTGTTAGCTTGGTCAATGGATTGAGTTGGTGCAAGAGGCTCTCGCGCTTGACGTAGAACGATAATCGCTCGTGCATTCAGGTCCTTTCTAAGCCCTCACCAACGCCCTCTCGCCAACGGGGAGGGGAGGAGACCCTCCCCCCCAGCCCCTCTCCCAGGGGGAGAGGGGAGGTTGACTCCCTTCTCCCTTAGGGAGAAGGGTTGGGGATGAGGGAAGTTGATGCCTCGCCCTTCGTCTGGATGTGCTGTCTTGCATTATCCGCCTGGCGCCAGAATGCGCACCAAGACAAAGGCCGCAATCAAGACTAAAATCACCACGACTGCCACAGCAATCCAGAGCTGAGTCTTGCCGGCGCCTTCTTTGATCTCGATATTCTGCGGGCGCGGGAAGCGAGCGACAAAACGCATGGATAAGCCCTGGATAATGGCAAAAGCCAGCAGCGCCGTAGAAATCTTGTCGACCGGTTCAACCAGGAAGTTGGTGCTGAAGACAGCTTCGATCATACCACGCCCGGTCTGGAGCAGGTAAGCGGTGATGAAAGACGAACCGCTGGCGGTGATGCCGCCATAGAGATAGACGGCAATGGGAGTTGAGACGATCGCAGCCGTGAGCGCGACCAGAAAGCCGGTGATGATCACCTGCCAGATATTCTTGAATAAACCGGCGTTGGCGCAAATGCCGGTCACCAGGCCAATAAAGAATGCCACCGGCCACCAGGGGAAGGCATTTGGATCGATTGCCAGTCCCCAAATGATATTCGAGAGAGTGCCGGTCAGCGCCCCAGCCCACGGGCCGCACAGAGCTGCCACCAGCATAGTGCCGATCGAATCCAGATAAACCGGCAGGCGTAAGACAACCACAATTTGTCCCATGACGACATTGATGGCAATGGCCACTGGAATTAAGACCCAGGTCATGGTGTTGAAGTCTTTTTTTAGGGAATCGATAAATTTCATGGCGAAAACTCCTTTCTTGAATGAATTTAGAACAATCGGTTAAAAATACCAACCCCGTTTTCCAGATTGAGCTTCGGAAATTGTTCGCCTTATGTTTCCCTTGTCACCTCCTTCTCCAAAAGTTTTTGGCTAAAGGCAGCGATGCGTTGCACAAATAAATCGAGAAAAGCCTCGGCTCGCACGCCCAAAGCCACGTTCATATTGGCCGGCTTGTCGGTCATGTGGTAAAAATCGGCGAAGGTTTTCCCCATGCAAACCCCTCCACTGATATCCACGTCCACATAAAGCGCTTCATAATCGCATAAGTCTGGTTGAAAGGTCAAAGCCAAGGCAAGTGGATCGTTGATCACGCATCCTTGAATGGATTGATATTGGTCATGGAATTCCATGTAAAAACGCGTTGCCTGACGCAGAAAAGCGGGGATTGGGGAAGGAATCTGTTCCAGCTCTTGTAGATGGGCTTCGGTCAAGATGCACTGATAGGTAACATCCAGAGGAACAAGGGTGATCGGGATTCCACTGTGAAAGACGATATGAGCGGCATGAGGATCAACGTAGGTGTTGAACTCCGCCAGGGGGGTCGTATTGCCTTCGTGGCGGATGGCGCCTCCCATGATAACTAGCTCTTTCACCGCCTGGACAAGGCGCGGCTCCTTCCGTAAAGCCAGGGCAAGATTGGTCAGGGGGCCAATGGCGACAATGGTGATGTCACCCGGCGCGCCGAGGATGCGCTCGATCAGGAAGTCGCAGGCATGTTGTGCCAGAGCCTTGAGATTCGGCGGAGGCAGTTGAGCGTAGCCTAATCCACTTTGCCCGTGTGTCTCTGGAGCTAGCAGAGAGGGTTGCACCAACGGCAGTTCACATCCCCGCGCCACAGGGATGTGCGGCGCTTGAGCAAGTTCTAATATAGACAGGGCGTTGGTGACTCCCTGATCAACCGAACAATTTCCGTGCACGATACTCAAGCCTTCTACCTGGAGTTCGGGCGAAGCAAGCGCCAGCAGGATGGCGGCTGAGTCATCGATGCCAGGGTCGGTGTCGATGAGGATGCGTTTGGGTGAGGAAGGTTGCGCTTGGGTCACGATGAAACACCTGACGGAAGAGGAAAAGAGCATCTAAACACGCCAAACACCGGGTTGAACTACCTAACAACCCTTTGGGTATTGGCTATATTTTACCGTTATTTGGAGATCGACGCAAAGGCTGATCGTTTGTTTTGTTTGCTGTTGTGACCTGCGAGGATACCAGCTTATGATTACACAGGATTCGTTATCCCGTTTTCATGCGGTGCTTACGGTGTAACCGCTACCATTCCCGATATAAGCCATTTGGCTTATACCAGATCCGCCATTTTGCGCTGGTAAAGGGCTGTCGCCCTTTTTATACTCCTCCACAGTTCGATATGTGGAGAAATAAGATGAGGTTTATCTTGATAATTTTGATCGGTACGTTGTCGTTGATTCTGGTGGCTTGCGCGCCTTCCATTGCTCCAACTGCCACAATGCCCATGCACAGCGCGCCGATGGTTACGGCTACACCTGGCAGTATGATGATGGACAATCCTGAAGCTGCGCACATGATGGCGCCGATCACAGCCCCAAACATCCAGCCTGCAGCGCAAAGCGAGGGCGGGCAGCCCCTCGAATACCGGGTGGAGGATGGGGTCAAGGTCTTCGAGCTGACAACCAAAGCGGTGCAATGGATGATTCTGGAGGGTGTTACCGTTACGGCATTTACCTACAATGGCACGGTGCCGGGGCCGATGATTCGCGTCACCGAGGGCGACCGGGTTCGGGTCATTGTGAGAAACGAATTGCCCGTACCGACCACCATTCACTGGCACGGCGTCGAAGTGCCGAATGCCATGGATGGTGTGCCGGGAGTTACGCAAGACCCGATTCAACCCGGCGAAACCTTTACGTATGGGTTTACTGCCAAGCCGGCTGGGACGTTCATGTATCATTCCCATTACGAGAGCGACCGGCAGGTGGTGGCTGGGCTGTATGCTCCCTTTATCATCGATCCCAGGGAAGCCGAAGCTAACCCGCCAGCGTTGGATAAAGTGCTGATGATTTCGGAGTGGCTGGTGCGCAGTGGGCAGACTTTTGCCGCCATGCCGATGAGCGGAATGGAGCCGAATTACTTTACCATCAACGGCAAGGCATTTCCTGATACCGAGATGATCACTGTAAAGAAGGGCGAGCGCGTCCGTTTGCGGATCATCGCTATCGGGCAATTCATCCATCCGATGCATTTGCACGGTGTGCCGTTTAAGATCATCGCCACCGATGGGCACGCTGTACCTGAAGCGGCGCAATTGACCAAGGATACGGTCAACGTTGCGCCCGGCGAACGCTATGACATCGAGTTTGTCGCTACCGAAACGGGTCAATGGATGCTGCACTGTCACATCCCGCACCACACCACCAACGACAATGTCGAGCCGGGTGGCTTGATGTTGATGATCCATGTCGTCGAATAAACCCAAAGGAGAACGTACGAATGCGCAAAGTAATCTTTATCAGTATGATGATTTTGCTAATCGTTTTGTTGACGGCGTGCGGAGCAGGCGCTACCACCCCTGCGCCATCCACTGCTGAAAAGCTTGTGAACATTGCGGTCAGCACCAATCCCGACCCCGCGGTCGTGGGCGATGTGGAACTGATCTTCACCATCACCGACGCAAACGGCAACCCCATCGAAGGCGCGGCCATGGACGTTTCCGCCGATCACACCGACATGACCGGGATGACGATGAGCGGCGTTGCCACAGAGCAGGGCGGTGGCAGGTATGCCATCAAAGCCAACTTCAGCATGAGTGGCAATTGGAAACTGACTGTTCATGTCCGCAAAGAAGGGCTGGATTACAAAGAAGACATTGCTATCAAAATTCAGTAATCCGCTGACGTTCTACGTTAGCGGTGTCCGCAACCCATCTAACCCCCAGATGCGCTTCTTTCCAGAACCTTTGGCTGCTCTTGGCATGGTCTGGTTTGTCTTTCCAACCCTTTTTCAAATCCAGACGTATAATTGGCAATCGGAGGAATTGACCTGTGCCAAAACGGTCGAGTCAAGCGGAAGTCAGAATCCGCGTCCTATTAGCGGATGACCACCACATTGTCCGGGCCGGGATTCGTCAACTGTTAGAGAGCGCAGCGGATATTCAGGTCATCGCCGAGGCGGGGGATGGCGTCGAGGCGCAAGCGCTCATTCAGGAGCACAACCCCGATGTGGCAGTGCTCGATATCCAAATGCCCAAAGCCAGCGGCATCGAGGTAACGCGCTGGGTGCGCGCTCACCTGCCCGAAGTGGGTGTGCTGATCCTCACCGCTTACGATGACGAGCCGTATGTAATGGCAGTGTTACAGGCGGGGGCCAATGGATACGTGCTCAAAACCGCTAAAACCGAGGAATTGATCCGGGCGGTGCGCGAGGTGCATGAGGGCAAGGCAACGCTCGACTCCACCGTGACGCGCAAATTGATGACCGCGCTATTCAAGCGTCCCGAAAAGACGCTCGTTGAGCCGCTCACCGAGCGCGAACTGGATGTGTTGCGTCTGGCGGCAAAGGGATACACCAACAAAGCCATCGGCGTCCAGTTAGGCATTAGCGACCGCACCGTGCAGGGCCATCTGGCGCACATCTTTGCCAAATTGCAAGCTTCCAGCCGCACCGAGGCGGTCATGCGCGCCGTTTCACTGAGGTTGATTTCGGTGGATAGTCTGATAATTGAATAGTCGGGTGGTAAAGGGCAGGGTTTATGTAAGGGCAAGATGCGCAGGCGGGATTTATAGAGGTTAACCGATTCTTCCATGCGCCAGGCAGCATATTGCAGAGCGGCGCGAATATCGGCTTCTTCCGGATAAGGATAAGCCTGGAGAATCTTCCGGATACTATGACCAGCCGCCAACAATCCCAGAGTTGTCCCAACTGTAACCCGCAGGCCGCGAACAGTAGGCTTGCCTCCCATCACGTCCGGTTGAACAGTAATGCGCTCCAGCAGGTACAATATGTTTTTCTCTTGATTGCTCATAAGGTCTACTTTAGATATCTGCCATGGCATGGATAAAATTTAAGGTTGTATTATGTCACTTCAGATGAAACCTCATCCTTTCTATTTCTCTCTTCGTCACAGTCTCACCTTGCAACTGTTTGCCACGATCATCTTGCCGCTCACCCTGCTCTCGGTGGTGATTGCCGTTGGCAGTGTGGTTCTCCATCAGCGGCAAATGCGCGCCCACGCTACCGCTGGAGATTGGCAAGCCGCTACCGATCCCGTTTTAGAGTTGACGCTAGTTGCGCCTTTAGCCCTGATCCCGCCGCTGGTGTTTGTCGTAACGGCGTTGTGGTTCGCCAACCGTCAAATTATCCAACCGCTACAACGGCTGGAACGGCAAGCTGCCGCCCTGGTTTGGGGCGACTTTGATGCCATTCAGCAACCTGTCGGCGGGATTGCTGAAGTGCAGCGTCTGCAAAAAGAACTGACGGAAATGGCGCGTAAAGTACAGACGGCGCAGGCTGGGTTGCGCGGCTATATTGGGGCCATTACTACCGCACAGGAAGAGGAACGGCGGCGCCTGGCGCGCGAATTGCACGACGATACCATCCAGGCTATCATCGCCCTCAAACAACGCATCCAACTGACCGAGCAGACGGTGCGCGACCCCGCGGTGCAACGCATGTTGAATGAACTGGAGGACCTCGCCGCCCAAACCATCGAAAACCTGCGCCGCATGACGCGCGCCCTGCGTCCGATCTACCTCGAGGATCTGGGGCTGGTCGCCGCCCTGGATATGCTTGCCCGCGAGACAGGGCAGAACAGCGGCATTTCCATTGCATTCCAGAAAACAGGCGAGGAGCGCCGTCTGTCTCCTGAAGTAGAACTGGCGCTTTACCGAATCGCCCAGGAAGCGCTGAACAACGTAGTGCGCCACTCACAGGCCCGGCGCGCCGACCTGCGCCTCTACTTTGGTGAAAAAACCGTCGAACTGGAAGTAAGCGATGATGGCATCGGCTTCAACGTGCCGCAAAGCCCCACCGACTTTGTCCCCAACGGACACTTTGGCCTGCTGGGGATGTACGAGCGCGCTGACCTGATCGGCGCACGGTTGAGCGTGGAATCAGCACCGGGAAAGGGAACCAGGCTCAAAGTCCGCTTGTGAAGTGATACAGGCAAAAATGCCTGTGGGCGGCGCGTCAAATGGCGCTCATTCGACTTAACAACTCAGTGTATAAACGAAATAAAAACTGGAATTGACCGATGATGTTCTTTATGTGGCTGTTGCCGTTGCTGTTAATTGTCCTGATCGTCTACCTGCTTGGTGGAGAGCGTCTGCTGCAGGCTCTTCGTTTCACCCCGGCGCGAAATTGCGCCAATTGCCACCGCGCCGTGCAAGATGACTGGAAGGTTTGTCCGTACTGCGGGCAGACGTTGTAACGTCAACGCCATTTGCGGCTATCCAATCAGAGAAACTGTGCAAGCGGCATGATTTGCTGCTAGAGTATGGATTACTGTCAATTACCAAACCCAAGGAAGGTTTCCTATGAATAAAGCGCTTGCTTGGATTCTTGGTATTCTGGGTGTTCTCACCGTTCTCGGTCTGCTGGTTTTTGCCATTGGCGGCTGGGGTTGGTGGTATGGCGGCACCTGTGGCTGGGGCGGCTATGGTCGCTACGGCGGCTGGGGCATGATTCCGGGCATGATGAGGTGGGGTTTCGCGCCCTTCGGCTGGATCGGCATGATCTTCATGGCGCTCATCCCGCTCAGCTTGCTGGTGCTGACTGTGCTGGGGATCATCTGGCTGGTGCGCGCCGTTGGCGGCACCGTCCCCGCACCGAGCGCCTCCCGCGCCTGCCCGAACTGCGGCAAGGCGGTGCAGGCCGACTGGCGGAACTGTCCCTACTGCGGGATGGCGTTGACGAACTAACCAGTTTTGTCTGTGATGGCGGGCGTAGGCTTCTTCCATGCCCGCTTTTTTACAGGAGCAGGCTCACTTTTGCCTCAGTAAGCGAGCGGAGTTGCCGAGAATGCCAATATCGGGCAGAGATTGCGCTGCCGCAGCCAGGACAGGCGGCAGGATTCCAAACGCAGCCAGCGATAACCCCACCAGGTTGTAGACCGCCGTAAATGCCAGGTTTATCTTGACCACCCGCAGGGTGCGCCGGGCAATGCGGATCACCTCTGGCACCAGATTCCAGTCCTCGCGCATCAGTGCAATGTGGGCGGCTTCGATGGCGACATCGCTCCCGGCAGCACCCATGGCAATGCCCACATCTGCCTGGGCGAGCGCTGGGGCATCATTCACCCCGTCGCCGACCATGACGACCGTATGTCCGCGCCCTTGATAGTCCTTCACCACCTCGATTTTCTGTTCCGGGAGGAGGTTGGCGCGCCAGGCAATGCCCAGTTCTTCCGCCAGGGCGGCAGCGGTTCTCTCGTTATCACCGCTGAGCAGTTCGATGTGACGGATGCCCAGGGCGCGCACGGCTTCCAGTGCGGCCGGCACTTCGGGGCGTAGCGTATCCTGGGCAGCCAGGATGCCGGCCAACTGGTTGCCGCTCTCCAGAAAGAGAAGCGTCTTTCCCTGCGCTTCGAGTTCGGCCGCTAGGGGAGATGCCTCGGCGGCGGGTATCAGACGGCGATTGCCCACCGCAATACACTGTCCTTGAATTACAGCGCGCACACCCAAACCCGGCACGGATTCGAATTCTTGCGGTTCGAGCAGAGGGATGTTTTCCCGTTGTGCCAGCGTGCGGACGGCGGCTGCCAGCGGGTGTTCCGAATAGCGTTCCGCCGAAGCAACCAGGGTCAGGATCTCAGCCCGCGCCATCCCGTTTAACGAAATGACATCTGTCACCTGCGGTTGCCCCAAGGTGAGCGTGCCGGTCTTGTCCACCAGCAGCACATCGGCGCGGGCGAGCAATTCGAGGGTTTTGCCGCCCTTGATCAGCAGGCCGCGCCGGGCACTCGCCCCAATGGACGCCAGCATTGCCACCGGGGTTGCCAGTGCAAAGGAACACGAACAAGCCACCACCAGCACAGCCGCGCTGGACAACGGATTGCGCGAGAGCAGGAACGTCAGGGCGGCAATGGCGGCGACAACGGGCAGATACCAGGCGCTAAAGCGGTCAGCCAGGCGCTGAACGTCGGCGCGATGAGCTTCGGCCTCCTCCACCATTTTGATCACCCGCCCGAAAGTGGTTTCCATGCCGATTCGTTCGGCGCGGATGCGCAGACTGCCGAGCCTGGCGATGGTGGCGGCGTAGACGCGACTGCCACGAGTAGCTTCGACGGGCATCGCTTCGCCGGTGATAGCCGATTGGTCAAGGGTAGCCTGTCCGCCAATCACTTCGCCATCCACCGGAATCTTTTCGCCTGGACGGACGATAACGGTCTCTCCCACGTTGACATCCTGGATCGGAACTTCGACTTCCACCCCGTCCCGTTCGACACGAGCAGTCTGCGGGGCAAGTGAGGCAAGCTCCCTGATGGCGCGGCGGGCGGATTTGGCAGTGAAGTTTTCGACAATATCGCCAATGCGCATAAACAGGACCACCAGCGCTGCGGTTGTCCATTGCCCGACAGCCAGGGCGGCAAGAACTCCTAGCGTCATCAGGGTATGGGAAGTGATTTGCCGTCTCAAGCCGGCGCGCAGGACGTTTAAGAAAACGGGATAGCCGCCGGCGAGAACCAGCATCAAACCCAGCAGGAAGGGGACACGCTCATTCAGGTAGTCGAACCATCCCAGGAACTCGCCAAAGAGAACCGCGCCCAGAATGAGAGCAAACACGGCGACCAGCAGGAGTGTCAAGCGGCGGTTGATACCATCCATTGAGACGGGAGCAATCTGGAGGATATCCGAGGCGGGAACATCATACCCTGCAGCGCGAACGGCGGCGCGGATTTCGGGGAGTCCTGCCTGATCGAGGTCGAGGCGCACAAGCGCTTTTTCCGCACCGAGGAAGACCTGCACCGAGTGCACGCCGGGCAGTCTTTCGATAGCCTGTTGAACGTGTTGCGTGCATTCGGCGCAGTCCATACCAGAGATGGGGATTTCGAGGGTTTGAAGTTGCGTCATGAATTTTCTGCCACGCTGTAACGAGTGCATTCGTAAACGCCGCGCGCCACATCGGCAAGGAGCGTCTCTGCCAGGTGGAGCAATTCTTCCACGCGCGGGTCGCTCAAGCGATAGACAACGAACTTGCCGCGCGGTTCGGGCGTCACCAGGCCGCAATCGCGCAGACAGGACAGGTGATTGGAAACATTGGATTGAGAAAGCCCCGTCCGCTCGACGATCGCGCCGACGGTAAGCTCGCCTGCCCGCAAGGCCTCCAGGATTCTTAAGCGCGAGGGGTCGCTGAAGCCGCGAAAGAGTCGCGCTTTGACGTTCAAGTGAGTAGTTTCGGAGGTGAGGAGCATGGGTTTCTCGATTACAATATCATTGATTGATGATATGATAATATGAGATGGTCAGTATTATCAAGTTCCCCGTAGGTATGATCCCCTTTTGGTGATTCAACTCTGCAGGTTAAGAATGGACGAGGATTTGTTCGTTCGGCTACAATGCTCTTGTGTTCCCAAGGATATGATGTGCCCAGTGTCTGTGAATAACCGATAAATGGCTGGAAAGACGCTGCCCTTTCCGCCAGATTGCGATGGTTGCCTTATGTGCTGTTTGCGAAAGTGCTTGACAGCAATGAGAAGAGAAGTAACAATCTCTAATGTGGTCACATAAAGAACCACAAAGGAGATATTGATGAAGGAAGAAATTGGCATTCGCGAATTAAAATCCCGCGCCTCAGCGGTGGCGCGCGCCGTGCGCGAAAAACACGCTCGCTATATCATTACCCAACGCGGCAAGCCGGTTGCGCTGCTCGTCACCATGGATGCGTCTCTTCCGCAGGCAACGGAAGACGAAGTCTGGGCGCGGTTGGAAAAAATCCGTGATGAACTTGGCAAAGGCTGGCAGAGCGAAAAAAGCGCGCTGGAAATCCTCTCGGAGATGCGTCGATGAATACTGCGGACTGGCTTTATGAGTTTCGGCGGTTTCCCCACGTTACCTGGATCAACCTGGATGAAAACCTGGCTGCTCTGGCGGCCGAAATTGCCATCCATCATCGCCTGCGCAGTAGTGACGCCGTCTATGCTGCCGTTGCGCGGCGCGTCGCTGCGACCCTTATCACCCTGGACGCTGAACGACTGGAACGAGTCCAAACGGTCGTCACGGTGAGGAGACCTTGAATCAATCGGGTGGCCGTTACCCTATTGCTCAGGGTGGGAGAGCTGGGCTGTACCTGGGATAAGGTAGCCGTGGGCGAGCAAATAGGGTCGAAAGGTGCGATTGAGGAGCTCCACCTCTTGCTCTTGAAAGGCTTGTCGGTGACGGCCGATTTTTCCCTGGCGGAAGTGCAAACCTTTTTGTTCTTCTGGTGAGCGGTGGGGTTGATAGTGTTCGATGACTGCCTGGATTTCTGGAACAGACGGGTCTAATCCCAGAAATTGGGCTAAGCGCTTGGCTTCTGACTCATAGTCCGACAAAAGATCTTCGTACCGTGTCGCCAATACAGAGGGGATTGCCAGCCATTGCTCGGAGATGGCTACATACTGGCGCATGAAATCGAGGGCATGCTCGAAATCGGTGAGTTCGGCGAAGGCGTTGCGGTTGCCCTTTTCGCGAGCGCGGCGGCCGTTTTCATAAGCCGAGAGCAGAGCATCGCGTGGGTCGCGGTAGATATAGGCTGCCTTCATCCAACCGCGTCCCAGGAGCCATTTTGCCAGAGGAGTGGGCGCAGCATGGGCTTTGAAAACATAGGTGTATCCGAACAGGGATGGAAGCAGACAGAGCAGCAAGCGGCGCGGGGTCAGGGCGCCCAGGTTGCAATTGACTTCGGTGAGGATCGATTCCAGGTGATAGCGCTTGCGAATCTGGCGCGCGTCGGTTCCTCCTGCGGCGACGATCAGATCGTGCATCAGGTTATAATGCCAGCCAGAGCCAGCCCGCGGCATTCCAACAGCCAGAATCAACATCGGTTGAAGGAAATTATATCACCGAAAAAAAACGCTCCAGTTGGAGGAGAGACCCTCACCGCCGGCCCCTCTCCCAGGGCGGGAGGGAGGTTGCCCTCACCGCCGGCGCCTCTCCCAGAACGGGCGAGGGGAGGTTGCCCTCACCCCCGGCGCCTCTCCCAGGGCGGGAGAGGGGAGGTTGGGTTGGGGATGAGGGAGAAACGATCAACGCTAGTTCCTGGATCTTTTGGGAAACCAGGGGAAAAATGGGCTGGTTCGCTCAATGTATTCCCGATAGGCTGGTTTGGCATCTTGTAGACTCTTTTCCAGCATGTCTACCCCGGAGACTCGTACCAGCAAATAGGTCATCAGCAATGGGCTGAAGATCGTCCACCAACCACCGCCAGATAGGGCGATCAGATAAAATGCCCACCATTGCAACGCATCGCCAAAATAGTTCGGATGGCGGGTGTAATGCCAGAAGCCGCTCTGCAGCACTTTACCGCGATTAGCCGGATTTGCCTTAAAGCGCATAAGTTGCCAATCGCCGCCAGCTTCGAAGACAAAACCAGTCAGCCAGAGGGCAACAGCCAGACCATCCAACCAGATAAGAGACGCACGTATAGCATGGACTTGAGCTGCCAGCAAAGGCGCAGCGACAATGAGCAAGATGACCCCTTGTAACAGAAACACCTTAAAATAACTACGCCACCACCAGCTCTTGCCAGCCTCCGCTCGCCAGGCAGCGTAACGGAAATCTTCGCTCTTTCCCCAGTTGCGAATCAAAATATGGATCGCCAAACGTAACCCCCAGACGCTGACCAGACTGCTGATTAAAACCTTGCGAGGCGTCACACCATCGCTGCTAAGGAAAAACACCCCCCAGACAACGATTACAAATCCAATCCCCCAGAAAACATCCACAATCCCCGAGTCGCGTAGGCGCAAGCTCAGCAACCATAGAATGGTCATTGCCCCGAGGATGACGAAAGACAACAGGAGAGATATTTCCCAAAAGGACATGCTATGCCTCAGGCGGGTGGTTTAACTGATCGAGTAACTCAAGCAACTCCTCGTTTGGGGGGATGTCTGCCATGCTGTGACCGTAATGGACAAAACGGGCGATGCCGTTGCGATCGACAATCACCTGGGCGGGCATCCTGCCCAGTTTAAACAGATTGACTTCCTGGCCGTAGAGCTTCAGCACGCTGGCTTTCGGGTCAGGCAAGCCGATGAACGGCAAATCGTTTTTGAGCCAGTACTCCGCAAAGGCACGGGCATTTTCTGGACCGACCACAAGGATTTCTGCGCTGTGCTGTTGAAATTTTGCATAGTCCTGGCGCAACTGCGCCATGTGCCGCTGGCAGAAGGGTCAGACAAAACCGCGGTTGAAAACCAGCAGGACATGCGCCTTGCCGCGAAAATCGGAGAGACTTACCGTTTTGCCATTGAAATCGAGGAGAGTGAATTCAGGCGCTGGGGTATTTAGAGTTACTTTTGGCATTGTTTCCTTCCTTTCGAGTTAATGGATGATTGGAGTTGGGGGCAACCCTCACCGCCGGCGCCTCTCCCAGGGCGGGAGAGGGGAGGTTGCCCTCACCCCCGGCCCCTCTCCCAGAACGGGAGAGGGGAGACACCCTCACCGCCGGCGCCTCTTCCACAGGGCAAGGGGCGGTTGAACTTAACGCTTTGAAGAGCATTTGCCTCTTTCTCATGGTCTGTTCAGGCCAGAAGCTGCCAGAAACTCTGCCACGGCTTCCAGAAAAGCCTCTGGGCGTTCTTCATGCGGCACATGACCGGCCTTTTCGATCACCGCTAAGGTAGCATTGGGCAATTCTTCAGCCAGGCGCAGGCTATCGGCGGTTGGCACGACGCGATCGTCATCGCCGCTGATCACCAGACAAGGCATTTGGATCTCTGTTAAGCGGGCCGGCAAGTCTGACTCGCGGCTGGCAACAACCAGCTCCCAAAGAGCCTTATCCCAATTTTCAGCCTTCAAAGGCTTCTGATAGAGGGCAATCGTTTCGGCGGGAATGCGGCTGGGGTCGTGCCAGGAAAGGCGTAATAACTCCATCCCCCGCGTTTGAATCTGGCGCATGAACAAGGGTCCCAAGCGGCGCAGTTGCGGGGTAGCAAACAACGGCCGCAGCCAGGCTGGCGCTCCGCCGCCGGCGTAAACGGCTGCGTCCACCAGAATTAAGGCCGCGACGCGGTGCGGATAAGCAAGAGCTGTTTGCATGGCAACCGTTCCACCGGCCGAGTTGCCCACCAAAATAGCTTTTTCTACCCCAAAATGATCCATAAGCCCAATGACCAGCTCTACTTGCGCTTCAGGGCTATAGGGGTTGCGCCCCTGCCACCGTAAAGGTCGCTCGGTCAAGCCAAAGGCCGGGCGATCAAAGGCAATCACTGTGCCAGCTTGTGCCAGGCCGGGCATCACGGCTCGCCAGGAATAGACACTGGCTCCAAAGCCATGCAACAAGACAAAAACCGGCTCGCCTTGCCCCTGGGTTTTAACATGCACTTGCAAACCATTTATCGGAATAAACTGGCTATCGGGATCGGCAAGCGCCTGCGGGGGTTGGGTGCCTTCTAAAGGCGGAATCGGGATTAGCAAAGGACCCACAATCAGCCCAACCAGCAGCAATCCAATGAAGATCAAAACACCACGCCAAAACGTTTTCATGCACCTTTCTCCGACATTTTATAGGGTCTAATAGCAGGCGGTAAGAACAAGCTGGCAGAGACCAGGGCAAACGTCAGCCAGGTTGGCACAACCACGCCGCGCACGGCGCTGTGCTTGATGGCTATCCCAGCCAGCGCCCACAGAATCACCAGGGTGAAGGCAACATCTCGGCGGGTGTAATTAACCCAGCCAGCGATCCCCAGCACAGCAATCAAGATCAGGCTGAACCACCCCTCGGCTGAGATCCCAAAACCGTTCCACTGCAAATAATCCAGCAGCGTGGTGACATTTGCCACCGTGGCTACCGTAATCCAACCCAGATAAATTCGGAACGGCAGATGAACCAGCAAGCTCTCTGCTCTGGAGACACTCACACGGCCAATGCCCAGCTTCAAATAGGTGCGAATCAAGCTGAACAGTAACACCAGCATTGCCAACAAAGTAAGGGGAAATTGCTCGTAA
>Ga0209162_1000579_pt1 | contig 39723 bp, 38 predicted proteins | sample YNPNPMetaG_FD_187121 | JGI IMG/M metagenome (GOLD analysis project Ga0209162, IMG submission 187121) | Anoxygenic and chlorotrophic microbial mat microbial communities from Yellowstone National Park, USA - YNP NP MetaG (SPAdes) (version 2) ...
CCCACCAGGGGCTATCCATCAGACCTTTGAACTCCGGTTCAAAGGTCTTTTTTTGTGAAAGGAGGAAACCATGTTTGTCAACCCACTGGCGCGGCGCGATCTCATCGGCATCGACGACCTGAGCAAGGACGAGATCGTTTTTCTGCTGGACCTGGGCAACCGCTTCGAGGAGACCATCGGTCGGACGCGGGTGATGGACCTCCTGCACGGCTTTCAACTGGCAACGCTGTTCTACGAGCCGAGCACCCGCACGCGCCTCAGCTTCGAGTCCGCCATGCAGCGGCTGGGCGGACAGGTGCTCAGCGTCGCCGATGCTCGCACCGCCTCTTCGGCGGCCAAGGGGGAGAGCATCGCCGACGCCGCCCGCGTGGTCGCCACCTACGCCGATATCCTCGTCCAGCGCCACCCGGCCATCGGCTCAGCGCAGGAAGCCGCCGACGCGGTCGAGATCCCCGTCATCAACGCCGGCGACGGCGCCGGCGAGCACCCCACCCAGGCCCTGCTCGACCTCTACACGATCTGGAAAGAGAAAGGCCGCCTGGACCACGTGACGATCGCGATGGTCGGCGACCTCAAACACGGCCGCACCGTCCACTCTCTCTCCAAGGCGCTGGCCTGTTGGAAGGACCATCTCATCCTGGTTTCCCCGCCTGCGCTGAAGATGGACTCGCACCTGGTGGCCTACCTGGGACAAAAAGGCGCGCAAGTGACCGAGACCGACGATCTCCAGCTCGCCATCAACGAGGCCGATGTGCTCTATGTGACGCGCATCCAGCGCGAGCGCTTTAGCGACCCTGAAGAGTATCTGCGCCTGCGCGGCTCCTACACCATCAACCGCGCGCTGCTGGCCGCGCGCCCCGACCTGACGGTGATGCACCCCCTGCCGCGCGTCGACGAGATCGCCACCGACGTCGACAGCCTGCCCAACGCCGCCTACTTCCGCCAGGCCAACAACGGCGTCTGGGCGCGCATGGCCCTGCTGGCCGCCCTGCTCGACCGCCTGCCCTGAGGCACAACGGAGGCTGCCCAATGGCCACCTTCAACGAACGGCTCAGGGAAGCCCAACAACGCAGCGGATCGTGGCTCTGCGTCGGCCTGGACCCGCTGCTGGAACGGCTCCCCGCCGCAGTGCGCCGCGAGCCAGAACCGCTGGTCGCTTTTGGCCGCGCCATCGTCGAGGCCACCGCCGACCTGGTCTGCGCCTTCAAACCCAACCTGGCCTTTTGGCTTGCCGAAGGGCTGCCCGGCCTGGCCGCGCTCCAGGCCGTGCGCGCCGCCATTCCCCCCGAGGTGCCCGTCGTCCTCGACGCCAAGTTCGGCGATATAGGCCACACCGCCGCAGCCTACGCCCGCTTCGCCTTCGACCAGCTACACGTCGATGCCATCACCCTCAACCCCTACCTGGGAGTGGACGGCGTGCGCCCCTTCCTGGAGCGGGAAGGCAAGGGCGCTTTTCTGCTCGCCCGCACCTCCAACCCCTCCGCGCCAGACCTGCAGGACCGCCTGACCGACGGCGCACCGCTCTACCAGACCGTCGCCCGGCTGGCCTGCCAGTGGGATGCCGACCTCCCGGGCAACTGCGGCCTGGTGGTCGGAGCGACGTACCCGGCAGAGCTGGCCACCCTGCGCGCCCTGGCTCCTCACCTGCCTTTTCTCATCCCTGGCATCGGTGCCCAGGGCGGCAGCCTGGAAGCTGCCATCGCCGACGGCCCCACTGCCGACGGCCTGGGCCCGCTCATCAACGCCTCGCGCGACGTCCTCTATGCCTCGGCGGGCGATGACTTTGCCGACGCTGCCCGCGCCGCGGCCTCCAGCCTGCGCGAGCGCATCGGGGCAAGTCCCTGAAGGTCAAGACCTTTAGGGTCTCAAGACAAGGGAAGGAGAAGACAAAGGTGACACTGACAGGCCAGCTATTCGACGCCGGCTGCATCCAGTTCGGCACCTTTACGCTCAAGTCCGGCCTGACCTCGCCCATCTACATCGACCTGCGCCTGCTGGTCAGCCACCCGGCGTTGCTGAGGGAGACAGCGGCGCGGATGGCCGACCTGGCCCGGGGTCTTGTCTTTGACCGCATCGCCGCTGTGCCCTATGCCGGCCTGCCCCTCGGCACGGCGCTGGCCCTGGCGATGGAGCGCCCGCTCATCTACCCCCGCCTCCAGGTCAAAGAACACGGCACGCGCCGCGCGGTCGAAGGGACGTTCCAGCCCGGCGAGGTGGCCCTGCTGGTCGACGACCTGATCACGCGCGGCGACAGCAAGCTGGAAGCCATCGCCCCGCTGGAAGAGGCTGGCCTGGTCGTGCGCGACGTGCTGGTGCTGATCGACCGCGAGCAGGGCGGCGCGGCGGACCTGGCCCGCCACGGCTACCGCCTGCACGCCGTCCTCCGCCTGAGCGAGATGATCGACCGGCTCTCGGCCAGCGGCCGCATCACCGCCGCGCAATACAGCGAGGTCAGGGAATACTTGAACCTGGTCACCTGAAACCATGCAACCCGATCTCCAGACCACCCTGTGCGGCGTCCGCCTGCCCAACCCGACCGTGCTGGCATCGGGTATCCTGGGGCTGGCCCATGAGGTGCTGGTGCGCGTGGCCGAGGCCGGCGCCGGCGCCGTGACAACCAAGTCGATCAGCCTTGCCCCCCGCGACGGCTACCCCAACCCGGTCGTCCTGGACTGGGGCGCCGGGCTGATCAACGCCGTGGGCCTTTCCAACCCCGGCATCGAGGTTATGGTCGAAGAGATCCGCGCCGCCAAAGAACGACTGGCCCCCTTGGGCGTGCCGCTCATCGCCAGCATCTTTGCCGATACCATCTATGACTTTGGCACCATCGCCCGCTACGTCTCCGACGCCGTGCCGGACCTGATCGAGGTCAACATCTCCTGCCCCAACGTCGACGACCGCTACCTGCGCATGTTCGCCGCCGAACCCTACGTCGCCGCCCAGGTCACGCGGCGGGTCAAACAAAACACCGACCTGCCGGTGCTGGTCAAGCTCTCGCCCAACGTCACCGACATCGTCGAGGTGGCCGAGGCCGTGGTGGAAGCCGGCGCCGACGGCATCACCGCCGTCAACAGCCTGGGGCCGGGGCTGATCCTGGACATCGAGACGTGCCGGCCGCTGCTGGCGCACGGCACGGGAGGAGTGAGCGGCGCGGCGTTGCGCCCCATCGCCGCGCGCTGCGTGCGCGACATCTGCCGCGCCGTCGACGTGCCGGTGGTCGCCACTGGCGGTATCGCCAGCGGCCGCGACGCGGTGGAAATGATCCTGCTCGGCGCGACCGCCGTGGGCATCGGCTCAGCCGTTGCCCGGCGCGGCATGGCCGTCTTTGCCCAGGTCTGCCAGGAGATCGAATCGTATATGGCCCGCCACGACTATGAAAACCTGGCCGCCTTCCGCCGTCGAGCTTTGGCCATCGTACCCTGAGGAGCGCCAATGACCCTGCCAACCATCGCCCGCATCCGCCACATCTATGACGAAAGCCGCACTGTGCGCTCGTTCGAGCTGGACATCGCCATGCCGCAGGCCGAGCCGGGGCAGTTCGTCCTGCTCTGGCTGCCTGGCGTCGATGAAAAGCCCATGTCCATCGCCAACCCCAATCCACTGACGCTCACCGTCATGCGCGTGGGGCCTTTCAGCACGGCACTGCACCGGACGCGACCCGGCGACCTGCTAGGCGTGCGCGGCCCCTACGGTCGCGGCTTCTCGCTATGCGAAACGAAATCGGCCCTCCTGGTCGCCGGCGGCTGCGGCGCCGCGCCGCTCTACTTCCTCGCCCGCCGCGCCGTCGAACAGAACATCCCCACCACCGTCGTCCTGGGCGCCCGCCGCGCCAACGACCTCATCTACGCCGACCGCTTCCGCGCCCTCGGCATCGAACTGCTCGTCGCCACCGACGACGGCTCGCTCGGCTTCAAGGGCACCGCCGTCGCCTGCGCCATACAGGCCCTCGCCAACCGCCCCACCCCCTCCCTCTACGCCTGCGGGCCAGAACGGATGCTCGCTGCGCTGCTCAACCTCTGCCTCCAGCGCAGCATCCCCGGCCAGTTCAGCGTCGAGCGCTATATGAAGTGCGGCTTTGGCCTCTGCGGACAATGCGCCATCGATGGGCTGCTGGTCTGCCAGGATGGCCCCGTGCTGACGGTGGAGCAGCTCAAGGACCTGCACGATTTTGGCCGCTTCCGCCGCAGCGCCACAGGGAGGAAACTGCCGGTGAAATGAAAAAGAGCAAACTGCGCGCCCACTTCCGCGCCCTGCGCGAGTCGCTCTCCGCTGAGGAGGTCGCCGCCGCCTCCGCCGCCCTCTGCCATCGTCTGGCCACCTGGCCCATCCTGACCGGCGCCAACACGATCCTCACCTACCTGGCCTTTCGCGGCGAGATCGACCCCGCCCCCCTCTTCGCCCTGCTGCCCGACAAGCACTGGGTCGTGCCGCGCGTCGAAGGGACCCGGCTGATGCTCCACCCTTATGACCCCGCGCGCCTGGTGCGCCATCGCTACGGCATGCTCGAACCCGCCGCCGACCTGCCGCTGGTCGACCCGCAAGCCGTCGACCTGGTGCTGGTGCCCGGCGTGGCCTTCGATCCGCAGGGCGGACGGCTGGGCTTTGGCGGCGGTTTCTACGACAGCTTCCTCCCCACCACGCCAGCCATCCGCGTCGGCATCACCCACGATTGTTGTCTGGCCAGACGGCTGCCCTGCAAAGAGCACGACCAGCGTATGGACTGGGTAGTCACACCGACGCGTATCTTGCGCTGCACGGCAACAGCCTGTCCGGAATAAGATGAGCGCGCTGCTGATCCGCGGAGGCATGCTGGTGACACCTCACGGCGCGGCGCGGGGCGACGTGCTGATCGAGGGAGAAACCATCGCCGCCGTCGGCCCCTCCCTTCCCCGCGCCAGGGCCGCGCGCGTCGTCGATGCCGACGGCCTGCTGGTCCTGCCCGGCCTGGTCGATCCGCATGTCCATCTGCGCGAGCCGGGCGGCGAGCACAAGGAGGACCTGACCAGCGGGACGGCTGCGGCGCTGGCGGGCGGCTTTACCGCCGTCCTGGCGATGCCCAACACCAACCCGCCGCTCACCAACCGCGCCGCGCTGGAGCACGCCATGCACCTGGCGCGGGACAAGGCGCTCTGTGACGTGGGCTTTTTCGTCGGCGCGACGGCAGACAATGCCGGCGAGGCCGCCGCGCTGAGCCAGGCCGTCGGCCTCAAAGTCTACATGGAAGCCACCACCGGCGACCTGCTGGTGAACGATCCAGCGGCACTGACAGCCCACTTTGGAACGTATCCGCACGAACGCCCGCTGGCCGTCCACGCCGAGGGAGAGATGCTGGCCCTGGCCCTCGATCTGGCGGGACGCTTCCGCCGCCGCCTCCACGTCTGCCACGTCTCCACCGGCGCCGACCTGGCGCTGATCCGCGCCGCCCGCCAGCGCGGCGTCCGCGTTAGCTGCGAGGTCACCCCGCACCACCTCTTCCTCTCGACCGCGGACCTGACAGAACTGGGGCCACTGGGGGAGGTCCGACCGCCGCTGCGCCCGCCCTCCGACGGGGCCGCGCTGTGGACCGGCCTGGCCGAGATCGACTGCCTGGCAACCGACCACGCGCCGCACACGCTGGCGGAAAAGCGCAGCGCGCAGCCGCCGGCCGGACTGCCGGGCCTGGAGACGGCCCTGCCGCTGCTGTTGACAGCGACAGCAGAGGGCAAACTGACGCTGGAGGAGCTGGTGGAGCGCATGGCAGAGGCGCCCGCCCGCATCTACGGGCTGTCCGGCAAGGGCTGCCTGGCTCCCGGCTGCGACGGCGACCTGGTGCTGGTCGACCCTGCCGCGCGCTGGCGCCTGGGCGAGCGCCCCTTCCACACCCGCTGCGGCTGGTCGCCCTACGCTGGCCGCGCCGTGCAGGGCCGCGTCGAAGCTGTCTTTTTGCGCGGCCGTCTGGCCTATGCGCAGGGCCGCGTGCTGTCGACGCCTGGCGCGGGCCGCCTCCTCCAGCCCAGCAGCGGCAACGCTGCCAGCGTCGCCGCGGCGCCCGCGCCAAAGACCAGCCCATAGCCGCCCCACTCTGCCAGCACTCCCAGCCCCAGACTGGCCAGGCCGATGCCCAGGTCAAAGGCCGTGTACTGTGCTGCCGTGGCGCTGCCGCGCAACGACGAGGGCACGGCGTCCTGGGCCAGCGTGTCCAGGCCGGTGCGCGCCGCCCCCCACGCCAGCCCCAGCAGCCCGCCCAGCGCGACCAGTCCCCAGGGGCTGTACGTCAGCGCCAGGCCCAGCGTGGCCAGGGCGATCAGCGCCATCGACGGCAGCGCCATCCGTCGCCGCCCCCAGCGGTCGACCAGGCGGCCCGCCAGCAGGCCGCCCGCTGTGACCAGGGCCGCATAGGCAGTATAAGCCCAGCCGGTGGTGCCCAGCGCGCGCGCCTGCGCCAGCAGGGAGAGAAAGCCCACCCAGGCGCTGAACGGCACGCCCAAGAGGAGCATGACCCCCACACAGCGCCGGATCTCGAACTGCCCCAGCGCCGCGCGCAGGCTGAGCCAGGCCTGATCGACGCACGGGCGGCCGTGGCGCGGCAGGGCCAGCGTCAACAGCGTGGCCAGCAGGCCCAGGCCGCCCAGCAGCACAAACAGCGCCGCAAAGCCCCATCGCGCCGCCGCCCACTCGCCCAGCAAGGGGGCTACCAGCATCGTCACCGAGGTGGCTGTGCCGATGACCCCCAGCCCCTCCCCGCGACGGCCGGCGGGGGTCAGCGCCGTCGCCAGGGCGCGGTAGGCCGTCGTGTAAAAGGCCATCCCTGTCCCGTGGAGGGCGCGCGCCAGGAGAAGCATCCCCAACGAAGGACAAAGGGCATAGAGGAGCGGTCCGCTGCCAAAGAGCAGAGCGCCCACGACCAGCACGGGCCAATCGCCCCAGCGGTCGGACAGCGCGCCAGAGAGGGGACGCATCAGCACGGCGGCCAGGGCAAAGACCCACTGCACCAGCCCATTGCTGGCCGCCGTCCCGCCCAGGTAGAGCACGTACAGCGGCAGCGTCGGCATCAGGGCGTGGTGGCCGAAAAAGAGCAGCAGCGTGGTCAGCAGGCTCAGGTAGAAAGGCAGGGGGAAGCGGGTTGCCGCCTTGTCAGGATTCATCCTCGCGGGCCAGGACCACTGCCGGGTCCTCCTGATAGCGCCTGTACCAGTCCAGCAGGTCGAGGATCAGGCCGGCCACGTAGCGGGCCAGGTCAGGGTCAGCGTGGACGAAATCGAGCAGCAGGCGATAGACCTGGCGGCAGGCTTCGCTCTCGACGTGATCGGGCAACTCGGTCTGCCGCGCCGTCTGGACCAGCGCCGTGACCGCGGTATGGGCAGAGAGGTCGCGCACCTGCGGCGGCGGAGGGATGCCGGGGGCGCGGAAGCGCGGCGGCTTGAGCACCTCGAAGCGAAAGCCCATTTCGGCGGCAATCGTCTGGTCGAGCGCCTTGCGCAGCGAGAGGCCCAGGCCGGCCTGGCGGGCCAGGGTGGCCTCCAGGCTGCGCGCCTGCCCATCCCATGGGCGCACCTCCTCCCACTCTGGCGGCTTGTCCTCGCCCTGCGGCCGAAGTGCACAGTAGCCTTCGCGCAGCAGGTAGACAGCGGCGGAGAAGAGCAGCGCCGCCGCCAGAGGGCGCGGCTCGACGCGCGCGCCAAAGAGCTCGACCAACACCGTCTTGCGCTGCTCGTCGGCGTAGAAAAAGCCCTGGGGATACTGAGCGATCACGCCGCTGGGAACCAGCCGGGCCCGCTCGCGATCGGAAAGGATGCTGGCTACGGTGGGATCGAGCCCCACTCTGGCACGCACCTCGTCCAGCGTGTCGGGAACCAGGGGAGCGCCGCAGTGCTGGCAGGACGGCAGGTGATCATCGGTGTACTGCTTGCAACGGGCGCAGATGACCATGATGACCTTGCCGCACCATGGACAGGTCGAGGCGGGAACGGCAATGGGCCGCCCGCAATGTCTACAGGCAAAGCGACCACTCTCCATCACAAAGCCTCTTTGCAGACTGCTGGCGGCTGCGCCGGCAGGGTGAAGGCAAAGCGGCTGCCCTTGCCCGGCTCACTCTGCACCCAAACCCGTCCACCGTGCTGCTCCACCAGCCCCTTGACGATCGCCAGGCCCAGTCCCATTCCACCATGGCGGCGCGTCATGTGATCCTCCACCTGCTCGAAACGCTCAAAGATCCGCTCCAGGGCATGGGCAGGGATGCCAATGCCATCATCGGCCACGGCGACCTCGACGTACTGCTTCCGTTTGACAGCGCTGACCCAGATGTGGCCGCCCTCCCGCGTGAACTTGACCGCATTGGAGAGCAGGTTGTCGAGCACAACGCGGATCTTGTTCTGGTCGGCCCAGACGGGCACCCCCCCCTTTGGCAGATCGACGATCAGCGACAGCCTGCTGGCCTCGGCCAGGGAGCGGTAGGCCGCACAGGCCTCTTCGATCTCGGCGCAGATGTCGAAACTCTCACAAACCAGCTCCAGTTCGCCCGTCTCCAGGTAGCGCAGGTTGAGCATCGTTTCGATCAGATGCTTGAGGCGCAACGCCGCCCGCAGCACGACATCCAACTGGGCGCTGGCTTCTTCTCCAACCTGGCCCTGCAGGATTGTGGCATAGCCCAAGATCAGGCCCAGAGGCGTGCGCAGCTCGTGCGAGGCGATGGCGATGAAATCCGACTTGAGGCGGTCGAGCTGGCCCAGGCGCTCGTAGGCTGCCCGCAACTGGCCGACCAGGCGGGCGTTTTCGATGGCCACAGCGGCATGGGCGCCAAGGGTCATCAGGGTCTCGACATCCTCTGTCATGAACTGCCCCCTGCACTTGTTGATCGCCTCCAGGACGCCGATGCGCCGCTCCTTGATCTGCATGGGCACGGCGACCAGCGAGCGCACCTCCAGGTCGATCTGCTCGCCCACTTCGTCATAGTGGCGGGGGTCGCTGCGCGTGTCGAGGACAATCATCGGCTCGCCAGAGGTCAATACTGCCCCGGCAATCGATCCGTCGACGGGGACGGGAATATCGGCCAACTGCCCTTCCGGGTCGCCGGAAGCGGCGCGGAAGCGCAACTCGCCGCTGCGCGCGTCCCACGTGAGGATCGACGCGCCGCCGCTATCGGTCAGCTCGGCAGCGGTGGTGACGATCTTGCGCAGCAACGGCTCCAGGGCAGTTGTGGAGGACAGCTCGCGGCTGACCGCCAACATTTGTTCCAGGCGTCGCACTTTTCTTTCCAGATCGTCCATCAGTTCCCCTCCTCGATGCAACAATCGATCGCGGCAGAGGGATCGATCGACAGGGTGTCCAAAGCCCACCAGCCCAGGAACTCGCGGTTGCCGGCCGGTCCCAGCAGCGGCGAGGGCATCAGCCCGCGCAGGCCCAGCCCCAGCCTGGCGGCGGTCTCGACGACGCACTCCAGCACGCTGCGGTGGACAGCCGGGTCGCGCACCACACCGCCGCGGCCGACCTGACGGCGCCCCGCCTCGAACTGGGGCTTGACCAGGGCGATCACCTGTCCGCCAGGGCGCAGCCAGCCCACCGCCGGGGGCAGGATCAGCCCCAGCGAGATGAACGAGACGTCCACCGTCACCCAGTCGACCGGCTCAGCCAGCGCCTGGAGGTAGCGGGCGTTGGTGCGCTCCAGCACCACGACGCGCGGGTCATTGCGCAGCCGCCAGTCGAGCTGGCCATAGCCGACGTCAATGGCATAGACGCGGGCCGCGCCGTGCTGCAGCAGGCAATCGGTGAACCCGCCGGTCGACGCACCGACGTCCGCCGCCACCGCCCCCCTCACGTCGAGCGAGAAGCGGGCCAGCGCCGCCGCCAGCTTTTCCCCGCCGCGGCTGACAAAGCGCGGGCGCCGGGCCAGCGCGATCGGCGCATCGAGCGGCACCAGAGCTCCCGGCTTGTCCACGACCTGACCGGCGACCAGCACCTGGCCGGCCTGGATCAGCCGTTGCGCCTGGGCGCGGCTCTCCGCCAGTTCCAGATCGACCAGGCGCCGGTCGAGCCGCTGCCTCTCCATATGGTCATAGCATACTCCAGGGCGGCCTTTTGGTCAAGTCTGGGGGTAGCTATTGCCGGGGGTTCGAAGCAGGCTATGTCACCCTGACCCTGAACGGAGTGAAGGGGTTCGAATACCCACGCAGCGGGCAGGTTGACAAATCCCCGCTTCTCGCTATAATAACTCTCCGTGGCCGTGCCACCACCGCACGGCTCTGATTGTGTCGTGAGGAGGATGCGTCGTGTACGCGGTGTTTCGTTCAGGCAGCAAACAGTATCAGGCCAGGGTGGGCGACCAGCTCACCGTGGAAAAGTTGCCCTTCGATCAGGGCGAACAGATCACGCTCGACGAGGTGCTGCTGGTTGCGGACGGGGAAACGGTCAAGGTCGGCACACCGTTGGTGGAAGGGGCGCAGGTCAAGGCGACCGTGCTGGCCCAGGAGAAGGGGCCCAAGGTGCGCATTTTCAAGTACCGCCCCAAGGAGCGCTATCGCCGCCGCGCCGGGCACCGGCAGACCTATACCCGCCTGCGGGTAGACGAGATTGTGGCATAGCAGGAGGATTGGACCATGGCTCACAAGAAAGGCGCCGGCAGCAGCCGCAACGGACGCGATAGCAAGAGCAAGCGCCTGGGAATCAAACGGTATGGCAGCGAGTGGGTTCGCGCCGGCAGCATCATCGTCCGCCAGCGCGGCATGACGATCAAGCCGGGCGACAACGTCGGCATGGGCAGGGACTATACGCTCTACGCCCTGAGCGACGGCTATGTCCTTTTCCAGCCCATCCGCGACGGGCGCAAAAAGGTCAGCGTTGTCCAGGAACGGAGGTAGCCGGCTGTGAAAAAGGACATCCATCCCACATACTATCCCGAGGCGCAGGTCATCTGCGCCTGCGGCAACACCTGGACCGTGGGAGCAACCGTCCCGCTGATCCGCACCGATGTCTGCTCCAGGTGCCACCCCTTCTTCACCGGCGAGCAGCGTATCGTCGACGCCGAGGGACAGGTCGATCGCTTCCTCAGCCGCCTGCGCCGACGCGATGAAAAGATCGCCGAAGAAGAAGCGCGCAGGGAGGCCGGGCGTTCACCCGACCAGCCGATCGAGGTGCTGGAGTTGGGCAGCCGCGCCGAAAAGGTGCTGCACGAGGCCGGCATCATGACGATCGGTGACGTGCTGGAGCGACTGGCCACTGGCGAAGCGACGCTGACCGACCTGCGTGGCTTTGGCCTCAAGTCGCTGGCCGACCTCAAGAAGCGGCTGCGCGCCCGCGGCTTTGCCCTGCCGGGCGACGCGCCTGAGGTTGTCGCGTAACCTCCCCTCAAACAGCAACGGGGGCAGGGGACGCGTCCTCTGCCCCCGCTTCTTTACCTGGCGAAAGGAGCAAGCGTGTACGGCAAACCCAGCAGCGGTTGGATCGAAGTAGTCTGTGGCAGCATGTTCTCCGGCAAAACCGAGGAGCTGATCCGGCGCGTCCGCCGCGCCCAGATCGCCCGCCAAAAAGTCCAGGTGTTCAAGCACAGCCTGGATATCCGCTACGCCCGCTGCGAGGTGGCCTCGCACAACGGGTTGCAGTTGGAGGCCGTGCCGGTGGAAAGCACCGCCCAGGTCGCTTCGCTCATCGATCCCTGTACCACCGTCGTCGCCATCGACGAGGGCCAGTTCTTTGACGAGGATCTGGTCGATCTGTGCACCAGCCTGGCCAAGCGCGGGGTGCGGGTCATTGTCGCCGGGCTGGACATGGACTTTCGCGGCGAGCCGTTCGGGCCGATGCCCCAACTGATGGCCCGCGCCGAGCGCGTCGACAAGCTGCAAGCCATCTGCGTCGTCTGCGGGGGGCCGGCCAGCCATACCCAGCGGCTCATCAACGGCCAGCCGGCAGCCTACGACGATCCGGTCATCCTGGTCGGCGCGGACGAGGTCTACGAGGCGCGCTGTCGGGGCTGCCATCAGGTGCCGAACAGCAGGAGGGAGCATGCAACTACCACCTGACATCGAGCGCATCCTCCTCGACGAGGCGACGATCCAGCGGCGGGTGCACGAACTGGCCGCCCAGATCAGCGCCGACTATGCCGACGTCGAGGAACTGGTGCTTGTTGGCGTGCTGAAAGGGTCGTTCATCTTCCTGGCCGACCTGGCCCGCCGCCTGACTGTCCCTCACTCTGTCGACTTTATCGCCCTGTCGAGCTACGGCAGCAGAGGCGCTGCTCGCAGCGATGCCGTCCGCCTGATCATGGACACGCGCGCGCCAGTGACCGGCAAGCCGGTGCTCATCGTTGAGGACATTGTCGACACGGGCTACACGCTGCAATACCTGGTGCGCAATTTTCAGGCGCGCAACCCTGCCTCGCTGCGCACCTGCACCCTCACCAGCAAGCCCGCCCGCCACGAGGTGGCCGTGCAACTGGATTACCTGGGCTTTGAGATTCCCGACGTCTGGGTGGTCGGCTACGGCCTGGACTATGCCGACCGCTACCGCACGCTGCCCTACATTGCCGCCCTCAAGCCAGAGGTCTACCGGGCAGCAGCGCACTGAAAAGAAGAGAGGGAGTATCTATTCAGCCTGTGCCCGCCGGACCACAGTCCGGCGGGGCGGATGGCACCTGAGCCACCTGGAGGCGTCCCAGTGTAGCCGGTGTCTACCAGGCCTGGTCCGGGCGGACTATGGTCCGCCCGGCACTGCATGGGCAGGCTGAATAGTTACGAGAGGGAGACAAGGGGATTCTATAATCCCCTTGTCCCCCTTACCTGCCCGTTTTGCTGCAGACTTCCTGCTTCAGCACGCCGACGAACGGCAGGTTGCGGTATTCCTCGCCATAGTCCAGCCCGTAGCCGATGACAAACTCGTCGGGAATCTCGAACCCCACCCAATCGACCGGGACCGGGATCTCCCGCCGCGACGGTTTGCTGAGCAGAGAGCAGACGCGCAGCGTGGCGGGGTTACGGGTGCTAAGGTTACGCGTGATATAGCTCAACGTCCGCCCCGAATCGACAATGTCCTCGACGATCAGCACGTGGCGGCCTTCGATGTTCTGCTCCAGGTCGAGCAGGATGCGTACCACGCCGCTGCTGACGGTGCCGCCGCGGTAGGACGAGATCTCCATGAAATCGATCTCGTGGCGGATGGTCATGTAGCGGGTCAGATCGGCCAGAAAGATAAACGCCCCTTTGAGCACGCAGACCAGAAGGGGCGGCTCCTGGCCGGCGTAGGTCGCGTCGAGCTCGGCGGCAATTTCCCTGACACGGGCTTGCAGCCTCTCTTCATCGATCAGGATCCTGGCCACATCATCTTGCAGGCCCATGCGTCTCCTCCTCCCTGTCCCCCCCTCACAAGAAGGGCTGAAGCAGCTCCAGAATGCGCATCAGCGGCGCCACGTCCGCTTCGCTGAACTGGTTCAACCGGTCCGAGTCGATGTCCAGGACCGCGATCACCCGCTCTCCCTTCATCAGCGGCAGGGCGATCTCGCTCCTGGAGCGCGGGTCGCAGGCGATGTGGCCGGGAAACTGCTCCACGTCCGGCACGACTACAGGCCGGGCCGTCTGGGCGCAGTGCAGGCAGACGCCGCGCCCCTTCAGCACCTGGCAGGCCAGCGGCCCCTGGTACGGTCCGATGTGCAGCTCGTCATCGCCAGCCACGAAATAAAAGCCGGTCCAAAAGTGATGCGACAGTTTGTGATGCAGCACAGCACAGACTGTCGCCATGGCCGCGATCAGGCTGGGCGACTGCTCTTCGATCAGTTGTCGGAGCTGCACGTAGATGCGCTGGTAGCGCGCTGCCCTTTTGACCTCTGCCGACGGGCTAGTCATTGCAGGCCGGTGTGGTGCAGTAGCGGGCGTCGAGGATCTGCAGGCCCAGCTCTTGCATCGCCGCGACGAGCCGATCCTCCGGCACATCGGCGACCTTGACCATCAACTGGTAGAGTTCAGGCTCGCGCGTTGGCACAGTGCCCAGCGCCATGATGTTGCCGCCCATCTCGGCAATGCGACTGGTGATGCGAGCAATGGTCCCCTTGGCGCCAGGAACCAGCAGGCTGAGGCGCACGCCCTCCTGGCGGGCGGCAAAGAGCTCGAGAAAGATCTTGAACAGGTCGGTCTCGGTGATGATCCCCACCAGCTCGCTGCCGCGCAGCACCGGCAGACCGCCGATCTTGTGGTCGGCCATGATGCGCGCCGCCTCCTCCAGCGGCGTGTCCTCGGTGACGGTGATGACATCCCGCGTCATGATGTCCTTCAGCTTGATCTTGGACAGGAGATAGGGAATCTCATAGATGCTCAACGTCGTCGCCGGAGAGGGGGAGACTTTGAGCAAATCCAGCTCGGAGACGATCCCCACCATCCTGCCCTTCTTGTCCACCACCGGCAGGCGGCGCACTCGGGCTTTGTGCATGATGTCCAGCGCCTCGTCGATCGAAGCGTTCTGGAACACCGTGACCGGGTTTTTGGTCATTTTTTCTCCAACGAGCATGGCTTTTTCCTCCTTGTCAATCGCTTATCGCTTATCGCTTATCGCTAATCGCTTATCGCTTGTTGCTCGTCGCTAGTTGCCTGTTGCTAGTTGCTCATCGCTTGTTGTTCGTCGCCAGGTGCTCGTCGCCAGGTGCTCGTCGCCAGGTGCTCGTCGCCAGGTACTCGTCGCAGGTGCTCATCACCTGTTGCCCACAGAACCATAGCTAATCGTAACTGCTCAGTCTGTCATTCTGAGCGCCCGAAGGGCGCGACGCCTGCCCTGAGCGAAGACGAAGGAAATCTCATTCTCAGAGCACAATACCCCATCCAATAACGAGATTCCCTTTGACTTCATTCAGGGCAAGCTCCGGCGCTTTGCGCCTCAGAATGACATTCGCAGAAGCTACAAGCACGCAGTTGATCTCCAGTCTGAGCAGTTACAGCTAATCAGCGATAAGCGATCAGCGACAAGCGATACGCGATACGCGATACGCGATACGCGATACGCGAATTGTACCAAAAGCGGCAAAATCCGCCAGCGACTAGAGCCGCTGCCAGAGGCGGGCGGCCAGCTCGCGCGAGCGCGCTGTGATGGCCTCTTCGTCCAGCGTCAGCAAGCGGCGGTCGCGCATCAGGACGCGCCCGGCGCAGACGGTGGCGGTGACCATCGACGCCTCGACGCCAAAGAGCAGATGCCAGGGCAAATTGCCCGCCGAAAGGGGCGTGCTGGGATGGTAATCGAGAAAAACCAGGTCCGCCGCAGCGCCAACGCTCAACTCGGCCAGCCGCAGGTCGGGCCAAAAGACGCGCGCCAGCGCCGCGTTGTTGGCATAGGCCAGGCGCATCACCAGGTCGCCAGGCATCGCCCGCGGGTCGCGCTGCTGCAGTTTGTGCACCAGATAGGCCGTTTTGATCTCGGCGAACATGTTGTTGGAAAAGCCATCGTTGCCCAGGCTGACGCGCACGCCAGAGGCCAGCATGCGCTCCACCGGCGCCACCCCCACCCCATTGTTCATGTTCGAGCGCGGCTGGTGGGTAACCCAGGTGCCCGTCTCGGCCAACGCCGCTATCTCCCCCCCGTCAACATGGACACAGTGCACGGCGATGGTCCTGGGCCCCAGCACCCCCGCCCGCCGCAGGCGGTGGACAACGCGCAGGCCGCTCTTGCGCAGGCTGTCCTCCTGATCGGCCACATCCTCGGCAACGTGGATGTGGAAGCCCCGCCCCACCTCTCCGGCAGCAGCCACACACTCGGCCAGCGTCTCGTCGGAAAGGGTCAGCGAGGCGTGCAGCCCAAAAGAGGCGGCGATCAGCGGTTGGCGGTCGGCGATCAGCGAGCGGGCAAAACGCACGTTCTCGGCAATGCCAGCCCGCGCCCGCTCCGGCCCGTCGCGGTCAGTGACCTCGTAGCAAAGCGAGGCGCGCAGCCCCGCCTCATTCACCGCCCCGGCAATGACATCCAGGCTGCCTTCGATGGCGTTGGGACTGGCGTGGTGGTCGATCAGCGTCGTCGTGCCGTGGCGGATGGCATTGATCAGGCAGACCAGCGCCGAATCGCGCACGTCCTCCAGCGTCAGCGCCTTGTCCAGCCGCCACCACAGCCGCTCCAGGATCTGGGGGAAGTTGGCCGCCGGCTCGCCAGGCACGGCCATGCCGCGGGCAAAGGCGCCGTAAAAGTGCGTGTGCCCGCAGAGCGAGGCCGGCATTACCAACTGCCCGTCAGCATCCCAGCGTTCCGCCTGCGGGTAGCGCGCCGCCAGCTCTGCCGTGCTGCCCAGCGCAGCGATCGCCCCCCCCTCGACCAACAACGCCCCATCCTCGATCAACTGGGGCTCGTCTCCCAACGTTGCCAGCCGTGCGTGCGTGATCAGCATTTCACACCTCCCTCTCTACCTGTCGGCGGTACAACTGGCTGTACAGCCCACCGCGTTCCAACAGTTCCTGGTGGTCGCCCACCTCGCGGATGCGCCCCTCCTCCAGGGCGATGATCTTGTCGGCGTTGCGGATCGTGCTGAGGCGGTGGGCAATGACCAGCGCCGTGCGCCCCTTCAGCACCTCTTCCAGCGCCTGCTGGATCAGATACTCGGCCTCGGCATCCACCGACGAGGTCGCCTCGTCAAGGATAAGGATGCGCGGGTTGGCCAGGATGGCGCGGGCCAGGGCCAGCCGCTGCTTCTGCCCGCCGCTGAGGCGCACCCCGCGCTCGCCGATCTCGGTGTCATAGCCGTTGGGCAGCTCGACAATAAAATCGTGGGCCGAGGCCGCCTTCGCCGCCGCCACCAGCTCCTCGTCCGTGGCGTCCGGTTTGCCGTAAAGCAGATTCTCGCGCACCGACGTGTTGAAGAGAAACGTATCCTGCAGCACCACCGCCACGTGACGGCGCAGCGAGCGCAGCGTGATGTCGCGCAGGTCGTGTCCGTCGAGGGTGATGCGGCCGTGAATGGGGTCATAGAAGCGGCAAAGCAGGTTGGCGATGCTCGTCTTGCCCGCGCCGCTGGGGCCGACCAGCGCGACGACCTCGCCCGGCGCCATGCGAAAATCGATGTCGTGCAGCACCTCATCGCCGCAGCCGTAGCGAAAGTGGACATCCTCAAAGACGACCTCGCCCTTCACCGTCTCCAGGTCGATCGCCCCCGGGCGGTCAGTGATCTCGGCCGTCGCGTCCATCAGCTCAAAGATGCGCTCGCCCGCAGCGATGGCCTGCTGAAAGACATTATCCACCTCGGTCAGGCGGTCGACCGGCTCGTAGAAAGAGGCCATGTAGGCCAGGAAAGCGACCAGCGTGCCCAGCGAAATCTCGCCGCGCACGACCATGCCCGCCCCAAAGCCCAGCACGATGATCGTGCCCAGCGAGGCGACAAAGCCCAGCGCGGGGAAAAAGGTAGACCAGTAGCGGATGCCGCGCACGCGGGCCTGATAATAGTTGTAGCTCTCGTCGCTAAAGCGCTCCAGTTCCCGCTCCTCCTGGCCAAAGGCCTGAATGACGCGGATGCCGGAGAGATTGTCCTGCAAGCGGGCGTTGATGTCGCCCAGGCGATCGCGCACGCGGCGGTAGACCGGGCGGATGCGCGTGTTAAAGTAGCGCAGTCCTATGACCAGAAGCGGCACCGGCACCAGCACGAGCAAAGCCAGACGCCAGTCGAGAAGGAAGAGCACCACCGCCGCGCCGACCAGCCGCAGCAGGTCGACCGCCGTCAGCGCCGAGCCGTGGGTGACGAACTGCTCCAGCGCATTGACGTCGTTGGTGACACGGGACATCAGCTCGCCGGTCGACGTGCGCTCGAAAAAAGAAAGCGAGAGGCGCTGCAGGTAGGCGTAGAGACGCACGCGCAGGTCGTAGATGATGCGCTCGCCCATCGCGTGGCGCAGGTAGAGGTCGCCGGCGCGGATCGCTTCGCGCAGCGCATAGGCGCCCAGCAAGCCGCCGACCAGCAGGCCCAGCCGGCTCAGATCCCGCCCCCCGATGACGTTGTCGACGATGGCACGTTGGACAAGCGGCGGCACCAGGTCGATGCCTGCGCGGGCCAGCAGCAGCAATGAGCTGATGAGCAGTATTTTCCAGTAGGGCATCAACAGGGCAAACAGCCGTTTCAGAACACGCATAAGGCGGCCTCCTGCCGCAGACAATCTCCCCGTTACTTCTTCTCCCCGCCCAACCGCAACACAGCCGCCTGCACCGCCGCCAGGTCAGGGTCGCGCAGCGCCCCCGACGGGCCGGGCCGCTCCCCCAGACAGATGGTCACCGCGCCGTTGCGGCAGGGGATCGCCAGATCGACCGTATAAGCCGCATCTCCCTCCCGAATCTCGAACTCGCGCTCCGGCCAGAAACCGGCGTCTTTGAGCGTCACAAACAGCCCATCAGCGCCGGAGGCATAGAGGTCGTTGATCTCCTCGGCAGCGCGAAAGCGGTCCCACGTGGTCGAGATGAAGGTGATCCGCCGCCAGCGCAGGCTGTAGATGGGCTGCTCCAGCCTGATCAGCGGGCCGAGTTGCAACATGTAGTAAGGTTCATCAGCGCGCGGGTGATCCGCCTCGTCCGGTAGCAGGTCGCGGCGACGGGCCAGCTCATGGCCGCGCACTTCGGCGTACCAGCGGATCGACCATTTCTCTTCGTCGAATGCTCTGGTAAAGTAAAAGGCCAGCACAACCGCCTCGGTTATCGTGGCCGGCGCGTGGCGGGCCGGGACACGATACCAGCCCTCATCGCGGGCAATCTCGAAATCGCGCCGCCGGTTCATGACGGCGACCAGGACGCGGTCTTCGGCGTAGAACATGGGTGGTGCCTCCTGGAAAGGGTGCAAGTTTGCAAGTTTGCAAGTGTGCAAGTGTGCAAGTGTGCAGGTTTCGGGTTATGGGTTACCTCGCTGGTGCTGGTGTTGGGCGGTGTGGATGGCTGCCAGGACGCGTTCGGGAGTGAGCGGCAGGCGGTCGATCCAGACGCCGATGGCGTCGTGGACGGCGGCGACAAGGGCCGGAGCAAAGGGGATGAAGGGCATCTCGCCCATCCCCCGCGCCCCCCACGGCCCCCGCGGGTCCGCCGACTCGACCAGGATCGAGACGATCTCGTCCGGCGCATCCAGCGCGGTGGGAATCAGGTAATTGCTGAAGCGATCGGTGAGAACCCGCCCCTCGCGGACGATCAGGTTCTCCGTCGTCGCCCAGCCCAGCGCCTGGACGATGCCGCCCTCGATCTGCCCCTCGACCAGGCGGGGGTTGATCGCCCGACCCACATCGTCCGCGCAGACGACGCGGCAGACGTGCAGCAGCCCGGTCTCGGTGTCCACCTCGACCTCGACCGCCTCGGCGACGTAGCCATAGGCCAGGTTGGGCACGCCATAGCCGGTCTCGGGGTCGAAGGGCGTGGTCTTGGGCGCCAGGTAGGTGTGCTCTCCCACCGCCGGGCGATCCTCGGCGCGCCAGCGCTCCAGCGCCGCCGCTGCCGCGCCGCGCACGGCGTTGCCGGCCATAAAGGTCATGCGCGAGGCCGAGACCGAGCCAGCGCTGCCCGGGCTGGTCGCCGTGTCGGATGCCTCCAGCCGCACCCGCGACAGGTCCACCCCCAGCGCCTCCGCCGCCATCTGGCGGATGACGGTATGCGCCCCCTGCCCCACCTCGGCGCTGCCGATGTAGACCACTGCCTCGTCGATCTCGGCCTTCCCCCGCAGTTCGATCCGCGCCCAGCAGTTCTCCTGATAGCCGAAGGAAAAGCCAATGTTCTTGAAGGCAACGGCAAGGCCAATTCCGCGGCGGATCGCCGATCGCGTACCGCCTATCGCATACCGCCCATCGCGGGCAGCGGCAGGCGAAGGCTTGACCCAGCGCTCCGTCGTGCGCACCCAGCCGGCCGCTTCGGCGCAGCGCTCAGTCACTTCCACCAGGCTGACCCCGCCCGGCAACGGCGTGCCCATCGCTGTCAGGCTGCCCTCCCGCAGCAGGTTCTTCAGCCGCAGTTCGACCGGGTCCATCCCCAGCGCCTCGGCTAGCTTGTTCATCTGCATCTCGGCGGCAAAGATGCCCTGCGGCGAGCCAAAGCCGCGAAAAGCGCCCGAGGGCGGGTTGTTGGTATAGACCCCGTCGACATCGACCCACACATGGGGAATCTCGTAGGGACCGGTGCAGGTGACGGTGGTGTTGCCCAGGACCTTGTTGGTCGTGTAGCAGTAGGCGCCGCCGTCAGCAACCACGCTGACCTCGGCTGCCACCAGCCGGCCGTCGCGCGTGGCGCCAAGTTTGTGGCGGATCCACATCGGATGGCGCTTGCAGTGGCCGCGGATCGACTCGCTGCGGTCCCAGACCATCTTGACCGGCCGCCGCACTTTCCAGGCCGCCAGCGCCAGGACGATCTGCACGGACATATCCTCTCGTCCGCCAAAAGCGCCGCCGATGGCCGGATAGATCACCCGCACCTGCTCCGGCGGCAGGTCCAGCGCGTGGGCGATCTGGCGCTGGTCCTCCCACGTCCACTGCCCGGCGACGACCACCGTCACCCGCCCTTCGTCGTCGATATAGGCCAGGCCGGCCTCTGGCTGGAGGTAGGCGTGCTCCTGGGGCGGGGTAAAGTACTCCCCCTCGACAACCACTTCGGCTGCGGCCCAACCTGCCGCCATGTCCCCTTTGCGGATCTGGTGATGGCAGAGTCGATTCCCTTCGACGTTGAGCTCGGGGTGAAGGGTGCTGTGGACCTTGTGCGGATGGAGCCGCGGCGCGTCCGGCCTCAGCGCCTGGAAAGGATCGGTGACGACGGGCAGGTCCTCGAACTCGATCTGGACGCACTCGCAGCCGCGGGCAGCGGCCTCTTCTGTCTCTGCCACCACCACCGCCACCTGGTCGCCCTCCCAGCGCACCACCTCCGCGTCCGCTTTGGCCGATCCCGGTCCGCAGAGCACCGGCTGATCGGGCGTCTGCAGGCCGTACTCGTTGACCGGCACGTCAGCCGCCGTCAGCACGGCGACGACGCCGGGCAGGGCCAGCGCAGCGCTGGCGTCGATGCGCCGGATGCGCGCGTGAGGCCGTCCGGCAAAGCGCACTTTGGCATGGAGCATCCCCTCCATCTCGAAATCGCCCGGAAAGCGCGCCGCGCCCGTGACTTTGGCCGGGGCATCCACCCGCACAACCGATTGACCCACTACCTGTTCCGACATATCACCTCCTGGAAGCCTTTTCCCGCACCAGCGCGATCTCCTGCTCTATAATGCGCCGCAGGATCGCCACCGAGCCGGCATACGTGGCGTCCATGCCGAAATACGAGAGCTGCTCGGCCAGCGTCCTGCCGCGGGTGAAAGGCGTATCTGAAGCATAGTGAATGAAACCGATGTCGAAGGGAGCCGCGTGCAGGTCGACGATCTCATTGACCGGATGGCGTTTGGGGCGGATGGCTTCGTAGACGGCGGAGAGATACGGCCCGGCCTCCATCTCGATGTCGGTGAACCCCTCGCGGTAAAAGACATCCATGTACTCGCGGTTCTGCAAAAACGTGCCCCTGACCGAGATCGCTTTTTGGTTGTCCAGCACCGTGCCATAGACCAGGTAGGGGCGCACGCTGGCGCAGTGAAAGACGTTGTGGAAGAGGTAGGTGTTCTGCGAATGCTCGTCGTGGACAACGCCGGGCACCATCACGTCGCCGACGCGGCCGTTGAGGGTAGCGGCCTTGCCCAGCACATAGATGCCGCGCAGGGCGCCGACACCCGTGGCAACCTGCGTGAGAAGGCGATAAGCCGCCAGCCCAAGCGGGTAGTCGATGTTCAGGATAAAGGCGTCGGAATCGCGCAACAGATGCACGCCCTCGACGCGCACGCGCGGATCGAGCCATTCCGGGCGCAGGGCGCACAGCTCGATCACCTGGGCGTCGACGGCGATCTCGTGGCGGCTCTCGACGTGCCAGATGCCACAGGTGCGCATCTCGTCACGACAGGCAGCAGCAGCCGCCTGTCCCTGGGGGGTGCGGCTGTACTTTTTAAAGACATAGTAGACAAAGTTCTCCCAACTGCTGGGCACCTGCTCCTGGCGAATGGCGCGGTATTCGGCCAGCAGACCGGGGTCGCTGCCAGCCTCGACAAAGTCAACCAGCTCAGCCTGCCGCCGCAGGGCACAGCTGGAGAGCAGATTGACGATGCTGTGCGTGTTGCTGGAGACGAAATAGACCGCCCGGCCGGCCAGCGGCGAGGGCAGGCTGCGGACGATATTCTCCCACCAGTAGCGGGTAGCGCGGCGATAGTCGACGTAGGAGCCGGCCAGGAGGCGCACGGCCATGCGCTTTTCCTTACGCAGGGTGGTGAGCAGGTTGGCAGCAAAATGTTCGCCCCACGCCGCCTCCAGCCGGGCCAGGTCCGCCTCCTCCAGGTCCAGATGCTGGCGCAGCGCATCGCGCAGCGCGCCTTCCACGGGAGCGCCGAGCTCCACGCAGCGCGCCAGTTCATCGCCGAGCGCGGCATGTTGGAGGCGCAGGTGGATCTTGTTCCACTCGATCTGGTAAGCGGTGAGGATGGGGATCAGGTCGTCAATGTCGGAGGGGCTGGCGATATAGACAGCCAGCGTCTCGCGCCCGTCAAAGAGCATGCGCCGGCGGCGGCCCGGGGCGGTCACGACCTGACCACGGACCGCATCGGCATAACCCTCCTGCAGAAAAGCCTGTTCGGAGGGGCTCATCACCACCAGGCGGACGCGGGGGATGCAGGGAGGGAGACGCAAACTGGCGTAGATCAGGGCATCCAGGTCGATCTCGGCGTCTCCCGCCTTGATGTGGAGGGCTGACCCCATGCGCGTGTGGCTCTCCACCAGCGCGCGGATCTGCACCTCGTCGCTGGTGCGCAGGAGGGAATAGTAGGTGCGCTGGTAGAGCTCGATCTCTTCGCTGCCCGTGCTGGGAACGGTTCGCTCCATTTTTGCCTCAAGTAGCCAGATCAAAGACAATTTCCTTGCAAAGGCGGCGATGATATGACTCGCGAAGCTCCGCTATACTCATCAAGCGCCTCCCACATCAACGCCGAGGCTTGTAGAAACCAATCACATACTCTTTGTGCATCCGCTGCTGAATCTGCGAGTCCAGGTCAGGCATCGCGCCGGCTGGCATCATCCGCCGATCGCGATCCAGCCGACGCACGCCGATTGCCGGCACCTGGAATCCAATAGCCTGCCCGATCTCGGCCAGGCAATTTTGCGTCTCTGTGTCCCGGCCCCGCATCACCGAGCTGCCGACAACAACGATCGCTGCCCTGCCAGGTTTGAGCACCCGAAACATCTCTCGCAAAACACGGCTCATTTCAGAGTAGTAGCGATGCAGCACCCGCCCTTTCTTCTCATCGAGGTCAGCAATAGCGGCAACAACCTGAGCAGTCCGTTCGGGCAATTCTTCAAAGACAAAAGCGGTCGTTGCCTCACTGCCAATGTAACGACTGCGTTTCCCCCCTAAATCGTTAATGGAGTATCCGAGCCACACCAAAGAAAACTTGTGTGCGCGCATATAGCAGACGCCAACAGCGGATGCTGGATATCCATCAGCGCACCTCTCCCTCCCTCAACTCGATGTCTCCGCCGCTCTTTCCACTGCCCGCACGATCTTGTGATAACCGGTGCAGCGGCAGAGGTTGCCCGAGATGGCGTAGAGAATCTGCTCCCGGCTGGGATGGGGCAGCTCCTCCAGCAGCTTGGCCCCGCTCATAATAAAGCCAGGGATGCAATAACCGCACTGCACTGCGCCCTCGTCGACAAAGGCCTGCTGCAAGGGGTGCAGGGCGTCGCCCTGAGCCAGCCCCTCCACCGTGACGATGCGCGTGCCATGGGCACGCGGCGCAGGAACCAGACAGGCCAGCACGGCGATGCCGTCCAGCCAGACCGTGCAGGCGCCGCATTCGCCCTCATTGCAGCCCTCTTTGCTGCCCACCAGCCCCAGGTCGTCGCGCAGCATCTGCAACAGCGACTTGCCATTGGCCCCGCGCACAATGTGGTTTTCTCCGTTGACATTGCACTCGATCGGCTCGTCGCCCTGCGCGCGATGGCAGATCGTCCGGCCGGCCAGGCGGGGGAAGCGCCCATCCGTGCGGCCCCACAGGAGCGGCGGCTGCGCCGGGAAGCCGGCCCGCTCCTCCCCCTCGGCCAGCGCGGTCAGCGCCCGCCGCACCAGGACGCGCACCACCTGGCGGCGATAGTCGGCGCCAGCGCGAATGTCGTCGATGGGCGCGGCGGCCAGAGCCGCCAGCTCCGCCGCCTGAGCCACCGCGTCCTCCGTCAGCGCGCTGCCCAGAAGCGCCTCTTCCGCCGCCGCCGCGCGGATGACCGTTGGCGCGACGCTGCCCAGGGCGATGCGCGCCCCCTGCACCTCACCTCCCTCCACACGCAGCACAACGGCCGCGTTGACCACCGAGATCGCCTGTGCCCGCCGCAGGCCCAGCTTGAGAAAGATGCCGCGCTCGTCCGCCGCCAACAGCGGCAGCCGCACCTCGACCACCATCTCTTCGGGAGCCATGTCGACCTTGCGCACGCCCCGGTAGAAATCGGCCAGCGCCACCTGGCGCGTGGCGTACAGCGAACGCAGCACCACCGTCGCTCCAAGCGCCAGAAGCGGCGGGATGGTATCGTTGGCCGGCGAGGCGGTGACCAGGTTCCCGCCCAGCGTGCCCTGGTTGCGAATCTGCGGCCCGCCGATCGACCAGGCCGCCTGGGCCAGCGGAAAGGCATGCTCGCTCACCAGGCGCGAAGCCACCAACCGGCTGTGGCTGACCAGAGGGCCCAGGCGCAGGGCGTTACCCTCAGCCGTGATGCCGTCCAGCCCCCCCACCCGGCTGACGTCGATCAAGACCTCGGCCTTGCGCGTCCCCTGCCGCAGCTCGACCAGCAGGTCCGTTCCGCCCGCGACGACGCGGGCTGCCGGGCCGTGCTCGGCCAACAGACGCAAAGTCTCATCAATCGAGGTTGGGGTATAGTATGTCTGCCAGAACGCCACGGTTCTTACCTCCTCGACCTCTCAGTATACTCAATTTGAGAGGGCCGTCCAGCAGGCCGGGTCCTCGCCGCCCAACCGCCAGAAGGCCACGCCGCCCAGGCCGTAGCGGCGCACCATAGACAGACGCACCGCGATACTCGTGCCGTCAGCGTACCAGACCTCATGCTGGACACCATCGGCTGTGTAGGCAAGTCGCGGCTCGGCAACCGTTTGCCGCCAGCCCTGCTGATCGACCCACTGACGTTCAGCGCCAGGGGCAGCCGCCAGCGGCTGCACACCCTCCCACGTTCGCGCCGTCGTCCCCGCCGCGCTCCAGTCGAGAGCGTAGAGGTGCAACCCCAGATAGACCTTGTGCGGCTCGACCTGGCGGCGGGCAAAGCGGACCACGTCCTCCATCCAAAAGAGCGGCGCGATGGGACCAGGGCCGCTGCCTTCCCAGTGATAGCCATAGGCCATCACGCGCAGACGGTCCGCCGCTGCGCCGATGCGCGCCCAATCCTGCGCCTGCGGGCCGGCCCAGTTGCCCGGCTCGGCCGTCTTGGGGTGCACCGTCACCGCCAGCAGGCGGCCCTGGGCGTGTAGCGCCGCCGCCAGCTCTTCGACAAACAGGCTGAACGCCTCGCGGTCGGCCATACCGCCGAGCGATTCATAGTCGATGTCGATACCGTCATAGCCGCACGCCAGCACTTCGTCGACCAGAACCGTGATGTGGGCGGCGCGCAGGGCAGGATCGTGCAGCACCGCGCTCACCGGCGCCGGGTCAAAGACGCCGCCGTAGGCATTGTTGACCAGCGGCAAGACCAGCACGCCGCTGTCGTGCGCCTCGGTGATGAGCGTCGCGTCACAGGCGCCGCTGTAGCGGACGAGCGAGCCATCGCCCGCCGCGCCAACCTGATACCAGACCGGGCTGAGCTCGTCAATCAGGTGGCGATTAGCCAGCCACGAAGTGCGGGCGCGCTCGGCGTCCCACGAGGTCGGCATCCACGCTGCCACTCGCAGCGGCCTCGGCTCTGGCGTATAGGCGGCAAAGAAGAGCGCCGTCAACAGGGAGAGGCCCAGTATGGCCACTCCCAGCAGGCAGCCTGTGCGGCGAGCCGAACGCCTCATCTACCATCTTCCCGCGCTGGCAGGGGATCTCGCGCCATAGCGGGCTGATGGTAGCATCAAAATGTCTATCGGGCAAGCGCGGTCACATCAATCCGACTGCGGCTTCTTCCGCGGCCATCAAGCTGGCCCGCGCGGCGTTACCCCGCTCCCAATCGATCTTGTCGATAAAGACGATCTGGTCGGCGACAAACTCGTGCACCACTTCGTCCGTATCCCGCCGCCGGCGCTGGCGGTAGTAGCACTGCACCAGAATCTTGGAGCCGACCTGTAAATAGGGCGTCGTCAACAGGGCCAGATCGCCATAAGCGACAATGCGCACATAGGAAGTGGGATCCTTGCAGCTATCGACCGCCAGATAAAAGCGCAGGAAAGGCGTCTGCGACGGCCCTATGCGTTGGAAATGGGGCACCTGGGTCACGTTGCCGATAAAGCGACAGTCATTGTGGATCATGGCGCGCCTCCCGGCAGAGGGATGAGCAGGCAGGTTTTGATGTCAGCATCGTTGGCCTCCTCCGTTGGGAAAGAGATTGTGAAATCTATTGTAGTCAGCGGACGGAGAATGTCAAGTGGGTGCGGCCGTGGACGGTTTCGGTAGGGATGGTTTCGAAGGCGATGACGCGGCCGGCGCGGGCGTGGACGAGCAGAATGGCCCCGCGGCGGCAGTCAAGGGGGTAGGACTGGTCGAAGAGCAGGTTGCCCAGGCTGTAGGCGACGAGCGCATCGTCCACCCACTCCACTCGCTGCAGGACATGCGGGCCGTGGCCGACGATAAGGTCAGCACCCGCAGCGGCGAGGTCTGTCGCCAGCGCCTGCTGGCTGAGCGAAGGGGCCGCCTGATACTCGCCGCCCCAGTGCAGAGAGACGATGAGCAGGCGGCCCGGCGCATCGGCAGCAGCGACGGCCTGGATGAGCCATTCACGATTGCTCAGGGACTCGGAAAAAGCCAGGACGCACCAATCCGGCGTGCAGACAGCTTCGCCTTCCGCCAGAGCCTGGATGCCCGCCTCGGCCAGCACGGCGCGCGTCTGGCGCAGGCCCTCTGGCCCGGCGTCCAGGGCGTGATTGTTGGCCAGGGAGAGCACATCAAAGCCTGCGCTTTGCAGGGCAACGACCGCCCCGCCGGGCGCGCGCAGGTCATGCCCGCACGCCACCTGCGGGGCGGTCGTCAGCGGCGATTCCAGGTTGGCAAAAGCCAGGTCAGCCTCGCTCAGCACGGGCGCGACTTGAGCCAGCGCCTCCGACCAGGCGCCGTCCAGCTCCGCAGCCACGCCACGGCCCAGCATCACATCGCCGCCCAGAGCGGCCGTCAGCAGCGGCGGCTGGGGCTCACCGGGCAGCAGCAGAAGAAGCACAAGTATGCAAGTATGCAAGTGTGCAAGTTTGCAAGTGTGCAAGTTTGCAAGTGGGCAAGTGTGCAAGTGTGCAAGTGTGCAAACCTGCATACTTGCACACTTGCACACTTGCATACTTGCATACTTGCACACTTACCCACTACTCGGCAATAAAGCTCGCTGTCCAGGCCGGGCGGGCGGGTGCGGCGCCGCTGGTCAACATCTGCCGCCACGCTTCGTCGGTCAGGCGGTCGCTCATGGGCCACGGGAACTCGTAGTAGGAAAAGACTCCGCCTCGCGCGATCTGCAGATTGCCCTGCGCGTCCGGAATCACCACATAGATGTCAAAGATGCGACCGATGGCCTCTTCGAGCACCCGTCCGTTGGGATCGGTGGCGACATCGGCAACGAGCGCCGCCTGGTCGTCCTCGTCGAAGAAGGGTTCGCCCTCACCCTCCTCGGGGTCAGCAGCGGCGAGAGTCATGACTTCCAACTCGCCGCCGTAGTAGTAGATGCGTTCATAGTCTTCGTCGCTCAGCGGCTGCCCCAACAACTCGCGCTGCGCGACATCCAGCAAGAAGGCCAGCACGCTCTCCAGGCGCTCCAGGTTAGCGGCGGTGTTCTCGGTGAGCAGCCCCCGGCTTTCCAGCCCCTCTCTGGTCATGCGCGCCAGCGCCAACAGGCGAGCGTAGGCTTCGGGGTTCGGCTCCACCCAGCCATGCGGAATGTCCAGCGGGCCGCCGCCGCCCATCTCGGCCATGACCTGCTTGGCATAGAGAATCGTGTCATGCTTGAGTTCGGTCCACGAAGCCAGCGCCGTATGCAGGTCCTTGTGAGCCCAGGCCTGCGTCTGCATGAACGCGGGGTATTGAGCACCCTTTGGCTCCAAAAGCGGCTGCAGCGAATAGAGCCAGCTCCAGTAGAGGTTCTGCGTCCACGAGTCGAGCTCCAGCGCCGAGATCTCACCCCGCACTTTGGCCATCTGCTCCGGATAGTGCAGGTAGGCCGTCTCGCCCATCTGGTCGAGCAGGTTGTAGGCCTCCTCAGAGCCCATCGCCGCCATCACATCGAGGCCCATCGGCAGCCAGCGCTCGTTGCCGAACTCGCCCACCTCGCGCCAGACCAACTGCTCAAAGATGTAGGCGTCGAGGGTAAAGCGCTGGCCCATGAAGCGAAAGCCCTGCGTCACCTGCTCCTCGTCCTCCCAGATATAGACCCACATCGAGTTGACCTGCGGCGGAGGGAGCTGACGGGCGGCCTGGATAAAGGCGTTCAGATAGCCATCGTCGCCGATGAGCGAAGGCGGCGCATCGGGGCCAAAGACCACATCCCACAGCGCGCCGTACTCGTGAAAGCCCAGGTCATCGGCCTTGCCGACGATAAAAACCGTCGGGTCGTACACCCGCCCCCAGACAGCGGCCGCTGGCTCGCCGTTGACCGTGGTATGGCGCAGGATGTAGGTGATGAGCAGCGCCATACGCGTCTCGTCCGGCTTTTGCAGGCGCATGTTGATGCGGCCGTACCACATCATGACGCGAAAGTAGCGCTGGAGCTGCTCGCTGCGGGTATAGTGACCGCGGGGGACGTACTGGGAATAGTCCTCACACATGCATGGCTGGTCGAGGCACTCGACAGGGGGATTGGAATCGCAGGGATCGCATTGTGCCGGACAATCCTGACTAAAGAGCGGGCTGCCGTCCGTGCCCTGGTGCGCTTCGATCAGCGCCAGCTCCTGCTGCACTACATCGGCAACCTCAGAGGGGACAAGCGCATCGTCGGGGTTGATCAGGCTGTCGGCGACGGCAAAGTAGGCCAGCACGCGCAGAGCGGTCGCCTCCATGTGGGTGCCTCGCAACTGGTTGTACTGCTCCTGGGCCGACAGAAGGCAGGCGCGGGTCAGCGCGGCGATGTCAGGCGCAAAGTGCTCCCGCTCCAGATCGCGCAGCATCTTGTCGAACAGCAGATGATAGACGTGATAGACCGAGTCGGTGGTGATGAAAGAGGGAGTGGGCACTTCACCGTAGCGGTTGCGATCATAGAGCTGGAAGAACTCGAGCCACTCGCCCGGCACAACGACAAAGCCGTTCTGCAGCAACAATTGCTGCTGGGCGGCGCTGAACTGAGAGCGGTTATAGTTCGACAGAGCGCCGCTGTCGACCGGCAGCGTATAGCCCTGGTAGACATCGGGCAGGGAGACAGAGATTTGGCGATAGGCAGCAAAGCCCGGCCCGCGCACGTTTGGCGGCAGGGAGATCGGCGTCGCCTCGGGCGTTGGCAGACTGGTTGGCTCAGTCGTCGGCGGGGGAGTGACAGGGGTGGGAAGGTTGCAGGCCAACATGACCATCACCATCATCAACGCAAGGGGGATCAGAAACCTCGATTTGCGCATCTTACACCTCCTCAGAATAGTTGCTCACCCTCCCGCAGGTTCTGGCGCTCGTCCCGTTGCCAGACACTTTCGAACCTGCGGGAGGATACAGGCTGAGCAGTGACGACGAACGCTTATCTGGCTACAATATCCAGTATACTGTCGCCGTTCACATCCGTCAAGCCAAGCCGGGAAAACGAACCGGCAGGGGAGCGCCAGACCAGGGTGAAGCCAAAGCCGTTCCAGCGCCAGACATCGATGTGGGTGGCCAACCCGCCGCGGCCCGTCGCATAGCTGCCCTCCAGCGTCACAACTTCGTTGACACCATCCCCATCCACGTCCCCCGCCGCCAGCGCCAGCAGCGGCGCGGGCAGCGCCGAGCCGGCCCAGATCTCGCCTCCGTCCCGTGGATCGAGCAGGATGAGATGGCAGCTATCGCCCGCCGCATCGTGAAAATCCGCCAGCGGGCTGGGCGTGTCGTGCCAGCGCTGAATGGGCCAATCCTGCCACGGCCGCCAGACCAGCAGCGCCCACTCGTCCTCGCCGTCGCCAGTGACATCGGCCAGCACGGCCGCAGTGACATCCCACGAGGAGGGAAGCGGCGGAGGAGAGGGAGAAACAAGAGAACAAGGAGAGGGGGAGACAAGGGGACAAGGAAAGGGGAAGAAGGTGTGGTTGTCCCAGGCGTAGGCGCGGCAGCGGGAGGTTGCAGCCAGTGCAAACAGCAACATCATCACGACGAGACCCAAGCCTCCTGCCGCCCGTCTGCCCCAGGAACTACTGAAACACTGAGAACGCTGAAACACTGAAAAACCTGTCTCCTTACCTCCCCGTCACCTTGTCTCCTTGTCTTCCTGCCCCTCCCAGAACGCCTCGCGATACGCCTCAAACCGCCCGGCAAGGACCGCTTCGCGCAACTCGCGAGCGAGGGTGAGCATGAGGTGCAGGTTGTGTACGGTCAGCAGGTGGTGGCCCAGAATCTCGTTGGCCAGGTGCAGATGGCGCAGATAAGCGCGGCTGAAATGGGCACAGGTGGGACAGGAACAGGTCGGATCGAGCGGCGCCGGGTCGTCAGCAAAGCAGGCGTTGCGGATGTTGAGCCGTCCCTGGCGCAGCAGCGCCCCCCCGTTGCGCGCCATCCGCGTGGGCAGGACGCAATCGAACATATCGACTCCCCGCGCCACGCCCTCCACCAGGTCCTCCGGCGTGCCGACGCCCATCAGATAGCGCGGCTGGTCCGCCGGCAGGATCGCGTCGACGACCTCGAGCACGGCGTGCATCTGCGCCTTGCTCTCGCCCACGCTCAGCCCGCCGATGGCGTAGCCGTCAAAGCCCAGAGCGGTCAAAAAGCGGGCGGACTGCTCGCGCAGATCGGCAAAGACACCGCCCTGGACGATGCCAAAGAGCGCCTGGTCGGTGCGCTTCCTGGCGGCATGGCAGCGCTCGGCCCAGGCGTGGGTGCGCGCCAGCGCCTGGACGTTGTAGGCATAGTCCTCCGGCGGAGCGCACTCATCCAGGCAGACGATGATGTCAGCGCCGAGATTCTCCTGGATGGCAATGACCTTTTCCGGCGTGAAGCGGTGCTCCGAGCCGTCGATGTGGGAGCGAAACGTGACCCCGTCCGCATCGACCTGGCGGCGCTGGGCCAGGCTAAAGACCTGGAAGCCACCCGAGTCGGTGAGGATAGGCCGCTGCCAGCCCATGAACGTGTGCAGGCCGCCCAGGCGGGCGATGCGCTCGTCGCCGGGGCGCAGGTAGAGGTGGTAGGTGTTGGCGAGAATGATCGTCGCCCCCAACTCGACCAGGTCGCGCGGCGAGACGGCCTTGACCGTGGCCTGGGTACCAACCGGCATAAAGACCGGCGTCGGAATCTCGCCGTGCGGCGTGCGCAGCAGGCCGGCGCGCGCCCGTCCGTCTGTTGCCAGGAGAGCAAAAGAGAATATCGACTGGTCCATAGCGCCTCATTATAGCGGCGGCGGCGAGGGTGTCAATGGGCAGGGGAGTGGGGTGTTCGTAGCAAAAGGGTAGAGCGCCCCGCCCGCCCTGCTCCCGCCGGGTCTGTGACCCGGCGGCCCCCACCGGCGGGGGTCACAGACCCCCGCCGAGCAATGAGGTGCCCCACGTCGGCGTTCTGGTATGAAAATAGACAACGGCTATTTTCATGCTTTATGGTGCCCCGAAGGGGCATGTCCACTGCTTCGAACACCCGCGTGGGGCAACTGCGCTTGCCCAATGCAGCAGGGTCGGATACAATGACCGGCATGAAAATCCTGTTCCTGACGCCGCAGGTGCCCTATCCGCCCCAGCAGGGCACGGCGCTGCGCAACTGGGGCCTCATCGCCGGCCTGGCCGCCCGTCACCAGGTGAGCCTGCTGACCTTTGCCGCCCAGCCGTTCCAGCCGGCGCCGGCCCTGGCTGCCGCCTGCGCCCGCATCGAGACGGTGGAGCAGCCCGTTCGCACCCTCTCCCGCCGCCTGCGCGACCTGCTCCTCACCCGTCAGCCGGACATGGCGCTGCGGCTGGCCAGCCCCCTCTTCCGCCAGCGCCTGGCCGCCTGGCTGCAACGCGAGTCTTTCGACATCGTCCACATCGAGGGGATCGAGCTGGCCCCCTACCTGGACCTGCTGGAAGCTGCCCGCCCGCGCCCCTTCCTCCTCTTCGACGACCACAACTGCGAATACCTGCTCCAGAAACGGGCCTGCCTGACCGACCTTCGTCATCCCCTGCGCTGGCACGGCGCGGCCTATTCCTTCGTCCAATGGCAGCGACTGCACCGCTACGAAGCACAGGTCTGCCGCCGCGCCGACCACGTCCTCGCCGTCTCCGCCGCCGACGCCGCCGCCCTGCGCGCGCTGGCGCCCGGCCTGACCCCCACCGTCATCCCCAACGGCCTCCACCTCTCCGCCTATGCGCCCGACACACCGCCCGCGCCAGGAATGGGCCAGCAGGCCATCGTCTTTACCGGCAAGATGGACTATCGGCCCAACATCGACGCCATGCTCTGGTTTGCCCGCCAGGTCCTGCCGCGCATCCGCCAGCAAATCCCCCAGGCCCACCTGTGGATCGTCGGCCAGCGGCCGCATCGACGGCTGGACCCCCTGCGGGCTGACCCCGCCATCACACTGACCGGTCAGGTCGAGTCGCCGCAGCCGTTCATCGCCGGGGCCGCTGTCTATGTCGTGCCGATGCGCATGGGCGGGGGAACGCGGCTCAAGGTGCTGGAAGCGATGGCCATGGAGCGCGCTGTGGTTGCCACGCGCCTGGGCGCAGAGGGGTTCCCCGTCGTGGACGGGCAGGAGCTGCTTCTGGCTGACGAGCCGGAGGTTTTCGCCGAAGCGGTCGTTTCCCTGCTCAAGGACCCGCAACGGCGTGCAGAGCTGGGTCGAGTCGCCCGCGCCTTTGTCCAGGCTCACTACGACTGGAGCGTGCTCATCCCTCGCCTGGAGAGCATCTACCCCTGAAAAAGCCGGCTTCTGGCGCCGTCAGGGTGAGAGGGCAAAGTATGCTCCGGCGCCAGCAGCGGCATCGCTGAGCAACTGCGGAAAGAGCCCCAGTCCAAAGACGCCGACAGCCAGCACCAGGATGGTCACAGCGAGCAAAAATCCCTCGGCAGGCAGCGGCGTTTCCTCCGCTGGCGTTTCGCCGTCGAGGCGTTCGAGAGGGCGGGGCGGCGTCTGCAGGAACTGATTGAGCTGTCGCAACAAGCCGATCAAAGCTCCGCCCACAGCCAGCAGAAGGAGCAAAGCCATCACCGGGTCCGAATGGGCCAGCAGGCGAAAGAGCCCCCAGCGCGGGGCAAAGCCCGCTGTGGCCGGAAAACCGAGCAGAGAAAGCCCCCCCACCGCCAGAGCCAGCGTGGTCCATGGCGCGGCGAGGCCCACGCCGGTCAGGTCGCGCCCCAGCTCGCTGCCGCGGCTGCGCAGTCCCGCCACCCCCGCCGCCATCAACGCCAGGCCCCAGGGGCGGGCCAGGATCATGGCCACGCCCAACTCGACGCCGACGCGGCCAGCCTGAGCCAGCGCAACGAGCATCAGTCCCGTATCGACCATGACCATGTAGCCCATCAGCCGTCCCGGCTCCTGACGCGCCGTCGCCAGCAGCCCGCCGATCACCGCCGTCGCCATGCCCAGCGCGCTGACCGCCGTCGACCACTCTGCATAGCCGCTGAGCCAGGGGTAGGCCCGCAAATAGTCCAGCAACAGAAACCAGACCACACCGCCGGTCGCCGAAAAGAGGAAAGCCACAGCCACAGGCGAGCCGTCCCGTCCCACTGCAGGAACCCAGAGGTGAAACGGCACAACGCCCAAAAGCAGGGCGAAAGAGAAGGCGATCAGCGCCGTCGCCACGTACAAAAACTGCGTCTGGTCAGGGGCCATCGCGTACAGATCGAGGAGAGAGTGGGAAACCATCAGCCCAGGCAGGGCCAACGTGAAAAAGGTCAGATAGCGCAGGCCAGCCCGCACGGGGGAACGGGGGTCGGCGTGGATCGGGAAAACGGTCAGCGCAGCGACAAGCTCGAGCAGCAGCGCGGCATAGATGAGGGGGCGCACCAGCAACACGCCGACCAACAGCCCCAGCAATCCCAATCCAATGGGCACCAGCAGGCCCTCTCTCTCCAACTGCCAGTCCAGGAAGAAAAAGACAGCGCCGCTCAGGAAAAGAAGTGCCCCTGCCGCCTGCGTGGCCGGGTTGAGAACCAGCGTGCGGCCCAAAAGGGTCGTCTCTCCGCTCAAGACGATCTCCAGCCCGAACAGGCGGAGCGGCTCGCCGGCGGGCACCCACAGCAAAATCAGGCCGAGAGCCAGTGAAAAAGCGGTCGCCAGGAGGACAGAGACGGCTCGCCAACGACGGAGCAGGAACAGCAACCCCGCCATCACGATCGGCAAAAGGACCAGCATCGCCGTCATGCCGATTCCTCCTGCGCCACGGCATGGGTCACTGCCAGGAATATCACCGCCAGGGCAATGAAAAAGTTGCTGGCGCCGAGCAGGCCGGCAACGACCAGGCTCGGCTCCAAGGCGCCAAAGAAAAGGTCAAAGCCAGAGAGAAAGAGCAACAGGCCGATCCCTACCCTCAGCGGCTCCTCCGAAATGCCCGCCAGCAACAATCCCCCCACCGCCAGCAGATAACAGGCCAGCCCGACGTGCGCTGCCACCTGGGGCAGCGGCAGGTAGACAGAGCCCAGATAGGCGATAACAACCACGACCAGCAAGACCAGGATGCGCAGAGGGGTGTCTGCGGCCAGAGGAGGAAGCCAGCGCAGTCGCTCCTCCTGCATCCCGGGCTTGCGCTTCCCGCTGCGCTCGTCCAGGTACCGCCCGGTGACGTACAAAGTCAGGCAGACCAGCCAGCCGATGAGCGCCTTGACCAGTGCCACCTCCGGGCGGATGATACGCGAATGCAAGAGGCCGACAAAGAAATAGAGCAACACCAGCGCCAGCACCTCGATCTGCCAGCGCCGCGTGACCAGGATCATTCCCAGGGCGATGAGCAGTCCAAAGACAGCCGGCATCGCCGCCAGCAAAGAGAGCCGGTTGATCAGCTCCAGTGGCGTTTCCATCAGCGCCCCATCAACGCCTGCAAGATGAGGAAAAAGATGGCCAGCGCCCACAGAATGGCGCCGGGGCCTTCGAGCACGTCAGCGACAGCACCAAGAAAGGCCGTTACCTGGGCCAGACTGTCGAGCGCCAGGCTGTGGAGCCACTCCAGACGCAACAGGTCATAGGCCAACGCACGCAGGGCCTCCCACCGCTGGCGCAGGCGCAACATCAACCAGGACAAAGCGCCGCCGACGGCAACGCCGGCCATCCAGAGCAGCCAGCCCGCGATGCCCGGCAGGGCCAGCAGCCGCCACAGAGAAAGAGCTGGCCGCAAAGGAGCAAGCAGGCGCGGGAAAAAGCCGCCGACAAGCGCCACCAGCAGGAGCAGGGCCACCCCCGCCCACCGCGCCGCCTCGAACAAGGGGCCGGGAGATTCCTCGTCCGGCGCCGGGCGAAGGATGCGCTGCACCACAGCGGCGACAAGCAGGCCCTCCCCCACCACCAGGATCAGAGCCCGCCCCAGCGAAAAGTGCATCGTCAGCAGGCGCGTGACGCAGGCTGTCGTGAACAGCCCCATCGTCAGCGGCGCGCCGATGAGCGTCAGCCCGCCTGCCAGGGCCGGGATCGACCGCCACGGCGCCAAGCGCGCCAGCCCCCGATCCAGCCCCAAGAGGCTCACCCCTAACACCCACGCCGCGCCTCCTCCCGCCAGCGGGAGCAACGCCGACTGGTCAGTCCCCACCCCAGCCCACAAAACAACGCCCGCCGCGGCCATGGCAACCCAGGGCCATCCGCCGCCCGGGCCCCGCCGCGTCCATGCCAGCACCCCGCCAGCGAGCAACGCCAGCGCGGCCCACCCCTCGACCCAGGGCCAGGCCTGGAGGCTGCCGCCGCTCACCGTCGCCAGACGGGCCAGCAGTCCCCACCCCAGCAGCGGCCCCAGCAAAAGCGGCGCCGCCCCCGGCAGGCCGCTTCCTGCCTCCGGCGGCAGGGTCAGGTGCAGGGGATAAAGCCCCAGCCGCAACAGGCCGGCCAGGAGGAAAAACTGTCGGCCCACCCCCGTCGGCAGCAGCAGGTGCCAGGAAAAGCCGCCCATCTCCGGCTCGATCATCATGGCGCCGGCCCACAGGACCAGCGTCGCCAGGCTGTTGAGGCCCACGCCCAGCACCGTCCGCCGCACCGACACCCCCGCTGCCAGCGATCCCAACCCCCAGGCCAGGTCGAACCCCACCCAGGCAATGAGAAGAGTCAACAGGTTTTCCGCCCACAGCGCCATCAACCCGGCCGCCAGCATGCCCAGGAGAGAGACGCCCAGAGCATAGGGCGGCTGGGGAAGACGGCTCATCTGCACCAGAGCACTGGCCGCCACAGCGCAGGAAAAAGCCAGCGCCAGCGGCAACACCGCGCGGTCGGCTACGAGAGCAGGAAAAGCGCCGAAGAACATCGAGGGCTGCCAGCGGGAAACGATCACTGTCCGCAACGGCTCAAAAGCGCCACAGAGCACAGCGATCAGGACCAGGCCCGCTCCCACCGGCGGCACAAAGCGGCGGTAGGGACGCAGCCGGGACAGGTGCGCGACGATCAGCAGAACGGCAATGCCGGTCAGCGGCGTCAGGATCGAGAATAAAGGCACAAATGGCATAAGCTTTCCTCGCCAGAACGTCCGGCGAGGAGCTATTCTAGCATGGATTGGCACATTTGTCACCCCACGCAGATAGCCGCTGACCGGGCCGCAGGAGGCGCGGCCAGGAGACCGGCCCCGGCGGGGTAGCCGTCTCTCGTGTCCTTTGTGGTGAGAAAAAGTACTGGCCTGAACGGCAGGAGTGGCACTCTGCGCCGTTTGCCGTTATAATGGACGCACCGCTTACAAGAGGAGAGACCATGCGCAAGATCGTCGAATGCGTCCCCAATTTCAGCGAGGGCCGGCGGTCCGAAGTGATCGAGCAAATCGTCCAGGCGATGCGCGCCGTTGCCGGCGTCCGCGTGCTGGACGTCCAGTCCGACGCCGCGCACAACCGCACGGTCGTGACCACCGTAGGGCCGCCAGAGGCAGTCGCAGAGGCAGCTTTTCAGGCTATCGCCCAGGCAGCGCGGCTGATCGACATGGAGACGCACCGCGGCGAACACCCCCGCCTGGGCGCAACCGATGTGGTGCCCTTCGTCCCCGTGCAGGGCGTGACGATGGAGGAGTGCGTCGAACTGGCCCGCCAGCTCGGGCGGCGCGTGGGTGAAGAACTGGGCATCCCCGTCTACCTCTACGAGGCCGCCGCCACCCGCCCCGACCGCGTCAACCTGGCCGACGTCCGCCGCGGGGAGTACGAGGGGCTGAAAGCCGTCATCGGCACAGACCCATCCCGCGCGCCTGACTTTGGGCCGGCCCGCCTGGGCAGCGCCGGCGCCACCGTCATCGGCGCGCGGCCATTCCTGATCGCCTTCAACGTCTACCTGAACACCGCGGACGTCGAAATCGCCCAGGCCATCGCCCGCGCCGTGCGCCATTCCTCCGGCGGGCTGCGCTACGTCAAGGCGCTGGGCCTGCTGGTGGACGGTCAGGCCCAGGTCTCGATGAACCTGACCGATTTCAGCCGCACGCCGCTCCACCGCGTCGTGGAGATGGTGCGCCGCGAGGCCGCGCGCTACGGCGCGGCGATAACGCACAGCGAACTGGTCGGCATGGCCCCGCAGCAGGCCCTGCTGGACGCCGCCGCCTGGTATCTCCAGCTCGATCTGACGCCGCAACAGGTGCTGGAGAACCGCCTGAGCGAGGCGTCCGATCCGACGCCGACCGCTTTTCTGGATGCCGTCGCCTCGGAGGCGCCAGCTCCTGGCGGGGGATCGGCAGCGGCGCTGGCCGGGGCGCTGGCCGCAGCGCTGACGGCCATGGTCGCCCGTCTGACGGCGGGGCGCAAGCGCTACGCTGACGTCCAGGGCCAGGTCGAAGCCATCGTTGCCCAGGCCGAGCGCCTGCGCGCCAGCCTGACGGCAGCCATCGCCCAGGACGCCGCCGCCTATGACAACGTCCTGGCAGCCTGCCGCCTGCCCAAAGAGACCGCCGCAGAGGGGGTTGCCCGCCAGGCCGCCGTCGAAGCAGCGACAGTCCACGCCGCCGAGGTGCCGCTGGCGACGGCGCGGCAGGCAGTGGAGGCAGTGGAGCTGGTGCGCGACGTGGCCCGCATCGGCAACGTCAACGCCCTCACCGACGCCGGCACCGCCGCCTATATGGCCCAGGCCGCCTTCGAGGGGGCAGCCTTCAACGTCCGCATCAATGCCGGCCAGGTCCGAGACGCCGAAAAAAGGAACGCCTGGCTGGAAGAATTGGAGCAACTGCGGCGACGTTGCCGCCAGGCCTTTGCCGAGGCAGTTGCCGCTGTAGAGGAGAGATGGCCCGGAAAGGAGACCTGACATGGCAAAAGGGAGCGCACTGATCGAGCGGGGCATCGCTGCGCTGCGGGCCGGGCGGCGCGACGAGGGCCGCGAGCTGCTGCGCCAGGCAACGGAGGCCGACCCGCTCAATGCCCAGGCGTGGCTCTGGCTGAGCGCCGCCGTTGAGGGCGTCGACGCGCAGCGGCAGTGTCTGTACCAGGTGCTCAAAATCGAGCCGAACAACAGCATTGCCCGCAGCGGACTGGCCTTCTTGAGCCGGCTGCGCGTGGGGGAGGAGTGGCGGGCCGCTGCTGCGCCCTGGATTTTTGGGCTGGAAGAAGCAGGGGCAGTCCCCACCCGCCCCTGTCCGCGCTGCCAGACGATGAACCCGCAATGGGCCTATACGTGCGGCGGCTGCGGCGCGGTGCTCCAGGCGGTCGACATCATCGAAACGGCCAAAACGGAGCTGCAAATCGAAAAGCGGTCGGACGCTGCGGCGGCGGCGATGCTTTCGTGGCCCAGCGCCATCGTCCTCAGCCGCAAGCGCACGTTCGAGCCGGAAGTGGATAAGGCCACGCCCATCCGCAGCTTCACAGCGCTGCTGCTGGGCAGCGTGGCGCTGGCCCTCTTCCGCGCTGCGCCCACGCTGGCAACAGCCCTGCTGACCGGCCAGCGGTCGCTTCCGCTGTGGGGGCGACTGCTCGGCAGCGCGGCGCTGGAAGGGGGAATCATCCTGGCCGCAGCGACAGCCATCACGGCAGGCGCAACGCTGCTCACTTTCCCCCTGGCGCGGCTGATGGGCGGCAAGGGCAGGCTGCTCCTCCACTTTCACCTGATGGCTGTGGGCGTCTCGTCATGGCTGGCGATCGCAGCGCTTGCGGCGCTGGTGGCATGGGGAGCAGGCCTTGTCGTCGCCGGGGAGACACTGGCGCTGGTCAGAAACGTGCTTGCTGGCGTGCTGGCGCTCTACGGACTGGTCCTCTCGATCCAGGCCGTGCAGACCGCCCAGCGCATCCATTCTTTCCTGGCGACGGCCTGTGTGGCGGCGGCTCTCGTTGCTGTAGCGCTGGCCTATCTATTCCTGCGCGACGATTTAGAGTCGTTTTTCATGGCGCTACAGGGCATATGAACA
>Ga0209162_1000580_pt1 | contig 39633 bp, 24 predicted proteins | sample YNPNPMetaG_FD_187121 | JGI IMG/M metagenome (GOLD analysis project Ga0209162, IMG submission 187121) | Anoxygenic and chlorotrophic microbial mat microbial communities from Yellowstone National Park, USA - YNP NP MetaG (SPAdes) (version 2) ...
AGCGTGCCTCCCACCACCACCCGGCAGCGCACTTCGGCCCCCTGGCTCCCCAACACCTCCAGCTCCAGCAATCCGTCGTCTAACAGGATGCGCTCACCTGGCCGCACGTCGCGGGCCAGACCGGGATAGCGCACGGTGAAGCGTTGGGCATCGCCCACGACCTCCTCTGTGGTTAAAGTGACCACGGCGCCTGGTTTCAGGGTTGCCGCGCCGTCACGCAGCTCCCCCACGCGCAGCTTGGGACCGGCCAGGTCCTGCATCACCGCGATCACCCGGCCAGCCTCGGCGGCCAGCCGCCGTACCAGGGCGATCCGCCGGGCGTGGTTCTCATGCGTTCCGTGGGAAAAGTTCACCCGTACCACATCCAGGCCGGCCTGGATCATCGCCTGCAAAGTGGTCTCATCCTGGCAGGCCGGTCCCAAGGTGGCCACGATCCGGGTCCGCCTCATTAGTTATCTCCTCGTATAATATGTGCTCGCGCGGGGTCTGCGACCCCGCGCCCGACGGCGGGTGAAACACCCGCCGCGAGCATGAACATCGCACACCTCGCTGAAAACAGGCTGGCGACTGAGTCACGCTTCAAGGACCACCGGCCGACCGCCGTGAAGTGGGTGGGTCGGCCGGCGTGTCAATGGTAACAGCTCACCCTCCCGCAGGTTCTGGCACGATCTCCAGACCAGAGTGGACCTGTTTGACCCGTTGCCAGACATTTTCGAACCTGCGGGGGGTACAGGCTGAGCAGTTAGTCAATGTCCCTCAGGCGCGGTTTCAGCCGCCAGTCTCCTCACGCACGCGCCGTATTTCAAAGACCACCGGATTCCGGGGATCGGGACAGGCATGGAGTGCTACATCCGGGTCTTTCTGCCAGGGAAATACGGCCCCATAGCGCAGGGCAAATACCTTGGGTAACAGGCTATACAGGGCGTGGAGACAAATCTGGCCCTGGACAGTCAGCCCGTCAAAGACGACCTGATCGCCAATCTGGTGCCCGGCACTGCAATGCCCTTCTTGTTGGATCACCCGGGCTACAACCGTGAATACCTTTCTTTCACTCTGGGGTTCTTCGGCCATCGTCGTCTCCTCATACTTTGCTACAGGGTATAACCCGCCTGCCCAGCCTTTGTACCAGGGCCTCGTCTGCGATCCCCAGCCCACCCAGTCCGGCCTGGGCCGGGGGTCGCAGACATGGGGCCGGGGCTGGACTGGATGGCCGGCCGGACCAGGTGGGCCAGGGGCCGAATCGGGTGAGACCCCCTGTGTCGCCGTCGCAACCCCCCGCCCTTGCACGGACATTCTACCTTATACTCCCTTATGTGTCAATTGGTTGGTCTGACAGCGGGATGGTTCAATTTTCACTTTTGACGGGCGTTAAAATTCCGCCTGGCCCTCGCCCCTCACCCTGCCCATCCCCCCTCCTCGCCTGGGGCGGCGGGCGAGGGGAGGGGGAAGCGGGTTTTTGCGGCGGAAGCCGCCACAAAAACCTCTACCAGGCATTCTTTCCCCTCCCCACATCGCGTAGCGGCGAAGGGACGGAGTGGGGCAGGGCCCTCATGCGTTTAATTACGCGCGGGTGCCAGGCAAGCGCATTGACTTGGATACAAAATCAAGTTATACTAAGCCTGGCGACATCCACAGGTTATAAGCGTTGACCGACCGGGAGTCACAATAGTAGAACAAGGGAGATCACATGACCTCAGTATGCGTAGTGACCGATAGCATCGCGTGCGTGCCGGCGGACCTGGCGGCTCAGTATGGCATCCATGTCGTGCCGCTGCGGGTTATCATGGATGGGCACTGCTACCGCGATGGAGTGGACCTGACAGCCGACGAGTTCTATCGGCGTTTCCTGGAGACTGATGATCTTCCGACAACGTCGCAACCCTCGGCCGGGGAGTTTCTTCAGGTCTATGCACGGCTGATTCAGCAGGCGGAGCAGATCGTTTCCATCCACGCTGCTGCCAGCCTGACCGGGGGTTACAATGCCGCGCTCGTGGCGCGAGGGTTGTTGGAAGATGGACGGATTCACGTGGTGGACTCGCAGACGGCCGGCATCGCGCAGGGGTTGGTGGTGCTGGCGGCCGCGCGGGCCGCGCAGGCCGGCGCAGGGGCAGAGGCGGTAGTGGACCAGGCCCAGGCTGTGGCCGGCCGGGTGCAGATGTTTGGTTTCCTGGACACGCTCAAGTATGTGCGGCGCGGGGGGCGGCTGAACCGGGTCCTGACCCTGGCTGATACGTTGCTCCATGTGCGACCCCTGTTTCGCATCGGCCAGGGGCAGATTGGGTTGTTGGGTAGTGCCCGCACCACCCACCAGGCCGGGGAGCGTTTGCTGCAAGCGGTGCAGGAGCACGTGGGTGGGCGGCCGGTCCATGTAGGCATATCTCATGCGGCCCAGCCAGATGCCGCGCAGCGGATGGCGGAATGGGCGCGTACCAATCTGAGTTGCGTAGAGCTGGTGGAAGCCCCGTTCACGCCGGCCATGGGTGTCCACACCGGACCAGGGGTGCTGGCGGTGGCGTTCTATGTAGAAGGGTGAAGGCGATAGGACAGAGGGTAGTAACTGCTCACCCTCCCGCAGGTTCGTGCGTTTTCGCAGCGGCCTATCAAGCCCGTGGACGGCGTGCAGACGGGAAACAAGGTTCCCAGCAACCGGCGGGAGGGCAGGCTGAGCATTTACAGAGGGTGAAACATGGATCTACTGATGGCGATGGGCATGATCCTGGGGGCCTACTTTTTGGGGGCAGTACCCTTTGCCTATCTGCTGGGACGCTGGCGCGGCGTGGACCTCACCCAGGTGGGCACCCGGAACGTCGGGGCCACTAACCTGGCTCACCAGGCTGGTTGGCCCGTAGCTGTCTGCGCGTTATTGCTGGACATGGGCAAGGGCTGGCTGCCGGCCTGGGGCTGCAAGATGGTGGGCCTGGGCGAAGGCGTAGCGGTGAGCGCGGCCCTGGCCGCCGTCATCGGGCATAGCTGGCCGCTCTACCTGCGATTCCAGGGCGGGCGAGGGAATGCTACCAGCTTTGGTGCGGTCCTGAACCTGGCCCCCCTGGCTCTGGCCGGGGCCTGTGTGCCGTTCGCCCTCGGCATCTTCAGTGGCTACACGGGCCTGGGTATGTTGACCGGCTTTGTGCTTCTACCGCTGCTCGCGCTGCTGACCGGGGAATCGCTGGCCGTGGCGTGGGGCTTGCTGGGTCTCCTGCCCATCATCATCGCGCGCCGGCTCACGGCCCAGGGGGTACGGGCCATGGTGGCGGCGGCTCCCGATCGACGGCGTGCCGTGGTGAACCTGCTCCTGCACGACAATGTGGCCGGTACTCGTCGTGGCGCGCGGCCAAGCCCCGCCGGTCCGTCGTAACTCGTAAGCCCCGCCGGAGTCGAGCCTTCAGGCGAAAGACCCTGACGGGCCGGCTATAGAGATACGGCGGTCACCTGGGAGGCGTAAACCGCTGGCTGACCGCCCGCTTCGCGGCGGTCGGTTTGAGCATCCCCCGTGTAGCGGGTGGACGTCCGGCCGCCAGGCCAGCCAGGCGCGACCTCGGTCGCTAATTCACACCGGGCGTTTTAGAACGCCTGGTGCTCGGTCCGGGCGATGATCTCGTCCTGTAACGCCCGACCCAGGTCACAGAAATAGTCGCTGTAGCCGGCCACCCGCACGATGAGATGGCGGTACTCGGCGGGATTCGCCTGCGCTGCGCGCAGCGTGGCCGCATCTACCACATTGAACTGGATGTGGTGGCCGCCGAGCTTGAAATAGCCCCGGATGAGTTGTACCAGCTTGTCCAGGTTCTCATCGCGCTGGAGCAGGGCCGGGGTGAACTTTTGGTTGAGCAGCGTGCCGCCGGTGCGCACGTGGTCCATCCTGGCCGCCGATTTGAGGACCGCCGTGGGGCCGTGGCGGTCCGCACCCTGCACCGGCGAGATGCCCTCGGAGAGGGGTGCACCAGCCAGCCGCCCGTCCGGCGTGGCCCCAACGACCGAACCAAAGTAGACGTGCACCGTGGTGGGCAGCAGGTTGATGTGATACCGGCCGCCCCTGGTGTTCGGTCGGCCTTCCACGGCATCATAGTAGGCGTCGAACACACGCACCATGACCTCATCGGCATAGTCGTCGTCGTTACCGTATTTGGGCGTCCGGTGCAGCAGGGTCTGACGCACGCGCTCGTACCCCGCGAAATCGGCGCGCAAGGCCGCCAACAGCTCCCCCATCGTCAGCCCCTGCTCATCAAAGACCTGGTATTTGATGGCCGTCAGGGCATCGGTGATGGTGCCCAGGCCCACGCCCTGGATGTAGGAGGTGTTGTAGCGCGCGCCGCCGTCGTGATAGTCCCGGCCGGTGGCGATGCAGTCGTCAATGAGAAGCGACAGGAACGGAGCCGGCATGTGCCGGGCATACAGTCGCTCGATGACGTTATTCCCCCGCACCTTGATGTCCACAAAGTAGCGCAACTGCCGCTGATACGCCTCGAATAACTCCTCGAAAGTAGTGAACTGCTCCGCTGGCCCGGTCTCCAGCCCGATGCGGCGGCCGGTGCGCGGGTCCACGCCGTTGTGCAGGGTGATCTCCAGCACCTTGGGCAGGTTGAAATAGCCGGTGAGGTTATAGTTCTCCTTGCCAAAGGCCCCGGTCTCCACGCAGCCGCTGGTGCCCCCGGCCCGGGCGTCGGCCAGGGACTTGCCCTGGCGGAGCAACTCCTGGATCACCAGATCGGCATTAAAGACCGAGGGTTGCCCAAAGCCGGTGCGGATGATCCGCGCCGCCCGCTGGATGAACTGGTCTGGGCTTTTTTGGCTCACCTGGATGGAGGAACTGGGTTGCAAGAGGCGCATCTCCTCGATCACGTCCAGGATCAGGTAGGTGACCTCATTGACGGCGTCGGAGCCATCGGGCCGCAGGCCGCCGGTGTTGATCTGGGCGAAATCGGTGTAGGTGCTGCTCTCGGCGGCGGTGACGCCCACCTTGGGCGGGGCCGGCTGGTTGTTGAACTTGATCCAGAAGCACTGGAGCAACTCCTCGGCCTGAGCACGGGTCAGCGTGCCTTCGGCCAGGCCCCGCTGATAGAACGGGTAGAGGTGCTGATCCAGGTGGCCGGGGCAAAAGGCATCCCAGGGGTTCAACTCGATGGTCACGCCCAGGTGGACGAACCAGTAGTATTGCAACGCTTCCCAGAAATCGCGGGGGGCGTGGGCCGGTACGTGGGTGCAGACCTGGGCGATGCGTTCCAGTTCCTGTTTGCGCCGGGGATCGGATTCCTGTTGCGCCAACGCCCGGGCCTGTTCCGCGTGGCGTTCGGCATAGCGGATCAGGGCAGCCGCGCAGAGGCGCATGGCCCGGAGTTGTTCCTGCTGGTCGTAGGCGGTCGGGTCGTTCAGATAGTCCAGTTGCGCCAGGCGGCGGTCTATCTCGGCCTGGAAATCCAGCATCCCCCGGTGGTAGATCTTGTCGTCCAGCACAGTGTGGCCGGGGGAGCGTTGTTCCATGAACTCGGTAAAGACGCCGGCCTGGTAGGCGGCCTGCCACTCCTCCGTCATCTCGCGGAAGATGAGGTCGCGCATAGACCGGCCCTGCCAGAAGGGGATGATGGTCTCCTGATAGACCCGCCGGACCGCCGGGCTGACGACAAAGGGGATCTTTTCCCGCCAGTGGAGGATGTCCAGATCCGCCAGGCTGTGGCAGCACAGTTCCGGGTAGGTGGGGGTGGCCTTGGGGGCCGGCCCCTTTTCCCCCACGATCAGTTCATCGGCACCGATATAGATGGCCTTGTGTTCCAGCAGGTATTGGAAGGCTCTGGCCCGGCGCAGCGGGGCGGATTCCAGGCCCCGGTCCTGCTGATAGAACGCGGTGATCAGCTCGGCACGCTCGCTGGAGATGGCGGGCACGGCATCCAGGCTCTGCTGGCGGAGCCGGGCCACTCGTTCGGTCATGGGCATGGGTCAGCCTCCTCGTATAATATGTGCTCGCGCGGGGTCTGCGACCCCGCGCCCGGCGGCGGGTGAAACACCCGCCGCGAGCATGAACATCGCACGCCTCGCTGTTGGCAAAAGTTCACGTAACTGCCTGTCCTCTCCGAAAATCCTCCCGCAGGTTCCGAAACTTGCGGGAGGATGACACTCCCCGCAGGTTGGAGGTTCTAACCTCGGGGAGGGTACAGGGTCAGGCTCGCACTTTTATCCTGATACATGCGATCATCAGCCTCGCGCAAGGCGCCGGATAACCGCCCTGGCCGCCCGGCAGTAGCCAGGCCCAGGGCGATCACCAGCGTCGGCCCGATGCTGGTGGCATTGTGAGCCTGAATACCTTCTCGAATGCGAGTCACCAGCCGCGTGGCGGCCTCCTCATCTGTGCCGGGGAGCAGGGCCGCAAACTCGTCCCCGCCGATGCGGGCCACGAGGCCCGCATCACCCACGGCGGCGCGCAAGACCCCAGCGGCCTGGCGCAACAGGTCATCGCCGGCCGCGTGCCCCAGGCTATCATTGATGGCCTTCAGCCCGGTCAGGTCGGCCATGATGATGCTGACCGGGAAAGGTCCCTCGCGGCGCAGCCGGGCCAGTTCCTCCTCAAAGCAGGCCCGGTTATAGAGGCCGGTCAGGGTATCGTGGGTGCTCAGGTAGCGCAGCTCCTCCTCCACCTGCTTGCGCTGGCTGATGTCGTGCAGGACGATCACCCGCCCGACGACATGGCCGCCCCGGTTGTGCAGGGGCGCGATATGCAGCTCAAAGGAGCGTTGTCGTTCCCCGGCGCCCACGGTGATCTCGGTTCGCGTCTCCAACACATCATGGTAGCGTTCCACCAGCCCCGGCTCGCTGCCAAACACCCGCGCGGCCGATTGCCCGATGACCTCTGCGGGCGTGCGTCTGACGATGCCTGCCGCCGCCGGGTTCAGGTCCACGATGCGATTCTGCGCGTCCAGGACGAACACACCCTCTTCCAGGCTCTCGATGACCACGTCCCGCGCCACCGGCACGATGTCCAGAAACTGGAAACGGAACAATCCCCAACTGATGAGCAGGCCGGTGATGATAAAGGAGAAAGGCGTCAGGTCCAGATGCCGAATGGGGCACAGGTCCAACATGGTCAACGCATTTGCCGTCCAGGGGATCAAAGCCCCGATCAGCAGGACGGTCATCTGCATCCGATAGAGGCGTGGAGCGCGAATCAGGGCCTGGAGCAACAGGATAGACCCCAGGGCCATCAACAGGTTGGAATACAGGGCATAGACCCAGAACCAGCCTCCATAAGTCACCGCCAGGGCCACCACCGGGCCGCTGGTATCCAGGTGGGTCTCGCTCCAGAACAGGCCATGGGCCTCATTGGTCCAGATCAGGAGGACGGTCAGCACCGGCACGACGGCCAGCAGGGCCAGGTAACGGGGAGCCAGCCATTTGAGTGGGCCAGCATAATTCATGACCAGGATCAGCCAGAAGAAAGGTACGCTGACGATAGCCGGGTAACTCAGCTTGAGCCATAAGACTTTGGCCCCCAGGTCCACACTGCTCAATTCCAGGGCATAGCCCAGCGTCCAGCCGCCGCCGGCCAGCATGAGAGCAGCAAACGGCATCGCTATCGGCAGGCGCCGTTGATGCCAGGCGAAAAACGCCAGCACGAACGCTACCGTGGCGGTGGCAACCAGCGGGATGGCCAGAGGGGTATTTTGCCAGTGCATCGGCTTGTCCCCGGCGACCCGGCCAGTGGAAGATGTGCTCACGTCCCCTGGCCCGGCGGCGTCAACTCATTCCACTGTGAACCGCACCGGTGCGCTGATAACCTGCCGACCGGCGGCATCGGCTGCCACAGCCTGTACGACGTGCGACCCTGACTCCAGCACCCAAAAGACTCGCCAGGGGGGAGCGGTCACGCGCCCCACCAGCGCGCCATCCAGGCGAAACTCCACCCAGGCCCCCGGGCCCTCGACGCGCGCTCCTAAAGCGATGCGTTGGTCCAGGCGGGGCAACGCCGGGCTGATGCGAAAGACGCTCCCCTCATCCGGGCTGGTGACGACCACGGCCAGGCCCTCGTTCCCCACCGGCTGGCCCGCCGCTCCCCCGTGAACAGGGCACGGCTCCACGGGGGGTTGCGGTATGCCTCGTTCCCGCGCCCAGTCCAGAGCTACTGTCGGGAAGACCTGATAGACGCGCTCTGTCACCTGGTCGGCCGGACAGTGATCGGTGGCCAGCTGGCCGGAGACGGCGCAAACGCGCACCGCCCGATGCACATCGCACGTCTCTGTCGGCTCGGTGCCGGCGATGAACACCTCCAGGCGGCGATGAGGACAGTGCGGGCCGGGGAGCAGGCCGGAGGCGGGGCAGACCTCGACGCGGATGAGGCCGGGTGGTTCCGGGAACCCTCTCCCCCCTCTAACCCCCTCCCTCTCCCCCGACGAGGGGGAGTCCAGGGCCTCCATCACGTCGTGCCAGATGGGGGCGGCGCCGGTGATACCGGAGACCTGGATCATGGGCGAGTTATCGGCATTGCCGGTCCACACGCCCACCACGAGTTCCGGGGTATAGCCTACCGTCCAGTTGTCGCGCCAGTCGGTGGTGGTGCCGGTCTTGGCTGCCGCCGGGTGGCTCAGGTTCAACAGGCTGCCCTCCCCAAAGCCTGACAGGCGGGCATGGTCATCGGCCAGGATGTCAGTGATGAGATAGGCTACGGTCGCCGGCAAGACCCGGCGACCAGGCGACGGCTCGTGCTGATAGAGGACCCGGCCGGCCGCGTCCTCGATACGGGTGATGCAAACCGGCTCGTGGCGAATCCCCCCTGTGGCAAACACACCATAGGCACTGGTCAATTCCAGCAGGCGTACCTCGCCGCCACCCAGGGTCAACGCCAGCCCATAGCGGTCTGCGTCGGTGAAGGTGTGGATGCCCAGCTCCTGGGCCGTGGCGATCATGGCCGGGATGCCCACCCGGTCCAACACCTGCACGGCCACCACGTTCAGGGAGCTGCCCAGGGCCGTGCGCAGCGAGACCGGGCCATGGAACTCCCGGTCATAGTTCTGGGGCACGTAAGGCTCGCCCTCGCGGGTGGTGAAGGAGGAGCGCACGTCGTAGAACACGGTGGCCGGGGTAAGGCCATGTTGGAACGCGGTGGCATAGGTGAAGGGCTTGATGGCGGACCCCGGCTGGCGCGGCGACAGGGTCACGTTCACCGCCCCGGCGATCTGCGGGTCGAAATAGTCTGGGCTGCCCACCATGACCAGGACCTCGCCGGTGCGCGGGTCCAGGGCCACCACGGCCGCGTCGGTGACGTGATGGCCGGCCGGCAGGCCCCGGGCCGGGTCCGGCGTTGCCAGCCGGCGCAGATGTCGTTGCACGATGGCCTCGGCCGCGTGCTGTGCGTCCAGGTCAAGGGTCGTATACACCCGCAGGTTGCCTTGCAACACCCGGTCCGTCCCGTAGAGTGCTTCCAACTGGCTCACCACGTACATGGCAAAATGGGGGGCTTCGATGGCGGCCCGGGTCCGTTCGGGCGCCAGGTGCAGCGATTCGGCGGCGGCCAGTTCAGCCTGCTGGGCGGTAATGTAGCCCTGCTTGCGCATGAGGTCCAGCACCACGCGCTGACGCTCCTGGGCGCGAGGCAGGTCCGCCAACGGGTCATAGACGGCCGGCGACTGGGGCAGCCCGGCCAGCAGGGCGCACTCGGCCAGGTCCAGGTCGCGGACCGGCTTGCCGAAATAGACCTGGGCTGCCGCCTCCACTCCGTAGGCCAGGTGGCCGTAGTAGACCTGGTTGAGGTAGAGTTCCAGGATCTCGTCCTTGCTGTACTGGCTGGTGAGGCGCAGGGCCAGGATGGCCTCCCGCACCTTGCGGCGCAAGGTACGTTCACCACGCTCTTCGGCCGGGAGCAGACAGGCGCGCACCAGTTGCTGGGTAATGGTGGAGCCACCCACCACCACCTCGCCGCCCTGGAGGTTGATCCACAAGGCCCGGGCGAGACCCACGGCATCCACGCCGGGATGGGTATAGAACGCGGCGTCCTCTGTGGCGATGGTGGCCTGTTGGAGGGCCAGGGGGATGTCGGACAGGGGGACGATGGTGCGCCGGCCCGCGTTGGGGTCCAGCACCTCATAAAGCAGTCGGCCCTGGCGGTCGTAGAGCCTGGTAGTGTCCGGCCCAGCCCGGCGGCGTAGTTCCGCTGGCGAGGGCAGATCGGCCAGCAGCCACCACCAGAGGCTGGCCGCCAGGGGCGTCAAGACCATCAGCAACCCGCCGGCCAGCCAGATCAGTTGGCGGAAGCCAGATCGTCCAGGCATGGGCACCTTTTCCCAGGTTCAGCCACCGGCAAGGGTCAGGTCTTCGGATAGACCATCTCCGCTGGCACGGGCACACCAGACAGTTCCAGGATGGTGCTGGCAATGCTCAAGATGTGGCGGTGCTCGCGGCGACCGCCAGGCCCTATCCCGTCATAAAGGATATACAGGCCATTCTGGGCGTGGTTCGCGTCGTCCGGGCCGGTGTCATTCTCAAAGGTGTGGATGGCGCCCAGGCCCACGCTGCCCACGCTCCGCCATTTCAGGTCCCCAAAATAGATGATCAGGTCTGGCGGGATGTTTCTCACCTGGCGATAGACCTCTTGCGGCTTAAAAGCCCGCGTGCCGAGGGGCCGGCCAGCCGGGTCGGTCAGGGCCTCCAGCCGGGCCACGAGTTCGTCGCGGACCCGTTCGTATTCGGCGGGGGGGATCACGCCCTGAGCTTCACGGCCCTGGACGTTGAGGAACAGCCGGCCGTAGTAGCCGCCGGCCCCCCAGGCCCTGGTGCGGCTCCAATCCACCTCAACCTTGCTCAGGGGCAGCATCTGCGTCGGTGACTCTTTGAGCACCAGATAGCCCTCCTGGATCAGCCACTCGTTGATCCCGATGCCGCCCGCCATCGCCTGGGCGCCGTGGTCAGAGACGACCAGCACCGCCACGTCGTCATCGAGGAGGGTTAACAGCTCGCCGATCTCGCGGTCCAGATATTGGTGGTACTCTTTGCCGGCCGACTCAAAGGGGGAACCGGGCTGATACTTGGGATGGGCCGGGTCAAAATACTTCCAGAACCCGTGATAGAGGCGGTCCGGCCCCATCTCCACCAGGATGAACAGGTCCCAGGGGCGGGTACGCAACAGGTGCCGGGCCACACGGAACCGCTTCTCTGTCATCAGGTAGATCTGCCGCAGCAGCCAGTTCTTATCCTCGGTACGAAAGTTAGACACGTCCAGCATATACTCGCCCACCAGGGCGGCGATCTCGTCCCGCAACTCCGGCGGATAGGTGTATTGGCTCTGGATGCTGGGGGTGAGGAAGCAGGTGATCATCTCGCCGTTGATGGGTGAGGGCGGGTAGGTTTGGGGCACGCCGATCAGGATCGAACGTTTGCCGACCCGGTCCAGGACGTTCCACACCCGCTCAGCCTTGACCGCCCGTGAGGTGGCGATGCTCATCTCCTCATAGGAATAGTCGGCGCGATTGCGAAAGCCATAGAAGCCCAGTTCGCCGGGGTCCTGGCCGGAGAACATCGCGCTCCAGGCCGGTACGGTGATAGGCGGGATGGTGCTCTCTAATTCGCCGTAGACGCCGCCCTCCATAAGCCGGCGCAGGTTGGGCAGGTCATCGCGCCAGCGGTCAAAGATGAGCTGCGGCGTCAGGCAATCCAGGCCGATGACCAGGACTCGCCGGCCCCTGGGCGGTTGCCGGGGCGGGGAGGGGGGAGCCGATTCCTGGCCGGCCATCTGGCGGTAACCCTGGATGAGGATGTGCGCCACCTCCGGGCGTGTGAACTCCGGGGGTGGAGCCTCGCCGCGTTGGAGCATCTCCCGCACCTGAGTGCCGCTTAGAAACAGGTGGTTGGAGGGGTCGTGGGGGCAGGTCTTGGCGGTGATCACCGTGCCGCAGAGCTTGCAATAGAAGGCGTGCTCGAAGAACAGGGGGATGATGCCCAGCTCACCCGGGGCGAACTCGTCAAAGATGAGTTGGGCATCGTATGAGCCATAGTATTTGCCCACCCCGGCATGGTCGCGCCCCACGATAAAATGGGTACAGCCATAGTTCTTGCGGGCCAGGGCGTGGAAGATGGCTTCGCGGGGGCCGGCGTAGCGCATGGCCGCCGGATAGACGCCCAACAGCACCCGGTCTGGCGGGTAATAATCGCGCAAGAGGCTGCGATAGCTCTCGATACGCACCTCGGCCGGGATGTCGTCGCTCTTGGTCTCGCCCACCAGGGGGTGCAGAAACAGGCCGTCCACGATCTCCAAAGCCACTTTTTGGATGTACTCATGGGCGCGATGGACCGGGTTACGGGTCTGAAAGCCCACCACCCGCCGCCAGCCATTCTGGGCAAAGAGGCGTCGGGTTTGCGCCGGGGTATGGCGCAGCTCCGGGAACTCCAGGTTGGAGGGCATATTCAGCAGCCAGATGTCACCGGCCAGCAACACTTCGCCTTGCTGATACAGCCTGGCCACGCCCGGGTGGGCCGCATCTGTGGTGCGGTAGACCAGACGGGCTTCGCGCTCTTTGTCATAGACATAGCGCTCGGCCAGTTCCAGGATACCCAGGACCCGGCCGGTATCTTCCACCAGGGCCACCTCCTGTCCCTCGCGCAACTCGCGGGCCACCTCCCCGGTCACGGGCAGGGTGATGGGGATGCTCCAGACCAGACCGTTGGTCAGGCGCATGTCATTAAGGACGCTATCATAGTCCGCCGCCCCCTGAAAGCCGGTAAGGGGACTAAAGGCCCCCACGGCGATCAGTTCCAGATCTGAGATGCTCACCGGGTTCAGGACGACCCGGGGCATCTGGAGGGCACGCTCCAGAGCCGCCTCGCGGATCGCGCCGCGCAAGACGCGGTCTATCAACGTGCCGCCATGGGGCAGGATATTCTTCACGGGAACAGTCATTTCGGGTCAATCCTCCGGTTCTGGGTGATGAAGGCTGCCGCAAAATCCGCCGGGCGCGGGGTCTGGGACCCCGCGCGAGCAAAGCCCTCCTGGAAAACGGCAAAGAGGCCGAGACTCCGATCCTGAACCCTACCGCAGATTAGCTCGACAATGTTAGATTCGACCTCACCCCTACCCCCTGGCCCCCTTCCCCTCTCCGCGGCGGAGAGGGGAAGGGGGTGGGGGAATGGGGTGAGGTCCACCTTGACCGCCATTTACGCTAATTTAACATTGTCGAGTTAGAAAGGGACTGGCACCCGATGCAACCGGTCACCGGGGCACGCCTACGGCGTCTGGTCTGGCCCATTGACCTGCGGGAGGGCAGGCTCTCCCGGCCAGCAAGACGAACCAGCCCATATAGTAAAGGGGGTACCCCGCCGGGTCACCCCCTTCTATCCTATAGCGGATTAGCGGCTTCGATCAGGTGCTGGGGGCCGACGGGCCGGGCCGATGGAGGCGAGACCAACCGACGCCGCTCACGCGGCGGCAGATCCGGCGGTGGCGCGTAATAGTTCACCACCCGGTAGTGATCATAGAAACGTCTCTCGGCGGTGGCGATCTGGCGTTGAGCGTTGCCGGTAAAGTTGGGCGCGGTCACGGGCGTGGCATAGTCGAAGAAGCTATACTCCCGCAGGCCTAGCCCCACCAGCAACAGAAACAGGGCGACGATGGTGGCATTGGAGAGCAAGTGTGGCAGCCTGCTCACGCAGGCAAGCCGCAACCGACGCCACCAGGCCACCCAGACCGACACGCGATCCGCTTCTATTTCGGCGCGAATGCGTGCCCAAACCAATGGGGAAGGCTCGGCAGCCCCCACTGTCTCCAGCAGAACCTCCTGGATCAGGTTATCCAGTTCGCTGACCAGGCCTTTGCCCGGCCGGTGATGATCATTGGACCAGTTCATATGCCACTTCTCCTGCGGTCTGCTCTCGCCGATATAGCTCCTCTTCCAGGCTTGTCCGTAGTTTCTGACAGGCATAATGCAGGCGGGATTTGACCGTGCCCACCGGGCAATCCAGGATATTGGCTATCTCTTTCTGGGAGAACCCCTGCAAGTAATAGAGAACCAGCACGGCCCGATATTTGGGACCCAGGCGGGCGATATGCTCGCGCACCAGGCGGCGCAATTCCTGTCGCTCCAGCCTGTTTTCCGGCAGTAGCCGGGCATCCACGCGCAGGAAACTCACCACTTCCTCCAACGGTACAGACCAAAGCCGCTTGCGCTCCAGGCGGTTATAGCAGAGGTTCACCGTGATCCGGTGCAACCAGGGAGCCAGGGGGTAATTGCCGTTAACCCGGTCCAGGTAGCGGTAGACACGCAGGAAGCAATCTTGCAGGATCTCCTCAGCCATCTGGGGGTCTTTGGTGATAGCCAGGGCCGTGCGGTATAACGGTATTTTGTATTTGTTATACAGAGCCTCAAAAGCCGAGGTGTCGCCAGCTCGAATACGGCAGATCAGCTCGTTATCTTCTTCCATGGCTCCCCCGATAGTCGCTCCAGCAGGTAATGATTACAAATTTCCCTGGAAAATTGAACCATCCTCAATTATATCATAGGATGTTATAATGGCAAACCATTCATGCTCCTCGGCGGTCTGCCAGGCCCAGGCCCACTGACCGCCGAGCGCGAAGCGGCGGGTCACCCAGTCAGGCCCCCGGCCCCACGTCTGCGACCCCCGGCCCAGGCCGGACTGGGTGGCAGGCAGGCCGGACTGGGTGGGCCTGGCAGACCCGCTTTGAGCAACTTTTTCCATCTACTGAGGCTCACGAATCGGCGCCGGGCTGGTTCATAACCTGGCGCGTCCGGCTGCTCCCATCGGTGGCCGGGCCGATGACCCCGCGTTCCTCCATCAGGTCCATGAGCCGGGCCGCCCGGGAATAGCCGATGCGGAGCCGGCGTTGCAGGAGCGAGGTCGAGGCACGTTGGTGTTCCTTGACCAGACGCACGGCCTCCTGGTACAGCGGGTCCTCCTCGGGAGTGGCCTGCTGCTCCTGGGCCAGGTCCGTCCACAATGGCGGCTGGGTGGCCACGGTCTCGGTCTGATTCTTGCCGGTCCACCAGCGCACCAGGTCGTCAATCTCCTTGTCGGAGACGAAGGTGCCCTGGAGTCGCACGATGGCGCTGGAATCCGAGGCCATGTAGAGCATGTCCCCCCGACCCAGCAGCTTTTCCGCCCCCACCATGTCCAGGATCACCCGCGAGTCCACGCCAGAGACCACGGCGAAGGAGATACGGGCCGGGAAGTTGGCCTTGATCAGGCCGGTCACCACATCCACCGAGGGGCGCTGGGTGGCGATGACCAGGTGGATGCCGGTGGCACGGGCCATCTGGGCCAACCGACAGATGCGTCGCTCCACCTCATCTGGTGAGGCCATCATCAGGTCCGCCAGTTCGTCAATGATAAAGACGATATAGGGCAGCGGCTCCTCACCCCGGCGCCGGTTCACCTTCTTGTTATAGGCCTCGATGTTGCGCGCCCCACTCTCGTTAAAGAGTTTGTAGCGCCGTTCCATCTCCCGGGTGGTCCATTTGAGAGCCCCGATGACCTTTTCCACATCGGTGATGACCGGCCCCAGCAGATGAGGGATGCCGTTGTAATTGGTCAACTCCACCATCTTGGGGTCTACCATGAGGAACCGGAGTTCATCCGGGGTGCATTGCATCAGGAAACAGCAGATGATCGAATTGATACAGACGCTCTTGCCGCTCCCGGTGGCCCCGGCGATGAGCAGGTGCGGCATGGTCGTCAGATCGGCCACGACAGGCTGGCCGGCCACGTCCTGTCCCAGGGCGATGCGCAGCCTGGATTTGACCTTGCGGAAGGCCGCCGTGTCCATCACGCTGCGCAGGCTGACCAGGGCGACATCCGAGTTGGGGACCTCGATGCCGATGATGGATTTGCCGGGCACCGGGGCCTCGATCCGGATCGGGGAGGCGGCCAGGGCCAGGGACAGGTCTTTTTCCAGGGCCGTGACCCGGCTCACCTTGACCCCCACATCGGGCCGCAGCCCAAACTGGGTGACCGTCGGCCCCTGGCTCACTTCCACCACCCGGCCATGGACGCCAAAGCTCTCCAACGTCTCCTCGATGATGCGGACCCGGTTACGGATCTCGGCCTGGCTCAGTTCCAGATCCGCGCTCTCGCTGAGGATCTCGATGGGAGGTAGTTTCCATTCCTGACTGCCGCGCAGGACTTTAGAGACGGGGCCGGTGGTGGGGGTGTGGGGTGAGAGCGGTTCGTTATAGCGTGAGACGATGAGGGGCCGAGACTCTGGTTCTTTGGCCGCTGGCGGGGGCGGATTAACCATCTGCTTGAGCTTATCCAACGGCCGGCCGACGCCGGCTCCGCCGGCCGGACGCCTGACCGTGAAACGGGGAAAGAGTTTATAATCCCAGACCTCCCTGACCCACTGGCCGAGCCGCCGACTCCACTCTTGCACCTCGGCCAGGGAGACATTGTGAAAGACCAGGATCACGCAGATGACACCCAACGCGATCAGCAAGAGCGCAGTACCCAGCTCGCCCAGCCCGGCGATGAGGGCCTGGCTGATCAGGTAGCCCAGATAACCACCGCCCTCCCCGGCCTCGGCCACGGGCAGACCCTGGGCTGGTGGGCCAGCCAGCAGATGCAAAAAGGTCTCCCCGACCACAAAGAGACCTGCCAGCCCGATGATGATCTCCCAGTGCAGGTCCGGGCGCCGGTCCAGGCGTTGCAGCAAGAGGATGGCCGCGACTGCCATCATGGCCGGGGCCACGGCGATCACCCCCCAGCCAAAGAGTCGCCGCAGAAGCTGCAACCAGGCCACCACCAGGTCCCCCTGGGCCAGGGACAGGAGACCGGCGATGGTCAGCCCGCCGAGGGCGAACAGCAATACCGCCGCGATCTCTTGCTGGAGATTAAGGTCTAAAAAGCGAGACCGGTCTTGTTTCCGGGGCCGTTTTTGAGGCATCGCCTTAAAATCCACCGCTGGTTACTCGAACCAATTATACCGCATTTCCCAGGCCCCTGCAAGGTACACGATCTGACATCCGTGCATAACTTTCGTCAGGAAAGGAACAAGGGGGGAGAAAGCCTTTCTGGGGGTTTTTGCGGCGGCTTCGCCGCCGCAAAAACCCCTACCAGGCACATTCTTTCCCCGCACCGCACCGCGTAGCGGCGAAGGGACGCGAAGTGAGGAGTGAGGCAGTGCCCTCTTGCGTTTAACGCACGGATGTCAAACACGATAGAGAACTATGCTGCCTCAGCAATGCCAGGTGTGATGATCTGCTGATTAGCCACCAGTGACCGATAAAAGTCGTTGCTCTCCAAAAGTGACTGGTGGGTCCCCATCGCCACCAGGCGGTTCTCGTTCAGCAGCAGGATGCGGTCCGAGTGCTGGATAGTGGCCAGGCGATGAGCCACCACGAACAGGGTCTTGTTTCGGACCAGAGCAGGCAAAGCCTCAAAGATGGACTTTTCCACCAGGCTATCCAGAGCCGAGGTTGGCTCGTCCAGCACCAGGATGTCGGGGTCCTTGATCAAGGCCCGGGCGATGGCCAGGCGTTGTTTCTGCCCCTCTGACAGGTTGACGCCTCGCTCGCCCACGGGAGCCAGGTAGCCTTCTGGCAGGCTGACGATAAAGTCGTGGATGCCGGCGGCCTGGGCGGCCCGGACGACCTGCTCCTCGCTGGCCTCCGGGTTACCATAGCGCAGGTTGTCCATGATGGTGCCCGACAGGAGCAGTGTGCTTTGGGCCACGTAGCCGATGCGTCGGCGCAGGCTGCTCACCTCATAGTCTGAGGCCGGCCGGCCATCGAACCAGATCTCCCCGGCCGTGGGCTTGTAGAAGCGCAGGATGAGACTCACCAGGGTGGTCTTGCCCACGCCACTGGGGCCGACGATGGCCACATGTTCGCCGGGGCGGATGTGGCACGACACGCCCTGGAGCACCGGATGTTGGGCATCGTAAGAGAATGATACGTCCCGAAACTCGACCTCCCCGCTGAGCCGTTCTACCGGGATGCCGGTGCCAGTCTCTTCCGGCACAATGTCATACAGGGCCGAGACTCGTTCCAGAGCCGCCAGCGCCCCCTGGAATTGCAGATTGAGGTGCGCCAGGTATTGGGCGGGGCCGTAGACGTATCCCAGGTAAGACCGGAAAGCCAGCAGCGAGCCGAGAGACCACTGCCCCAGGATAACCTCGATGGCCCCGACTATCAGCACGACAAAGTTGGCCGCATGGTTCAGGATGTTGAGCGCGATGTTCGCCACCGTCCCCACAGCCATCTGCTCCAGCGAGAGCTGGAACGCGGCCCGTAGCTCGGACATCATGCGGCCCACCTCGCGTTCCTCGGACACAAAGGCCTTGATCAACGAGGCCGACGACAGCGACTCCTGCATCTGCCGGGCCACGTTGGCCTGGCGTTCCATGCTCTGATGGCTCAGGGCGCGAACTCGCCGCGAGAAAAAGCGCACCCAGAGGATCAGGCCGGGGATGACGACCAGGGCTACCAGGGCCAGCCGCCACTCCAGGTAGACCAGCAGCGCCATACCTCCCACCAGTTGCAGCAGGTTGCTGAAGATCTGCACGATGGTGCTGGAGAAGAACCAGCGCAACCCCATCACATCCGACGAGAGGCGAGACATCAGGTAGCCCACCTCTTTGTCATCGAAGAAGGACTTGGGGAAGCGCAGGGTGCGATTCAGGAGGTCCTGCTGGATGTCCAGGATGATCTCTTGCTCAAAGCGCGTAAAATAATACTGCTGCAGGGCGCCGATCACCATCCCGGCGACCACCACGCCCCCCATCAGCAGCACGGCCACGGCCAACAGCTCCAGCTGGCGTCCCAGGATCACGTCGTCAATGAGGAAGCGGTTGATGAGGGGTTGAGGAAAACCCAGGAGGGAGTTAAGCAGGATGAGCAGCGCGCCCAGCAGTCCCTTACGCCAGTGGCGGACCACGAACGGGCGCAGGTTGCCCAGATTCGCCCGGGCGCTGCTATACTTGCGCTGCTCGGCAATGCGGTCCGCCGGCAGTTCGCGGGCCAGACCTTGTTTCAGGTAATCAAACCAGGAAGGCATGATGCACTCTATTTTCTACCGCTGGCTTATACGCCGGTCCCGCCCAGGAACCACAATAGCCAGTCCCGGGAATAGTCGCCCAGGTAGGCGAAGGCCAGGGTCTTGATGGTCTTGCCGATGGTGCAGAAGAGCAGGAACTTCCAGACCTGGTAGCGCAACACGCCGGCGGCCAGGCCGGCCGCGTCAAAGACCGGGTTGGGGATGATCGCCAGCACCAGGATGACCAGCCCCCCGTAGCGGCTCATCAGGTCCTCCATGCGCTGGTAGTGAGGCAGGTCGTCCACGATCGCGCTGCCGCCGCGCCCGGCCATATAGCCGGTCAGCTCCCCCAGGGCGTTGCCGAGGCCGGCCACCAGGCCCACGACAAGCGGGTCCAGCACCCCGCCGCCGGTATAGGCCAGGGCCAGGCCGGGCAACGGCAGGAACACGCTGCTGGCCGAGAGCAGGCTCAGCAAAAAGATGCCCACGTAGCCGTAGCCGGCCAGGTCATCCCAGGGGATGGGGGCCAGGAACACGGCCAGGCTGATGACGCCGGCCAGGGCGATGGCGGCGATACTGCGCCAGGTGGTCGGGCGGCGGCGCGACTCATCTGCGCCGGCCGGGTCTGTGACCAGGCTGGCGAGTTGCGCTTCGGCAGGGTCTCTGGCTGCCTCAGGGGGAGAAACGATGATCGGGGCTTCTGCATCCACGGTCGTTACTGACCCTCGGTGATCGTAACCTTGATCATCCAATCGCCGCTGATGAGCGTATCCACCACGTCCATCCCGCTGACGACCCGGCCGAAGGTGGTGTACTGGCCATCCAGCCAGGTGGCATCCTTTTTGACGACGTACCACTGGCTGCCTCCGCTGTTGGGATCCTGAGCGCGGGCCATACCCACGATCCCTCGCACCTGAGAGTACTTCCTGGACGACTCGAACTCGGCCGGGATGGAGTAGCCCGGCCCCCCCTTGCCGGTGCCCAGCGGGTCGCCACCCTGCACGACCCAGTCCTCCACCCGGTGGAACGTCAGGCCGTCGTAAAAGCCCTCGCGGGCCAGAAAGACAAAGTTGTTCACCGTCTGCGGTGCAGCGTCCGGCAACAGCCGGATCACGAACGTGCCATTCGTCGTCTCCACCGCGGCCGTGTACGCTCTGGTGGGGTCAATAGTCATGGCTGGCGGGGCCGGGTACGATTTGCTCACCTTCGTTGGGGCAGGAGGCGGCGTGGGCCGGGAAGCAGGTGCCGGTGAGGGCGTGGGCGGCGCGGAGGGCATCAGCATGGGCACCACCAGGGCCAGGACCATGGAGACCACCACCACTATTCCCAGGGCGATCAGGGCCGTGGCAGCCCAGTTGCGCCTCATGCGCTGCCAGACGTTCGGAGGGGGTGCCGAGCCGGTCTTTGACCGGGGGGTAGTCCGGCGCGACGCGACCGGCTGAAGCTTGCGCGTGTGTCGTTTCCTCGATTTCTTGGGCATGGATTCTCCTCGGTAGTCTCAGAGATGGAAAAAGTCGCTCAAAGCGGCGACCACGTCTGCGACCTCCAGCCCAGGATGGACTGGGTGGCAGGCCGCAGGGAGTGGCTTCTTTCCATCTACTGGGTCTGGTTTCTGTGGGGGACGGTTTCAGGGCTATTCCCCCCAATGCACCCGGGCCGCCGGATGACCGTATAGCAGGTAGGCCAGCCAGGTGGGGTTGTCCGCGTCGGCCCGGCGACACTCCTCCCGGGCCGCCGCCACCGCCTCGCCCAGGGTGCTCTGGGCCTGCACGGCCCGGTAGAACGCCGTGGCAAAGGCAGCCGCCATCCCGTCCTCCACCTCCCACAGCGGCCCGATAAAGGCCCCGCAGCCCGGTTCCACAAAGGCCCTGGCCCAGCCACCGATGCCGGTCAGCCCATAGCCCACGCGCCCCACCTCACAGGCGTTGAGAAAGACCAACGGCCGGTTGCGCTGGATAGCTCCCTCCCGGGCCAGGCCCACGATGTCGCCGGCCAGGAGCTTACCATCCTCCAGCCGCAACGCCGACTGGTACGGGTCTGGCTCGAACTGACCGTGGCCGGCAAAATGCAGCAGGTCGCAGTCACCTTCCAACAGGGCCGAGACGGCGGCCCGGGTGGCCCGGGGCGGGGTCAGGTCCCGCAGGCGGAGTCCAGCGCCCGCGCCCGCTATCGGCCCACGCAAGGTCCGGGCCTGGAGCGCAGAGGCCGTGACCAGCCCCCCAGCCAGGGCCTGGATCAGCTGAAGCTCCTGACGAACGGAGGGCAGGCCGCTGCCGGCCGGGGCCACGCACGCCACCGCCGATACCCGCAGGTCGTCGTAAGGGTCACTGCGACCAGAGGCCAGCCAGCGCCCCACCTGGTAGCGCACGCCCAGGGGGGCCTCCTCCTCCCAGGCCGGGACCTCGTAGGGCCAGGCCAGTTCCCAGGGGATCCACGGCTCGTCGGAGGTGATGAGCACGGTGGCGCCGGGGTGCTGGCGCAACTCGCGGTACAACGCCTGGAGGCCCGGCGGGAACAACTCCCGGTAGATGCGCTGGCCGATGCGCTTCAGCCCGGCCAGGCCGTCGCCGGCCCCGCTGGCCGCCATCTCGCTCAGACGGGCGAAGGTACTGGCCTGCCATTGCGCCGGGGACGCCGTGAGGGTCAGCGGCTCGATGCTGCGGTAGGCGTGGTAGTTCAGCAGAGGGCTGTTCACCTCGAACTCCAGGACCACCGGCCCACCCTGGTCCCGGCAACGAATGCGCAGGTCCACATCCGGCACCGGCAGGTAGTCGCTGCTCAGGCCGATGCTGACCTTGGGCCGGGGCAACGGCGCATCCGTCGCCCGGCCGACTATCACCTCTGGCCGCACCGTGACCGCACCCAGCCGCCGGCCCTGCTGGTGGAACTCCAGAGTCACGTCCCACGCGCCGACGCGCAGTGGTTGGAGGTAAAAGGTGACCGGCGAGCTGTCGCGGTCCTTTAAGACGGTGAGGTTGGCTGTATCTGGGCCATGCACAGCCAGGCCGGCCGGGTCCGGCCGTATCACCACGACCACCGGCTCATTGCCGGGCCAGACCAGCAGGTGCTGCGCCACCGCGCTGGCAGCCTCTGGCTGGACGGTCAGCTTCACGATGACAGGAAAGCGCATCGTGTCCAGGGCCACCTGGCGGGGGCAGTAGACGTCCACATAGCGGGCAACGCGGGCGGCCAGGGCCTGGGCCAGGGCGATCAAGTCGGTGGGGGAAACGGGTGATGAATCCTGGCCCTTGACGGTGAGGGTCTCGGCGCCGCGTAAGGGCCGAGGAGACCAGAGCCGTGCGTAGTCCAGGCCATACTCGCCGAACAGGGCCGCCAGGTCATCCAAGATGGCCCTGACCTCAACGTCGGTGCTGGCGTGGGCAGCGCGCACCAGAAGGCCCTGAAGCCGGCGGCGAAAGGCGGCCCAGCGGGAGCCCAGGCGCCCCGGCAGACCTGGGAGCAGGCGGATGAGTTCCTGATAAACGCTGGCCAGCATGAGGACCTCCGATGGGCAAAAGTCAATCGCCAGGTGACACTTCTGGCGCTGGCCGCCTGACGATGGGAATGAGTTCATCACAATGGGGGCAGGTGTTCTGCGGCGTGAGGTGAATGGCCCGGACGCGCACGCCCCAGCGCTCGATCAGGGGCTGGCGACAGGTGGGGCAGATCGTGTTCTCGGCCGGGTGGCCGGGGACGTTGCCCAGATAGGGAAAGCGCACGCCGGCAGTCCGGGCCAGTTCCCAGGCCCGCTCCAGCGTGGCGATGGGAGTGGCCGGGGCAGAGAACCCGCCAGCCGGATGATAGCGCGTGAAATGCAATGGCGTATCTGGCCCGGCGTCCACCATATAGCGGGCGATGAAGCGAAGCAGGTCCGCCTCAGTGTCATTAACGCCGGGGATAACCAGGTGCACGATCTCCAGATGCAGGCCCAGTTCCCGGGCTGTGCGGATGGTGGCCCATACCGCACCGGCCCCCGGTCCCTGGCAATGTTGATAGTACACGCCGTCATCACCTTTCACGTCTACCTTGATGGCATCCAGCCCGACGCTGATCAGCTCATTCAGGGCTTTAATGGTGAGCAGGCCGTTGGAGACGTAGCAGGTATAAAGGCCGGCGGCCCGGGCCAGCCGAAAGGCCTCCAGGTTGAACTCGTGAAGGAGCGTCGGCTCGCTGAAGGAACAACAAAGCCCCTGGTCACCCCAGGTCAGGGCCAGGGCCACGATCTCCTCTGGGGTCAGCCGGGCATCGCGGCTCGGGTCCGGTATGGCGCGACTCAGGTGGGCGTTCTGACACCAGGCGCAGCGCAGGTTACAACCCCGGCTGGCATAGGTGAGGGCTGTGGAGCCAGGGTAAAAGTGGAAAAACGGCTTGATCTCGATGGGCCGACTCTCCACGGCGGCCAGCAACCCTCCCGGCTGGGGCTGGGCCACGTAGTTGAGCGTCACCAACTGCCCGGCCTCGTTGCGGCGCGTGCCGCAGAACCCGGTATGCCCCACGGCGATGACGCACTGTCGGGCACATAGCCCGCAGCGCACCGCATTATCCGCCACTGACTCGTAGAGACGCGCCGGGTGGGACTTCATCGCTGCTTACCCCCCATCCCCGCTGCTTTCAGATTACCACACCCGGCCCGGTCTGTCAAGTTCAGCCCGGCGGCCAGCGCATCCAGCGTCCCCCCAGCAAGTGCAGGTGCAGGTGTGCCACCGACTGACCGGCCTGCGGACCGCAGTTGGTGACAAGCCGATAGCCACTCTCGGCCAGGCCCTCCTGCCGGGCCAGGTCATTGGCGACGGCGACCATGCGCATCCACAGGGCCGCGTGGGTCGGCTCCAGGTGCGCCACCGACGGCAGATGCTCGTTGGGGACGATGAGGATATGCGTGGGAGCCTGAGGATAGGCGTCGCGAAAGGCCGTGACCAGTTCATCCTGATGGACGATCTCGGCTGGGGCCTGTCCAGCTACGATACGACAGAATGGGCAATGCATCACGGTATGTTCTCCGATCCGCCTGGGCAGATACAGATCGTGCGCCATCACCGCAGTACCTGGCCGGTCATACCCCCGGTGGTGACGGCGGTGAGAAGCGTGGGGGTGATACGTCCAGCCAGGTTATCAGGGTCAGTGGTAGTGACGCGGATATAGGTATCAGTGAAGCCGACCCAGTGAGCCGGCCTGTCCGGGTCAGGGGTCTCCCATAGCACGGTGGCCTGCTGACCCACGAACTGCAACCGGTAGCGGTGGCCCGTCTCCTCGCCCAAAGCACGAAAGTCACTGGCCCGGGCTTGCTTGAGGGCCGGGTCCACCTGGTCCGACATGGTCGCCGCCGGTGTACCCTGTCGCCGTGAGTAGGGGAACACATGAATACGGGCAAAGGCCATCTCCCGGGCAAAATCCAGGCTGGCCGCATGGTCGGCGTCCGTCTCGCCGGGAAAACCCACGATGACATCGGTGGTGATGGCGATCTGGGGCACGGCCGCTCTGAGCTGCTTGAGCAGTCTGGCATAATCGGCCGAGGTGTAACGCCGACCCATACGCGCCAATGTGCGGTCACAGCCACTCTGAAGGGGCAATGCCAGGTGCCGGCAGAGGCGCGGGTTTTGCCATAGCTCCAGCAACGTCGGCTGAAAATCCGGCGGCTCGATGGAGGATAAGCGCAGACGGGGCACATTCGTCCCGCCGAGGATCGCGCGGATCAGGTCCGCCAGGGTCGGGGAATCTGGGCCCAGGTCCAGGCCGTATTGCCCCAGATGGATGCCGGTGAGCACGACCTCCTGGTGGCCCTCGGCTACGCGGGCCTGCACCTCGGCCAACACCTCTGACAGGGGCCGGCTGCGAGGGGCGCCGCGCGCCCGGGGCACGATGCAGTAGGCACAACCTTCGGCGCAACCATCCTGGACCTTGACTAAAGCCCGCGTCCTGTGGAAGCAGGCAGGAGCGAGAGGCGAGGGGACATCTACTGCCCTCACCTGTCGGGTCTGGTTCAAGTGGGCCAGAACGAGTTCGGGCAGACGGGACTTGGCAGCATTGGGGACCACCAGGCCCACCTCTGGCATGGCCTGAAGGGTCGCCGGGTCCACAGTGGCGTAGCAGCCGGCCGCCACCACCAGGGCCTGGGGGTTGCGGCGTGCGGCCCGGCGCAGCAGTTGTCGCGATTTGCGGTCCCCCACCTGGGTCACCGTACAGGTGTTCACCACATAGACATCGGCCGGCGCGTCAAAGGGCACGACCTGGCAACCGGTCGCGGTGAACTGGCGGGCCAGGGTTTCTGTCTCGCTCTGATTCACCCGGCAGCCCAGTGTGGTCAGGGCGATGCGCGGTGGTCGCATAGTCGAGAGGTCAGGCAGGCGCATGGTCCAATGGTCCGGCTCAGCCCGTCGGACAGTCCGGCAGGCAACTGGCCGGGTTGCGGCCAAGAGCAAGGGGCTGGGACGCGCTCTCTGCCCCGGCACTTTGACAGAAGATGCGAGCGCAGACCCAGCCCCTGGGATGGAGAGTCGGGCAGGTCTAGATGGTATCGCTCACTTCGATCTGAAGTTCGCCAGCCTCTTTAGTCAGCACCGGGATGCTGATCTTGTGCGTGCCTGGCTCAAGCTGGACGCCCTTCAGGCGAATGATGATGGAGGTGTTGATGCCAAAGGTGAGGGGATTCTCTTTAGAGACCTCGGCAAAGACATACTCCTTGCCACTGCTGATGACAATGGTATCGGCCAGGGGGTGTGCTACCCCATCAATGGCCACTGGCGCAGCCCCGACGATAGTACCAGGAGCCAGCGTGTTCTTGATCTCCAACTCCACGCCGGCCGGGGTATTTTTGAGGCTTTGCTTCACGTATAGCTTTTTCAACAGGAACGCAGGAATGGCAGGCATAGGTGATCACCTCCTAGTATTATGTGCTCACGCGGGGTCTGCGGCCCCGCGCCCAACGGCGGGTGACACACCCGCCGCGAGCATGAACATCTCATATCTCGCTGATGATGTGGTCTTGCTTATTACAGCGGTCTGCATTATACAACGGGGGCTGGCTGACTGTCAATAGTTGCTCCGACGTGGCTGCTTCAGCCAGGTCTTCATCAAATTGGACTTTCGCACACCACAGGGAGTAGAGGCTTTAGCCGGTCGTGACCACAAGACCTGAAGGCTCGACTCCAAAGTCCAGTCAAAAAGAGGACACGGTCGCTCGCCGGGTCTGTAAGTGACGAGCGCCGTGTCCTCCGATCATGCGGGCGGCTTCCGGGCCTGGGAACCGATTGGGCAGGTTTCCGCCTGCTGGTACCACCCGCAGGTGAGCAATCACCCTTCTCACGCGCCGATGCTGCAACTTGCGGTCTGCTGGAGTTTGCCGTCTATATAGATCTCTAGCTTGTACGTGCCCTCGGGCAACGGGTTGCCGCTGTTCATGAACAGGTAGTTGTCCCAGCGGCCCTCATCTCTGCCTGCCCAGGACTCGGTCTTGTCAATGATCAGCTCGCCGTTGATGTACCACTTGCGGGTCCATTTGTTACTGGCGCTCATGCCACTATAGTCCCACGTGGCGTGCAGCTCGTTGATCCCGGCCGGGAACGCTGTACCGGGGTCTGAGGGCTTGTTGGTGCCCTTTTCCACCTTGGTAGAGAACGTGATGGGGCCAAAGCGGGGGCCAGTGGGTTGCGCCGTGAGCGTGGGCGTGGTCTTGGGGCCGATGATCAGCCCGCCAGTGGGCGTGGTGGTGGGAGTGGGCGTCGGTTCCGGGCCGGGGCCACCGGTCCACACCTTCACGTTGTCGAACCGGGCCTCGGTGGGCACGTTCTCCCACCCACCAGCGAACAACCCGATCACCCCCTTGCTCAGGCCATTGTCCTGGACCGTCTTGACGTGCTCACCGTTGATGTACAGGCTGATGTCCTGGCCCGCGCAGACAACCTTGAGCACGTTCACCTGGTCGCCGCGCTTGATGGCCTTGGACTCGGCCCAGTCCACCACCTTGGTCCACGCACCGTCTTTCCGCAACGAGAGGTGGTAATAGCCATCGCCGGTGATGCCAAACTTGTAATAGTCTTTGTCCGACTGGCGGAAGATCAGGCCGTATTCGTTCTCCGGGTCGCCCTCCACCTGGCGGCACTCGGCCTGGTAGGTAAAGTCATCGAACTCGAGCTGGGGGTACGAGCCACGGACCATGTAGTTTTTTTCCTCCTCGCGGCAAAAGTACTCACCGTCCACGTAGCCGTAGCTATAGCCGGCCCCCTTTTCGACCTCCCAGCCGCTCTCCGGGTCGCTAAAGTCCTCTTCATAGGCGGCCTTGGTGCTGCCCTCCACCGGCTTGGGCAATGGTCCCACCGCCGCTGCCCCGGTCTTGCCCATCGGCACACCAAAGTTCTTGTACAAAAAGTCCTTGTCTTCCACCCAGCGCCCGGTCTGCGTGTCCCAGATCTTGAAGATGTACCTGGTGGCAAACTGCGAATCGCTCAGCTTACCATCAATCCAGCCCTTGAAATCTGCCGGGGCCACCATGAAGGCCAGCAGGTATCGGTTCTGGTAGGCCAGCCCGGTCAGATAGACCTTGATGCCTGGATCGGTGTAATTCTTGCTCAAGGCGTACCAGCCATCCACGATCTGGTGCCGCACGGTCTCGTCGAACTCGAACGAGGCCATCTCCATGATCACGCCGGCCAACTCGTCCACTTCATCCAGGCCCACCTCGATCACGGTATAGCCCTTGCCTTCCAGCTCCTTGCGCACTTTGTCGGCCGGGTCGGCTTCCTGGAACATAATACGGTCCTGGGTGACACCGGGCGGCCGGCTCTCCCCGGCCAGCGTCGGAACGGCCAGGGCTGCCAACATCATCAGGGCCAGCAAGGTCGTCAGCAACGTCCATAAGGTTCGTTTGGTGCTCATGGGGTTTCCTCCTTATTCATGATACAGGATGCAGGATGCATGACACAGGATGCAGGATGCAATAAGTGCTACGCAAAGGGAAGGCATTGGCGCCGGGGGCGGCCGGACTCGCAGCGTCGGCCAGGCCAACAGGGGCCGGGGGATCAGCGGTGTCTTGTCGTCATCAAGGCCCAGACGGGCCGGGAGATCAGGGCCGGCAAGTATAAAAGCGGTGGTCTGAGGGAGGATGGTTATCTTGGGATTGGGTTGAGGAGACAGCAGCGGGCGGGTGGGCGGTGGTGGATCGCCGGCCGGGTCCTCGCCCGCATCCGGCGACTCTGTGCCGGCCGGGTAGATCCGTGGGGCCCACCGCGCCGTCGGTCGTTCCCCTCCACGAAGGGCTGACGCCGGCGGCCGACATAGCCGGTCTGGCGTTGCAGCGACCGAACTGGGCAGCGCCGGGGTCATCCGCCAGCACACGGATGCGGCGTTCAGCGACTCTTTCAGCCACCGCCGACGGTCCTCCGGGCGCATGGTGATGGTCTCCGGGACGCGGTCCTGGGTCGGGAGGAAACAATAGTCGGCGGAAGCGTCCTGCAAGAGACCCGGGCTGGTCTCCGGCGCAGGCAATGACGCGGTAGGGATGGGCGTCAGGGAGGCGCTCGAACGGGCCGGGACGCCGAAATCCTTGCGTAAGAAGTCCTTCAGCCCGACGCTGGTAACTACATAGTCTTGCGTGGTCAACGCCTTGTGGATCTGAGCCGGGGCGGTTTCCAGGCCCGGCGTGGCCGGCATCGCCGGGGCTACGAACCCACCGGCGATAGCCCGGGCTGGCAGGGCCAGCGCGCCCAACATCAACAAAGCCCCCAGCCAGACCAGAGCTAACCAGCACCAGGTTTTTCTGCGTGTCCCACGCTCACCGATCATCACTGCTCCCATGCACGGCGCATGATACCAGGTAGTGCTTAGCAGCAGGTAAACGATCACATAATCATTATACTGCCCCCGGGCTGGTTCTGTCAATACGTCGGCTTGACATCCGTGCGTATTAAACGCATGAGGGCACAGCCTCACTCCCCACTGTTCAGGACGGCTCGAGGAGTGCCGGTTTATATTTGCCCGGTGCTGCGTGGGGGCGAAACGCCGCCTCACGCGGCCAGGGCGGCCTCGTCCATGCTGCCTTGCCCGCGCGGAGCGTGGGCACGATGGAAATCAGGCAAATAGGATATTGCCAGACGAGCCTGATCAGGCAACTCGGATATATTTGACAAATGGACTATAGTGGTGATATAATGTTTTTCTGTCCATAAGAGGGTTAGTTTTACACATCAGAATAGCGCTCCGGAGCAAATGTGAGGAGGAGCACGGCCTTGAGATAACCGAGCACGTGAAGAGAAATTGGGGCCTGTGCTCATTTTTGTTGCCCAGGAGGGGGAACACGCATGAATGTGTTACTGATGACGGGACAAGACAGCCTGAGAGAGCGCAACTACGGCCGGATCCAGGAGATCCTGCCCTTGTCGAACCTCATCGAGGTGCAGTTAGCCTCTTTCCAATGGTTCCTGGAGACCGGCCTGGCCGAGGCCCTGGAGGAGATCTCACCGATCCAGAGCTTTAACAAGAACCTGGAACTATATTTCGGGGATTATTATTTTGGCAAGCCCAAGTATGATCCCCACGAGTGTCGCATCCGGGCAGTGACCTACGCCGCGCCGCTGCGGTGCAAAGTGCGGCTGGTGAACCGGGAGACCGGCGAGGTCTCCGAACAAGAGATCTTTATGGGCGATTTCCCCTTGATGACGGAGAACGGCACGTTTGTCATCAACGGGGCCGAACGGGTGGTAGTGAGCCAGCTCATTCGCTCGCCAGGGGCCTATTTCCAGGTCAAAGAGGATAAAAAGACCGGTCGGCGACTCTGTATGGCCAAGCTCATCCCCAATCGCGGGGCCTGGTTGGAGTTCGACACCAGTGTCAAAGACATCATCTCGGTGAAGGTGGACCGCAAGCGCAAGATCCCGGTCACCATCCTGCTGCGCGCCGTGGGCTTTGACAGCGACGACGACTTGCTGGAGCGGTTCCGGCAATGCGACAATATGCCGGACCACGCCTATATCCAATCCACCCTCGAACGCGACCCCACCAAATCTACTGAGGAGGCCATCCTGGAGTTCTATCGCCGGATGCGCCCAGGAGACCCGCCCACCAAAGAAAACGCACGGGAATACCTGAAGTCTCTGTTCTTCCGACCCCGCCGCTATGACCTGGGTCGGGTGGGCCGTTACAAGATCAACAAACGGCTGGGACTCTCCCTGGAGGAACGAACGCTCACCCCCGAAGTCCTGGCCCGCATCGTGGAGACCATGATCCGGGTGAACAACGGCGTAGACTCGGCCGATGACATTGACCACCTGGGCAATCGGCGGGTGCGTTCCGTGGGCGAGTTGGTCCAGAACCAGTTTCGCATCGGCTTATTGCGCATGGAGCGCATCATCCGCGAGCGGATGAGTATCCAGGACCCGGAGCAGATCACGCCCACCTCGCTGGTGAATGTGCGGCCCGTGGTGGCCGCGATGCGCGAGTTTTTTGGTGGCAGCCAGTTGTCACAGTTCATGGACCAGACCAACCCCCTGGCCGAGCTGACCAATAAGCGCCGGTTGTCGGCTTTGGGGCCAGGCGGCCTCAGCCGGGAACGGGCCAGCTTTGAGGTGCGGGATGTCCACTACAGCCATTACGGCCGCATCTGCCCCATCGAGACCCCCGAGGGGCCCAACATCGGCCTCATCGGCAGCATGGCCACTTATGCCCGGATCAATGAGTATGGCTTCATCGAGACCCCCTACCGCAAAGTGATCCGCGCCGTGGATAACACCTATGAGGCCCTGCTGGGCCAGACTTTGCGGCAGGATGTACGGGACCCGGACTCTGATAAGATCATCGCCGAGCGCGGCTCCGAGATTGACGCGGCCCTGGCCGAACGTCTGGCCGCCTTGCCGGCCCAACGCATAGAGATCGTGCCCTATGTCTCGGACCAGGTGGAATACCTGACGGCCGATGAGGAAGAGCGCTACGTGGTGGCCCAGGCCAGCGCGCGCCTGGATGAACGCCATCGCTTCCTGGATGATCGTGTCTCCGTGCGCTATGAGGAGCGGTTCACCCTGGAGCCGCCAGAACGCATTGATTACATGGATGTCTCGCCCAAACAGATCGTCAGCGTCTCCGCCGCCCTCATCCCCTTCCTGGAGCACGACGACGCCAACCGCGCTCTCATGGGATCAAATATGCAACGGCAGGCCGTGCCCTTGCTCTTGCCAGAGGCGCCGGTGGTGGCCACCGGGATGGAGATGCGTGCCGCGCGCGACTCTGGCCGCCTGATCATCTGCACCGTGGACGGCATAGTTACCAATGTGGACTCCCAGGGGATCACCGTCCTGGCCGACGACGGGACCGCCTACCAGTACCCCCTGATACGTTACGTCCGCTCCAACCAGGGCACCTGCATTACCCAGCGGCCGGTCGTCGAACCGGGCCAGCGGGTTTACTGGGGCCAGACCCTGGCCGATAGCTCAGCCACAGACCACGGCCAACTGGCTCTGGGGCAGAACGTGTTGGTGGCCTTTATGCCCTGGGAAGGCGGCAACTTTGAGGATGCCATCCTGCTGAGCGAACGCCTGGTGCGGGAGGACAAGTTCACTTCCGTCCACATCGAGAAATACGAGATCGAGGCCCGCGAAACCAAGTTGGGGACGGAAGAGATCACACGAGACATACCTAATATCGGTGAGGACAGCCTGAGATACCTGGATGAGGACGGCATCATTGCCCTGGGCGCGGTGGTTGGCCCCGGCGACATCCTGGTAGGCAAGATCACCCCCAAAGGCGAGACCGAGCTTACGGCTGAAGAACGGTTGTTAAGGGCCATCTTTGGGGAGAAGAGCCGCGAGGTCCGCGATTCCTCACTGCGGGTGCCCCATGGCGAGCGGGGTAAGGTGGTGGACATCCAGTCATTCTCGCGGGATAACCACGATGAGCTAAAGGCCGGGGTCCAGCAACTCGTCTCGGTGAGCCTGGCCCAACGCCGCAAGATCACCGTGGGGGATAAAGTGGCCGGCCGACACGGCAACAAAGGGGTGATCTCCAAGGTCGTACCCATCGAGGACATGCCCTTCCTGGCCGACGGCACCCCCATAGATATGATCCTCAACCCCATCGGCGTCCCTTCCCGCATGAACATCGGCCAGGTGTTAGAGACCCACCTGGGTTGGGCCGCCCATCAGTTGGGGTTTCAGGTCATCAGCCCGGTCTTTGACGGGGCCAAAGAGACCGAGATCCAGGGGATGATGGCCTTGCGCTATCTGGCGGAGGTGGCCTGGCGCGAGGCTGGCTATGACCGCCTGCTGGATGAAGAGATCACCGGCGCCATGCGCCGTGAGACGCTCCGGCGCTGGCTGGAACGGCATGGCCATCACGAGGCCGTCTGGCTGCTGGATCAGGATCGTCATGATCCGGCCTTGACCGAGCGCCACCTGGCAGCCAACAACACCGTCCAGCTCCTCTGCCTGCGCGAGTGGCTGCGCGAGCAAGGCTACCAGGCCACCGGCCTGCCGGATGATCAGGTGCGCGCCATAGCGGAGCGGATCGCGAACGAGACGGGCCGCCCGCATCCCCTGACCGGCAAAACCATCCTGTATGATGGCAAGACCGGCGAGCCGTTCGACCAGCCGGTGACGGTCGGGGTCATCTATATGATGAAATTGCATCATCTGGTGGAAGACAAGGTGCACGCGCGTAGCACCGGCCCTTATTCGTTGGTGACTCAGCAGCCCCTGGGTGGTAAAGCCCAATTCGGCGGCCAACGCTTCGGGGAGATGGAGGTATGGGCCCTGGAGGCCTATGGGGCCGCCCATATCCTCCAGGAACTGCTGACCGTCAAAAGCGATGACGTGGTGGGCCGGGTGAAGACCTACGAGGCTATCGTCAAAGGCACCGACATCATGGAACCAGGGGTGCCAGAATCATTCAAAGTCCTGGTTAAGGAACTCCAGAGCCTGGGTTTAGCCGTTGAGGTGCTCGATGAGGAAGACGAACGGATTCAATTCCTGGAGGACAGTGGCGAAGATGTCTTGCCCGACCTGGGGATCGACCTGGGCGGTTTTGAGCGCAGCGACTGAGCGAACGGGCGAATTGCAACCTGCAACCTGCAACCTGCAATTTGCAATCTGCAATTTGCCATTTGCCATGTAAGGGGGAGAGCTATGCTAGAGGTCAATGACTTCAAGGCCGTACGCATCAGCCTGGCCTCGCCGGAGCAGATCCGCTCGTGGAGCTATGGCGAGGTCCTCAAGCCGGAGACGATCAACTACCGCACCCTGAAGCCGGAACGCGATGGCCTCTTCTGCGAACGTATCTTTGGCCCGACACGGGACTGGGAGTGTTATTGCGGCAAATACAAGCGGGTTCGTTACAAAGGGATCATCTGCGACAAATGTGGGGTAGAGGTGGCCCGGTCCAAAGTGCGCCGGGAACGTATGGGGCATATTGAGCTGGCTTCGCCAGTGACCCATATCTGGTTCTTCAAGGGCACGCCATCGCGGATCGGCCTGTTCCTGAATATCTCGCCCCGCAACCTGGAACGCGTGATCTATTTCGCCCAGTATATCGTCACGACCGTGGATGAGGCGGCCCGGGAACGCGCCCTGACGCGCCTCAATGAGAACATCGCGGCGGCTGTAGATCAGGTGCACCGCACCGCCCAGGACCGCATTGATGAGATCTTGCTCCGCACCGACGAGGAGATCCAGACCCTGGAGAGTGTGCGGGACTCGACGAGCCAGATGTTGGAGGAACAGCTCACCGGCGCTACCGACGAGATCATGAGCGAAGCCGCCTCCTTGCAAGCTGAATTGCAGGCCGCTCAGAATCGGGTGGCCCCCCAGACCTATAAGTTCGGGGATGAGGCCATCGTGGAACAGGGCGCCTTGGTTACGACCGAGCACCTGCACCTCTTGCGACGACTCGCCCAGGCTCACATCGAGAGCATAGAGGAAGGCTTCCGTCAGAAGCAGGAAGATAATCGCCTGCTCATCGCGGCCGAGATCGAGCGACTGACCCACGTGGCCGAGGAGGAGGCCAAAGAGATCCGGGCCCAGGCCGTCGAAGAGGCGGAACGGGTACGCCTGAGCCTGGAAGAACAACGTGGCGAGCTGGAGGAGTTACACGTGGGCCAGTTGCTCACCGAAGCCCGCTATCGCGAGTTGCAAGACCGCTGGGGGCATGTCTTTCAGGCCGGTATGGGCGCTGAAGCCCTCTACGAGATCATGCGCAATACCGATCTGGATGAGATGGCCGCCGAGTTGCAGGAAGAAGTGCGCACCTCCAAGGGCCAACGGCATAAGAAAGCCACCAAGCGACTGCGGGTGGTGGAGGCCTTGCGCCAGAGCGGCAACCGCCCGGAATGGATGATCCTCACTGTGCTGCCCGTGATCCCGCCAGAGTTGCGCCCCATGGTCCAGTTGGACGGTGGTCGTTTCGCCACCAGTGACCTGAACGACCTGTATCGGCGGGTCATCAATCGTAACAACCGGCTCAAGCGGCTCCTGGAACTGAACGCGCCAGACATAATCGTGCGCAATGAAAAGCGAATGCTCCAGGAAGCGGTGGATTCCCTCATTGATAACGGCCGACGAGGCCGGGCCGTGGCCGGCAGTCGCAACCACAAGTTGCGCAGCCTGTCGGACATGTTGCGCGGCAAACAGGGCCGGTTCCGCCAGAACCTGCTGGGCAAGCGGGTGGACTATTCCGGCCGGTCGGTCATTGTCATCGGGCCGGAACTCAAACTGCACCAATGCGGCCTGCCCAAGAAGATGGCCCTGGAGCTATTCAAGCCCTTTGTCATGCGCAAGCTGGTGGAGCATAACTATGCCCATAACATCAAGAGCGCAAAGCGCATCGTGGAACGAGCGCGCCCAGAAGTCTGGGACGTGCTGGAAGAGGTGACCCAGGACCACCCGGTGCTCCTGAACCGCGCCCCTACCCTGCATCGGCTGGGCATCCAGGCCTTTGAACCAGTCCTGGTAGAAGGCAGCGCCATCCAGATCCATCCCCTGGTCTGCGCCGCCTTTAACGCCGACTTTGATGGTGACCAGATGGCCGTGCATGTGCCCCTGTCGGAGGCGGCGAAGGAAGAGGCCCGGGTGCTGATGCTATCATCGCGCAACCTGTTGCTCCCATCCAGTGGGACCCCCACCATCGGCCCCACAAAGGACATGGTCCTGGGTTGTTATTATATGACCCTGGCCCGGCCCGGGGCCAAAGGGGAGGGCAAAGTCTTCGCCGACATGGATGAGGTACTCATGGCCTACCAGTTGGGCGTGGTAGACCTGCAAGCCCAGATCAGCGTGCGTTGGAATGGGGAATTGCTCCAGACCACAGTGGGGCGGGTGATCTTTAACATGAGATTGCCGGAGGAACTCCGCTTCCAAAACGAGGTGCTGGACAAGGGCCGGCTGCGTGACCTGATCGCCAACTGTTATGCCCTCTTTGGCCCCGAGCGCACTGCCCAGGTAGCCGACGACATCAAGGAGGTCGGGTTCTACTATGCCACCCGCAGCGGCACCACTATCGCCATTGGAGATATGGATGTGCCGGCAGAAAAAGCGCGCATCCTGGCTGAGACCACGCAACGGGTAGAGGAGATCGAACGGCACTATCGGCGGGGGCTGATCACGGAAGAAGAGAAATATGCCCAGACCGTAGAAGCCTGGACCGCCGCCACTGAAGAGATCACCCGGGCTGTCGTCCAGGACCTGGACCCCTTTGGACCGGTGCACATGATGGCCGTCTCCGGGGCCACCAAGGGCCAGTTCCAGCAGATCCGCCAGATCGCCGGGATGCGGGGGCTGATGGCCGACCCGTCTGGGCGGATCATTGACCTGCCGATCCGCAGCAATTTCCGCGAGGGGCTGAGTGTGTTGGAGTATTTCATCTCCACGCACGGCGGCCGTAAGGGGTTGGCGGATACGGCCCTGCGCACTGCTGACTCGGGGTATCTGACGCGCCGGCTGGTGGATGTGGCTCAGGACGTGATCATTCGCGCGGAAGACTGTGGCACCGACCAGGGGGTTTGGATTCGGGCTGGCGAAGCCACGGGCCTGGGGGCCAGCCTGGCGGAACGTATCCTGGGCCGCTGGGCCGCCATGCCGATAGTGAACCCCCACACTGGTGAGGTCCTGGTCGCCGCCAATCAGGAGATTGACGAGGCCGCGGTGGCGCGCATCATGGCGGCCGGCCTGGAAGAGGTGTATGTGCGTTCACCTCTGACCTGCGAACTGCATCATGGCCTGTGCCGCCTGTGCTACGGCCGGGACCTGGCCCGGGGCAGGCTGGTAGAGATGGGCGAGGCGGTGGGGATCATCGCCGCCGAGTCCATCGGCGAGCCGGGTACCCAACTCACCATGCGCACGTTCCACACCGGTGGCGTGGCTGGGGCCGAGGACATCACTCAAGGTCTGCCCCGCGTGGAAGAGCTATTCGAGGCCCGCACGCCCAAAGGCCAGGCCATCATCAGCGACATCGAGGGCGTGGTGGATGTGCAATGGGAAGGGGATAACCGGGTGGTTACCGTCACAGCCAGCGAGGTCTTTCAGGACGAGATCGTGGTTCCCCGTGGTTACCGGTATCTGGTGGCCGACGGCCAGGAGGTGGAGGCCGGCCAGCCCCTGGCCCAATGGATCCAGAAAGGCGAGGTGGTGAAAGAGATCACCGCCAGCATGAGCGGCCAGCTCCGTATCCTGGGCGAAGGCTCTTTCGTCCACACAGCGGAGGGCCAAAAGATCCCATACAATATCCCGGTAGGTTACAAACGGTTGGTGGAAGATGGGGAAACCGTATATCCGGGCCAGATACTGGCCCACCGGGTGCAGAAGGGACAGGTATTGGGCGAGGTAGTGGCGACTCACGGTGGGCAGTTCCACAGCGAGCCGGAGCGTTGTATGATCTACCATGAGGAACGCGAGACACGCGAATACGAGATCCCGCCGGCCGCCCGGCTGCGCGTCAAAGTCGGGGACCGCGTCCAGGCCGGTGAACAGCTCACCGAAGGCCCCAAAAGCCCCCGTGAGGTATTGCGGATCCAGGGCAAAGAAGCCGTGCAATCCTACCTGGTGAACGAGATCCAGAGCGTCTACCGCTCCCAAGGGGTAAACATCAACGATAAGCACATCGAGATCATCGTGCGTCAGATGCTGCGCAAAGTCCAGATAGAGACGGCCGGCGACACGGACCTCCTGCCCGGCGAACTGGTGGATCGCTTTGTCTACGAGGAGACCAATGCTCAGACCATGGCGGAGGGCGGGGAACCAGCCACCGCGCAGACCGTACTCCTGGGCGTGACCAAAGCCGCCCTGAACACGGATAGCTTCCTGTCGGCCGCCTCGTTCCAGGAGACCACGCGGGTGCTCACCGAGGCTGCCGTCCAGGGCAAGATAGACCGCCTGCATGGCCTGAAGGAGAACGTGATCATCGGCAAGCTTATCCCGGCCGGCTCCGGCGTGCGTCGGATCAGCCCCCGGCTGCCGTCGCCAGCCGAGATGAAAGCCGTCAAAGAAGCCCATCAACAGCGGCTGGCCGGCCTCTTTATGCTCGAAGAGGAAGAAACAGACTCCCTCCTGGACGAATTGGAAGACGCACTGGCCGGGGAGGAGGACCTGACGGTTAACGACGAAGATACCTACGATGACCTGCTAGATGAGGAAATCTGATTCCGCCTGACTGCCCACCCTCCCGCAGGTTGGAGAGCTGGAACCTGCGGCTGGGCGTCCACCGCGTAACTGGTGAACGCCCAGTCGCAGGCTTCAGTCGCCAGCCCCTTTATCTTTGGAGGCGCAAGATGAACTTCAAGTGGCTCTATCTTGTAAGTGTAGCCCTGGCCTTTTTCCTGCTCCCGACCCTGCCCCTGCTGCCCTCTCCCACTGGCCTGGCGGTGCCGCCGCCCAGCCCCACTCCCCAGATAACCCAGCCAGCCCCGCCGTCCCATAATAAAGGTTTTCGCCCCCCGCTGCTGGACCTCTCCCACCTGACCGGGCAACAATTGCCCGCCGACATGCCCCAGAAGACGCTGCCCACCAGGTGGGACTGGCGCACCCAGGGCAAGGTGACCACGGTGAAGAACCAGGGCGCGTGCGGCTCCTGCTATGCCTTCGCCGCCATCGGCAACATCGAGTCCAGGCTGTTGATTGACGGCGCCGGCTCCTATGACTTTTCGGAGAACAACGCCAAGGAGTGTAACTGGTACGAGGTCACCAACACCGGGGGCGGCACCAGTTGCGCTGGCGGCAACTATGACCTGCTGGCCGACCTGTTCTCCAAGCAGGGCGTGGTCCTGGAATCGTGCGACCCCTACGTCGCCAGTGACGTGAATTGCAATACCACCTGCCCCTACCAGAAGACTCTCCTGGAGTGGCGGATCATCTCCGGCGATGTCGTACCCAACCCGGCCGTGCTCAAGCAATACATCTACGACTACGGCCCGGTATACACCACCATATACGCCGGCAACGGCGACGCCTGGGATCGGGAGTTCGGCGACTACGACGGCTCCTATACGCTCTATTACGCCGGCACGGAAGCCCCCAACCACGCGGTGCTCATCGTCGGCTGGGACGATAACCTCTCTCACGCCGGGGGCACCGGCGGCTGGATCGCCAGGAACAGTTGGGGCACGAACTGGGGCGGCACCTGCGGCTATGGCTCCCAACGCGGCTACTTTACCATCGCCTATGGCTCGGCCAGCATCGGCAAGTACTCCTCCTTCATGTCCGCCTGGCAAAATTATGACAGCAATGGTGGGCTTTTGTATTATGACGATGGGGGCTGGTCGGCCAGTTGGGGCGGCGGCAGCACGACCATGTGGGGGCTGGCCCGGTTCGTGCCCGCCAGCAACACCAACGCCACGCGGGTGGAGTTCTGGACCACCGATGCCACGACCGACGTGGACATCTACATCTACGACACCTTCAGCGGCGGCGCACTGTCTAACCTGCTGCGCCAGAGTCTGAATCACTCCTTCAGCGAGGCCGGGTATCATTCGGTGGCCTTGAGTTCGCCCCTGCCGGTGACGGCCGGCAACGACGTCATCGTAGTGGTCAAGTTCACCAATCAGAGCTATATCTACCCGCTCCCCATAGATTGGTATGGTCCATCTGCCCGAAACACGTATTATAGCTCCACCGGCAACCCCGGCTCGTGGAGCGAGGTGTATTATGGGGGACAATACTATGACGTCGCCATCCGCCTGCGCACGAGCACGACGGTGGCGCCGGCCCCCACGGTGACGAGCATCACCCCCAACACGGGCCAAAACACGGGCACGGTGCACATCACCAACCTGGCCGGCACCAACTTTCAGGCCGGGGCCACCGTCAAGCTGACCCGCTCCGGCCAGTCGGACATCCCGGCCACCAACGTCACCGTGGTCAACGCATCCCAGATCACCTGCGACTTTGACCTGACGGGGGCCGCCGCCGGGCTGTGGAACGTGGTGGTCACCAACCCGGATACTCAGAGCGGCTCGTTGCCCAACGGCTTTACCGTGACCACCTCCCCTTCCGCCCCCACAGTGACAAGCATCACCCCATCCAGCGGCGTCTGCACCGGCACGGTGCACATCACCAACCTGGCCGGCACCAACTTTCAGGCCGGGGCCACCGTCAAGCTGACCCGCGCCGGCCAGTCGGACATCACGGCCACCGGCGTCACTGTGGTCAGCTCATCCCAGATCACCTGCGACTTTGACCTGACGGGGGCCGCCGCCGGGCTGTGGAACGTGGTGGTCACCAA
>Ga0209162_1000582_pt1 | contig 39548 bp, 28 predicted proteins | sample YNPNPMetaG_FD_187121 | JGI IMG/M metagenome (GOLD analysis project Ga0209162, IMG submission 187121) | Anoxygenic and chlorotrophic microbial mat microbial communities from Yellowstone National Park, USA - YNP NP MetaG (SPAdes) (version 2) ...
ACCAGGTTGCTCCATTCCCCTGGTTGAGGGCTGCGCTCTCCCAGACCCTCCCGCGGGCCGGGGTGTGGGGAAACCGGGTTTCCCCACACCCCTACGGGATGAACAAAGGTTGTTCCTGGGAGGGCTGCGCCCTCCCAGACCCTCCCACCGGGTGCGGGGAGGGGGAAACCAGGTTTCCCCCCTACCCCTGCGTGAGGGCCAGGGTCCTCCCGCGGGCCGGGGAATGGGGAAACCGGGTTTCCCCATTCCCCTGCTCCAGGAGATTATGTTCACGTTAGTGGTATACTGCACGTCGGGATCGAACCTTCCACACCGAGGTGTGTTTTGGATAGCGTCAAAGCCTTTGCCGACCGCGTCATCAGCAACGTCGATCAGGTGATCGTGGGCAAACGTCAGGCCGTGGAACTGGTGCTGGCAGCCCTGTTGTGCCGCGGTCACGTGCTGCTCGAAGACGTGCCCGGCACCGGCAAGACCGTGCTGGCCAGGAGCATCGCGCGCTCGATCGGGTGCAGCTTCAAGCGCATCCAGTTCACCCCTGATCTCCTGCCTTCCGACGTAACCGGCGTTTCGATCTTTAACCAGCGCAGCCGCGAGTTCGAGTTCCGACCCGGGCCGGTATTCGCGCAGATCGTGCTCGCCGACGAGATCAACCGCGCCACCCCCAGGACCCAGAGCGCCCTGCTGGAGGCTATGGAGGAGCGCCAGATCACCGTTGACGGCGAGACCTACGCCCTGCCCTCGCCCTTCATTGTGCTGGCCACCCAGAATCCGATCGAATACGAGGGCACCTTCCCCCTGCCCGAGGCCCAGCTCGACCGCTTTCTCCTGCGGCTGCACCTGGGCTATCCCGAGCGTCTCGAGGAGATCGCCATCCTCAAGCGCCAGCGCCAGGCCCACCCGCTCGACGCGCTCCAGCCCGTCGCGGGCATCGAGGAACTGCTCCAGTTGCAACGGACCATTACCGAGGTCTACGTGGACGACCTGATTGAAGAGTACATCGTTGCCCTGGTCAGCGCCACGCGCCATCACGAGGATGTCTACCTGGGGGCCAGCGCGCGCGGCTCGCTGGCCCTCTACCGCACGGCCCAGGCGCGGGCGGCGATGCGCGGGCACGATTTCGTCACCCCCGATGACATCAAGGCCCTGGCGGGGGCGGTGCTCGGCCACCGGATGATCATCAACCCGGCCGCCCGCATCCGCAATGTCACCGCCGGGGCCATTATTGATGAGATCCTGGGCGCGGTGGCCGTGCCCGGCGCGCGCGCCGGGCGGCGTTTCGACCGCGCTGGCGCGGCAGTAGGCCGCTGAGGCGCATATGGTTGCGGGAGGGGCGCGCAGTCCTCCCCGACCGTCCATGCCACCGGCCAATGCAAACAGGGGTGTGGGGGAACCAGGTTCCCGCATACGTTGTAAGCGCTCACATTTCTCCCGGGAGCGCGGGCATCATGGTCTTTGAGAAATTCATCCGGTACATCGGGCTGGCCGTGGGGCTAAAGCCCTCGGCTACAGGATGCGAAGCCCGCCTGCGCGGGCTATACCGGATTATGTATTCAAAGACCATCTTGCCCGCGGAGATGCGACAAGGGCAGGGCGCCCTCACTCCCAGGCACGTGGGTTACCCCAGGTGTGAACAGTTACCATACGTTAAGGTCGCGGCATCACGAGATAATAGCCGTCGTGCCCGCCGATGCGCAGCGGAAAGGCCGGATTGCCCGTCGTGATCAATGCGCGCGTGTTCGCCACATTGGGGGTGAAACGAGCCACGAGCGCCAGCCGATCCGAGGTGATCGCCGCCGCGATGGCCGGCGAACTGCCCGCCGTCGCGCCCGGCGCGGCCAGCGCGGTCCATAAGCGCCGCTGTGTGAACTCAGGATTGACAAGCAAGAGAAACGGTTCACCAGCTTCGTAGTTGCCGAGCGTCTGATCGAAGAGTTGCATGGCGCCCCGGTTCGGCAGACAACACGCAGCATCGCCGACGATCAGTAACGCGCCGTCTGCCGCCGCTGCCAGCCCCCGGATGGTGATCGAATTGCCTTTGCCGTCGCTCAGGCGGGTGAGCAGCCACTGCCCGCGCAGCAACGCGCCGTTCGCCGGATCGAAGCGTCCGTACCAGGCCAGGGAACGGGCGCCGCTGAGATTGGACGGGTCGTTGTAGGTGTCAAATTTGATCAACTCGCTCCTGCTCAGCGCGCGGCTCACATCGGCAGGATCGCGCCCGAAGATCGAATTACCGCCGTCGGTAAAGCCGGCGAAATAGAGCAGGCCGTCCGCGCCCAGGGCCAGCCGCCGGCCTTCGCTATCAGCGGTCAGACCGGCTTGTTGCGCCGCGGCGGCGCTAACACCGTACCGCTGCCACGCCAGACTGCCGTCATCCATCCGATAGGCGCGCAGAAATGCCACCTTGAGATTAGCAGCAGCCTGGGTGTAACCGGTGGCAAAGACCAGGTTGTTCGTCGGGTCAATCGCAATGTCGGCCACGGCAGTGCCGGCAATGCTGATAGCGAGTGGCGCCGCGCCGGTTGAGGGGTAGACCAGGAGCGTCCTGGTGGCGTCCAGCAACGCCGCCACCCGCCCATCGGCGGCCATCGCGCAGCGTGACACGTTCCCCGGCGTTGCCGTCCAGCGGATGGTTGTCAGATCGGGTTCGAGCGCGATCAGGCCGTCCGCTCCACAGACCACGACCCTGCCATTGGCGGCCAGCGCTGCGTGGGCAAGCGTCGAAGCCACGCGGACCACCCGGCTTACCGTCCGTCCGTCAGCCGCAATCTGTATCAATGCGCCTGCTCCACCCCCTGGCAGCACCGTCTCCGGGACGCCGGCCAGCGCCGGCACGACGCCGGCCAGCACTAGTTCGCCGGAAGCCTTCATACCGACCGCCACCGGCGTGTCATCTTGCCCACTGCCAAGATACCCGGCCACCGTTGGCGGCGGCACTAGCGGTGTTTGCACCAGTGGAAGCCAGACCGTCGCCGATCCAGATTGGGCTTGCGCGGAAGCCAGCCAGCTCACGAACACGAGCGCAACGATACAGAGAGTTCGGACGAGCATAGGTGCTCCTGCAGGCTATGGGTATGTCAACATGACACTCGGGGAGTTACGCGCTCGCCTTCCGGCGGGAGCAATGACAGTTTACCATATCTTTATCCCGTTGGCGTGCAGCGCGGCTGCATGGACGGCTACCCTGAACAGAGGCCGCTGGAGCGGGGGGGATGGGGAAACCGGGTTTCCCCAGTCCCCTGCGGATGCGGGCCAGAGGCCCGCGCACCCGGGCCCCGGGCCCCGGTCCCCGGGAGGGTACGGCTGAGGCGGTTCTCCGCCGGTAGTGCGCGGCCCAGTCACAGCAACAAACTGCTATGATCCCACCATCAGTATTGCTCGAACAGACCCTGGCGGCCCACGGTGATCGGCTCTACCATGTGGCGCTGCTGGCCGGGGGCGATGAACGCGCCGCCGCGACGCTTCTGCTCCGCGCTATGCGCGAACTGTTGAACGCCTGGCAGGAGCAACCGCCCACGCAACTCCCCGCCGAGACCGAGGCGCTGGCGCGGATCGTCGCCGCGGCGCGCGGCGCCGAACCACGGACGGCGCGGCGTAGGCCGCAACTGGTCCTGCCCCCCTTTGCCCTGCACCATCTACCGCTCGACCAGCGCCTGGCCCTGGGGCTGCACCTGCTGCTGGGCTACGATTGCGCCCGCGCCGGCCAGGCCCTCGGCCTGAACGAAGTGGAGGTCCGGGCCGCGCTTGTCGCCGCCGTGCGCGCCCTCGGCCCCGCCGCCGGAGCTAGCCTGGCCGACCGTGTCGAAGATGAAGTGTGTGAGGAGGCGCGCGCGGCCCTGGTTGACCCGCTGGCCGGGACGCGCCGGGGGCCAGTCATGCGGGGCCACCTGGCTGCCTGCGCCCACTGCCGCGCCTTCGACCGCGCCTGGGGCGAGATCACCCGCCAGGTGGAAACGGCCCTCCGCGCCGCGTTTCGCGAGCGGCCCCTGCCCGCCACGCTGCGCGAACGCCTGCTGGCCCAGGCGCGCCCGCCGCGGCGCTTCAGATCGGGCCTGCGTCTGGCCCTGCCCCCGCTGGCAGTGCTGGCCCTCATCGCCGCCCTGGTGCTGCCCGGCTTTCTGCGCCAGCCGGCGCAGGTGGTGGAACGCCAGGAGATCGCCCCGGTGGACGCCAGTTCCCTCGTGGCGCGGGCGCTGGAGCGTTACGGCCAGGCGCCCGCTCAGGGCGAAGTCTGGTACCGGCGCTACGAGACCCTGTGGTACTTCGACGATGCGACCATCGCGCCCCTGCGCGCCGAGATGTGGCTCGACCCGCGCAATCCGGCGCGCCACCGCCTGCAATTGACCCACGCCGACGGCGGCGCGCCCTACGAACTGCAACTCGGCGACGGGGCCTCGCGCCTCTCCTATGCCCTCGACGGCCTCTTTGCCCCTACCCTCTACGGGCCGCTGCCCACCCCGGCCCGTCCCGGAGCGCCCGCTCTGCTGGTTGAGGACCTCAACGCCGAGACCCAACAACGCGCCCTGGCCCTGCGCCTGGCCAGCGGCCCCTGGTCGATCCCGTTGAACTATCTGCGCCAGGCCCGCAGCGCCGCCAGCCTGCGCGCCCTGGGCCGCCAGCGCGACGGCGCGGGCAGCGCGCAGATCCTCAGCTTCACCGGGGTCAGCCCGCTGGGGTTGCCCCCCGGCGCCGCCGGGGCCGGCGCGGAGCGCGTGACGGTGCTCCTGGCCATTGACCCGGACACCGGCCTGCTCCGCTCGGCAACCGAACTGGCCGGCCCGCAGGGCGCCGCCCAGACCAGCCGGCTCACCTGGCGGCTGATCGAAGAGCGCGCGGCCACGCCGCAGGAACAGGTCTTCTCGATCGACCGGGCATGGACCGGAGTGGGGGACTTCAGCGAGGTAGGGCGCCATCGCAGCGCCGATCTGGCCCTGCCGCTCATCCATCGGCAGTCCCTGGGCGAACCGGCGCGCCTGCTGGCGCCACCCTACAACCAGACGCCCGTCTGGATGCCCGTCACGCCGCCCGCAGGCGTCGAGCGGGCCTTGCTGCTCTGGGGTGAGGGCAACTGGCGGCGCCGGGTGCCGGCCCGGGCGCTGGTCTACCTGGGTGAAGGGCGGCAACTGATACTCGTTTTCAATTCGACTGCCGTTATGGAAGGTGAAAAACTGACGATTGGCCCCTGGAACGCGACCATCCGGGCCGGACGCGCGCAGCGCTACACCCTGGCGCTCAACCGGTCACGGGCAACCGCTCAGGACAGAGCCAGCGTTCCTGGCGCCAACCTGATCCTTGATGCGCGCGGCTTTACGCGCGATGAGGTGCTGGCGCTGGTGGCGAACCTGCAACCCCTCGACGCCCAGACCCTCGCGGCGCATCGGGCGCTCTTCGCCGCCGCTTCCGCCCAGGGGTTCTCCCCTAGCGTCGCTACCCGCTAACGTGACCATGGAGGAACCAGGTTCCCCCATCCCCCCGCCCGCAGGAGGGGTTGGGAGGGCGCAGCCCCCGAGCAGGGGTCTGGGGAAACCGGGTTTCCCCACATCCCCCCGCAGGAGAGGTTGGGAGGGCGCAGCCCTCCCAAGAAGAACCTTTTTTCATCCCGTCGGTGTGCGGCGCAGCCGCATGGACGGCTAACGTGAACATAGGCTGCTCACCTACGCGCATGCGGCGCTGAACCCCCCCTCCCAACCTCCCCCCGCTGGGGGGAGGAGCCGGACTCCCTCCCCCAGCGGGGGAGGGCTGGGGAGGAGGCCGTCACCTTCGTTGCAACGTAGTGCCGCTCGAGCAGGGGTCTGGGGAAACCGGGTTTCCCCGGACTCCCGCCCGGTGGGAGGGGTTGGGAGGGCAAGGCCCTCCCCCAATTCACCCCTCGGCGCCATTGCCGCGATCGCGTTCCTTGGGCGGGCGCCCGGTGCGAATATTGCGCAGCGAGTGGATGGTAGCGGCAATCGCGCGGTCGGCCCACCCATAGATCGTCGGGCGGCTCTTGCGCAGCTCCTCGGCGATCTGGGTCACGTTAGTGCGGTATTCCGGATCGAACGTGGCAAGGTTGATCCGTGCCGAGGCGACAATCTGCTGGATCTCCTCCTCGGTCAGCCCATGTTCACGGATGAGCTTTCTGGCGCGCTTGCTCGAAACGTCAAGCTGCATGGGTTGCTCCTTGCCAACGCTCCGCCCGCGTCATGCCCGTCCTTAACCCAATACCTTGCACATAACCTCTTCGCCCCCACCCCAACCCTGCCCCGCTGGGGGGAGGGAAGTGGGTGCCGCCCCCCAGCGGAGGAAGGTTGGGAGAGGGGCCGTGGCACGCGCAGCGCCTTATGTGCGAGGTATTGGTCCTTCACCCGCACTCCGGGCCGCCGGGATGCGCGGTTGCGCGATCAGACTGACGCGGACGCTTATGCCCCGCTCGATTATGAGGTGTAAATCTTTATTATCATACCATGCGCCAGACAGGCTGTCGAGTCGCGCGTGTAAACAGTATCCGGGGGGATGGCGGGCGCGCATCGCCACTGTGGATAACTATCCCCCTAGAGCACCATAAAGCACTAAGAACCATGTTCGCCCCCAGGCTGAAACGGCGCTTTATGGCTCATGCGCTGCATGATAATGTTTGACATGGAGCATCATGATCGACAGAAAGTATTGTAAAGTTTTGTTTCAGACGTTATTGCGCCTGGCGCGCCATGGTACAATTGGCGGCGGAGGTCTCTCATGGTTGAATCGATTGACCATCGCCTGCGGCAGCGGGAGTATCTGTTGCAGATCAGCCGCGCGATGACCGCGCAACTCGATCTGGTAAGCGTTCTCTCGCTCGTGATCACCTATGCCGTAGAGATGACCGCCGGAACCTCAGGGCTGATCGCGCTGTACGATGAGGAGGGCAGCGACGAGTTACGGATTCGCGCCTCGGCCCACCTGTCGCGTGAAGACTGGCCCGCCTTTGCCCGCCTGTTGACCCTGCCGCTTGCCGAGATTCCGCGGCGGGGCGAGGCGGTGCTGCGGGAGATCGCCGCCGATACGGGGTTGACCCTGCGCCAGATGATCGCCCTGCCCCTCGTGCTGCGCGATACGCCCGTTGGGGTGATCTACGTGTTTCGCGCGGCCCTCAATGTGGCCTTCTCGGCCAATGACCGCCAGGTGCTGCAGGATTTCGCCGATCAGGCCGCCATCGCCGTGTTCAACGCGCGTCTCTACCAGAGCGTCCTGCGCGAGAAGCAGCGCCTCGATGCGACCATCGAGCAGTCCGCTGACGGGGTGATGATCATTGATAGCCGCTGGCGGATCGTTACCTTTAACAAGGCGATGGAGCAGCTCACCGGCTGGTCGCGCGAAGAGGCCATCGGGCGGCCCTGCGCCGAAGTGCTGGCCATCCACAACCCCCAGGGGGTCAATATCTGCCTGGTGGATTGCCCGCTCAATCGCCTGCCGTATCTGGCCAATCCGGTCGTCGAGGGCCGCATCGTCACCCGTGATGGGCGCGAACTGTTCGTGCAGAGCCGCTACGCGCCCCAGCGTGGCCCGCAGGGGCAGTTCCTCGGCGCGATTGCCAATGTGCGCGATATTACGGCCCAGAAACAGGAAGAGGAGTTGCAGAATACCTTCATTTCAGTGATTTCGCACGAGTTGAAAACTCCGGTGAGCATCATTAAGGGCTACGCCGGCACCCTGCGCCGCGAGGATGTGACCTTTACGCCGGAACAGTACCGCGAGGGACTGGCCGTGATCGAGGAAGAAGCCGATCGCCTGGCGCGCCAGATCCAGGATCTGCTCGATGTTTCGCGCCTGACGGCGGGCGGTCTGCGCCTTGAACTGACCGATGTCTCCCTGCCGCTGCTCGCCGCCGAGGTGGTGCGCGGCTTCGCCGCCACCGCCGGCGAGACGCACCAGTTCGAACTGCGCTTTCCCGACGATATGCCGCCGGTGCGCGCTGATTATGAGCGCGTGCGCCAGGCGCTCAGCAATCTGGTCTCGAATGCGGTGAAGTACAGCCCCGACGGCGGCACGATCCGCATCGGCGGCTGGAATGAGCAAGATTACGCGGTCTGCTATGTGTCCGATCAGGGAATTGGCATTCCGCCCGAGGAGCAAGAGGCGATCTTTCGCCGCTTCTATCGCGTGGATAACCGCCTGGCCCGCGAGACACAGGGGAGCGGTCTCGGCCTCTTCCTCACCCGCGCCATCGTCGAGGCCCACGGCGGGCGCATCTGGGTCGAGAGCCAGGTGGGCAAGGGGTCGCGCTTTGTGTTTACCCTGCCCCTCGGGCGCCGCAAGCTGGTGGATCTGCGCCGTGACGCGGAGGCTGAAGGCGCCCGTTCCCATACGTAGCGCCTGCCTGAACCTCTCCTTCGCGAGGGTGCGGGGGCGCGCGGCCCTCCCAGGAACGCTCTGCCCGCACTTGTCTGGCGGGGGGCGGGGAAACCCGGCTTTCCCCCTTGCCTGCCGGGTGGTTCAACCCGCAAGGGCGGCGTTGATCACCAGGAGAGCCGCTCCGTTCTGCAAGGCGTGGTACAGCACCCCGGGCCAGATCGATCCGCTGCGTTCGCGCAGGTAGGCGAGGATCAGGCCGATGACGAACAGCCCCGGCAGCAACTGCGGGATCACGTGCACCAGGGCAAACACCGCCGCGTTGAGGAGTATGGCCAGCGCCGGGCCAAGGTCGCGGCGCATGAGGGGATAGACCAGGCCCCGAAAGAATAACTCCTCGGCACATGGCACCACGCCTGCCACCAGGATCAGCAGCAGGATCAACTCGGCGGGCGCCAGCGCCGCGCCGCCGGTGAGCGCCTCGACCTGCGGGTTCTCGAAGCCGCCCATCAGCAGGCCGACCGTCGCATTGACCAGCGCCAGGGCCAGCATGCCCGCCACGAAGAGCGGCGGCACCAGCAGCAGGCTCAGCCGGTCGGGCGGGCGCAACGCCAACGCGGCCCGCCCGGCGCGCCGCCCCACCAGGGCATAGACCCCGCCAATCGCGGCCAGGTAGATGCCCAGGCCCACCACATACACCGCCGGTGAGATCAGCCGCTGCTCCAGGGTCAGCCCGAAGGCCGCCAGCAGGCCGCGAACCAGCAACCCCAGCGCCGCCGCGACCACGACGATCAGCAGCACCACACCACCCACGTCACGCCAGGTCCACGGCGGCGCGGGCGGCGCCGGCGCGGGCGGCGGCGCGGGGACGGCGGTCATGGGGTCAGGTTTCATACCGACGACAGCAAGGTGTTGACCCGCGCCGGGGTGGTGGCCTCGTAGGCCGCAATGGCCTCCTGCTGCTGCAAAATGAAGCCAAGCTGGTCCACGCCATTAACCAGGCAGTGTTTGGCGAAACCGTCAATCGGAAAGCTCACCGCCCGACCGCCAGGCAGGACCACCCGCTGGTTCGGCAGATCAACCGTCACACTGGTGTCGGGGTCGGCTGCGATATGCCTGAGCAGGTCCTGGTGGCTGGCTTCATCAATCACAATCGGCAGCAGGCCGATCTTGAGACTGTTGTTGCGGAAGATGTCGGCGAAGGAGAGGGCGATCACGGCCTTGAAGCCATAGCCCTGCAAGGCCCAGGGGGCATGCTCGCGCGAACTGCCGCAGCCGAAGTTGCGCCCGGTGACCAGCACGCTCGCCCCGGCGGCCTCGGGCCGGTTGAGCGGAAAGTCTGGGTTGGGCGCGCCATCGGGCAGGTAGCGCCAGGCCTTGAACAGCCCCTCGGCCAGGCCGCTCTTGTCGGTCACCTTCAGGTAGGCCGCGGGGATGATCTGGTCGGTGTCAATGTCATCGGCCACCAGGGCGACGGCCTTCCCGCGAAAGGTAGTAACAGGCTCCACGGGTCCCTCCTGCATAGAAACATCGGCTCAGGCGTTGGCGACAGCATCCAGCATGGTGCGTGGGTCGGTGACCACGCCGGTAAGGGCCGTGGCGGCCGCGGTGAGCGGGCTGGCGAGCAGGGTGCGCGCGCCCGGCCCCTGGCGGCCCTCGAAGTTGCGATTGCTGGTGGAGAGGGCGTATTTGCCGGGCGGCACCTTGTCGTCGTTCATGCCCAGGCAGGCCGAGCACCCCGCCTCGCGCCATTCAGCGCCCGCGGCGCGGAAGATCTCGTGCAACCCCTCGGCCTCGGCCTGCCGCTTCACCTGCTGGCTGCCCGGCACGACCATCACCCGCACGCCCTCGGCTACCTTGCGGCCCTTGAACAACGCCGCCACCTGCCGCAGGTCGCTGATGCGCGAGTTGGTGCAACTGCCGATGAAGACCACGTCAACCCTGTGGCCCAGCAGCGGTTTGCCCGGCGCCAGGCCCATGTAGCTCAGGGCCTTGTCGAGGGCCTGGCGGCTGCTGGCGTCGGGCAGTTGCTCGGGGCTGGGAATAGCGGCGTCAATCGGCATGCCCATGCCGGGGTTGGTGCCGTAGGTGATCATCGGCGCCAGCGTGCTGGCATCGAGGAACATCTCTTTGTCGAAGCGCGCCTCGGGGTCGCTGGGCAACTGGCGCCAGCTCGCCACCGCGGCTTCGAAATCGGCGCCCTTCGGCGCGTAGGGGCGCCCGGCCACATACTCGAAGGTCGTCTCGTCGGGGGCGACCATGCCCGCCCGCGCGCCGCCTTCGATCGACATGTTGCAGATGGTCATGCGCTCCTCCATCGAGAGCGCCCGAATGGCCTCGCCCATGTACTCAAACACGTGCCCGGTGCCGCCGCCAACCCCGTACTTCGCGATGATCGCCAGAATGATGTCCTTGGCGGTCACCCCCGCTTGCAGGCGCCCCTCTACCCGCACAGCGCATGTCTGCGGACGATACTGGAGCAGGCATTGCGTGGCCAGCACATGAGCGACTTCGCTGGTGCCGATGCCGAAGGCCAGCGCCCCGAAGGCCCCGTGGGTGGAGGTGTGGCTGTCGCCGCAGACGATCGTCATCCCCGGCTGGGTCAATCCCTGCTCCGGGCCGATCACGTGGACGATGCCCTGGTTGGCGCTCCCCAACTCGTAGAGCGGAATGCCGAACTCGGCGCAGTTGGCGCGCAGCCGTTCCAACTGCGCGATGGCCTGGGGATCGATGACCGGAATGACGCCCAGCGCGTTGCGCGGCGTCGTCGGGGTGGAGTGGTCCATGGTGGCAAGGGTGCGATCGGGGCGACGCACGCGCAGGCCACGCTGGCGCAACTCGGTAAACGCCTGTGGCGAGGTGACCTCGTGGATCAGATGCAGGTCAATGTACAGCACCGCCGGGGCATCGGCGGTTTCGGGGCGCACCACGTGCGCGTCCCATACTTTGTCGAAGAGGGTCCTTGACTGGTTCATCACGCTTCCTAACATGAACATAAGCCCTCGGCGAGGGATGTGGAGAAACCGGGTTTCCCCACGCCCCCGCCCCGCAGGGGGATGGGGAAACCGGGTTTCCCCATCCCCCCACCCGGTGGGAGGGCTACGCCCTCCCAAGAATTATTTTCATCCCGTCGGTGTGCGGCGCGAGCCGCATAGGCGGCTGTTCCGGCATACGGTCGGACCTGACCGCAATACTGTTCAAATAACAGGACGTACGCGATGGAGGGGTATGCGGGGAGGCTTCGCCTCCCCGCATACCCCTTGTCCCGCGGCGGCCGGGCGGCCTGGCGCAACCCCCACGGCCCTCCCGCCGCGGGCGGGCAACAACCGATTGGTGGACCCCTCCCCGCCGGAAGGCGACCGCGTACCTCCTGTTACGTGAATGGTATTGGACCTAACCGCCCCTCGCGGCGACCTGCTCGCGCGCCTCGCGCTCGCGCAGCAACGGCAGCTCCAGGCTGTCCCACAGGGCCAGGTAACTGGCCTCGATAATGTTCTGGGACGCGCCAACAGTGGACCAGCGCTCGTCGCCCCGGGCGCTTTCGATCAGTACCTGCGGCGTGGCCGCGGTGCCCAGGTGCGCGTCAATGATACGTACTTTATAGTCTACCAGCCGCACTTCCGCAAGGATGGGATAGTGCGGCAGCAGGGCCTTGCGAATGGCGGCGTCGAGGGCATTGACCGGACCGTGGCCCTCGGCGGCGGTGTGCATCACCTCGTCCCCGATCCGCACCTTGACCATCGCCTGGGAGGCGATGGCGCGGTCGCCGCGCTTCTCGACGAACACCGTAAAATCGAGCAACTCAAAGGGCGGCTGGTAGTCCTGGGCGCTACGACGCACCAGCATCTCGAAACTGCCCTCGGCCGCCTCGAACTGGAAGCCGCGATGCTCCAGTTCCTTGATGCGCTGCACCAGGCCCCGCTCGGCACCGTTGAGGCGCAACCCCAACTCCTCGGCGCGCATGCGCACATTGCCGCGCCCCGCCAGTTCGCTGACCACGACCCGCTTGCGGTTGCCGACCAGGGCCGGGTCTATGTGCTGGTAGCTCGACTCGACCTTCTCGATCGCCGCGACGTGGATGCCGCCCTTGTGGGCGAAGGCGCTGCGCCCGACATAGGGCGCGTGGTGGTCGGGGTTGAGGTTCGCCACCGCGGCAACAAAGTGCGACACCTCGGAGAGACGCCGCAACTGTTCCGGCGCGACGCAGCAGTAGCCCAGCTTGAGTTGGAGATTGGCGATCAGCGGGATAAGATCCATGTTGCCGCAGCGCTCACCGTAACCGTTGATCGTCCCCTGCACATGGATGGCCCCCGCCTCCACCGCGGCCATGGCGTTCGCCAGGGCCAGGCCGCCATCGTTGTGGGTGTGGATGCCGATCTGCGGGCCGCCCACGCCGAAACGCTCGCGCACCCGTCGCACGAGCGCCGCCACATCCCCGGGCAACGAGCCGCCATTCGTATCGCAGAGCACCAGACAATCCGCGCCCGCGCCCGCGGCGGCTTCCAGCGTGCGCAGGGCATACTCCGCGTCTAGGCGGTAACCATCGAAGAAGTGCTCCGCGTCGTAGATCACTTCCTTGCCCAGGGCCTTGAAAAAGGCCACCGAGTCGGCGATCATGGCCAGATTCTCGGCCAGAGTCGTCTCCAGCACCTGTTCAACGTGCAGCACGGAGCTTTTGCCGACCAGGGTGACCACGGGGGTGGCGGCCTCGATCAGGGCGCGGATGTTCGCGTCGGCTTCGCAGGCACTCCCGGCGTGGCGTGTGGCCCCGAAGGCGCTCACCCGGGCGTGCCGCAACCCCAGGGCGGGCACGCGCTGGAAGAACTCGGCATCCTTGGGGTTGGACCCCGGCCAGCCGCCTTCGATGTAATGCACCCCCAGTTGATCGAGCACCCGGGCGATCTTGAGCTTATCGTCGCACGAAAGCGCCAGGCCCTCGCGCTGGGCGCCATCGCGCAGGGTGGTGTCGTAGAGCAAGATTTGCACGGCCATGCCTCCAGGAATACGTCTGCCGGACTTGCCTTGGACGGCGCGCGGGCGGCGGGGTGTCGCCGACCGGCCTGCGGATCTCGTCGGAGAGGGATCGGGGGAACCCGGGTTTCCCCGGACCCCGGCCCGCGAGAGGGTTTGGGAGGATTAATGGTCTTTGAATACATCATCCGCTATCGCCCGCGCAGGCGGGCTTCGCATTCCGTAGCCGAGGGCTGATGGTCTTTGAAGAAATAATCCGCTCTAGCCCGCGCAGGCGGGCTTCGCATCCCGTAGCCGAGGGCTTTAGCCCGACGGCCAGCCCGGCATAGCGGATGAATTTCTCAAAGACCATACACCCCCTCCCAGGAGCATATGCATCGGCCTGGTGTGCAGCACAGCCGCCCGGGGCCCTGTGCCGGACGCATCGTGCCATACCGTTCAACCCTTCCAGCGGGGATAGCTGCCGAAGACCTTGAACATCCCCGTTCTGGCGCGAATGCGGGCCAGGGCACGGGCCACATGGGCCTCTTCACGGTGCCCGTTGATGTCAACCAGGAAGATATACTGCCCCAGCACGGCCCGCGAGGGCCGCGACTCGAGTTTGGTCATGTTGATCTGCTCCTCGGCCAGTTCGAGCAGCGCCCCGACCAGGGTGCCGGCGCGATCCTCGGTGAAGCCGAAGCAGAAGCTGGTCTTGTCATCGCCGGTGGGCGGCGCGTCGGCGCGGGCCAGGACGATGAAGCGGGTCACGTTGCCCAGGTTGTCGGCGATGTCGCGGGCCAGCACCGCCGCCTCCAGCAACTCCGCGGCGCGGCGGGTGGTGATCGCCACGGCGGGCCGCTCGTCGGCCAGGGCCTCGCGCAACGCGGCGCTGTTGGAGAGCGAGGCCACCGTCGCCACCCCAGGCAGGCAGCGCTCGATGAACTTGCGGCACTGCCCCAGGCTCTGCGGGTGGGCGTAGAGCACGGCAGCCTCGGAGAGTTGCACGCCGGGGCGCGCGGCCAGATACTGGCGGATCGGAATGACGATCTCCCCAGCGATCTGTAAACTTGTCTCGTGGATCAGCAGATCGAGGGTGTAGTTGACGCTGCCCTCGAGCAGGTTCTCGATCGGCAACACGCCGACGGTGGCCGCGTCGGTTTCGATGGCGGTCACCACCGCTGGAATGCTCGCCAGCGGCAGCAAGGTCGCGTCGGGCAGGCTGGCCGCGTAGGCCAGGGCGGCTTCCTCGCTGAAGGTGCCCGCCGGTCCGAGATAGGCGATGGTGGTCATGGGTTCAATCTGTGCCATAGCCCGCGGCATAGGCTACCGCCTCGGCCTTGATGCGCTCCTGGCGCGCGGCGAGCATCTTGTTGAGCGCGGCCATGTAGGCCTGGGCCGCGGCGACGATCGTGTCGGTATGCACCCCGTAGCCGCTGAAGATCTGCTGCGCCGTCCGTTTGCCGGTCAGCACTGTGGTCGTGCTGGTGCTGGCCCCCAGGTCCACCAGCGCGCCTTCGGCGTCCGGCGCGCCCTGCTCGCGGATGCGCACCGTGACTTCGGCCACCGCGTCCAACCCCTCGGTGATCGCGTTGATCGAAAACTCGATCAATTCGCTGGGGCGTTGCACCACCCGGTTGATCGCCCGGTAGATCGCGTCCACCGGGCCGGTGCCGGTATCGCTGTCAACGCGGACCTGGCCGTCCGGGCCGATCAGGCGCACCGTCGCGGTGGGGATCATCCCCATGCCCGAGGTGTACTGCACGTGTTCGAGGCGGTAGATCTCCGGGGCGTGCTGCAATTCGCCGGTGACCAGGGCGAGGATGTCGCGTTCGTCAACCCGCTTTTTGCGGTCGCACAGATCCTTGAAACGCTCGAAGAGGTGCTGGAACTCCTCCTCGCTCTCCAACTCGATGCCCATGGCGTTGAGCTTGGTGCGGAAGGCGTGCCGGCCCGAGTGCTTGCCGAGCACCAGTTCGCTGCCGTCGAGGCCCACCGTCTCGGCGCTCATGATCTCGTAGGTCTGGCGGTGCTTGAGCACGCCGTCCTGATGAATGCCCGACTCGTGGGCGAAGGCGTTGGCCCCGACGATGGCCTTGTTCGGCGGCACGGGCACGCCGATGAAGCTGGAGACCAGGCGCGAGGTGCGGGCGATCTCGCGGGTGTTGATCTGGGTGCGCACGCCGTAGAACTGCCCGCGGGTGTGGATGGCCATCACCACTTCTTCGAGCGAGGCATTGCCGGCGCGCTCGCCGATGCCATTCACGGTGCATTCCACCTGGCGCGCCCCATTGCGCACCCCCGCCAGCGAGTTGGCCACCGCCACCCCCAGGTCGTCGTGGCAGTGGGTGGAGAGGATGCACTGCTTGATCCCCGGCACGTTTTCGTAGAGGTCGCGGATCATGGCGCCGTACTCATCGGGGGTCAGGTAGCCGACGGTATCGGGGATGTTCAGGGTGGTGGCCCCGGCCTCGATCGCCACCGCCACGGCCTGGCGCAGGAAGAGCGGATCGCTGCGCCCGGCGTCCATCGGCGAGAACTCCACGTCGTCGCACAGCGAACGCGCGAAGCTCACCATCTGGCGGATAATCACCAGGGCCTCTTCGCGCGTCTTGCGGAACTGGTGCTCGAGGTGGATATCCGAGGTGGACATGAAGGTGTGGATGCGTTTCCTGGCGGCAGGCTGGATGGCCGACCAGGCTTTCTCGATGTCATCGCGGTTGGCGCGGGCCAGGGCGGCAATAACCGGGCCGTTGGGCGTCCCCACCTCGCGGGCGATCTCATGCACCGCCGCCCAGTCGCCGGGCGAGGCCGCGGGAAAGCCGGCTTCGATGATGTCCACATTCAGGCGCGCCAGTTGCCGCGCTACTTCCAGCTTCTCCTCCAGGGTCATAGTGCAGCCGGGCGCCTGCTCGCCATCGCGCAGGGTGGTGTCGAAGATGCGTACATGATCTACCGCAGGGGTCTCCATGGTTCCTCCGTCTCTCTCGCCTCGATGATCGGTACCTGTTCACACCTGGGGTAACCCACGCGCCTGGGAGCGAGGGCGTCCCGCCCTCGTCGCTCCCGGGACAAGTGAACACTTACGCTGATCGCTCAGGCCCCCCCGCTCCCGGGGGTCACCTCACGCGGATTGACAAACGGCATCATCCGGCGCAACTCCAGGCCGATCTTCTCAATCGGGTGCTCGATGTCGGCCTTGCGATAGGCGTTGAAGCGCGGGCGCCCGTTGTGGTTCTCCTCGATCCAGTCCTCGGCGAAGGCCCCGGACTGAATGTCGGCCAGGATGCGCTTCATCGTCGCGCGGGTCTCGGCGGTGATGATCTTCGGCCCGGCGGTGTAATCGCCCCACTCGGCCGTGTCGCTCACCGAGTAGCGCATGTAGTTCAGCCCGCCCTGGTAGAACAGGTCCACGATCAGCTTGAGTTCGTGCATGCACTCGAAGTAGGCCACCTCGGGCTGGTAGCCGGCCTCCACCAGGGTCTCGAAGGCGGCCTTCACCAGGGCCGAGACGCCGCCGCAGAGCACCACCTGCTCCCCGAACAGGTCGGTTTCGGTCTCCTCGGCGAAGGTGGTCTTGAGCACCCCGGCGCGGGTGCAACCCAGCCCCCTGGCGTAGGCCAGCGCGTCCTCGAAGGCCCCCCCGCTGGCGTCCTGTTGCACGGCGACCAGCGCGGGCACGCCGCCGCCCTGGGTGAAGACCTCGCGCACCCGATGGCCAGGCGCCTTGGGGGCGACCATGCTCACATCAATGCCTGCGGGAGGCACGATCTGCCCGAAGCGGATGTTGAAGCCATGGGCGAACATCAGGGTCTTGCCCGGTTCCATGGCCGGCGCGATATGATCGCGGTAGATGTCGGCCTGGCCGATATCGGGGGTGAGCATCATCACGATCTGGGCCTCACGGGCCGCGTCGGCCACGCTCATCGCCCGCAGGCCGGCCTCCTCCACTCTGGCCCAACTCTTCGAGCCGGGGTAGAGGCCCACCCGCACATCGAGCCCGCTGTCGGCCAGGTTACGGGCATGGGCGTGCCCCTGGCTGCCAAAGCCGATGATCGCGATCGGCCGGCCCTTCAGACGCTCGAGATCGGCCTGCTTGTCGTAGAACAACTCTGCCATACGCCGTTATGCTCCTTCGCAGAGGCGGGATACGAACCCCCGCGGCGAGGGTCAGGCCCGCGGCCTGCCCGTCCAGAGAATACAAGGGGCGGACACTCAGGCCCGCCCGCGCAACGCACCGGTCACTTGGCCGCCGGTACCGGCACGCCGTTGCCCCCCGCATGTTCGACATACTCGGTGGCGAACTGCCCGCGCGCGCCGCGCACCATGGCGATGCGCCCGGTGCGCATCAATTCGCGGATCCCGTAGGGCCGCACCACCTCGATGAAGTTCTCCACCTTGGCGGGCGTGCCGGTCATCTCGACGATCATGGTGCTGGCGCCCACGTCAACGATCTTCGCGTCGAACACGCCGCACATCGAGACGATCTCATGGCGCGAGGCCGCGGGCGCGTTGAGCTTCAACAGCACCATCTCACGTTCCACAGTGGGATCGTCGGTCACGTCGGAGACCTTGATCACCTCGATCAGGCGGTAGAGCTGCTTGACCACCTGCTCGACATCTTCCGACTCGACCACAATGGTCATCCGGCTAATGCCGGGCTGCTCGCTGTGCCCGACCGCCAGACTCTGGATGTTGTACCCGCGCCGGCGCACCAGCCCGGCCACGCGGCTGAGCACGCCGGGGCGATCTTGCACGAGGAGGACGATCGTGTGGGTTTTCATACACCTGGCTCGTTTCTCAGCGCGGACGGGCGCCCGTCCGCCGGCTGCTATCAGGCATCCGCCTCGGTGATAATCATCTCGGCAATCGACTTGTTCTGGGGCACCATCGGGAAGACGTTGACCTCCCGCTCGACGCGGAAGTCAATCAGCACCGGCCCGTCGGTGGCATGGGCCTCGTCAATGGCATCCTGCACCTGGTCGGAGTGTTCGACGGTCAGGCCCTTCCAGCCATAGGCCTCGGCCAGTTTGGCGAAGTCGGGGCCGGAGAGGGGCGTGCCACTGTAGCGCTTGTTCTCGAACAACTCCTGCCACTGGCGCACCATGCCCAGGTAGCCGTTGTTGATCACCGCGATCTTGATGTTCTTGATCCCCTCCTGCTTGATCGTCGCCATCTCCTGGTTGGTCATCTGGAACCCGCCATCGCCGACGATGGCCCAGATCGTATCGTTGGGATGGGCGATCGCCACGCCGAGGGAGGCAGGCACGGCGAAACCCATCGTGCCCGCGCCGCCGGAGGTGATATGTGTGCGCGGGCCGGCGTTCCAGTCAATCAACTGCGCGGCCCACATCTGGTGCTGCCCCACATCGGTAACCACGCGGTAACTGCCGCGCGCCGCCAGCGCGCGGTTCAGCTTCTCGTAGACATCGTGGGGCGGCAAGGCCCACTGGGCGGTGTTGGCGCGATTGACGTACTGTTGCTTGCCCTGGTGCTTCTCCTGCAAATCGCGGATGTGCTCCAGCCAGTCGGAGGCGTGGGAGTGGAACTCGGCCAGGGCCTCGCGCTCGGGCAGTTCCTCCAGCAGGGCCTGGAGCGTCAGGCGCGCGTCGCCGACGATCGGCACCGTCACCTTGACATTCTTGCCGATCTCCGACGGATCAATATCCACGTGGATCACCTTCGCGTTCGGCGCGAAGGTGCTGGCCTTGCCCGTCACCCGGTCGTCGAAGCGCCCGCCGATGTTGAAGAGCACGTCGCATTCCTGGATGGCGCGGTTGCAGTGCACCCAGCCGTGCATGCCGGGCATGCCCAGGCTGAGGGGATGGCTCTCGGGGAAGGAACCGATGCCATGGAGGGTGGTAATCACCGGGATGCGCAGCGTCTCGGCGAACTGGCGCAGTTCCTCGACCGCGCCCGCCATAATCACCCCGTTGCCAGCGATGATCAACGGCTTCTGCGCCGAGAGCAGCAGCTTCACCGCTTCGCGCACCTGTTTGCGATTGGGCACGTAGGTTGGCTTATAGCCGGGGAGATTGAGCTTCTGATCCCAGTCTGGCACGGTAGACTTCTGCATCGCGTCCTTGGTGATGTCAATCAGCACCGGGCCGGGGCGGCCCGTGGTCGCGATGTGGATGGCCTCCTTGAAGACGTAGGCCAGGTCATTCACGTCCTTCACCAGGTAATTATGCTTGGTGATCGGCATGGTGATGCCGGTAATATCGGTCTCCTGGAAGGCGTCCTTGCCCAGCACGTGGCTGCCCACCTGCCCGCAGATGGCCAGCAAGGGCGTGCTATCCATCATCGCGTCGGCAATCGGCGTCACCAGGTTCGTCGCCCCCGGCCCGCTGGTGCCGATGCATACCCCGACGCGTCCGGTCGAGCGGGCATAGCCCTCGGCGGCGTGGCCGGCGCCCTGCTCGTGGCGGCAGAGCACGTGGCGCAACTTGTCGCGGTACTCCCACATCGCGTAGTAAAAGGGCATGATCGCGCCGCCAGGGATACCGAACATCACCTCGACCCCCTCGCGGATGAGCGCCTCGCACATGATCTGGGCGCCGGTGCGTGTCTCGGACATACGTCCTCCTCGTCGCGCGTCGTGCTGGCAACGCGAAGTCAGGCGGCACAGCGTCGGGCTGCTCGCGTCACCGTAGAACGTCTGGATTACGAAACGGTTACCTCTGGACTACCGACCGGCGGAGCCGCCTCGATGGGGCATGACGCCGCTGCCCACGTCGTTGTGGGCCTGCGCCCGCGCGGGGCCGTGCGCGAGCGGTGCGGCGGTGAACAGGTTCAGGCGCCAGTTCGACATTGAAAAACCTCCCGGCGCTAGCTCGGGAGGTTCAGTCTCGCTCAGGCTGCTGGGGCTTGGCATCCCCTCCCTCAACGGCTATTGCTCCACCCGATAAGGAGGAGTACAAGCACGCCGCGAAGGAGGATCGATACAAACCAGGACGCTGCCATCTGTGCAACCTTCACAAATTGTTATTGTGGGGAGCATACCACAGGGCCACAGGTGCTGTCAAGAGTGTTATGCGGCGCGCGGTGCGCACACTAGCCCGGACCCTCCCGCGGGCAAGCCTGGGTGCGCGGGCCTCCGGCCCGCATCCGCAGGGGGATGGGAAAACCCGGTTTCTCCCCATCCCCCTGCTCAAGGGCTACGCCCTCCCAAACCCTCCCGCGGGTGCGGGCATGGGGAAACCGGGTTTCCCCATGCCCCTGCGGGGCGGGGGGGTGGGGAAACCCGGTTTCCCCACCCCCTCGCCGAGGGCTTATGTTCACGTTAGGAGCTATAACCGGCGCAATTGTCAAGATCTTGTTACCTGCAACGTCTATACTTTCAGACATGGTGTCGCGATGCGACCATTCCTATGCTGCCGCCAGGGCGCGCGACGCGCACCTGCGCATAGCTCGTCCATTATTGTAAAGGAACCAGGTATGACCGCGCATCCCCCACATCCAGGCGTCATCATCCATCCCACCGCCGCCGTTGACCCCGGCGCGCGCATCGGCGCCGGCACCCGCATCTGGCACTGGACGCAGGTGCGCGAGGGGGTCGTCATCGGCTCCGAAAGCATCATCGGCAAAGGTTGCTACCTTGACTCGGGCGTCCAGATCGGCAGCCGCGTCAAGCTCCAGAGCAACATCTCCGTCTTTCACGGGGTCACCATCGAGGACGGCGTCTTCGTTGGCCCCCACGTCTGTTTTACCAATGACAAGGCGCCCCGGGCCATCAACCCTGATGGTTCCCTCAAAGGCGCCTCGGACTGGACGGTAAGCCCCACCCTGATCCGCTATGGCGCAAGCCTGGGCGCCAACGCCACCATCGTCTGCGGCGTCACCGTTGGACGCTTTGCAATGGTGGCGGCGGGCGCCGTTGTCACCCGCGATGTGCCCGATTACGGACTGGTGCTCGGTAACCCGGCGCGCCTGGCGGGCTACGTCTGCCCCTGCGGGCAACGCCTCCCCGGCGGCGCAACAACCACGCCCGAGGCGCGCGGCTGCGCTGTCTGCGGGCGTGTCACGACTGTCGGGAACTAAGGGGAGGATCTGGGAGGGCTGCGCCCTCCCAGGAAAGCGCCCGGTGCTCCCGTTATTGCGCGGCCAGGGCCGCATAGATGCTTCACCCGTTCACCGTGCCGGCGCGCCGATTGTCACCAGCAGCGTCGGACGGGCCACGGCGTTCCAGTCGCCGGTGTCCGAGGAGACAAAGTACTTGCCGCTGTGATAGGCGCTGTCTGCCGAGTAGAGGGCCAGGCGCAGCGGCGCACGCATGGCGTAGGCCTGCGCCACAGCGCGCGTCACATCGATCTCGCGCGGCACCCCCGGCCAGCCTGAGAAGGTGGCCAGTGGTTCAACCCATCCTGCGCCCACGTTCTCCGTCGCCAGCGGCGCGTTGTTCCAGTTCGTGGTCCGCTCGTTCCAGTCGGCGCCAACCGTAAGCGCCTGGATCAGCGACCGTTGCGCCTGGCTGGGCTCAGCGTTGCCGAACTGATGCAGGACCAGCCTGGCCGAGACGATCGCCTGCCCCGGCGGCAACTGGTCGAGGGGGAACGTTACATAATACTTGGCGAAACACGGCCAGTCGGCAATGTCCGACTGATTCTGGATATTGAAATCGCCTCTGCCGGCATCGCGCGTCGAAACGCCCCACTCGCTCCAGAAATCAAGCCCATCGCCGCATACCGCTCCGCCACCCACGCCCACATCAGGGACAACGGCCCCATTCAGTCCATGACGGATCGTGATCGTCTGCGATGATGCCACCGTGGGAGGGGTGTAGCCGGGGAGACCGAACCTGAGCGTGCCCCACGTGGACGGCGCCTGGAGATCCGCCGCCGGTGGCCAGAACTGATCCGCAATGGGGGTTCCGGCCCGGTCGTCGCGGTCGTGCAGCGCCAGCGCCATCCGCCACAGGGTTCCATCGCCCGGCCGTCCACTGAGACCAAGACTACTGAAGGGCACGCGGAAAGACATGGCCCAGCCGCGATCATCGGTCTCGTCATTCATCCATTCCCCGCGCCAGCCCGGACGGGTGGTAAAGGCCGTGCTGGCGGGGACCCAGGCGCCCCCGCTCGCGCGGTATGCGGCCTGGTACTGCGCGCCGCCGGCGCCGCTGAACTGCGCCACGAAGCGATGGCTGCTGGCGCCTAGCGTCGCGCCATTAGCGGTGTCGAGGTACAGGGTGACAGCGTCCCAGGCGCTCAGATCGGCGCGCTCCGGGGTAGTGTCGTGCCAGAGGCGGCGGTCAAAGACCGCGACGTACACGTAGAGTTCCGTGTTGTTATACCCCAGACGCACATCGGCATAATTCTGGGTCGGGGTTACCGCGCCAAACCAGAAGATGGCCAGTTCTGCAAAACGCTCATCAACGTCAGCCACCGCAAAGTACGGCGCGTTGACCCGCAGCTCACCCGCCGGGGCAGGCGCGCTGCCCGACGGCCCGACCACCAGGGGGAGATACACCGTGGTCGGCGCCGTGAGCGGCGCCGCGACAACGGTCATGATGGTAACGAATGTGCAAAGCAATCCGAGAACGATCGGAGCAGGTCCAGACGGGCGCATGGACACCTCCTGGGGCTGGTTGGCTGCCGGCGGTGACGTCGCTATGGTCACCTCGGCAGAGCCAACTGTTCCGTGCTGGCAGAGTGGAGCCGGGGAGACGCGCGTCCGTGGTCTTATGGTCTTTGAAGAAATACTCGGCTCTCGCCCGCGCCAGCGGGCTTCGCCTTGCCTAGCCGAGGGCTTATGATCTTTGAAGAAATACTCGGCTCTCGCCCACGCCGGCGGGCTTCGCCTTGCCTAGCCGAGGGCGTATGGTCTTTGAAAAAATAATCCGGTATAGCCCGCGCCGGCGGGCTTCGCATCCCCTAGCCGAGGGCTTATGGTCTTTGAATACATAATGCGGTATAGGCCGCGCCGGCGGCCTTCGCATCCCCTAGCCGAGGGCTTCAGCCCCACGGCCAGGCCGGCATAGCGGATGAATTGCTCAAAGACCATCAGCCCCACGGCCCGCCCGGTATACCGGATGAATTTCTCAATAACCATTAGCCCGACGGCTAGCGCGGGATAGCGGACGAATTTCTCAAAGACCATCAGCCCCACGGCCAGGCCGGCATAGCGGATGAATTGCTCAAAGACCATCAGACAAAGAGCGGCGACAGCGTGCATGCGCGGCGCGCACCTCCCCGATGGCCCCGCTGGTATGTTCCATACCAGCCCCAGTCTGCCAGACGATGGCGCCCGCGGCAATCGGTCAAAGGTCCTCTTTTAACCGATTTTATGCTATTACACCCCGTTCGGATGAGGCTTCCTCCACGTAGATAATTTTGCTCCCCTGTGGCTCAAACGACACCGGCACCTGTCGCAATCCGGGCAATGCGGCGCGAATGGCCTCGTGGCGCTCCTCCGGGGCATAGAGCAGCAGGAAGCCCCCGCCGCCGGCGCCGAGGATCTTGCCGCCCATCGCCCCCGCCTCCCGCGCCCGTTCGTACCAGACGTCGATCTGCTGGGTGCTGATCGCCGAAGCCAGGGTCCGTTTGCGCATCCAGCCCTCGTGCAGGATTTCGCCGAATGCCGTCAGATCATCCGCCACCAGGGCCGCGCGCAGATCGTGGGCCAGGGCCACCATCTGGCGCAGGGCAAGGCGCCGGGAGTTGTCGCGCTCCGTATTGGCGCGCTGCTCGTGGAGCACCCTCGCCGTCTGCCGCGTCACACCGGTGTACAGCATCATCAGACGGGCCTCAAGTTGCCGCCTGGTTCCGGGCTTACAGATGACCGGATCAACAAACACGCTCTCGTCCGGATTAAACTGAATAAACTGCAACCCGCCGTAGGCGGCGATATACTGGTCCTGCTTGCCAATCGGCTCGCCACAGCGCTCGATCTCGATCCAACAGGCCTCGCGCGCCAGGCGCTCGGCCCCGGCATGCCGCCCGTAGTAGGCATGCAGTGCATTGAGCAGACCAACGGTGTAGGTGCTGGAGGAACCCAGGCCGGTGCCCTGCGAGGGGATGTCGGAGATCGAGGTGATCTCGATGCCGCGCCTGCAACCGACCAGTTTGAGCGCCTCGCGGATGAGCTGGTGCTTCAGGTCTTCCACATCATCCACGATCTCGGTGACCGAGTAACTCGCGCGGATCTGATGATCGAACTTGGCATTGACCGTGATATAAATGTACTTGTTGATCGCCACACTGACCACGGCCCCCGGTTCGTGCCGGTAGAACGCGGCCAGGTCGCTGCCGCCGCCAACAAAACTGATCCGCAGGGGGGTACGCGAAATGATCATCTTGTGCCCTTTTCTTGCAAGGTTTCGATGAGGTTCTGCGATGGTTCGAATAGGGCGCCACCGGTCGCTTCGCGCCCGGCCAGGAGCCTCCCGACGTTCGCATTATAGTCCTTCGTGCTACCAGTGGAAGACCCAAAAGGCCTTTGTAACAATACTGTCAATCTTGCGCCCTCTGTGCTTACACCCGGTTCAGGTGCCTGATGGTCTTTGAATACATCATCAGCCCTCCATGCAGCTCCGTCGCACACTGACGGGATGAACATCCTTCCTGGGAGGGCTGCGCCCGCCCACACCTTCCCGCGGGTGGGGGTGTGGGGAAACCCGGTTTCCCCATCCCCCTGCGCACGGGCTGCGCCCGCCCACACCTTCCCGCGGGTGGGAGTAGGGGGAAACCCGGTTTCCCCATTCCCATGCGTGAGAGCCAGGCCCTCCCGCGGGGGGATGGGAGAACCAGGTTCCCCCGTGTTCACGTCAGGCGGTCATGCGCATGGCGCACAACGCCGCGATGAACATACGGTTGTTCCTGGGAGGACTGCGCCCTCCCACACCCTCCCACCGGGTGGGGCTATGGGGAAACCGGGTTTCCCCTTCCCCATGCGTGAGGGCCAGGCCCTCCCGCGGGCGGGGGCGTGGGGAAACCTGGTTTCCCCACGCCCCTGGCCGAGGGCATATGTTCACGTCAGGCGCAGCGCGCAGAGGGCTTGAGGTATAATCTGTCTGTGGCACTCATCTGCAGGCGGGATCGAGGACGATGCGGATTCATATCTCCTGGACAGCATTACTGGCGATTGTGATCTTTTTGATCGCCCTCGGGCTTCTGCTCCGCTCTGCCTCGCGGCTGTGGACATCGGAGACGCAGACGGTCGTGGCCGTTAGCGCGGGCCCTACGCAGAACACAGCTCCGACCATCGTCGCTACAACCCCGCCATCGCCAACCAGGCCACCCGTGACAACCCCTACAGCCACTGCAACGTTGGTTCCTTCTCCCCAGCCGACGCTGCCGCCTCCCAGTCCTACGCCTGTTCAACCACCTACCCGGGAACCGACCCCCGACCCTGATCCGCTAACGATCGTCGCCCAGGGCTTCGGGCAGCGTGCTGGCAGCGCCAGCTACGCCTTTGTGGTTAGCAATCCCAACCCTGACCTGCTTGCCCAGAATGTGCGCTACCAGGTTGCCGCCTACAATGCCGAGGGCATTGTGCTGCTGACCGACACGGACACGATAGCCCAGATTGGCCCCGGGCAGCGGATGGGCGTGGCCAGGCAAATAACCCTACCTCTAAACCTGACCATCACCCGTATCGAGGTCCTGGTTCGGCCCGGGCAGTTTGTGCAGGCGCCGCCGCTGCAAGAACTGCCCGTATCCAACGTCGCCTTTATCCAGAGTGATCCGCCAATCGTTACGGCCGTCCTCTCCAACCCGCTGAACCGTGATCTCGCTAACCTCAGAGTGGTCGGGATCGCTTATGATGATGTCGGGATCATCGGCGGCGGCGCCATCGAGGTACCCTTTGCCCCGGCCCAGGGTCAGGCCCCGATGAGCATTCCGATCAACACCAGCCAGGTGGCCACCCGGGTCGAATTTTTCGCTCAGGTCAGCGCGGCGCCATAAGCCTGCCGACACGCATGGCACCGAGAGTAAGGCATGGTTCAAAACCCGCGGTTTGCGCTTGACCGTCTGGCGGGGAGGTGTGGAGGGGCCTGGCCCCTTCCACAACCTCCCCCGTAGTCCCGTGTCGAGGCAAACGGTCACGTACGTTTGAACCATGGCTAACAGTTCTGTAAAATCGGCTATCTGAACATTTAGACGTTATTTAGGAACCCCCGCTACGCTGTGATACACGCGCCACAGGAGCATAGTTGCCCTACATCGAAGACCCTCCCCCGCGCAGCCGTGCGACCAGATCGGACTTCATGACCTACTGTCGGCGTCTCTACTACCGATCCACCTATGAACCAGCAACCTTCAAGACCGTGGCGAAACGTGTTTCTGGACCGGGACGGCGTCATCAATGAGAACCGCGTTGACCACGTGAAGACCTGGGATGAGTTCCGCTGGTTGCCCGGAGCGCTCGAAGGGCTGCGCTTGCTGACCGAACACGGCTTTCGTATCTTTATTGTCACCAACCAGGCCGCTGTCAACCGTGGCCTGATGACGGGCACTACCCTGGCGGAGATCCATCGGCGTATGATTAGCATCGCGGCATCTCACGGCGCCATCATCACCGGGATGCGTGTCTGCCCGCATCGGCCTGAGGAGGCCTGCGACTGCCGAAAACCCCGGCCAGGCATGTTGCTCGATCTGGCCAGGGAATACCAGGTGGATCTTTCGGCGGCATATATGATTGGTGATGCGCCATCCGACATTGCCGCCGGTCAGGCTGCAGGCTGCCGGACAATACTTGTACTGAGCGGTCGCACACAACTCGACCATCCCGAACTTCGGAGCCACCCACCAATGCACATCGCGGCGAACCTGCTTGATGCAGCGCGCTGGCTTTGCGCGCGACCATGGCACGACCGGATGCTCGCTGAGGCGCGCCGCCCGGCGCCTCTCCTCAACGAATAACCTGACGTGAAACTAAACCCTCGGCAGGGGGGTGGGGAAACCGGGTTTCCCCACGCCCCCGCCCGGTGGGAGGGTGTGGGAGGGCGCAGCTCTCCCAGGAACAACCGTATGTGCATCGCGGCGTGGTGCGGCGCAGCCGCATGGACGGCTGACAACGGACTTTCGTTACGATGCCCGCCAGATCGGGGGGCGGCGTTTCACACAAGGACTGGCCCATGCTTACCTGGCACGATGTTCTAGCGTATGTGCGCCTCTTCTTGCGCTGGTGGTTCGTGCTTGCCCTGGCGGTGGCGCTGGCTGTCGGCACCGCCTGGTACATGCTGCGTCAGCAGCCTGGTATCTACCTGTCGCAGGCCACGCTGATGGTGGGCAATAACTTCGAGGTCTCCGCGCCCAGTGAGGCTCAGGTGGCGCTGAGTAATGTGCTGGCCGATTATTACGCCGCCCTGTCCAGGCGCGAGGTCATCCTCGCTCCCGTGGTCGAGCGCCTGCAACTTACCTTTCCATGGCAGGTCATCCGCGACCGCATGCTGGCAACCCGCATTGATCGTGGCGCCAACCTGCTCGAAATCAAGATTACCGATACGCATCCGGAGCGCGCTGCTGCTATCGCCAACGCAATTGCCGAGGAGTTGATCGCTTACACCCCGAACGCGCCTGAGAAGGTTGCGGCCCAGCAGGCTGAGATCAGCCGCCGACTCGCGGAAGCCCAGGCCAATATGCAGGCAGTGGACGCCAGAATCGCCGAGCTTGAGGAACGTCTCAAGAACCTCTCCTCGGCCATCGATATCTCCGACGTTCAGCAACAACTCCAGGCGCTCGAACTGACACGCCAGCGCTACCTCAATGAGTACACCAATCTGATCAACCTGAGTAACCAGACCTCGACCAACAGCCTCTCGATCTTCGAGGCGGCACGCCCTGCCCTGGGACCGTTGCCTCAGAAGCGCAGTCTGACCCTGGCGACCGCTGGCCTTGGCGGATTGCTGATGGCAATCATGGCTGCGCTGGTCCTCGACCGGCTCGATGAACGCTGGCGCACCAGCAGCGAACTGCAGAGCCGCACCGGCGTCAGAAGTCTCGGCGAACTGTCCGAGCCCCCATCCCACCACCCGACCGAGAACCGTCAGGCCGAAAGCAAACGCCAGGAGACCCTGAACCGGCTGTACTCCAATATGGTTCACGCGGCGCACAGCAGACTGCCGCGGACGCTCCTGATCAGCAGTCCGCAGAAGAGTACGGCCCGTAGCTCCGTCGCCATCGAGATCGCCAGGATGTACGTCCGCACCGGCCACCGCGTGTTGCTCGTCGATACCGAGAGTGATACGACCCATATACCGCGGCTGTTTGATCAACGCGCCAACGAGCGCAATGGCAACGACGCCAACGGTAGAACGTCTGGTGCGCCCGGCAGTCTGTGGGCTTATGTCCGCCCGACCGGTACGCCTAATCTGCTGGTGCTTTCGGGCCGTCAGGCCGGCTACACGCGCTTCTCCGAACTGGTTCCGCTGGTTTTCTGGCCGGAAATGCTCGAACACCTGCGCAAGGCAACCGATGTGGTGATCTTCGACGGCCCGGCGGCGCTTACGGGGCCTGACGCGGGGTTGCTGGCGCCCCTCGTGGACGGGGTCATGCTTGTGCTGAACGGCCGCTCCGATAGCCGCTCAAAGGTGATCGAGGCGCGTAAACAATTGACCAGCGAGCCCGATACGCCCTTCCTCGGCGCCGTGATCGCCACGCCGGCCTCCCGCGCCCTCCAGGATCCCTCCATTGCAAGCGCGACGGGTGGCGGCTTCCGGATCTCCGTTACCCGGAACGGCATTACGATCCTGGTCGGTGCCCAGGCAACCACACCGGCTTCGCCCTCCGATCAGGCGTCCGCCCTGGCTCCGCGGCTGCTGACTGCCACCGAAACACCGCTTGAGTCCAACCACACCGATGACGCCCCCAATCCCGAGCCTGCGTCAGAAACCATTACGCTGGAGGATCTGCTGGAGATCGAGCATAGCTCCTCGTCCGCGCCCCCAGATTTCCAGAGCGCCTGGGAGCCGCGGCCTGAGGTGATCATCACCCCGCCCCCTGAGGAAGCGCCCCCGATCCGTATCGTCGGCAATGGCAACCACCGAAACGCCACGCTGCCCTCTCGCCAGCGCCGCCCGCGTATTGCCAATGGTCGCTACACGGCGCACGCAGCCGCCCGAAACCGTCGGGCCACCAATACAGACGGCAAGCAGGGCCCACCATCAGACGTATGACTGCCTCCCTAAGCCGGCGCTTCATTACACTCGCTATGCATAACACAGCGCCCCATACTCCCCTACGCGTGCTGCAGGCGCTCCTGCCGCTCATCCTGGCGGGCATGCTCCTGCTGGGAGTGCGGGGAACCGCACTGCCGGCGCTCGCCTCCGGCAGGTGGAGCGCGCCCTTTGACATCTCTGATGACCAGTTCGGCTGGTTTCCCGATGTTGCCGCGGACGCCCAGGGTGCCGTCCACGCGATCTGGGGCAGCGGCGCGTCAGCCGCTAACCCCGACCCGAATGACCCTAATCTTTCCTCACGCGACCTGCTGCGCTACCGCGTGCTCCGCGACGGGCAGTGGTCGCCGATGAACGATATTGCCTTCACCTGCGTGGGCGGTTTCACGGTGCGCAACAGCATTGCCGTCACTCCTGACGGTCACCTGCATGCGCTCGTCCGTCGCTGCACCGACGTGACCGCTGTAAGCGCCCCGGCACAGCATGCCTGGTCCGCCAGGGCCTGGAGCGAGCCACGACGCCTGGGCAACAGTTACTACAATGCCATCGCCGCCGATAGCAAGGGCGTTCTGCACGCCTTCTACAATGAGGCGGTGATCGGCACCGAGGAAGGCAACCGCCTCTTGAGCGAAATCTTTTACCGCCGCTCGACCGACGGCGGCCAGACGTGGACGGTGCGCGCCAACCTTGCCCAACTGCCCGGCGGCGATGAGCGGATTCAGGTCGAGGTTGACGGACGTGACCGGCTGCACGTCGTCTGGGACCATGGCAGCGATTGGTACCTCGGCCTGGACCAGCCGGCCTTCGGCGTTTACCGTCGTTCAGACGATGGCGGCGCGACCTGGCGCGATCCGGTGTTCTTCGGCACCGCCGAGGGACCGGTCGTACAAACGACCCTGGGACTCGCTGGCGACGATCCCATCGTGGTCTACCGCAGCGCCAATGGCACTGATGTGTACTACCAGCGTTCACCTGACGGCGGGGACACCTGGAGCCCGCCTCAGATTATTGCCGGGGTGCGCGCCCGCGATCCCGTAGAACGCGGGCTCGACAGTTACACGATGGCCACCGACAGCGCCAGCCGCGTGCACCTCCTGATGCCTGGCTTCCTCGAACAGAGCATTACTCCCATTCCGATGCTGCTCCATCTTACCTGGAACGGCGAAACCTGGTCGGAGCCGGAGATTGTGGCAGCCACAATGAACCGGCCAATGTGGCCCCGTCTGACAGTGGCTCGAGGGAATCAACTCCACGCCGTCTGGTTCAGTTACAGTGATGCGAGCGGTTGGGGGGAACGGCGCGTGCTCTACAGCAGCACCACGGTTGATGCACCTCCTCTGGCGCCAACGCCGTTCAGCGCGCCTCCCCCGGCGCCAGCCGCGCCCGATGCGCCTCTTCCTGCTTCGCCACGCGGCCAATCCACCCTGCCCGCAAGCCAGGCGCCCGCACCTCCATCCGCGCTGCCCGATGCCATTCGCGCGACACCACCACCGACGGCTGTGAGCGGCACTAATCCTCTGGTCATTCACGGACTGGCGCTTGTTCCGGTCGTTGGTCTGATCATCACGATCGTGGCGCTGATGCTCTGGCGCCGCTTCCGCAGCCGCTGACGATCCCCGCCGCCAGTCACTTCGACCATGGCTCACCTGCGCGTTACCCTCCTCTGGTGCTTACTCTGCCTCACGGCGATCGTTCCGCTGTCGTCAGCACAGGCCAGACCGTTATACGCCTGGGAACCACCATTGCGCCTTTCTGACCCCGCCACAAGCCCTGTAGCCTCCAACCCTGACCTGACCATAGATGGCGATGGTAGGCTCCACGTGATCTGGTATAGCGTTCTCAGTCGCACCAATGAACAAGACAGGCTCGTTGACGCCCTCATGTACCGCGTGCGCGTTGATGGAGTCTGGTCCACGGTCGAGCCGATTATGCTGCGGGAGCGTCGGTCTGTGGGTGACACCTCATCCCCCCTGGCTAGCGATGCCGCAATGAACAATGCGCGCTTCACTGTGCGCGGCAGGCTCGTCAGTGCGCCCGATGCCAGGCTGCACATGGTCACCAACACCGATGGCAAGCAGCAGTACCTTCACGCCCCCTGGGACGACGTGGTGCGCATGGCCCTGCTGCTCCCCCCTGCCAATCTTGGTGAAGGGAACAGCACGTCAATTGCCAGCAGCCCGGACGGAACGCTCCACGTTGCGTTTGCCGCTCCCACGCGCCGGTCCGAGCCTTCCGCCCCTCCGTGCATCACCTGCCAGGACATACGCTATCGCCGCTCCTCCGATGGGGGCCTCACCTGGACGCGCGCCGAGAATCTCTCGCTGCTCGATGGCGCCAACCTTGCTCCACAGATCGGCGCCGATGATCTGGGCCAGGTCCATCTGCTGTGGGAACATCAAGGCGCCGGGCCATCTAACGATACAACCTTTCCGATCTACCGTCGTTCTCCTGATGGCGGGCAGAGGTGGGAAGAGCCTGTCCCGCTTGGCGTTCCCGACGACCAGCTTTCTCAGGTCACCCTTGGCATTGGACGCGCCGGACAGTTGCTTGCAATCTACACCAGCGCAACTTCTGGCAGCGTGTTGTTCCAGAGCTCGAACGACGGTGGGCGCACCTGGTCGCCGCCCCGCCTGGTGCCTGAGGTAACCAGCCCTGCCGGGAGCGCCGCCTCTGAGCGACGCCTGAGCCTGGCCGCTGATGGCGCCGGGCGCATGCACATGCTCGTGGTCGGGGTGGTAGGCACGACTGGCGATAACGAGCCGCAGCTCTGGCACCTCACCTGGGATGGCCTGAACTGGTCGGCACCGGAGTCGCTGACCGGCCCGGGTGCGGCGCCCCAGAGCCCAGGCCTGGTAGTGGAACGGGGCAACCGGCTCCACGCCGTCTGGATGACCACCGAAACCGATGGTGACCAGGGAGCGCGCCAGACGATCTGGTACACCAGCGCGCCTGTGGCCGCCCCTGAAGTGGCGCCTCCGCCGACGTTTACTCCCATCCCTCGCATCCTGCCTACCCCCACCCCCATACCAACCCCCGTGCCTACGCCAACCCCGCTACCTGACGAAAGCCGGAGTCAGCCGGCCATCGAGGGACCGCCCCGCTGGGAAGGCGAAAGTCTTGAGATCCTGTTCATCGCCATGGCGCCGGTGCTGCTGATCGTTGCCATCGTTGCCTGGTGGTTCCTCCGCAACCGATGATGGCCAGACAGATAACAATCGTGTCAGTCAAAGGGGCGGAAAGATTTATGTGTTGATTACACGCTTCTGCTATCCTCTCCTGCGGGAAGGTAGACTGTTGCCTGCAGGGGTTTCGTATGACCCGGCCACTCACCACCCGCCTGACCCGCCGCCAGTTGCTCGGCGCTGCTACCGCCGCCGCGGGCGCCGCGCTTGGCGGCGCCGCGCTCACCTACGGGCTGGAAGAGCGCCGGCTTGCGGCCCCGCTTGCCGGGGCCACCGGTATGGCGCCCCCCTTATCATCGGCGGTTCCCGTCCCCGAGGCGCCGCTGTTAGTACTCACCAACCCGGCCGCCAATCCCGACTTCAGCGCCTACCTGATCGAGATCCTGCGCACCGAAGGCCTGGCGACGCTGCGAAGCGCGCCCCTTGAGCGGGTCGGGGCAGCGGAACTGGCCGGTTTCTCCGTCGTGGTCCTCGCGCCAGGGCCAGTGCGTGACGATCAGGTCGCCCTGCTGCGCGCCTATGTCGGGCGGGGCGGCGCGCTCCTGGGCATCCGGCCCGACGCGAAGCTCGCCAGCCTGTTCGGTGTGCGCCCTCTGGGAGCCGCGGCGCCCGGCGATTACCTCCACATTGTCAGCGGGCTGCCAGAACTCGATGGTCTGGAGGAGAACCTCCTGCAACTCCATGGCCCCTACGACCGGCTGGCCCTCGATGGCGCGCGCATCGTCGCCCGCAGCGGCAATGGCGACCCGCTGGTGACCCTGCATCGCTTCGGCGATGGCATGACCGCCCTGTGGGCCTTCGATCTGGCGCGCTGCGTGGCGCTCATTCGGCAGGGCAACCCGGACACCGCGGGTCAGGAACGCGACGACATCGAAGGCCTCCGCGCCACCGACCTGTTCGTGGGCTGGATCGACCTGGATCGCATCGGCATCCCCCAGGCCGATGAGCACCAGCGCCTGTTCGTCCGTCTGATCGAAGAACTCGCGGCGGCTGGACCACCCTTGCCCCGCCTCTGGTACTTCCCCGGCGGCGCGCCGGGGCTGATCGTCGCCACGGGCGATGCGCATGGCAGCCGCGTCAACCATATCGAACAACTGATCAACCCCATCGAGCGGCGCGGAGGCACGGTTTCGGTGTACTATACGCCGCCCCGCGCCAGCACCTTTCGCCGACTGACCCGCAAGGCCCGCTGGAGCTTTGAGGAGATCCCCGTGCTGAGCAATCTCTTCAAGGAGGACGATCCGATCCCCTCGCCGGCGACCCTGGCGAACTGGCGCGAGCGCGGGCACGAGTTCGGCATGCATCCCTACGTGGAGGACGGTCTCGAAACCGGCTACAACCTGTACTGGAGCGAATTTATCAAGTACGGCTATGGCCCGCTGCCGCCCACCGTGCGTACCCACCGTGTTCTCTGGTATGGCTGGGTGGACAATGCCTTCGTTCAGGCGCGCTACGGCGTGCGCATGAACCTCGACCACTACCACGCCGGCGGGGTCGTGCGCCGGGCCGATGGCACATGGGCCGCCGGCTACCTCAGCGGCACCGGCCTGCCCATGCGTTTCGTCAACGAGCATGGGGCGCTGTTGAGCGTCTACCAGCAACCCACGCACCTGGTTGACGAACATCTGATGAGCGTCTTTGACACCGGCCATGAAGCCGGCTTTGATGGCGCGACCGCGGCAACGGTCACCATCGCCCAGATCGCCGAGTGCGTGCGACGCTACCCGGCGGCCCTGGGCCTGCAGTGCCACGTTGATCCGTTTCTGTTCGGCGGAGACAAAGCGGCCCACGTCGGGCGCTGGCTCAATGAGAGTCTGGACTATGCTCTCGCCCACGGGATGCCGGTCCTCTCCGCGGAACGCTGGCTGGCCTTCACCGAAGCCAGGGCTGCCACGCGCGTTCAGCGCCTCACCTGGAAGGCAAGCACCGGTCAACTCGCCTTCGAGCTTGGCTTCCCGGCCAATCCTGGCGGCGCGGCGGCCGTGCTGCTTCCACTGCATCACGGCGGGGCAACCCTGCGCGAAGTGCGCGTCAATGGCAGTGTTTCACGCCAGACGGAACGGCGCCTGGCCGGACGGCGCTACGCTCTGGTCACGCTACCGGCAGGCCGTTCCCAGATCCAGGCCGATTATGGCGCCCCAGGCGGCGCAGCTTCGCGCCTCACCTGAATATGAGTTAGAGCGGGGGGGTGAGGAAACCGGATTTCCCTACTCCCTCATCCGGTGGGAGGGCATGGAAGAGCGGCGCCCTCCCAGGAACAACCTGTTTCATCCCATAGGTGTGGCGCAGGGGTATGGGGAAACCGGATTTCCCAGTACCCCCGCCCGCGGGAGGGTTTGGGAGGGCTGCGCCCTCCCAAGAAGAACCTATGTTCATCCTGTTCGTGTGCGGCGGAGCCGCATGGACGGCTAACGTGAACATAGGCTGCTGGAGCAGGGATGTGGGGAAACCGGGTTTCCCCACGCCCCTGCCTCCGGGAGGGCCTCGCCCTCACGCAGGGGGATGGGGAAACCCGGTTTCCCCATCCCCCCACCCCTTAGGAGGGTTTGGGAGGGCTGTGCCCTCCCAGGAACAACCGTATGTTCATTGCGGCGTTGTGCGGCGGAGCCGCATGGACGGCTGATATGAACATGTGAGCAATGAAAGGAAGGTTTCATGCGCGGACCGCTCGCCGCTGGGGGTAAGTACCTCGCCCTTGCGCTCGTCTCGGGCGGAGTGCTGGCGCTCCAGATCACGTTCACACGCATCTTCTCACTCATGATCTGGCACCACTTTACCTACCTGGTGATCGGCGTGGCCCTCCTGGGCGGGGGCGCGGCGGGCGCGTTCCTGGCCGTACACCAGTGGGATGGGCCTACCCTCCAGCGGCGCCTGGGCCTGCTGGCCTTGAGCTTTGGTCTGGCCAGTTTGATCAACCTGGTGGTGATTCGCTTCGTCGGTATCGATCCCCTGCGCGCGGCCCAACTTGCGTGGACGGTGGTGGGATTGGCAATCTATTTCGCCTGCCTCTTCACAACCTTCTTCACCGGCGGTTTGACCATCGCCGCAGCCTTCAGCCGCTGGTCCACCATGGCCCACAAACTGTACTTCGCCGATATGCTCGGCGCGGGCATTGCCACGGTCGGCATTCTGGCGCTCATTGAACTGCTCGGGGGTCCCGCGTCCATTGCGTTGATCGCCTTCCTGAGCGCGCTCGCTGCGGTGTTGTTCGGGCTTGAGCTCCCACGCCGCCTGCGCTGGGTCGCTCCGGCCTCGCTGCTAGGATCGCTGGCCCTGCTAGCAATCCTCCTGCTGCGTCCGTTAACGCTGCCGGTGCCCGGATCGAAAGAACTCGGCTGGGCCATGCGCGCCCAGAACGCGCAACCGGAATACACCCGCTGGAACCCCGTGGGCCGGGTTGACGTCATGCCGGAAATCGTGGTCACCGAGCCAATGATCGTGGGCGCGGTCAGTTCGGCCTACCCGCTCGATGGCCGCCCTGAACTGCCGCTGCGCCTGGTGACCATTGACGGCACCTCGATGACCGGTATGTACCAGTTCGATGGCAGTGAGGAGGATCTCCAGCGCTTCCGTTTCCTCGACCACGCGGTGATCAGCGCGGTCTACCATCTGGGTATCGAGGATCCGAATACATTGAAGATTGGCGTTGGAGGCGGCCTCGATATTTTGCTTGCCCGGCTCTACGGGGCCAACTCCATTACAGCAATCGAACTCAACCCGAGCATCGTCGAGTTGCTCACCGGGCCATACGCCGAGTATACCGGGCGCCTGGCCGAGCATCCCGGCACCAGGCTCATCGTCGCCGAAGGGCGCAGCTTCCTCAGTCGCAGCGAGGAGCAGTACGACATCATCCAGGGCATCGGCCTCGACAACTTGGCCGCCCTCTCCGGGGGAGCCTACGTGCTGGCGGAGTCGTACATCTATACCGTCGAGTCGCTCGAACAGTCGCTCAACGCCCTGAGCCCGCGCGGCGTCTTCTCGTGGACGCGCGATGTCAACACGCCCCCCCGCGAGATGCTGCGCCTCACCGGGCTGGCGGCCGAGGCGTTGCGGCGGATGGGCGTCGAGCGTCCCGGGGACCATATCGCCATCGTGGCCAATGAAAGCGGCCAGAACGCCACCCTCCTGGTTTCGCGCGCGCCCTTCACCGCGGCGCAGATGGAGCGGCTGCGCGCCTGGGCGGCGGCAAATAACTTCAGCATGCTCCAGGATCCGCTGGCGCGCCTTGACAACACCTTCACAGATTACCTCTACGCTGAGGACCCCCGGGCCTTCGAGCAAGCCTATACCTTCAACATCTTCCCGGTCACCGACGACAATCCGTTCTTCTACAACTACTTCAAGTGGAGCAATCTGCACTTCAACGACGCCTACCAGGGCCGGTTGAACCGCTTCCCGATCGGGAATCTCATCCTGATCACCCTGTTCACCCTGTCCGTGGCGACTGCGATCCTGTTCATCGTCGCTCCACTGGCGCGCTACCGGCGCGATGGGTTGCGCACCTCGGGCGCTATGCCGATACTGGCCTACTTCAGCCTGCTGGGCGCCGGCTACATCTTTGTGCAGATCGTGCTGATCCAGCGCTTCACGCTCTTCATCGGCTACCCCATCCACGCGGTCACCACCACGATTGCCAGCATGCTGGCCTTCTCGGCCCTGGGCAGCCTGCTGGGACGGCGCATCCTACACGGTGCGCGCCACTTGCAAGTGACCCTCGCGCTAGTAGCCGGCATGATCCTGGTCTACATCCTTGCGCTACCACCGATCTTTGCTGCCCTGCTACGCCTCTCGGATGTTGAGCGTATCCTGACCAGCGTGTTCCTGATCGCTCCGCTGGCAACCATGATGGGGATGCCCTTTCCGACCGGGCTGCGGCAACTGGGCAACCAGGCGCCCCAACTGACGCCCTGGGCCTGGGGCATGAATGGCGTCTTCTCGGTCCTGGGTTCAGTGGTGGTCATCCTGGTAAGCATGGTCAGCAACTTTACGGTTGCCATGGCCTGTGGGTCGGCCTGTTACCTGGCCGCTGCGGGCATCTGCGCGGCTCTCTGGCAGTTCCAGATGGCTCACGCCCCGGCGCCAGGGCATCAGGCGCTGCCAGCCGATAGCCGGATGGTGACGGATTAGAGGTACGTGTTCACATTTCTCCCGGGAGCGCGGGCAGCTCGCCCGCGTAGACGCGACGAGAGCGGGACGTTATCATTTTAGATTGCGGTTGCAGATTGGCTCAATCCACCAGGAAGCGCTCCAGCGCTCACGAGCTTGCGGCGTTTCGATGACGCTCTGGTAGCCCTGGCTGCCAGGCGCGTGGGTTACCCCAGGTGTGAACAGTTACAGAAGGAGCGGGGTCATGGCATCAGGCGTTATCGTAGCCGACACGAGCATTGCCCTCCCGCGCGAGCGGGCGGCCTCAACCGGGCGCATCGTCGCCATTGATGCGCTGCGCGGCGTGGCCCTGCTGCTGATGGCCCTCGACCACGCCAGTTTCTTCGTGGGCGCGGGGCTGCAAGCCGAATCGTATGGCGGGCAGCCGGTGACGCTCCAGAGCGCACCATACTGGATGAGCGGGCTGCTCACCAACCTGGCCTCGCCGATCTTCTTTCTGCTGGGGGGCTACAGCCTGGCCCTCTACGCCGCCGCGCAGCGGCGGAAGGGTCGCCCAGAACACGCCACCACCCGGTATATCTTGATCCGCGCTGGCCTGATCCTGGCGCTCGATCTGACCATCTGCAACCTGTTCTGGCGCGGCGCTACGCCTTACGTGCACGTGCTCACGGCGATCGCCGCAACGATGGCGGTGCTCAGCCTGCTGCGCTTCCTGCCTCCGCTCGTCCTGGCCGGCATCAGCCTGACTGTGCTGGGGCTGCACCAGATCGCCATCGGGTCGCTTGCCGGCGCTCTGGCCGCCGGCGCCCCCCAGCCGTTCTGGCAGGCGTTCTGGCTAACCTACAGCTATGATACGCGCCCGGCGCTGGGCTTCGCGGTGCTGGGCTGGGGACCGCTGCTGTGGCTGGGGTACGCCATCGGGACGTTGCAGGGCCGCGCGGCGCTGCGGCGACCGCGCACCTGGGCAGCGGCAGGGATCAGCCTGTTGGGGGTCTGGCTGGCGCTGCGCCTGGCGGGCGGATTCGGCGATCTGGGAGCGTTTGGCGCGGTGGGTGACAGCGCGGCCCACTTCCTGGTGATGAGCAAGGCGCCGCCCAGCCTGGCCTTTTTCGCCTTCAACCTGGGGATAGCCGCGCTGCTACTGGCGGGGTTCTATGCCTGGCCGGGCCTGACGAGCAACGGCCCCCTACGCTGGCTGGCGCTCGTCGGTCAGGTCTCGCTCTTCTTTTATGTCATGCACATCGTAATCTACAACCTGATTTCGCAGATGCTGGGGCTTGTCAGCCTGCCCGGCCCGCGGATCATCTGGGGCTACGCCGCGTGGTTGATCGGCCTAGCTGTGTTGTTGCCACTCGGGGCGTGGTACCGGGAGATCAGGAAACGTCATCCGCATGTGCTAGCGTATCTCTAATATCCACGACATACGCGGTGGAGGTATGTGGGGAGACTGCACCGTCCCGCATACTCGTTTCCCCGCTCGCGCGGCGGGATACCACCAGAAATCCGGTCGCAAAACCTTGTGCGAAACGCCGCCCCCTGATCTGGCGGGCGTGACAACGAAAGACCCTGCCGGCGCTTGAGTATCGGACGGCTTTTGAGCGCGGGTGTGATCTACTGTCTTGCACGCTCCCATGCCTTTTGGATGCAGAGGCATGGCTCAAAACCTGCGGGTTGCGCTTGACAGTCTGGCGGGGAGGTGTGGAGGGGCCAGGCCCATCCACAACCTCCCTCGTGGTTCCGTGTCGAGGCGAACGGTCACGTGCGTGGGTGTGGCGTAAAGTTTCGGGGCTAGGCAGCACCGGCCAACGCGCGCTGGCGGCGCACGCTCCAGGCCTTCCGCCACGGATGCACCGGCTTGGGCTCATGGGCACCGGGTGGAGCTGGTGGTGGAT
>Ga0209162_1000583_pt1 | contig 39535 bp, 28 predicted proteins | sample YNPNPMetaG_FD_187121 | JGI IMG/M metagenome (GOLD analysis project Ga0209162, IMG submission 187121) | Anoxygenic and chlorotrophic microbial mat microbial communities from Yellowstone National Park, USA - YNP NP MetaG (SPAdes) (version 2) ...
TGGTGGTTAGCCTTTGCCGGGTGGGATTGGTTACCCACAGAGTTCCGATTGAGAGTTTTGTGCCTTTTGGGCACGCCCCCCTCACTGGGCTTTTCATGACGCGATATGGGGACAGACACGTTGCTTGATGGCCGCAAAACAAACAGGGGGACAGGCATGATATTCAGATATGGGGACAGGCACGATGTCCGGTATACCGATCAGAAACGTTCAGCGCACAACGTTCAACTCTCAACTTTTAGCGGGGTGACCGAAAGGGCACATGGTCGTCGGGATATGGGGACAGACACGAAATTTGGGCGACCGGACTTTTCAGCCGCTGGACCTGACCAGACGCCGGTTGGGCGGTCCAAGCCGCCTGCGGCGCCCAGATATGGGGACAGGCACGAAATTTGGGCGCCCAAGCCGGCGGGGCGTCCAGACATGGGGACAGACACAGAATTTGCGCCGGCCCGGCCGAGCTCTTGGCCGGGTGGACTTGAGGAAGCGCCGGTCGGGCGGTCCAAGCTGACTGCAGCACCCAGATATGGGGACAGACACGATGTCCGATATACTGGTCAGGAACGTTCAACGTGAAACGTTCAACTCTCAACTTTTAACGATGTGACCGAAAGGGCGCATGGTGGCCGGGATATGGGGACAGACACGGAGTTACGGTGATACGTATCACTGGGCTTTTCATGACGGTACTGTGGAGTCACTATCTGCAGTGTCTGTATTTTTTTCCGGGGGGCGTGAGCCGGGGGCAGGGGACGAAGTCGAAGCAGATATTTCCCAGCCCGGCGGCGCAGAGCTTTATGATCAACGGCGGGAGGGGAAGCACCGCGTCTTTGCGCGCCAGGCAACTTTGGTTCCGGCTGCGCCGGGCTGGATAGTTACACTGACAGACCGGTCGTATTTGAGAAGATTTTCAGACTGCGAGTTTGCTCAGTTTGTGAGTATCTTCTTCTCTGGCAGCGAGTAGTGCGGTCGCCACAGTGCGGGCTTTGGAGTATAATATTGCATAATCTGCTCGGAGATCGCAGATCAGCGTGTGGTTGGAGACTTTTGCCTTCGAACTGTTCGGCCACTGATCCTGCCCGATTCTCTCCCTCGTGGGCGACCAAGTCGCCCCGTTCAGCGCGGCGCGACACTGCGGTATTCCTGCAATCAGCACAGTTGTTGCGCCTCGAGCGTTTGGCTGCGGCTGCGCCGGGCTGGGAAATATGCGGGGTGCGGACCCTGGCTGTGCTCATGCGCCACTGGTTGCTCCGCGCCCGATTACAGTTCCCAGCCCTGCCGGTACTTGTAGTGCAAGAATTCGTTCGCTTCAGGCACGTTCGTGACCTTCATGTTCGCGCTGTCCCAATAGAGTTTTTGTCCACCGAGACGTACGCAAACGCTGCCCAGCAAGACCGCTTCCGTCAGCGGACCGGCGAAGTCGAAGTTCGACCGCGTGGCCGACCCGGTCTTGCATGCCTGAATCCACTCGGCGTGGTGGCCGATCGAGCGCGGGAGAGTTTTCGGCGGACGCCTGTAGGCTTTGTCGCGGCTTTCGGGGATGAGGCGCGGGCGTTCGCCACCCCAACCCTCGACCAGCATTTTGCCGCGTTCGCCGACAAAGATTATACCGTCTTCGGGATCGAGGTCTCGATCGTCTTCGAGCTCATCGGGGCGTGGGGGCAAAATTCCGCCGTCGTACCAATGCAACCTTATTGGTTGCGCATGGCCTGGAGGGTGGAATTCATAATGCACCACGCACGCGCTCGGCACCGTCTCCTTGAATACGGGAGTGGAGCTGGCGTGTACCGAAGTGGGTGCACCGAGGTTCAAAGCCGAAAACACCGGAGCCAGATTGTGGATTCCCATGTCGCCGAGCCCGCCAGAGCCGAAGTCCCACCAGCCCCGCCATTTGAATGGAACGTACGCAGAATGGTAAGGTCGCCATGGCGCCGGCCCGAGCCAAAGGTCCCAATCAAGTGTCGATGGCACGGGCGGAGTATCAGTTGGGCGTTCGATTCCTTGCGCCCACCAGAGTGGAAGCTTGCCCCGGTGGGTGGGACGGTCGGACCACACGTGCACTTCCTTAACCGGCCCGATGGCGCCGTCCGCAATCCATTCATTGATCAACCGGTTGCCCTCGAAGGCCATTCCCTGGTTGCCCATTTGGGTGGCGACTCGGGCTTCTCTTGCCGCTTTGGCGAGCGCGCGCGCTTCGTATATCGTCCGCGTCAGTGGCTTTTCGCAATACACATGTTTGCCACGCCTGATCGCCGCCATCGAAGCCACCGCGTGAGTGTGATCCGGTGTCGCCACAATCACGGCGTCAATACCCTTTTCCTTGTCCAGCATGACACGAAAATCGCGATACCGTGCAGCGTTGGGGTATCGTTCGAACGTTTTGGCAGCGCTGGCAAGATCGACATCGCACAAAGCAACGATGTTTTCTCCTTTCACGCCCTCGATATCATCAGCCCCGCGTCCGCCTGCGCCGATGACGCCGATGTTGAGTTTTTCGCTGGGCGGTTTGTGCCCGGCACCACCAACAGCGTGGCGCGGAATGATTGTCAATGCTGTAACTGCGGCGGTTGTCCCGAGGAACCTGCGCCGGGAAACCCGGGCTGAGAATGTTTTTCGATCAGCTTTCACGGGCGCAGCGTGCCACGTGTCCGATGCAAAATAAAGTTTGTATAACTCCAAAGTGCGTATTGTTGGCGAGGCTCAGGTCTCCTGAGGCCGTGGAATTAGTCTGACCCCGTTCCTGAAACCACCAAGCGATGGATTCCGCGTGTAACCTATTGATTTCCAAGGCTGCTACAGGCGCGGTGGTATCAGGAAAATTCCACGGCAGTTGAAGTCACAGCCTCAGGGGTCAGGAGTTCTGAGGCTCCGGCCAGCCCGGCCGCGCGTGTCTTGTCGGTCTCCGGCGAGCCTTCTCGACCTGGGAATCTCACTGGTAACCACCCCGCTTTTCTCAACTCCCTTGGGACTCGCTCCAACAGCGAGCCTGGCACAATGTCGCGTCATGAAAAGCCCAGTGAGTCAAACATCGTGTCTGTCCCCTTTTCGAGCGAAAAATGCCAAAACACCCTCCGGCGGACACACAGGAGCGGCCAGATCCTTCTTCGCAACAAGCGCCACCAAAAGCCGGGTCAGGTCTCCCGGCAAGGTGCGCCCTGTTTCAAGAGCTCGCGTTGCCACGGCAGCAACGCCGGCGCGTTTGCCTCCCAGTCCTGCGCAAGGGCTATGAGCGTTGCGCGGCTGGCAATGAGCGCCGGGTCCAGTTTGAGCTTGACAGCGTGTCGATCGCGTATGCTCCGGAGTCTGGCAAGCCGCATTTTCTCGGCGGGTGTTTGTCGGCGGCCCGGATTCACGATCTGGCGTGGAAGCTGGCTGTCAGGGATTGACATTGCTTTGTTGACCGCGGCAAGGAGTCCGGCCCTGCGCCGCGGGGAGAATCTGGCAGGAATGAGTTGATCAAACGGGAGGTGCGCCGCAACAGACTCTGCTATGGATATCAGGGTGTCATGGCGAAGCACGAAAAACGGGGGGCGATTTGCGGATCGGGCCTCATGTTCACGCCATTCCCAAAGTGCGTGCAAGACCGCCAAAGCCCGCGGGCCAAGCCGCGTTGATCCCTTGATTCGCCATGGTTCGGTGTCGGTGTCAACTTGTGGGCGGCTGCAATCGCGCACAAGCTGATCACAGAGCTGAGCGTGCCAGTCGATTCTGCCTTTTGCTTCGAGTTGACGGCGCAACAGGTCGGCAAGCGGCTGCAGGTACTTTGTATCGGAAACTGCGTAAGCGATCATGCGGCGGGTGAGCGGTCGCATCGCCCAGTTGGCCTTTTGCGGTGCTTTGTCCATGTGAACGCCGAAGAACTTTGCCACAAGATCGGACAAGCTGAACTTGGGGATGCCGAGCAATCTGGCGGCGAGCATGGTGTCAAAAACCTGTTTCGGCACAAACTCGTATGTCTTGTAGAGCATCCGCAGATCGTAATCCGCCCCGTGCATGATGATCTCCCGGTCCTTGAGGGCCAACCACAGCGCTGACAGGTCGAGGCCTGCGAGAGGATCAACAAGCACATCTTCTCCCGGTATGCTGAGCTGGATCAAACAGAGCTTTTGCGGGTACGCGTGCAGGCTGTCGGCTTCCGTATCCATGGAAACCCACGGCGCAGCTCGCAACCGCAAGACAAGAGCAACAAGTTCTTTCGGGTTGTCGATCACAGCCACCGGTGATGAGCTTGCCGAAAATGTGCAGTTCAGAAAAGGTAAAAAGACTGGACAACTTGTCTCACTGGTTTTATAAATCGCCTTGAGATGTACGTTCGGCCTGCACAGCCAGCTCGGTTGGTGGCCGTCCCCGACAAGGCGGGGCGGGCTGTTGGAACCAACCTCACCCTTGGCCGAATACAACCCGAAGCCAACTACTAAGAGAAAGACTCCATATGAACAGGAACAAAGAATCCCGCTGCTTGGCCGTGTCCGCAATCTTTGCGGCGGCTTTCGTTGCTGGCAGCAGTGCCATCAGCGTGGGCGCGGACTATCAATCCACGGTTCTGGCAAATAACCCGCTCTATTATTGGCGACTCAATGAAACCACTCAGCCGCCACCGGCCGATGTCGCCCACAACTTGGGAACGCTCGGCAACGCGGCTGATGGTTTTTATTCAGCCGACGCCACGCACGATTCGTTCGGAGCGTTGGTGGGAAGTACCGACACAGCCGCTTCGTTCCAAGCGGGCGCGAGGGTGAGCGTGCCCTACAACCCCGCCCTGAACCCTAACAGCCCTTTCACAGTTGAATGCTGGGCATACAAGTTCGAGGGTTCCGGATATCCGCTGGGTGTTTTTTCTTCGATTCAATACATCGGCGGCGCCGAACGGCGTGGCTGGCTCATATACGATAACGGCACGCAATGGCAGTTCCGTATCGGCGACGGCAGTGGGTATGTGGCAACCGCCGCTGGCGGCGCAGCCAACGTTGGTGAATGGTATCACCTTGTTGGCGTGTTTGACGGCGCCAATGCCATCCTCTACGTCAACGGCGTCGAAGCTGCAAGGGCAGCAATATCACGCCCGTTTGTTCCCAATCCGATGATCCCGACTGAAATTGGGACGGCCGGTGTTTTTGGCCGGCATTTCTCGGGCGTAGTCGATGAAGCGGCGATTTATCCAACGGCTTTGCCCCCCGCTGAAATCCTCGCTCATTACCAGAACGGTATAAACCCGTCACCGTCCACACCTTACAATCAGCTAGTTTTGGCACAAAACCCGCTCGGTTATTGGCGGCTGAACGAGCCGGCTTCCCCGCCTCCCGGCGACTTGCCTGCCGCTGCCAATCTTGGCAGTGCTGGAGCAGCAGGCAACGGCTCGTTTAACCCCGGAATGCAAGCCGGCGCGCCAGGAGCCGCGTTCGTTGGATTTGGGGTAAACAACAAAGCCGCCGCGTTCAATGGCATCATCGGCCACGTGTCAACGCCGGCCTCACTCAACGACATGGCTCAATTCACCATAATGGGATGGATCAAACGCAGCGCGGCACACAGCACGCGCGGCGGGTATTTTGGCCAAAACGATTTGCTCGAGATGGGTGATGCGGATGGCGCTCAAAACGTTGAAGTCTGGGTCAATGCTTACGGAACCAACATGAAAATCCCTTATCCGTTCAGAGACGACGAGTGGGGATTTCTGGCAGTTGTTGGTGATGGCACCAAAACCATCTTGTATGTGAACGGCGAAGTGGCTGCCACCCTCGCCGGTAATGCGCCCACTTACGGGTCCAGCTCCTACTACTTCAACATCGGCGGCGGCGGAATATTCAATGCCACAGGCGATGTTTTCCTCGGCAGTATCGATGAGGTGGCTGTTTTCGACAGGGCGCTCACCGAGCAACAGATCAAGGAGATTTTCAATTCCGCCGGCATACCACCATTCATCCTGCAGCAGCCGGTAGCTCCGTCCGGAACTGTGTACCAGGGCAACCCTGTCACGCTCAAAGTCACAGCAGCAGGCACGGCTCCGTTGTCTTACCAGTGGCGAAAGAACGGCGTCGATCTGCCCGGCAAGACCTCGGCTGAGCTGGTGTTCACACAAATCATGGCAACCGACGCCGGTACTTATGACGTCGTCGTCAGCAATGCTTACGGCTCCGTCACAAGCAATCCTGTGACCCTTACAGTTCAGACCGACACCGTTGCGCCCGTTCTGTTGTACGCAACAGGCAATGAACTGTTCAATGGAGTGCGCGTCTGGTTCTCTGAGCCTGTTGATCCCGTAACAGCCCAAAACAAGGCCAACTATCAACTCTCCGGCGGACTGACGGTCCTGTCTGCAACCCTCCATGCTCCGGTGGGAAGCCCCGGAGACAACATTGTCGATCTTGTTACTTCGGCTCAGACCCCGGGCACGATGTACACACTCACGGTCAACAACATAAAAGATCAGGCTTTCCCGGCCAACACAATCGCCCCGAACAGCACCGTCCAGTTCAGCAGTTGGGTGCTGGTCCGCGGCATGCTCAAGTTCGAAACATGGAGCGGCCTTTCAACCACGGACAATTCACTGGCCAACACATTGTTGAAAGACCCGCGTTTCCCGAATTCGCCGACCTTCGTCAGCGTAACTCCGACCTTCTCGACCCGCCCTGTGTACCCCGATGATTCGCACGAGGGTTACGGCGGAAAGATGTCCGGGTACATCCTCCCGACTGAAACCGGAGATTACAGGTTCTTCCTTTACAGCGATGATTCGTCGCGGTTGTACCTGAGCACCGACAGCGATCCAAAGAACGCCGTATTGATCGCTGAGGAAACCGACTGTTGCGACGTGTATCAGGAACCCGGCATTGCAAATGACGACGGTGTAACCTACCCGACAAGCGAGCCAGTCCATCTCGAGGCGGGCAAACGGTATTATGTCGAAGCAATATGGAAGGAAGGAACCGGCGGCGATTATTGCCATGTCGCATGGCGCAATGAAAACGATTGGACACCCGCCTCCGAGTTGTCTCCAATCCCAAGCGACTACCTGGGCATGATGGTTGATCCGAACGTTGAACTGACGTTCACCAAACAGCCGACTGATCAAGTGGCCGTATTGCCGTCACCAGGCGTCGAATTCTTCGCGCGAGATTTCAACGCGAACGACGGAGGGTTCACGGTCGAAAATACAGACCCAGCACCGCCCGGTCCGTTCTTCTATGACAGTGTCAATGGGCAATGGACTGCCGACGGCGCCGAATCCGGCTGCACCGGCCCATACAACTCGCGCCTCAGCAGCCCGGCCATCACATTGCCAAACGACGGCATGGTGACGCTCACATTCAGTCACCGGTATTCGTTCGAAACACCGCTCTGGGACTGTGGAATCATCCGAATTAGTGTCAACGGCGGCGAATTCACCTACGTGCCCGCTGATAATTTCATGCTGAACGGCTACACCGAAGGCAAGATTGTCGGCAGCGGCATCGCTAACGGCCTGCGAGGGTTCAATGGGGATTCCCCGGGTTATGCCAACGGTGAGTTCATCACCAGCAAAGCCCTTCTGGGAACATTCAACAAGAATGACAAACTCGTCGTTCAGTTCGTAGGCGCATGGGACGACTGCACAACCGCCTCGGTCCCGGGCTGGGTGATCGACAGCGTGAGCCTCCAGATCGTGCCGATGATCATCCAGGACTTCAGCAAGAATAACGGCGGCTTCACAGTCGAAAATACCACGCCCGCGCCACCGGGACCGTGGGTGTACAGCGCGACTGCTGGACAATGGGCTGCTGACGGCGGCGAAGACGCCTGCACCGGTCCGTACAACTCGAAACTGACAAGCCCCGCTTACGTTGTGCCCGTCACCGACGAAGTCACACTGAGCTTCACACACAGGTACTCGTTCGAGAGCGACCTGTGGGACGGCGGCCAGGTGCGAATTAGTGTCAACGGCGGTCCGTTCACGCCGGTGTCGCCTGACAACTTCACGGCCAACGGCTATGCCCAGGGACTCATCCAGGGCAGCGGTATACTGAACGGCCAACGTGCGTTCAACGGTGATTCCCCCGGATACGCGTCCGGCCAGTTCATCACCAGCTCGGTAATCCTCGGCAAGTTCAATCAGAACGACACCATCGCGATCCAGTTTGTGGGCGCATGGGACGATTGCTCGACCGGGAGCAAACCTGGCTGGGTAATCAAGAGCCTCCAATTGGCGTTTGGCAAGGCTGCCCAGGCCGTTACGTTCACTTCAGAGGCCACAGCAACTTTGCGCGGTGAACCTCAAGTTGTCTCCTATCAATGGCAGCGAAACGATGGCGCCGGCTGGGCAGACATACCGTACGCCGCTGGTCCATCATATCGGTTCTTCCCGAAAGCCGAAGACTTCGACGCCAAATTCCGCGTCGTGGCTTATGTTCCAGGGAAGAGCATCACAAGCAACGAGGTCAAACTCCTGACCGAACAGGTTGAACAGCCGACCATCTCGATTGCGAAATCGGCTCAGGGAGTTGTCATCACGTTCACTGGAACGCTGCAATCCTCAACCTCAGTGGCCGGTGGTTACACCGATGTACCGGGTGCCACAAGCCCGTACGTGGTGAATAATCCAACAGGCACGGTGTTCTTCCGGAGCGTCGTCAAGTGACGTCACAAAGAACCGCCCGGGGAAATAATGTCCTCGGGTGACAAGCTCACCGCGAGACCGGGAAGTGCTCCTTCCCGGTCTCTTTTTTTGGGATACATTGGTTTGCCATTATGACTACTTGCACGCTGCAAAGTCGAACATTCGGGCCCTCGAGCATTCACTCTGATCGAGTTGCTGGTGGTAATGGCCATTATCCCCATCCTTGCTGGCATGTTGCAGCCTGCTCTCGGCAAGGCCAAAACCAAAGCCAAGGGCGCCCAAACACCGTGTCTGTCCCCATATTCCGCCCACCGTGCGCCCTTTCGGCCACCCCGTTGAAAGTTGAGAGTTGAACGTTGGACGTTGAACTTTCCCGATCGGTACGCCCGACATCGTGTCTGTCCCCACATCCGGGCACCACAGCGGGCCCTGACCGTCCGGCCAGCGCTTGGGCAGGTCCGGTCTGTCAAAAGTCCGATTACCCGGGCCAAATATCGTGCCTGTCCCTCTATTTGCACCGCCGACCGGCAAAACTCTGTGCCTGTCCCCATATTCCGCCCCCTATGCGCCCTTTCGGTCACCCCGCTGAAAGTTGAGCGTTGAACGTTGAACGTTGAACGTTCCTGATTGCCATATCGAAAATCGTGTCTGTCCCCATATCTGGGCGCTACAGCCGGCTTGGACCGGCCGACGGACGCTTGGTCAAGCCCGCCGGGTCAAAAGTCGGGTCGTCCAAATATTGTGTCTGTCCCCATCCGCTCCGGTAACCGCGGTGGGCCCGAGCGTCCGCGAAAGCCTCGATGATCGTCTTCGATCCCGTCAGCGGTACGCTCTAATAGACGTCGGTTGCTCGGGTTGTTCTTGGGAAATGTCAACCATTCTGATGAGTTCTGCCCGCACTTGTTCGAGGATATGTGGAAAGGCCGCACACAGTGGTTCGGTCAGCGTTTCGCCCAACGTGTATGGGTCATGGACTTCAACCGCCATGACGCGAATGTCGTTCGGCATCGGCAAACCGAGGTGGTTCCCGAGAGCAACGGTTTCCCCCACACCCAAAAAATGAGGCGTATGAACCGTCAGTCGTTTGATGCTGTCGATGTCGAGCAGATGGACTGTTCCCGCCGGCACGAGACCTGTCACGATCGAGTCAACAATGATCGCATGTGTGTATCCGACAAGGAAATCCAGGAGAGCAATTCCCATTTCGGTTGTTTCCCGCACATGAACGGACGGGTGACCGGCGAAGTCTTCGGCCAGCGACCGTGCGATGCGCAGTCCTATCGAATCATCCCGCAGTATATCATTCCCAAGCCCCAAGAGCAGAACTCGGGCGGTGCGAGGTGGGCAACAATCTTCGACGTGCGGTTGCATGGTGTTTGGATGTCCGAAAAAGGGGATGGAAATGAAAAGGCCCGGCTGCGCGATTGCCATGGCCTCGATTTGGGCAGGCAGGTTCGCGCAAGGCCGGGCGCTGTTTCAAACACTAATCCTGGCGCAATTCCTCAACCAGCTCGCGTTTGTGATCGAAGATTCTCAGCGAGATTGGCAAATGCCCCGGGAGCGAATGCGTTGCGCATCCAAGGCAGGGGTCGTAAGCGCGGAACGCCATTTCAACCTTGTTCAGCAGACCTTCTGTGACCTTGCCGCCTTTGATCAGGCCTTTTGCGGCGCGTTCGACGCTCATTGCTATTCGGGCCGAGTTGTTTTGCGTGGCGACAATCATGTTCGCCATCGTGATGAGGCCGCGTTCGTCTGTGCGGTAATGGTGGAAGAGCGTGCCACGTGGGGCCTCGACAACTCCCACACCTTCCTGGGGCACGGCAGTTGGGATTCTGCGGATTTCGGTGCCGGTGATTTCGGGGTCGTTGACGAGTTCCTGCATTCGCTCGGCAGCCTGTATCATTTCGATGACACGCGCCCAATGATTTGCAAGTGTGTGGTGGACGGGTTTGCCGCCGAGTGTTTTGTAGAAATCCTCGTAGGCAGCCTGGGCCAGTGGCGTTGCCATGCCATCAGCGGCGTTGAGGCGCGCAAGAGGCGCAACAGCATAGATGCTGGTATCCGGCCCTTCGACGAAGTCTTTCCAGCCGCGCGGTTTCAGGAAGGTAAATTTCATGTAGCTCCATGGCTCGACGTGTTCAGCGACATAATCGAGGTATTGCCGCGGGGCGAACTTGAAGATTTCCTTGCCGTTGCAATCCACGACCCGCAACTGGCCGTCGTAGAAATTGACCCTGTTCCGGTCGTCCACCGTCCCCATGTAACAGGTCTTGTGCGTGAACGCCTCGCTGGTGATCATTTTCACGTACTCGGGATTGCCAAGCACGATTTTCTTGAGCACATCCAACGTCCATGTGGCGAATTCAACGGCATCTGCTGCAAGCTGTTTGAACTTCGGGAGGTCGGCCGGGTTCAGTCCTTTGCTGACGCCGCCCGGTAGGCCGAGCACAGGATGAACGACCTTTCCGCCGAAGTATGTTATCAGCTCGCGCAATCTGCGCCGGGTCCCAATCACTTTTTTGCCGGCGTCCAGGCCGACCTTGCCGATGACACCCACTATATTCCGCTCGGCGGGTGGTGCTTCCGGTCCAACGATGAAATCGGGGCCACCCAACACGAAGAAGTGGAGCGCGTGGTCTTCCAACATGAACGTGTTATAGACCAACTCGCGGATTTTTCGGCCGGTGGGTGTGGGTTCGACCTTGTAAAGGTCATCGAGGCATTTTGTCGCGGCCATGTGGTGGGCTGTTGGACAAACGCCGCAAATCCGGCTTGTGATTTGGGGCATGTCTTCGGCGGGACGTCCTATGCTGAACACCTCGAAACCGCGCAGTTCGGGCACTTGCATGTAGGCGCGTTCGACATCGCCTTTTTCGTCAAGGAAGATATCGATTTTGCCGTGGCCTTCGAGGCGGGTGATTGGATCGACCATGAACCGCCGTCGTCCGATTTCGTAAGCGGCATTGGCTCGTGCGGAGCCTTGGTTGAATGCGTCTTTAACTGCTTTTTCCATATCAAATCCTTTCAGTCTGTTGGGAGGTTGACCTTGCGGCGCAACAGGCTCTTGGCGAGTCCGTAGCGATAAAATGTCCCGATCGGGTCCGGAATTCCCTGAAGCACAGCAGAGATTCCCTGTTCGTCCTTCGGTTCGAGGTTCGAGCAAAGCGATGACATGATTTTCAGGCCCTGGTCATGAACACGCGATGTTGGACCGAAACAGCCCGTGCACGGCATTCCGCCGGAAATGCAAGCGGCTTCGCATCCACTTCGCGTGGAGGGCCCCATGCAAACCACGCCCTGGGCGAGGAAACACTTCTCCGGGTCCATGATCGCCTGATGTGGGCGTTTGAACTCGCGGAAAGAGATATTGGCAGGCTTGGTGGCCTTGCGCGGGCACTCATTGCAAAGCGCAATATCAGGTGCGATCACCGATCCCTTTGGCGGGAGGCGGTTCTCGAGCAACGCCGTGACAGCCGCTCTTGTGATCTTGGGCGTCGGCGGGCAACCCGGCACGTAGTAGTCAACTTCGACCACCTGGTCGAGCGAGCGAACCACATTTGTCAGTGCCGGGAGTCTCGGTGTGCGCCCGTTCTCCTCGGTTACCAATTGGGGCCGTGTTTTCTTCTCGTTGGCCATCGCAGGGCCGTCTTCGTAATTGAACTTAAGGATGTGCTCGCGAGTGAACTGGTTGGCCAAACCGGGTATGCCGCCAAGGTGCGCGCAAGCACCGTAGGCAATCATGTACTGGCTCTTGCGGCGTAGCAGGCGTGCCATTTCCTCCTGCTCGGTTGAACGGATAGCCCCGTTCAAGAGAGTGGCGAGGATGGACTTGTCCGGCATGGCCTCAACGTCCTTGTACTTGAAGTCCATGGCAACGGGCCACAGGACAATATCAACCTTTTCAACCACGCCGAGAATGTCCTCGGCGAGATCGACGACGGTTTCTTCGCAGCCTCCACACGAGGCGCACCAATAAAATGCAACTTTGGGTTTAGACATGGGCGGTATGAGCGGTTTGAGGTTTGTTTTGACCAGATGAACCGGCGGCACCGGCGCCCTCGCTGGCTGCGACGTGCTCGGCAAGGGCGTCTATTTCTTTGTCCCATTGCTCGAACTTCGCCGGGATTCCCAGCGGGCCAAGCTGTTTGACTGTTTCGACCATTTCATTTACAACGCGCCGGACTTTTTCGCCTTCGGCGGCAGATATCCATTCAAGGCGCAGTCGGTCGGGTTCGATCCCCATATCGGCTATCATCCGCTTGAGCATTTGGTAGCGCCGGAGACACTTGTAGTTGCCTTCGACATAATGACAGTCGTTTGGGTGACACCCGCCGATCAGCACGCCATCGGCGCCCTTTGCAAACGCATCGACAACAAACTGCGGATCAACCCGGCCCGAACACATCAGGCGGATGACGCGGATGTTGCTTGCGTATTTCATGCGCGAAACACCGGCCAGATCGGCTGCCGTGTAGGTGCACCAGTTGCAGAAGAACGCCACAATTCTGGGCGTCCAGTTCCCATCGGGGGTCTTGGTTGTTGAATCACTCATAAATCAATCAAACTTTTGGTGGTTCTTTCGTTTCGGTTCAATCTCTACTGCGGCAACGGGGCAAGAACACCGTCGATTTCGCTGAATATTTCCTGGTCTTCGAACAGGTTCTGAACGATCGAACCCGATGGGCAGGCCGCGACGCACGTGCCGCAGCCCTTGCACAGGGCCTCGTTGATGACGGCTTTCTTGGTTTCCTCGTTGAAACTTATGGCCGTGTAGGGACAAAGTGGGATGCAGGACTTGCATCCACTGCACTCCTCGGCCAGCACAAACGCAGTGTTTGGCTCCTGCTCGACATACCCTTTGTCAATGAGCGAGAAAGCCTCAGCTGCAGCGGCGCCGGCCTGTGCCACTGAATCCGGAATATCCTTCGGTCCCTGGCAGCAGCCGGCAAGAAAGATGCCGTCGGTGAAAGTGCTGACTGGCGCCAGTTTCGGATGGCGTTCGAGGAACCAGCCCTCGGAGCTGCAGCTCAGATTGAACAGACGCCGCAGGTCTTCAGCCTCCGGACGCGGCTCGAGGCCGACTGAAAGGACTACCATGTCCACCGGGATTTTGAGTATTTTGTTTGTCAGCGTGTCTTCGGCTTGGACGATGAGGCGACCGGATGCGGTGTCGTTTGGGTCCGGGTACACATCGGCGACTCTGCCGCGAACCAGATGCATGCCCTCCTCGGCGACCCGGTTGTAGAATTCCTCCATGCTCTTGCCGGGTGTGCGCATGTCGATGTAGAAGTTGTAAACCTCGGCGTCAGTATGTTCGAGGATCAGATGCGCGAGTTTCAACGAGTACAGGCAGCAAACACGCGAGCACCAGCGGTTTGTGTTTTCGTCGCGTGATCCGACGCAGTGGACGATGGCGACGCGTTTTGGTTCCTTGCCATTGCGCATTACGAGGTGGCCCTCGGTTGGTCCGGAGGCGTTTATCACACGTTCCAACTCGAGCGCGGTGTAAACGTTCGGGTACACGCCGTAGCCGTAGTATGGAGTCCGGCGCGGGTCAAAAGTCTTGAACCCGGTCGCCATGATAATCGTGCCGACTGTGATTTCTTTGTCCACGGCTTTCTGAGTGAAATCGATTGCCTTGCGATCGCCGCAGGCCACCACGCAAAGTTTCTTGCATTTGTCTGACACGGTGTAGGAACCGTCGGGGTTTTTGCCCTTCTTGAAATTCAGGCAAACCTCGGGGTCGATGATCGCAATCGACGGGATTGCCTGTGCGAAGGGCATATAGACGGGTTTGCGTTTGCCGAGGCCGAGGTTGAACGCGTCGGGGAACTTCGGCTCTTTGAAAACGCAGTTGGCGACGCATTCCTGGCAGCCGGTGCAGAGGTCCTCGATTATGTAGCGCGGCTTGCGGCGCACTGTGACCTTGAAGTTGCCCACGTAGCCATCCACTTTCACCACCTCCGAGTAGGTCCAGAGCGTGATGTTTGGGTGGGAGCCGACCGTGGCCATCTTCGGGGACAACACGCACATTGCGCAGTCGAGCGTGGGGAACGTCTTGTCGAACATTGCCATGTGCCCGCCGATGCTCGGCTCTTTTTCGACCAGGTAAACCTTTTTACCGGCGTTGGCCATTGTGATTGCGGCGTGAATGCCGGCGATGCCGCCTCCGACGATCAGCACGTCCGGGTTGATCGGCACTTTCTTGACTTCGAGGGGTTTGTGGTGTGGAACACGCTGGATTGCGGCGCGCGCCAGTGCCATTGCCTTTCGCGTGGCTTCAAGCCGGTCCGTGTGCACCCACGAGTCGTGTTCGCGGATATTGACCATTTGGAAGTAGAACGGGTTCAACCCGCCCGCCTCTGTGGCGCCGCGGAAAGTGTGCTCGTGCAGGAGAGGCGAACAGGCGGCGACGACAACCCGGTTCAAACGTTGCTCACGGATGTCCCGTTGTATCATTTCCTGTCCCGGGTCAGAGCACATGTACTTGTAATTCCGGGACACGACGACGTTGGGGAGCGTCGCGACGTATTTGGCGACGGCTTCGACGTCCACCATGTGTGCGATGTTGACGCCGCAATGGCAGACGTAAAAGCCTATGCGAACAGGTTCATTTTTCCTCGTTTCCATGGTATTCATAAATGATTCATCCAATTGATTCGGCCAATAATTCCACTACATCGCGCACAACCATCGGCTTGTCGTGCGGAACAACCTTCAATGCATCCTCGAAGCGTGACACTTCATAGGGGCAGGCGACTGCGAGCACGTCTGCGCCGGTTGCGATGGCTTCCTTCACACGCCGCTCCGAGAGTCTGTCCATGCCCTTTTGCTTGTAGTAGGTGTCCAGCCACATCCCGCCGCCGCCACCGCCGCAGCAAACGGCATTCACGCGGTTGTGAACCATCTCGACCAGCTTCACACCGGGGATTGCCTGGAGCAGGGCGCGCGGTTCTTCATATGATCCCACGGCGCGCCCCAAACAACAAGGATCATGATACGTAACCACAAGGTTAAGCGGTTTCTTGAGCTTCGGTTTCAACTGCTCGAGGTGGCGTGCGAAAAACTGTGTTGTGTGTTCGACCGGCTGTGTCAAGCCGTACATGGGGTACCGGAACCGGAAAGCGTTGAACGCATGGGCATCGCCTGTGACTATCCGGCGGAATTTGTATTTCGCGAACAATTTCATGTTGTATTCGGCCAGCGACTCGAACAACCCGGATTCCCACGTCATCTGGCCGCATTCGCCTGCGCATTTCTCGTCGTTGCCGAGTATTGCGAAGTCCACGCCCAGCGCGGCGAACAGCTTTGCAGTGGCTCTGCTGTTGTCCTGGCCCCGCGCGTAAAATGAGGTGTAACACTCGACGAACCACAGCACATCGACTTCGCGTTTGACCTCCGCAATGAGCGGCACTTTTACGCCTGCGGTCGCAGTCCATGCAGTTCGCTTGCGTGGCGATTCGCCCATTGGATTGCCGTAGCGGTGCATGTTTTCGAGCGATTTCTGGAACTCGGGAGGCATCTGGCTGTTGTTCATCAGTACCTGTTCCTTCACAAGCGGAAGCAGGACGTCGGTCAGCCTGATGTTGCGGGGGCATTTTGCCGTGCATGCGTAGCACGCAACACACCGCAGAAGACTGTCGGACTTGATGACCTCGTCTATGAAACCCCGGCGAAGCATGTTGATCACAAGTCTTGGCGAGAACTCCATGTGGTCGCCGTAAGGACATGTTCCAGCACAGGTCCCGCACTGGATGCAGGTCATCATCCGCCTGCCAGCAGGCGTGTTCAACAACGTCTCGAGCGTGGTTGTCCTGTCAACAACTCCAGCTTCTGCAACACCGGCCATGGTTATCCTTTCTTCAAACAGGTTTGCGATCTTCGACATTTATCGCCTCCGCAACGAGCTCGGCAATATCCTTGACCTCTATTTTGCCCTCGGCACCCGTGGTCTTCACTGCGTCACGGAACATGGCGATATCCTTCGGACAAGCGACGACAAAAGTTTTCACCTCATCGAGGCCGATTGCCTCGCGGATTCGGTTTTCGGCGGGGCGTTCTTTGATGTTAGGGCCATCTTCCATCCAGATGCGACCGCCGCCGGCTCCGCAGCAATAGCTTTTGTCTCGAGACCTTGGCATTTCGACCAACTCGAACCCGAGAGCGGCCAGAACACGGCGGGGCGGTTCATAAACGCCGTTATAACGTCCAAGGTAACAAGGATCGTGATAGGTTACCTTTCCCGACAATCTGCGGTCCAGCTTCAGCTTGCCGCTCTGGATCAGCTCATCGAGCAATTCGGTGTAATGTCTGACCACCACGCCGCCGTCGCGAAAACCGTATTCGTTTTTGAGCGTATTGTAAGAATGCGGGTCGGTCGTGACAATAATCCGGGTCCCGTTTTTCCACTTGACCTTGCTGAAAGCGTCAAGGTTCTTGTCGCGCAACATTTCAAACAACCCCTCTTCACCCACACGGCGGACGTCGTTGCCGGAGTTCCGTTCAGCCTCGTAAAGAATGCCGAAATCGAGCCCGGCCGAATTAAATAACCTCGCGGTGGCCCGGGTTATCTCGATCATGCGGGGATCGAACGCGGCGTAGTCGCCGGTAAACCAGACGATGTCAACCGGCTCTTTCCGTGCGTCCTTGACCTTGAACGGCAGGCCCTGGGTCCATTTAGCGCGCATTCTGTCCGATTTGCCGAACGAATTACCGTACCGTTGCAGGTTCCCGAGCATGTCTTGGATGTTCTTTTCGACCTGTCCCTGGCTGACCAGATACCGCCGTAGTGCAACGATCAACGGAATTTGCTCGTTCCAAACCGCGCATCGGTTCATGCACGCCATGCATGTTGTGCAGGCCCAAATCTCATCTTCCCTGATCACCTCTCCGACCAGCTTGGGAACGGTGCCATCGGCGTTCCGCAGCCCGTAGGAGACAATGTGGTTCTTGACCTTCTGAATAATCTGCTGGGGCTGCAGCGGATGACCCGATGCAGTCGCCGGGCATGCACGATCGCATCGGCCGCATTCAGCGCAGGCGAACCCGCCCAAAAGTTGTTTCCAGGTGAGCTCTTGCCACCGCGATGCCCCTGCGGACATGTCTTCTTTTGCGCCCGGAACAGTCAGGTCGCCAACTGGTCTGGTAGCGGCCAGGCTGAAAAAGACGTTGAACGGCGACGCCAACAAGTGCAGGTGTTTCGAATAGGGCAGATAAACGAGAAATGCCAGCACCAACGCCATGTGCAACCACCACATTGCAATCGCAAGCCGCCCTGCTTTTTCGGGTGGGACACTCGCAAACGCCTTCGAAAGTAGCGTGCCGAACGGCGCCCATGCCGACCCATGGCCGCCTTCGGCGACGATCCTGAAACCCGAGCCGAACAATGTACTGAGCATCAGCAACCCGATCAGCACCAGAATCACATTTGCGTCAAAACTCAGATGCAGGTGCGGCGGCGGGAAGAACATGCGCCGGCCTGCCGCTACCAACAATGAAATCAACACAAGAACCGAAAAAAGCTCCAAAAACAAACCGACGATTCTCAGTTGTTCGGGGTATGGAATTGGAATGAACGGGAACAAGCCCCGCAACAGATTCCAATTAAAGCAGGTCGCATAAATCACAAACCCCCAAAAAATCAGGAAATGCGGGAGGCCGATCGCGCGTTCATTGAAAATGCGGGGCTGCAGCAAAACATGTTTCAGCGCATGGATCAGGCGCCGGCCCGGATTGTCAAATCGGTCTTCATACCGCCCCTGCCGGATCAATTTGATCAAACGTGACACCCGCCAACCGAATACTCCAAAAGCCAGTACCGTGAGTATCCAGAGGCAAACAATGCCCGGCAACCCAACCAGATTTATCTTGACCGGATCCATACGTCTGATCGTTTGGTTCGGAACTCAACCTTTGGCTTCGGCACTCACAACCGGTTGATTTTCAACCTTTTCGCGTTTTCACCTTCTCGGTGAGAATCGGGAGCAATTCCACTGCATCCGTAACAGCGCCGTAATGCGCACCGTCAAAGATGGGCGCTTTCGGGTCTGTGTTGATCGCGATAATGCACTGTGAGTTTTGCATGCCCTCCCAATGCTCCGGCGCGCCGCTGATGCCGAAAGCCAGATACACCCTCGGTTTGACGGTCATCCCAGACTTGCCAACCTGCCGCGTCAACGGCAGCCATCCCTGGTCAATCACAGGACGCGACGCGCAAACCGCGCCTCCAAGCGCCTGGGCCAGTTCCTCAGCCAACTGAACGTTGTCCTGGGTTTGGATGCCCCGGCCAACGGCCACCAGAACATTCTGCTTGGTGATGTCAACGTCGCCGGTTTCGGGTTCTATGTACTGTTTGAACTTTATCTTGGCTGGTTGAACCGGGACTTCGATGGCTTCTATCGGCGGCGTTCGATCGGTCCTGCCCTGTTCGACCGGGAATGCGCCGGGATAAACGCCGATTATTCCCCGCCCGTCAGCCAGCTTGACGTCGGACAGGATTTTTCCACCAAACAACTGGCTTGTGCATATCAATGCGCCACCATCAACCTTGATTGCTCTGCAAAAGTTCACCAACGGCATCTGAGACCTCGCAGCCAGGATCGAGCCGATGCCCAGTGAAACATTCGTGCACCCCACAAGAACAATGCCTGCTCCGGTTTTCTCAATCAGACCTTTGACCAATTCGGCCACCGTTTCAGGTGCAGCCAAATCGAGTTCGGGATTGTCTGCGACGAACACCTTGTCTGCCGCTCCAAGGCTTGATGCCAACTGTGAAGCTCGACTGCCGAGCAGAACCGCCTCGAGAGGCACGCCAAGCGCCTGTGCAACCGCCCGGCCTGCGCCCAGCATCTCGTAAGTAATATCCGATATCCCGCCGCGCAGTTGCTCCGCCAGAACCAGAATTGGTTTTGCCATATGCCAGACCTCCTCAAATCACCCCGCTTTTAGCAAGGGCATCAACAATCTTGTCTGCGACTTCTTCCGGTGACCCTTCGAAAATCTCAGCGCGACCTGCAGCCTCAGGTTTGTAACTCCGTTGAACATCCAGGCAAACAGCATCGGCCGGCGACTGTATGTCCACTTCCTCGATTTTGGCCGACTTCATAACCGCACGCACTTTTGCAACCGGCACGTATCTGGGCGGCTTTTCCGCGGACTGGATTCCGAGAACTGCGGGCAGCTCGACCTCGAATTCGCCGCGCAAACCGCCCGCAAATTCCTTTTGCACAACCAAACCGTGGTCCGACGCGGCCACGCTGCTAACCACTCCCAAATACGGCAGTCCCAGATGCACCGCCAGCATGGGCGCCAACTCGCCTTCGAGATCGTCGATCGCGTAGGAACCCGCAAGCACAAGTGTGTCCGGAGTCACCGTGCCTCCTCCTGACGCGAAGAAGTCCGATAACACCTTTGCTGTGGCTTTGGTTCCAAGGCCCGCCTGGCTGACGGGTATTTTAACTGCGCGATCAGCGCCCTTGGCCAGAGCGGTGTAAAGCACATCGTCAACCTCGGGCGCGTCGAGCGCAATGACGGTCACCTTGGCACCGCATTTCTCCTTGAGTATCAACGCCTGTTCGAGAGCGTGCTCGTCCGGGTCATTGAGTTTGAACCTCAGAAACTCCGCATCGAGCGATTTCCCGTCAGCAGACACGTTCAGTTCTTCCACCGTGTCCGGAACCATTTTCAGGATGACAAGGATGTTCATGGTGAATCACAGGTTACAGGTTGTCTATGTGCTCGCAACGACCGGCTCGGCTTCGATCGCCTCACGGATGGCCGGCATGACAGCGACCAACTCGGACCCTATGCCCAAACGCTTGGGAGGAATGCCAAGCGCCAAACCAACCAACTGCGTAAAATAGACAACGGGCACGTTCAGGTCCGTGCCGAACTCGTGGTTAACCTGTTTCTGATAGCACTCGAGGTTAACCTGACACAGCGGACATGCCGTGGCGATGATTGCCGCTTTGGAACGGACGGCGCATTCGAGCAGATTGCGAACCATGCTGAGTGCAGCGCGCCTGTTGGTAATGATCAGGGCACCGCCGCAACAGCTCAGCCGAAGCCGGTAATCCACCGGCTCAGCGCCGATTGCCGAAATCAAATCTTCGAAAAACCGTGGTTGTTCGACGTCTTCCTTTGCTTTCCGCGGACGGAGAATCTGGCATCCGTAGTAGGGCGCGACACGCAAACCCTTCAACGGCTTGGTAACTTTGGCCTTGATGGCGTCAAAACCAACGTCCTGCACGAACACTTCGATCAGATGCCGAACCGCCGATGTGCCGGCATAGTGCAGGTTGTCCTCGGCAAGGGCTTCGTTGATGTGCTCTGCGAGATCGGCGTCATGTTTCAAGTGCTCCCGCGTAAAAAACAAGTTTTTGTAACAGCCGCTGCAGGGAGCGACGATATCCCTCTTTTCCTTTTCTGCCATGGCGAGGTTGCGCGCGCAGAGCGTGAACGCCAGCAGCTCATCCACATGGAAATAGGCGGTTGCGCCGCAGCAATTCCAATCCTCGAGCTCTTCGAGCTCGATTCCGAGCGCTCGAGTTGTCTCGAGGGCGGACATGTGATAGCTGTGCGCCATTTTCTCGAGTGAACAGCCTGGGAAATATGCGTATTTCTTCATTATTAGTCTCCGAGAGGTACTATGTGTCGTATCATGCGCTTGAAGTTCTCGAGCCGCTTGATTCGCGCCGGGAGCAGCGGAAGTCGGCCTTTGAGCATCAAAGTGGTGGCCGTCTGTGCTTCCAGTAACATTTCTGGCAGGCCATAGGTAAACAGGTACGTGGTGGCAAGGACGGGTTCATACGACCTTCCGGTGCGCATGATCATCTTCACAAACGTTTCTGAGAAGGTCGGACCTATGAGGCCTTCCTGATGTTCGGTTCTCCAAACGGTGAACCGTTTGAGACCGTACATGAGCTCGGCGATGTCAATGCCACGCGGGCACCTGACAGTGCACTGGTAGCATGACGCGCAGTACCAGAACGTGTTCGACTTCAGCACCTGTTCCTTGAAGCCCGACCGGATCAGGGCGATGATCCTGCGCGGTGAGTTGTCCATGAACCCGCCGGAAGCGACCGGGCAGGTCGCCGAGCAGGTGCCACATTGGATGCAAGTGCTGATCGGGTTTCCCTCCGAGGCGTACAGCAGGTTCTTGATCTCTTCGACAAAAGAAATCCGATCCTCCGGTGGCGCCGTTGTGGCTGTAGCAGATGTTTCGGCTGTTGTGTTCATTTTGACTGAGCTTTGCGTGCCTCGGCAGTTTTGAGCAGGGTTTCCACCTTCTCCAGAAGCAGTTTTGGTTCGACGGGTTTCTCGACCAGTTCATCAACGGCCACGAAATGCGGGTGTACCGCCTGGCCGGGGAAGAGAAACGCCATTTGTTCCCTGATGCCGGTGATGATCAGGACGGGCAGATCGCGCAGTTTCGGGTCTTTTCCGAGCTTCCGCGCTATCATGATTCCTTCTGCGCCACGCCCCATCATAATATCCAGCAAAAGAAGATCATAAGGCTTGCTTTGGAGCGCCTGCAATCCGTCCTTCGGATTGTAGGCAACATCAACCTCGTAGTTTGCCTTTACAAGAATCGATTTTATACCGGCAACAAAGTCCGGATCATCATCGATAATAAGGAGTTTTTTTGTTTGGTTCATGTCAGACTTCCTTTTGATGGGTTAGTAACAACGTCGATATTGGCCCGCGCAACAGGCAGGCGCACAGTAAAGGTCGAGCCTTTTCCCGGTTCGCTTTGCACTTCTATCGATCCGCCGTGCACCTCGACTATGCGTTTGCTGATTGCCAGCCCGAGACCACAGCCCTCAGCCCCCTCGGGCTGTTTGTGGCCGCGCCCGAAATCCTGGAAAAGATGCGGCAAATCTTCCCTCGCGATCCCCACGCCGGTGTCAATCACCGACACAAAAACCTCGCCATCCCGCGTTCCGGCGCGGACGGTGACCTTGCTGTTTGGGAACGAGTACTTTACCGCGTTGTTCAAAAGGTTGACCACGACCTCGGTCAGACTGCCCTCGTCGCCCGACACCATGGGCAGGCTCGCCGGAACAGCCACTTCCAACTCGACTGACTTGCGAATGGCGTGTTGATGGACGATATCCACCGCTTTGGCCACGACCATTGCAAGTTCGAGGGGCCTGAAGTTTTCCTTCAATTTGCTCAGGTCCACAGAGAAAACCCGAAGCCAAGAATGAATGAGATTCAGCAGGTCGTCCACACGTTTCTTCAGCCGCAAGAGCCGGTCCTTCTGTTCCTCGGACAGCTTGTCGTCCAACTCGTCAATCAACGCGTACAGATTCTGTTGAATGGCGCCCAGGGGCGACTTGAGCTCGTGCGAAACGATGGCGGCAAAGTTTTCACGGAGCATTTCCTTTTCGCGCCTCAGGGCCGCTGCTTGTCTGACAAGCTCGCGATGTTCGAGGGCGCGGCGGGTGATCAACCGCAATTCTTCGGGGGTAAACGGCTTGGGGAGGAAATCGAAAGCGCCCTTTTTCATCGCCTCGATTGCCGAGCTAACTGTTGCATAGCCAGTGATAACAATGGCTTCGATTTCCGGATGGTTCGTTCTGAGTCGTTCCAACACCTCGAATCCGGACAACCCCGGCATCTTCAGATCAATAAAAACCAGTTCGGGCTCGAAGCTTTCGACCAGCTTCAACCCGTCGGTGCCGTTTGGGGCGGTCGCCACATGGCAGTCCTCGGCGCTCAGCACCTGAGTGCATGAGTCAAGGACGACTTCCTCGTCGTCAATCACCAAGATTTTATGCTTCGGACGCACGCGAAATGGTTTCCTGCAAGCCTGAAACAGGCAAGCGTATAGTGAAGGTTGTTCCTTTGCCGACCTGGCTTTCGACCGTAATTGTGCCTTTGTGTTCCTTTATGATTCCGTAACTGATTGCGAGGCCCAGCCCGGTTCCGTGGCCGACCTCTTTTGTTGTGAAAAACGGGTCGAATATTCGGTCGAGGTCCTCTTCCGCGATTCCGTGGCCGGTATCGCTGAACTGGATTTCGACCACCCCATCTGCCGGCAAGTGCCGGGTTGCTAGTTTCAATTCCCCGTTGCCGTTCATCGCTTCGGCTGCATTGATGATCATGTTCATGAACACCTGCTGAATCTGTGACGGGTCCATGAACACCTTCGGCAGGTCCGGTGCGAGGTTTCGGGTTATTCTTATGTTGTGGAAAAGCGCCTGGTTTTCAACCAACGAAATGCATTCTTCCAGAACTCTGTTAACGCTGGACGGGCGTTTGTCAGGTTTGCGTTGCCGGGCAAAATCCAGCAAACCACGGATGATGTCGCGGCAGCGGTCGGCCTGCTTGACGATTTTTTCGAGAAACTCGCGCGTGCCGTTGTCGGCCTTTGCCCTTTCAAGGAGCAGATGGGAGTAAGTGACAATGCCTGTGAGCGGATTGTTGATTTCGTGCGCGATTCCCGCCGCCAACTGCCCGATGTGAGCGAGCCGTTCGGATTCCATGATTCTGCGCGTGGTGAACTCGCGCAGTTTTTCGTCGCGCTTCCTAAGCGCCTCGGCCATGAAGTTGAACGCCTCCGCCAGTTCATGCAATTCGTCGTGTGACTTGATTTCGACGCGCACGTCGAGGTCGCCGTGCGCCAGCCGCTCGGAAGCAAATGCGAGTTTTTTCACTGAAGCCGAGATTTTCCTTGATATGAAATAGGCGATTGCAAACGCCGCGACGGCCCCGAACAACGTAATCGTCAAGAAAACGACTACTGTCCGGCGGCGCAAATCCACGTACTTTTGTTCGAGCAGCCCCACATACAATATCCCGATTATGCGCCCGCCAAGATCGCGAATCGGCTCATACGCGGTAATGTACCAATGGTTCACGACAAACGCGCGTCCGACAAACGGTTCGCCGCGTTTGATGACCCGATTGTAAACGTCCTCCGAAACACGTGTTCCCACTGCTCTGGACCCGTCCTGGTTCCGCACGTTGGTGGCAATTCTGAGATCGTCCAGCATCAGGGTGGCCGTCCCGATCTCTTTCCCTTTGTACTCGAGGTTCTGGAAAACAGTGGCTTTGATCTTGTCCACTATCTCAAAATTCCGGTTCAGGAGCACGCCGCCATAAATCACGCCCATGAGATTGTTCTCAACGTCAAGAACCGGCGCCGCAGCCTTGAGCATCATGCCGGCCGTTTCCTCGGTTTCGTCCCTGTGCCGCGCCATCGGAGTCGGGATGAACTTGAAGTAGGCTCGTTGGGCAAGGGCGGGCGATTCCCGTTGGAGGTCTTCACCCGGCACACGGCAAACCGCCGCCACCGGCTGCCGACTTTGTATGGCCAGTTGCACGAATTCGTCGCCGGACTTGTCGTCACCCACCACGCTGGGATTGCTGGTCCTGAGTATCACACGACCGTTCTTGTCGGTGACGGTGAGAAGGTCCAGCTTTTCACGTTCGCGGATGCGCATGAGGGTTTCGCCGACCTGCCGGTTGTCCCCGGACAGCATTGCGCTCATGAGCAGATACCTGTCGGCTGTCAGCCGCACGACGTCGTTGACAGATGCAAGCTTGTTCAACAGGATTTCCCGTGCCGCGTTCAGGTCGGTTTGAACCTTGGCCTGCGCTTCGCCAACAACACGCGCCGCAATCACCCGAGTCCCCACAATGCTGAAAGTTATGCTCGTCAGGACGATTATGAGCAGGAAGCTGAGAACCAGCTTGGTGGCGATCGGCACCCTGAAAACAGCCGAGTCGCCATAGTACAGCCGCACCGGCCAAAGCCGCCTGATTGGCTCGAGGATGTCCGACCACTCTTTCACATTGGCCTCACAATCGTCCTTTCCTCACACAACGGTGATACCCGTACTACTGCCACTGCCGGTTCGCTAACCCGTGTTTGGTCAATAATGCACGTTTTTTGCGGGGCCAGATGCCATGAGTTACCCAACAAACTTTTTGTCTGGTCTCCCATGCGTCGTGCTGCTAAATTTGGATGTCGATTCAAGGGCGCATTTCTCAGGCCGTTGCGCCCGGGTCGGATTGCTTATGAAAACGCCGGCATGTCACGCAAGGTTTCGCACCCCCGCGACAGACTGCAACCACGCTTTCACATTGATCGAACTGCTCGTTGTCATCGCGATTATTGCAATTCTTGCCGGGATGCTTCTGCCCGCGCTCTCGCGCGCCAAGGAGAAAGCCAAGTCCATCAAATGCATGAGCAATGTCAAACAGATGTCATTGAGTTACCTGATGTACGCGGACGACCACAACGACGAGGTTGTGACACTTTACCTGTTTGCGCCGGCGCCTCAGGGAGCGCTGTATCCGGGGGGTGTGACATGGTGGGTTGACCTGTTCAGGCCTTACCTGCAGGGGACGAACGTGACCGTTTGCCCGTCGATCAAAGGCGGCGTCAACAGCACAGCAGGCGGTCCGGGCGGCCTCGGCGTCGCCCTCAGCCACCCCGAATTGTCAGCGTGGTCTTCCGAATGGACACCGAAGCTCGGCACCATGAAGAGCCCGTCCAAAAAGGTGCCGTTTGTTGATTCCGGCCTGATCAGCAACCCGCTCGAACGCGACCCGGACAAATGGGTCGAGGTCCCAAAACAACAGTCCCTTTACTGGCGCGTCCCGACCAATCGCGGGTATTACAACGACGATCCACAGCGACCGGTTGGACGTCACCTGAAACGCTGCATCGGCGGGTTCGCAGACGGACACGCCGAAGCGTTGCGAGTAAGCGCAATCGGATTGCAGCATTTCCCCGGCAAAACGCCCGACGGCAAGAGCGCCACCGGAGTGCAGTGGCTGGGCGGCAATGGGTTGTTCGACGACCGCTGGATGTGGTCTTTCCTGTCTGACTAGCACCCCTGCCAATCAGCTCTTTGCGATCCCCCCGGCTTTGCGGTCCCTACTCGAACCTCGGTCGTTCCATATGAATACAAGAACCAGAGATTTTGTCCTGCTCGGCGTTGTCGTGTGTGTTGCGGCAGTTTCGCTGTTTCTCGGTCTTCGCGGTCGCTCACCGAAAATCGACCTCGGTGTTTATGAGGCCCTTGGCGCAATCACGGCCGAAGAAACGGCGAAATCACTTCATGACAAAACAAAGCTGCTTCTAATTGCACGCGATACCGGTTCCGACAAGAACCCTTCGTTGGAAGCCCAAATCAATGCGTTCCAACAGGCGCTTAAAAAGCATCGAAACGTGAACATCATCGTCGAAAGGTTTGTTGCGTCACCGATGACCATGATGGCCACAGGCGGGGGAATTCCTCCGGATCAGTTCAGCCTGATTCTGGAAAAGCACAAGGACATCAGTGCAATCGTCGTGTTCTGCCCGTTGCCGCCGTTATCCGACTCTGACATCGCTTTTCTCAGGAACCGAAAGGCAAGAATCGTCGTGGCTTCTTCATTTCGCCCCGATTATTCCGGGCTGATTATGCAGGGCGTAATCGAGATGGTAATCGCCCCAAAGCAAGAACCGCCGCCTTCGGATGCTTCCCAACCACGGACCTTGCGAGAGTTGTTCGACCGCGAGTTTGTGATTTTGCGGAGCGCCGACGTGGGCATCGGCAATTGAGTTGCCTGGCATTCCCCGGGCCGGGAGCATTCTGGCCCCGGCAAAGGAAGGGGCAGCGCGATGAATAAGCCAGCTCAATTCTCGTCTGTCATTTTGGCTGGTCATGGATGTCGGAAAGAACGGGACGCAGCCCGGCGGAAGTGCCGGGGAAGCAAAACAGACTGGAAAAACTGACAAACAAGATCATACTGAGCAAAAACCATGAAACCATACGCAAATTTGTTAACTGCAGTTGTATTAACCGGACTGACGGTTTGTTTGGTTGCCGGCGACAAACCCATCCGGTACGAAACAGCCCCCAGCGGCAACGAAATGATCATTGAAGGCACGGCCACCGGCCATGGATGGACCGTAAAAGGAGTCATTATTCGCGGATTCTTCGAAGTCGATCCGGCATGGGAGAAAGACCTTACGCTCAAATCTGTTGGATGCCTCGGAGAAGGAAAAACACCTCCCAAGTGCGAGGTCAACATCCCGGTCAGCAGCCTCAAGAGCCAGGTCGCAGTCGGTAGATCAATCATGGACAACCGGATGCGCAAGGAAATGAAAGCCGATGAGTTCCCGCGCGTTGATTATCGCCTGAAAGAAATGAAGCTGGCCGGAGATGTCCCGGCTTCAGGTACCCCTGTCAAGTTCGAGACAAAAGGCGAACTGGTCGTTGCCGGCAAGACGAACACCGTCAGCTTCCCGGTCACAATGGAACGCCTCGAGGGCGGCAAACTGTGCTTCTCTGGCAGTTACAAAACTAAAATGACAGATTTCGGAATCACACCCCCTGAGTTCACCGTGCTGGGCGTGGGATCCAAGACCGGGGATGACATCACATTGAAATGGAAATGGACGGTGACCCCCAAGAAAGAGGCGGCAGAGTAAGCTCAACAATTGTTAAAAACTTTCGCAGCCGGAACGGTTCGCCAACCGTTCCGGCTTGCGCATGTATGAGCGCGAATTCAGCCCCCAGCCCGGTGAATCAACCTGTACTCAGGTAAAAACAGCCGTGGAACCTGACTGATAGCAAATCCGATGAATGCCGAGTCTTATTCGCTGGTGGTTCATGTGAAACGGAGCGCGGGCGGAATCAAACCGATCGGCCTCCTTGTTTGCATTTTCATGACCGCGTATTTGCTTGCGGCCGAAAGGCAATTCTCCGGCGACCGCATTCCGGGCCCCGACGGCGAAGTTGTTGTCCACCCGATCACTCACGCCACGCTCGCGTTGCAATGGAAAGATACGGTCGTTTACGCCGATCCGGTGGGTGGTGCGGGCCGGTTTGGCGATCTCCCAAAACCGGGCATTGTTTTGCTTACCGACATACACTCCGATCATTTTGACATTGCGACCTTGCGACCACTTCTCACAACCAATACCGCCATTGTTTGCCCGCCAGCCGTGGCCGCACGTCTCCCGGCAGAGCTGAAAAATCAAACAACCGTGCTCACCAACGGCCAGAATGGCAATGTCCGCGGACTCAAAATTGAAGCTGTTGCGGCTTACAATCTGACACCCGAGCGTTTGGTCTATCACGAGAAAGGGCGTGGCAACGGGTACGTGCTCAACATGGGCGGCTTGCGTGTGTATATCAGCGGCGACACCGAGCCCACCCCGGAAATGCTGGCTCTCAAACAAATTGATGTCGCGTTTCTTTGCATGAACCTCCCGTACACCATGGATGTGGCCCAGGCAGCAGGCGCAGTCCGTGAATTCAAGCCGAAGATCGTGTACCCGTACCACTGTCGCGGCACTGATTTGGAACAGTTCAAGCAGTTGGTCGGCACTGACCTCAACATCGAAGTACGCATCAGGAACTGGTATCCTTAGGCCGAGTGCGATATTGACAGATTAGCCCAGCAAAGCCCGTCCCTTTACCACGGAGCGTCGCTGACACCTCGGCATGGTTTGGCCGCCGGAGGGTGTGGTGGCATGTTACGCCCGAATATGGAGACTGGCACTATATTTGCCGCGCAGGTTTTCCAAGATAGAATAAAAGCTGGCAGCGAACGAACTTATCAAAGTTTCTGGACAAACCCCGGCGCACGCCAAAACTGTCGATGAGTTACATGAATGTTCTACAAAACGATGCGGACCGGCTTGCGATTCTCGGCGGACCGCCCGCGTGTCCTGATCCGTGGCCAACATGGCCGGTCTGGGACGATAAGGAACGGCGCGGTCTGAGCGAGGTTCTCGAGTCAGGGCGCTGGTGGTTCGGCGAAAAAGTGCGGGAGTTTGAGTCGGAGTTCGCCGCCTTTCAGGGTGCACGTTGTGCGGTTAGTTGCACAAACGGGACAACTGCGATTGAAATGGGCCTCAAAGCTATTGGCGTTGGGCCGGGCGATGAAGTCATAGTGCCTGCTTACACGTTTATCGCCACGGCAAGCGCAGTGGTGACCGTTGGCGCAACACCTGTGTTTGCCGACATAGACCCTGCCACGCTTTGCATTGATCCCGCAGACGTCGAACGCAAAATCACTCCACGCACAAAAGCAATCATCCCGGTGCATGTGGCCGGCTGCATCGCCGACATGGACCGGCTCAATGACATCGCAAGAGCTCGCGGTTTGCACATGCTCGAAGATGCTGCTCATGCGTGGGGAAGCCGGTTGGACGGGCGGGGCGCCGGCGTGCTGTCGGAATGCGGCACTTTCAGTTTCCAGGTCTCGAAGAACATCACCGCCGGGGAAGGCGGCGCGTTGGTCACCAACAACGAAGAGCTCGCCGACTTGTGCCGGAGCTACTCGCATTGCGGTCGCCGAAAAGGCGCTGCATGGTACGATCATGACTACCTTGGCTCGAATCTTCGGTTGACGGAGTTTCAAGCTGCGATTCTTCTGGCGCAGCTTTCGCGTTTGCCCGAACAGATCAAACGGCGCCAACGCAACGCGAGTTCCCTCGACTCGGCGCTTGCAAACCTGCAGGGCGTGTTATTGCTCGCGCCCCAGCCGCGCATGACGCGCAGAAGTTATCACATGTACATCTTTCGCGTGGACGAGTCTGTACTGGGTGTGTCGCGGGACCGTTTCATTGAAGCTCTCAATGCCGAAGGCGTCCCTGTCTCGCGGGGCTGGTACAGGCCTCTATACGCCAACGCGGTCTTCCAAAACACGGATCGTTTGCCTGTTCATCCCATAATTGCACCCCTGACAGGCAAAGGGATTCGATACTCCGATGTCTGCTGCCCCGTCTGCGAGCAGGTTTGCCGCGACGCTGTCTGGATTCCCCAGAATGTTCTGCTTGCAGACGAAGCGGCAATCACGAATTTGGTTGCTGCGATCCGGAAAGTGGTCGCCGGGTGCCACCTGTTAAACGGTCGTTGATTTGCGGGCTGTCCGGCCTCAGAGCTTTGACAGCGCGTTGACAAGGGGCTGCCACGGACAGTTGGCGTCGGCGATGAAGCCTTTTATCAGGTCGAGCGATTCTTTCCACTGATGCGAGAGCGGAGGAAGCAGGGCGTCTTCGAGTGTGGGCGGTTCGGGCAGGCGGCTTTCGACCGCCATGGCCTTGGCAAGAGCATATATTGCTTCGAACAACGCCGTTCGCGCTTCAGAATCAAAACCGCCCTGGCCAAGAAGCGTTGCCATCTTGATTTTCCTTGCAGCGATTTCGCGTTTGGCTTTTGCATCGGCCTGTTCTTCGGGCGAGAGCTGGGGCGTGCCGTTTCCCTGCGGTGTGGGATAAAGCAACCTTGATGCGCGGGTGGTCTTGGCAATCAATCCCGCCTCGACGAGCTTTTGTATTGTTTCGTCTGTTTCGCGGTCGATGATCTCGAGCCTTGTTGTTTCTCCTGCCTTGTTTTGTCCTGTCCCGTACACCTCGCGGTGCAAAGCGGTTAATTGTTCGCGCTGCTGAGCAGCATCTTTCTCGACGACGACCACGAGCACCGAATATGTGCCTGACTGTGGGAATCGTTCTTCGCAGCGGACGACGCCGGTCGGGTTTCTTTGGGCCACCAATTCGGCAAACGCAAGCGCAGGGTCTGCCGGCAACGCAGGCTGCTGACGCGCTGTTGGTTTGGAAACGCCGGTCTGAGGCGCAACCAATTGCTGCAACCTTTCGTAAAACGCCGCTCGCCCGCCGCGGAACTTGATTTCCTTGATCAATCCGGGTTCGTCGAGAACGCTTTCGGCCACGGTTTGCTTTGCTGCCAGTGTGGCCAGCATCCGATGCTCGATTGTGTTTTCAGAAATGAGGTTGATAACCGTGACCGGTTTGCTCTGGTTTTTGCGCCATGCGCGTGCGATTCGCTGTTCAAGCCGGGCCGGGTTCCATGGCAGGTCGCAGTTCACTACCACACTGGCGTCCTGGAGATTAAGGCCGGTTGCGCCTGAATCCGTGCTCAAGAACACGCGGCACTCCGGATCGGACTTGAAAGCGTTGATTTCAACGCGTCGGCGCTTCTGTGAAACGCTGCCCGTGTGCCATGCATACCCGATTCCACGCTTGTCACAAAGCTCCCGCACCAACTCGAGCATTCGCTCCCATTCTGAAAACACAAGGACCTTCGCATCGTTTGCGCAACAATCCTCGAGGATTTTCTCCAATTCGGCCAGCTTGGGACAGGCGCGGTCATTTGGATCGAGAATGTAGTTTGAATCGCAAACCATCCGCGCCATCGCAAGCTCTCGCTGAAGCTTGTCGTGTTCTTCGGGAGTGAGCGGTCGGCGCTCGGCAATGTTGACCAGGCGGGTTATTTGCTGGGTGTGGTGGGCATGGGCCTCTTCCTGTGCCGGGGTGAGGCGCACGAAATGGTTGCGTTGGGTTCTTGTGGGCAGTTCGGTCTCGACGTCCGTTTTTCGCCGGCGCAGCAAATAAGGTTTTATGCGCGCATGCAGGGCGTCGAGGTTGCGGTACCCGATTGGATGTCCGCGGTCGTCGAGTTCATAAAAGTCGCGGTTGAACCTGAACAAGGGCCCGAGTATCGCCGGATCAAGAAAACTCATTATCGAGTGGAGGTCGTCGATCCTGTTTTCGATTGGTGTGCCCGTCAGCACGAACGCGTATCTGCTTTTGAGGCGCTTTACTGCCTGGGCGGTCTTGGTATTCCAGTTCTTGATTCGCTGTGCTTCATCGAGGATGACAACGTCAGGGCGCAGTCTTGCATTGACCTCGAGCGCGTCTCTCACCATTTGCTCGTAATTGGCGACTGTGAAAAACGGCGCATTCGAGTACGCGGCGAGCCGGCTGCCCCGGCCCCCGAACACAAGCTGGTAGGGCAGATCAGTGAATTTCCGAATCTGCTCTTCCCACTCTGTTTTCAACGAAGCAGGAGCCACCACAAGAACGCGCTCTGCTTTGCCAAGCCGGTGAAGCAACGCGCACGCCGCTATCGCCTGGATCGTCTTGCCCAAACCCATTTCGTCAGCCAAAAGTGCCCGCTCTGTAAAGGCCAAATGTAACATGCCCTCACGCTGGTATGGGAACAGCGGAACTTTGGTTTCATGCACCGGCCATTCGCAACTTTGCACTTTCAGCTCGTACTGTCTGCGCAACTCCTTTCGCTCAGCAGCACGGCGCCGGGTCTCAAGCCACGGCCCTATTTCCTGCGAAATTCGCAGAGCAGACAGGCCATCCCGACGAAGCGACTCGAGGGCGGAAACAGCTTCTTCCGGAGACGAGTCTGACAGCAATCCGTCCGGATCAAACCACTCCTGAAGTGGAGGCGGAATTCTGCCATTCGGGCTAACCAGCCGCAGATTGTCCCGTGCAAGGTCCAGAACAACATCCAATCGGGGTGACCCCTTGCTGACAGCACCGGCGAAGAGTCTCTTGAATCGATGCTCCAAATAAAGCAGCACCGCCTCGACATGTTTGCATGTCCCAAGGCCGTTTATGCGGAAATCAACACAATCACACGCAAACTGGCGTCCTTTGACATCGCGGATTTCAACCGAATAGGCGAGGCCGCTGCCTGATTTGACACAAAAATTCGAGAATATTGGAAATCGTGGGTCGAGGTTCGAGACAAGGAAGTCTTCCTCGCGCGCCCTGAGGCGGCGCCTGTTGACTTCGTCCTCATCTGTTGTGCGCCAGTTATGCGCCGGAGGCGTTTTAGTGGCGTTCTTGCCCTTCGCAGCAGTGCCCATGTGCGACATGTTTGAGAGACAGCGTCAATCGTCAATCACGACTTATTAGAAGTTGTTCACTGGTTGTTTACATAAAGTTAACACCCCGCATTTCGCTCAGCGCGGCGCCGCCGCAACCGAAGGATCGCGACGAGAAAGAATACTGGCCTTGGGAAACCCGCGCCGAATCTGAATGTCAAGTATTTGACTCGACCGGATGTGGCGTAACCTGATCCGGTGGTAGATGTCTTCTTTTGAGATTGTATTTGCTGTCCTCGAGGGCAGCGTTGGGTTCAAGACATGTTCAATCGCCTATGAAAGCTGCCAATTCATTGCTCAAGTGCGCCGTCATCAGCGCAGGGATCGCCTTTGTAACTTCAGTGCTCAGTCAAGAGCCGGCGCCGTCTGCTCCACGCCCGGAAACGCCGCGATTTGGCGCCGCCCAAGGTCCACAGGTGATTTCGCCCGAAGTGACTCCGGACCGGAAGGTTACGTTCCGGATTCTTGCGCCCAAAGCAGAATCAGTGAGGCTTGGGGGCACAGATTTGCCGGGCCAGGGCTCGGGTCCCAATCAGAGCAGAAACCTCACGAAGAACGAGCAGGGTGTTTGGGAGATAACGATCGAGTCGGTGCCGCCCGGCTATTACAGGTACAACTTCAATGTGGATGGCGTGCCTGTGATCGATCCGCGGAATCCTGCAACCAGCGAATCGAACGCGAGCACGTGGAGCATTGTCGGGGTTCCGGGTGCAGATTTCATGGACACCCAAAACGTGCCGCACGGCGCGGTGTCGAAAGTGACCTACTACTCGAATGCGCTGAAGCGTTTTCGTCGCATGCACATTTACACGCCGCCGGGGTACGAATCGGGCGAGGGCAGGTTTCCCGTTTTGTATCTGCTGCACGGAGCGTTTGATTGCGATGAATCGTGGAGTTCTGTCGGACGCGCCGGGTTCATCCTCGACAATCTCATTGCCGCGAAGAAAGCCAAACCGATGATTGTGGTCATGCCCGCGGGACATACCGGGCCGTTCAGATTTGGGGCGGGATTCGGGTTTGACGAGTTCACCCAGGATTTTCTCACAGACATCATGCCTTACGTTGAGAAGAACTACCGGGTTTACACCGACCGAAAGAACCGGGCGATCGCTGGTCTTTCGATGGGCGGGGCGCAAACGTTGAACATTGGAATCTCGAACCTTGCCAGGTTCGGGCACCTTGGCGTGTTCAGCTCCGGCATTTTTGCAATAACGGGCGGCGGCTCCGGGGGCGCACAGCAAGGGCCAAGCTTCGAGGAACAACACAAAGCCATCCTCAACGATGCCCAGCTCAAGGAGGGCCTGAAGCTGTTCTGGTTTGCAACCGGCAAGGACGATTTCCTTGTCAACACCTCGCGCGCCACCGTCGAGATGTTCAAGAAACACGGGTTCAACGTGATTTACAATGAAACCGAGGGTGCACATACGTGGATCGTCTGGCGCGAATACTTGCGCGAGTTCGCACAACAGTTGTTTTAGCTCATTACCTGGGGTGTTGCGCCAGGCTGGTATGGGCCGTGCCTTCGGCCCTCGAAGCCGCCTAAAGGCGGTACTACGAACCGCAGTGGTTCGTAGTGCAGGCTTCAGCCTGTTCGCAAACCGCTTGGAATTGGCAACCCCTTTTGAGCCGCCTGAAGGCGGTACTACAAACCGCAGCAGCTTGTAGTGCAGGCTTTAGCCTGTGTCCGACGTGCGTGGATTATTCGAGCGGCTTTCGCACCGCCAAAGGCGGTACTACAAACCGCGGCGGCTTGTAGTGCAGGCTTCAGCCTGTTCGCAAACCGCGTGGAATTGGCAACCCCTTTTGAGCCGCCTGAAGGCGGTACTACGAACCGCAGTGGTTCGTAGTGCAGGCTTTAGCCTGCCGCCGAATCCGTGACCTTAAGCGACGATTGAAAATCATTTGCAGCACTTGTGCTCATACTCCGAGCCTGGCACCATTTGCGTATGCGCGTGTTGAACTCCGCGATTGGCTGACGTCCAAGGCCGCGCTACATTTCGGTCATGAACTTCTTCGCACACTGCGCCTGGTGTTTCGCGATGTTGGGTCTCATTTCACTGCGCATTTCGGCGCAACAGGTCGTTATCAGCGGTGATCTCAAACAATGGCACAAGGTCACGCTCACCTTGGACGGTCCCCCTGCAAGTGAAACAGACATGCAGCCCAATCCGTTCGCCGATTATTGCTTTGAAGTGACCTTTACGCATGCGACCGGGAGCCCGAAATATCTCGTGCCCGGCTATTTCGCGGCTGACGGCATGGCCGCCGATACTTCCGCGACATCCGGCAACAAATGGCGCGCGCATTTTTCGCCAGACAAACCCGGTCAGTGGAACTACCAGATCCACTTCAGCCATGGGCCTCTGGCGGCAGTTGCACAAGGCGGCAGACCTTTGCCCCCTTACGATGGATTGCGTGGAAGCCTCTCGATCAAACCCACCGACAAACACGGTCGGGATTTCCGCGCGCACGGAAGGCTCGAATATGTTGGCAAACATCACCTGCGTTTTGCGGGCTCCGGACTTTATTTCCTCAAAGTGGGCGCTGATTCACCAGAGGCTTTGCTTGCGTACACCGATTTCGACGGGACCGAGCCCGGACGGGCACGTGCAGCCCGACAAGGCGAGGCGCACCCCACACAACAATTGCACACCTATGCCGCGCACCTGAACGATTGGAGACCGGGCGACCCGACATGGAAGGGCGGTTTGGGCAAAGGCCTGATCGGCGCTTTGAATTACCTTGCCAGTCAGGGCGCCAACGCCGTCAGCTTTCTCACCTACAATGCCGGCGGTGACGGCGATAATGTTTGGCCGTTCGTCGAGCGCGGCGCACGCATGCATTACGATGTGTCAAAGCTCGATCAATGGCAAATCGTGTTCGACCACGCACAAGCGCTCGGGTTGTTCCTGCATTTCAAAACTCAGGAAACCGAAAACGATGACTTGAACGGTCCCGGTCGGGACTGCGCCCTTGACCGCGGCGAGCTCGGACCAGAGCGAAAACTCTACTATCGTGAGTTGATTGCGCGTTTCGGTTATTCGCTCGCATTGAACTGGAACCTTGGCGAGGAGAACACACAGACGGCCGACCAACAACGCGCCATGGCCGGGTTTTTTCATGATCGCGACCCGTGGCAACATCCCGTTGTGATTCATACCTACCCCGATTGGCAGGACCGGGTCTATTCACAGTTGCTCGGGAACAAATCCTTTCTGACGGGCGCGTCGTTGCAGAACCCATGGAACGCGGTTCATCAGCGCACGCTGCATTGGGTGCGTGCCTCGGGCGCGAGTGGCAGACCGTGGGTTGTCGCAAATGACGAACAAAACCCGCCTGAATTCGGCGTGCCACCCGATCCCGGGTACGACGGACAGAGCGGCTTGGCCAGAACAAAAGGCAACGGTCAAGGCAACGGTTATTCCCTCCACGACATCCGAAAATTCACTCTCTGGGGCAACCTGATGGCCGGCGGCGCCGGAGTCGAGTATTACTTCGGATACCAATTCCCCCAAAACGATTTGACCTGCGAAGACTGGCGAAGCCGCGAGCGTTCATGGCGTTATGGTCGTGTGGCACTCGAGTTCTTTCAGCGCAACCGGATTCCGTTTTGGGAAATGTCGAACGCGAACCCGCTGGTTGGCAATCCACAGAACGAAAACCGCGCATGGTGTCTTGCCAAACCCGGTCGTCTTTACATGGTATATCTGCCCTCGGGCGGCACGACCGACCTTGACCTGACAGGAGTCCAGGGCCGGTTTAGTGTGCAGTGGTTTAATCCCCGCTCGGGTGGGCCGCTGGAATGGGGCGATGTAAGGCGAGTCAACGCCGGTTCAAAAGTGACACTTGGCCAGCCGCCACGCGATCCAAAAGAGGATTGGCTGGCAATCGTAAGAAAAACAACTCAGAGCGGCGCAGCCGTAACCGAATGATCTCCGCGAGGTAAAGGCGTTCGTTCCAGACTTGGGACTCTGACGCGCCGCGCTGACCGGGGCGACTTCGTCGCCCACGGGGGACATGAGATTGCGTGCAATAGACGAAGAGCTTGGGAACAAAAGTTCGAATGATCCGCTAATCTGCAATTTCTGTGCAGATTTTTTGAGATGGTAAGTAGTATGATGGCCTTATGGAAAGAAACCTTCTAACATTGATTGTGTGTTGTGCAATGCTCGCGGTCACTGATTCGGTCGGCATCGCGGCCGAATTGAATTCCGATGACAAGCCCGCTTTCGACGACCCGCCAGCCGGGTTCGACAAGAAGCGCGATGACATCCCGCACGGCAAGCTCGAAATGATCGAGTATGAATCCAAGACCGTGGGCACAACGCGCAAGATGCAGGTCTATACCCCGCCGGGTTATTCCACGGAAAAGAAATACCCTGTACTGTATCTCCTGCATGGAATCGGCGGAGACGAAACCGAATGGCAGCGGTTCGCCACCCCAAACGTTCTTCTCGACAATCTCATTGCAGAGGGCAAAGCAGTCCCGATGATCATTGTCATGCCAAACGGCAGAGCACAGAAGAACGACCGTGCCGAAGGCAACGTTTTTGCTTCTGCACCGGCATTCGCGGCCTTCGAAAATGACCTGCTCAATGATGTCATCCCCACCATTGAATCCAGATATTCAGTGCAGACCGACCGCGAACATCGGGCGCTGGCCGGATTGTCCATGGGCGGCGGTCAGTCGTTGAACTTCGGTTTTGCGCACCTCGACACCTTCGCATGGATCGGCGCTTTCTCCGCAGCCCCCAATACAAAACAGCCCGAACAACTCGTCCCAGATTCAGCAGCCGCAGCGCGGCAGCTCAAGCTTTTGTGGATTTCCTGCGGCAACAAAGACGGGCTCATCCGGATCAGCCGGCGCCTCCACCAATACCTGAAAGACAAACAGGTGCCGCACATCTGGCATGTGGATTCGAACGGACACGACCCTGCACACTGGAAGAACAACCTATGGCTGTTCTCCCAGCACATTTTCAAATAGAAGCGCGCGGCAAGGCCGGGTTTTGGCGGGGCACGACGCACTTTCTGCAGACAATCCAGGAACCACTGTCGAACACCGATCCGCAGAACCTCTCCTCAGGTCGTGGTCAATCGGACAACATGCCATGCAAAAAAGCAGAATGACGAACCTGACCGGGCTCAGCCTCAGAGGCGTACTTTTGGCCGGACTGATCGATACCCCCAGTGGCGATTGGTACGCCTATCTGTTCCGAGATTACGGCGCAGTCGGTCGCATCCCCTATCTTGTCCCTGTCAAATGGGAAGACGGGTGGCCACTGCTTGGCGTGGACGGCAAGGTGCCCGACGCGCTGAACCTGCCCGCCAGCAAAGGTCTCATCCCCGGAATCGTTGCCTCAGACGAATTCGAGCGTAAACCGGGTGAACCACCTTTGCCGCTGGTTTGGCAATGGAACCACAATCCAGACAACAGATTCTGGTCGCTTACCGCCCGCCCGGGTTTCCTGCGGCTCACGACCGGCAGAGTTGACGCCGGTTTTCTCTCCGCCCGCAACACACTCACGCAACGAACAATCGGCCCTGAATGTTCAGGAACGATCGCCCTTGACGTGACCAACATGAAAGACGGCGATTTCGCAGGGCTTGGATTGCTCCAGAAAAACCATGGATTGGTCGGGATCAAAAAGGACGACGGCGTCAGTTTCGTCGTGATGGTGAACACCCAATCCGGATCGCCAATTGAAGTCGAGCGCGTTCCGCTCGATCAAAAAACGGTGTTTCTGAGAGCAGATTGCAATTTCAAAGACATGGCAGACAAAGCAAGGTTCTTTTACAGTCGCGATGGCCGCGCATGGACGGCCATCGGCAGCGAACTCAAAATGCGCTACACAATTCCACATTTCATGGGATATCGATTTGCCCTGTTCAACTACGCCGCAAAGTCGCCCGGGGGCTTTGTTGATTTCGACTTTTTCCGCGTAAGCGACAGGATTGGGCTGGACAAATGAAACCCGTGAGAGGGTTTGCTTGAATGCGTTGAGATTCGCAGGTGCGCGCTTTATGAAGAAACATCAAATCCGGTTGTGCGTTAGCATCGTAATCTTTTGGTGTGCGGCCAGTGCCACCGCGCAGCCAGCCCTGAAGGAAGTGTTCAAAAACGACTTCCTGATTGGCGCAGCGTTGAATCCGTGGCAGGTTTCCGGGGCGAGCACTGGCGAGGTTCAGATCATCAAGAAACACTTCAACACCATCACATCTGAAAACGCACTCAAGTGGGGTAACATTCACCCAACGCCTGATCGGTACGCTTTTGCGCAGGCGGAC